>ERZ772917.1683-NODE-1683-length-12183-cov-9.454733_pt1 | contig 12183 bp, 11 predicted proteins | sample MGYA00511187_ERZ772917 | MGnify/ENA primary metagenome ERZ772917 (study PRJEB29015, sample SAMEA2737925) | human oral metagenome | biome: human oral; feature: human-associated habitat; material: dental | place: China | collected 2012 ... | reverse complement strand
GCGGATGGGGGTTGGGTCGCATCGCGCACCCGGCCGCCGGTGCACCGGCGGCCGGAGTGGCTCCCGGGTCGGGGGATGTCGCCGGCCGGGAGGGGCGTGACCCGCGTCCGCGGCGCGGTCACGGCGAAGGTGCAGGGGAATGAGCGGGTGCCGATCCCGTCGACTGATCACATGGTGAGCGCGGGGAGCCCCGCTGCCGGTTCCCGCCCGGGTGAAGGGTGGCCGGCCGTGCGCGGGCGGACGGGTTCGGCGCCGACCGGCGCCGGTGGCGGGGGCCGGTGGTGGTCCGGGGCCGGGAGAGCCGGTCGCATGGCGAGGGGGGCCGGCCCGTGTTCGCGGCAACCGAGAGCACGGGGGAGGAGATGCGCTTGTGAATACGGGCGTTGTGTGGCCCGCCGACGTCAAGGGGGGCGCGGCGGCGGGTACTTGTAACGGCGGACGAAGCCGCGCCGATGGGCGGCGGCCGATCCCGGCCGCCGCTTCGGGTGACCCGCTTCAACCTCGTGCACGGGTCCGGCGTTCCTGGTGGTCGCACGGGGGTCGTGTGCGCAGCGACAGGGGCGTGCCCGCCGCCGGAGCCGGGCGGGGTCGTCCCCCTGCGGCGCGCCCGGCGCCGTCCGCACTCGCCGTCCTGTTCGATCTGCGCCGAAGGGGCGGGGTCCGGGCGGTTCACGCCCGAGCGGGTGCGCCGCAGGCGGATCCCCGAGGCGGGCGGCAAGGTCCGCACCCCCCGGAGGATCCTCCGTCATGGCGGACCGGATCGTCCGGGCGTCGCTGAAACTGGTGCCCGAGCCGGTCCTCGAAGCCGACTTCCACCCGTCCTCGTACGGGGCCGGAGGACGGGCGCGGGACGCGATCGCCCAGATGCACGAGCTCGCCTCGCGGCCCGCGGATCACGAGTGGGTTCTCGAGGCGGACGCCAGGGCGCGCCCGACCGGCTCGCACCGCCCTGATGGGCCGGGGTGCTGAGGCGGGGCTTGTCGGAAGCCGGCGTCCTCAGTGAGGACGGCGCCGGGCGGGAGGACCCCGGTCCGGCACCCCGCAAGGGGCGGGGTCCCGTGTCTGCGCTGCCGGCCGACTATCGCCCTATCCGTCCCGGACTGGCCGGTGCGAATGGGACGCACTGGGTCCGGGCCGCGGGGGCGCGCGAAGCACCGGCGCCGCGGGGCGCGGTGATGAAGATGATCCGGCTGCGCCGGCGACTTCGCCGGCCTCGTCCACGGGACGCGGCGGCGAGCGCCCGGGCGCTGCGGGCGCAAGGCCGGCCGGGTCCCGGCCCCGACGGGACCGGGCCCATGGGCGGGCAGGACGAGACCGGCCCGCATCGAGGAGGGGTCCGGTATTCCTCGGGTGGCGCACCCGATCTCCGCAAGAAGAGGGGAACCCGCGGGACGACCCGGGCCCTGCACCCACCCGTCGAAGAAGTCACCGGCCCCGATCATCCCGGCGGGGGTCCGGATCCTGACCCGCAGGACGGCTCATCGGACACTCGCCGACCTCCCGCACCAGGCCCGGGCCCGACGGCTCCGAGGCCGGTGCGCCCATCCCCCGGCACGGGGCCTGCCAGGCGCACGTTCTGCTACGTCGACGACTTCGCCTTCCGGCGAATACTCGGCTGGCGCCCCCCAGCGCCGCCCCCGCCCGGACAAGCGCACCGTCAACCGCCGGTTCCCGCCCGGGTGGTGGCGCATCCGGGACGACGGAATCGAGTTCTTCCGAGCCTGTGCAGGGCCCCCGTGACCCGCTACCGCTACCGGGGAACCCGCATCCCCAGCCCCCGGGGCGGCGAGCGCCACGGCACGACAACGGGTGGAGAGCCGGACGCGCGCCAATGAGCACGTCCGGCTCCCAAGGGCGGCCGGCGCAAACCCACCCGCGAACACGCGGACAGGGCGCCGCCGACCGACCCTACACCCACGTGCCGACCCAGCACGGGGCTCCTCGTTGCACCGCCTTCGTCACGGGGCCTGTACGCGCCGGCCGCATCGCCGGCCGGGGCCACCAGCAGCCGCACGGGGCACCGACAACGCGGTCGGCGCCCCCGGGCAGGCGATCCGGGCGGCGCAAGCACCGCGACGGCGGCGACATCGAGGGCCCGGCACCACCACGGTGGCCAGTACCTGTCCATCGCCCACGCCGGACGACTCGTCGACGAGGGCACCGGTCGCATCGGCCGGAGCCGTGGGATCCTCCTACGCAGGCGCCGCCCACTCGGGCAAGCCCCTGCAAGCGCGGGGCCCGTTCTGGCGCGACGGCCCCCGGAGGGACCGCGACGACCCCCGGGACCGCCACCGCCCAGTGGGTGAGCCGGCGCAACCGCACCCGCCCCCACCTGACCAACGACGACACCTCGCCCGCCGCCGCCGAACACCGCCACCATCGCAACCACACCACCACCACCGCGGCACCCGCCACGGCACAACCACCCCCCCCGTGTCCAATAACAAGGGGCAAGACCTGATGTCATGACACAGAACCGTCACCCATTTCCCGAGACGTCACACACCCACCTGACCGGTTACGGGCCGAGAAAAATTCAGTTACTCGGGCAAAAAATCTTCCTCTACTCTAATTGTTACTTCGTCGACGTGGCCATCAGGCCAGGATATGACCATGGATACCTCCTCATCGTCGCTCATTTCGTTTGGGTCATATTCTTTCAATTCTGGCGTCGATTGTGTGTCCTCGCCCGCCGGTGACGTAGTCGTATCGAGCCGTGCGACCGCATTATCGGCCACTGTATAAACCTCATCCGAGGGCCGCTCATTATCGGGATCGTTGTCGAGGTTATGGTCGTTCCAAGATTCCGGCATTGAACGTTCTAGTGGTGCGATCGGTTGGGGGACGTAGACGAAAGAGCCAGTCCGAGGGGCGTCAAGTTTACGAGAGCGGAACGGCGGCACCCCTCGCAACAGGTAAATACACTCGTTACCGGGCAGGCGAGCAACCTCATCGGAAGTGAGCAACTCGCGCCCCGTCGCCCGCCACGACCGGGACCACGATCCATTTGTCGAGCCACGTTGCTGACTATCGTCTGTCTGGGTGATGGTCCCTTTGCCGAGTCTCTTCGAAATAAATTCGGTTGTGGATGCTTCGTTGCCTCCCAAGAACAGCAGAGAATCGCAGTTCCCTACAATTGTCTCCCAGTCGTCGCGATAAAGAGCCTTTCCCTGCGAATAGTTCTGAAGGATCACCGCTGTAGATATCCCGCGCGAACGCATGACGGCGATCTTCCGCTCGAACGACGGCATCTTACCGATGTTGGCAAACTCATCCATAAAGCATTGCACAGGACAATCCAATCGTCCTCCATTGTGGTCCGCAATATAGAGGTTTCTTTCAAAAAATGTTTCATAAAAAATAGAGGCGAGAAAATTAAACGCCTGATGTGTGTCGGGTACGACCAAGAACAGCGCAGTGGGCCTGTTTCCCACCTTATCGGCCTCGATTGAATTCGAGTTAAGAATGCGTCTGATAGGAGCCATATGAAGAGGAGCCATTCTGACCCCCAGAGAAATAATGATACTTTTCTTTGTCTCTCCAGCACCCTGAGTGTAGACATTGTACTGTGAACAGGAGAATCGAAGACCTTCCAGCATGGCCGCCGCTTCTGCATCGTATTCTTGTGGGTTTCTGTCATAGTCTTCTACGCACTTTTTAGCGGACGCGAAGATCTCGTCAACTTCGCTTTGGGCACTCTCGTCTTCTTCTGAAGCGGTCATCAAGGAGAGCATGTCAACGACGTCTAGAAGGGTACCCTGAGAACCTTTAGTAAAGTAGGTGAAACTGATTAGTGCCGTGAGAAGGGCCCGTTCAGCTTTTTCCCAGAAATCCGATCCACCAGAGGGTTTTTGGCCAGTAGTGTTGGTGATGAAATTTTCAGTCAGAATTGCACAGTCAACCTCCGCCTGGTCGCGATTAAAGTAAGCCAGGGGATTGAATGTATCACTTCGAGAAAAATCCACAAGATTAAGGCAACGAATTCGATACCCCTGTCCTACAAGGTGGTCGCCAGTGGCTGCGAGTATCTCGCCTTTCGGATCCGTGACCACAAAACTCGTATTGGCTTGATATAGATTAGGCATCACAAAATAACGAGATTTACCGGATCCGGAGGATCCGATGAGAAGTACATTGAGATTACGCTGAGTGCGACGAGAATCCAAACTAAGTGACTCAGTTCGAGTAAACAGAAGATCGGTGTCACGGCCACCGACGAAAGGTCTTATGTCGCGAACGCCGCCCCACCGCGCTGACCCGTGCTCCTCTCCCGGACGCGCCTTCCTTCGAGTAATACGACGATACATCCAAATAAATATAATGAGACAGACTACTCCACACCCCGCCAGTAGATCTATCCGATAAAAAGACACGTGGAGCGGATCATGAAAAATATCAAGCCATAGTCGATCCATCATCTTCGTCAGAGTCATGCCAGATGCAGCGTCTGAACGAACTTGCCAAGATACTTTATTGCCTACCAAGAATCCCAAAATTGATCCAATAAGAAGGAAAAATAATTTGATTCTATTCATGACATACACTCCAAAACAAGGTTTATGAATATTGAAATAGATGTGCAACTAACTCATGAGGAGTGGTTGCCGACATGATGATCAGTCGGCTCGAAAAATTTGTTCTGATCCATGTGCCCTTGACCGTCTTTCATCATCTCTTTCTTCTCGTACTCACTGTCTAGTGGCAAGCTATTAATTTATCACTCAGTCTAGAAACATGTACCCATATCAGCGACAATTCGTTTGCTACAGGGCACCCCTTCCTCTTGTCAAATGCGGACGAGGCGTTCCAGAAGAAGGTGGCAGCCCAGGCGGTCGACGGTGACGGTGAATAGTCGAGATAATATCACGAACTCCTTTGACCCGCTGCTCTGCGCGAACGGGATTCTTCTTGCCAGAAGTACGCGCAGAACGCGGCCGCTCGCTATCTGAGACTGCCCTCATACCCTGCCGAGGGGCCGTGCGCGTCACGTCTTTCTTCAGACGTGCACCGACCTTTGACAAACCGTGACTCACAGTGTTGACGTCTTTCCCTGTAAAGGAAACCTGTGTAACCCCACCAACTCCCTTTTCCATCGAAAAATTTACCCCTCGTCGACGTAGATCGGCGCGTAGTGAGCGGATAACCTGTGGGCTAATACGCGGAGACCCTAGACTGCCACCCGACACCCGTTGCAAGCGAGTGAGACTCAGTTGGCCAGTCTCAAGACGTCTTGTAGCGGCCTGACGCAGGCCCGCGCTGCCGAGGCGCATTACATCGCCAAGCGAAGACGCTGTGACAGCGCCAAGCTTACATGTCATGTTCACAGTTCCACGAGCGATGTTAATAATCACCCTAAGGGCGTTCTGTCCGCCTTCTTCCGCTAGCATCAACAGCCTCCGATCCAGAAGTGCTCCCCTACGGTCGCTGTATACTTTACCATCATCTCTGACTTTTTGTCCATGGTAGATTCAGGGGCCGGCAAGATCAGTGGGGCGGTAGTTGTTCGGTGTGCAGGGCTTCAGGACGTCAAGAGGATACGACGTGACCAGCCGAAACGATGAAGGCGCTTAACCGCTCCGCTATCGGACGCATCGCCTTGGAAGAACTTTTCTTCCCTGTCCGGTAGAAACTCTCCCACAAAATGTCCGGTGTGTCATGCCGCCTAAGGTCTTCCAGTCCCGTGTGGATCAACTCCCCTCCGATGCGCCCGCTGCCCGGGGGAGAGAAATGCCTTCCCAACTCCGAAACCCCGCACATTGGGGTTTCGCAGAATCTTTACCCATCGCTCTCACCCGCCGCGTAGGCCCGCCCCGACCAGACTCTCCCGAGCTCGGGTCACCGAGGTACCAATAGATAGTCCTCGCTGGATACGCGACATTATTCTCACAATCCAGTTTATCATCTGATTTTCTCATGCCTGACTCACTGCCCAACTACCGCCTTGGCGATTCTTCCACTGGCCATGATGAGAATCATCAGGAGAACTGGGGAAAGAAGGAATCTATCGTAATTTGACACGATCCAGGAGCTCAATGATTGTCCGCTTCCTAGAGACGGCAACTCGTCGCCGCCCAATAGTACTGCATAGACTCGTGCGACTAACATGAGAGTGGCGCCATGGAGAGCTACAGAGGCGTATCGTTGTAGGTATCCTACGCCCATACTCTTGGTATCCTGATGACCTATGAAGGCGATTGGCAGCGAGGCGAAGGCTGTCAGCAAATATAGTTCGGCAAAACGCAAGGTTACCATAACTTGTATAACAATCTTGGCCGCCAAAGCAATGAGAAAGGGGATGATGAGAAGCATCATCATTCCGGCTTTATCGACATTGCTTGCTTTCGAAACAGAATCGGCGATGTCTGCGGGCATTCCGGGCAGCGATGCGGCGGAAGGCATGCCCCCGTCCGTCTCCTCTGCAGCTGGCTTAATTCCGGAAGCGACAGCTGTGGCGATCTGGTTAATTGCATCGAGAAATAACATGGAATTCTGGGCTGCGATTACCAGGAGAGCGGACTTAAACATAGTGCCTGCGATAATCTTGACGCCCATTTGCTGGTCTCCCTCGATGCGAGTTGCATTTCGCGCCAATTCGAGTATGAGAATTATCGCAATAACAGTGGAGGAAATGGGTACCACTGCTGTTGTGTGCACATTGTTCACGAAGTCGTAGGCGGTCTTGTTGTATGACTCAAGGCCTTCGGTTAGATTATCCAATGAGGTTGTGTCGAAACCAAACAATGCATTCAGCATGCTCGCGATCATGTCATCCATCAGAGGCTCATCCCATCAGAGAGAAGGTGTGGCGGTTGGTGTCATCGTAATCGTGGGAGTCACCTCGGGAGTAATGATGATTGTAGGCGTCTGTACAGGTTCTGCCTCTGAACTCCGTGTGGCTACAACACCGAGCGCGAGCAGAGTGAGGACCTCGATGACAGCAAGTACGAGAACGAACCCCATCGGAGCGGGTCTATGTATCCAGTTCTTTCTCTGAGAACTAATAAATTTCTGTTCCGTTTGCTGCGCTGACACCGAAACAATCTCGGACGCGGTTGTGGATACTGCAGGCTCCACCTTTGTGGAAACCGGTGCAGCGGCAAGCCATGCCCCCAGGCCGCCTTCGCCATCACCTGCTGAAGGAGAAGAGGACTCTATGAGGTTCGACGAGGAGAATTGTTCAGCATCCGATGAGGGAAGGCTCGGGTCGGTCGACTCGGACGGAGTAACGCTTGTATCCGTCGGCGCCCTGGCCGGATCATCAACCGTCGACGGCGACTGAAGATGTTCCTTCTCTGATGATAGGTTCCCGACGGTCGAAGGGCGCGGATCCTGCTGTTCCTGTTTTGAGGCCTGGGCGGCAGGGGATGTAGAATCTTGTGGCGCAGGTTTCTTGTCAGGACTCTGATTCTGTTGAGAAGCGTCGGGAGATTCGGACCGACGTCGACGTGACAGAGATACACCCGGCAGGCGCAGGCCTCGTCGCCCCGGTTCCGACTCGTCCTCAGGAGCCGGCGGCGGAGGAGCCAAGCGAACATCCTCTTCAGCCAGTGTCGTTACCGCCCAGTCAGACAAGGCCCGATAAGTCGCTGGATGGTCAACGATCTCATCGAGCAGATCGGCGTCGCGGTGAGCGGCGTCAGATGCAATCGTCCACAATTGCTGGGCCGTGAGTTCTTTCGTCAATCGCATGGGCCGGTTCTCCTTCGATCTGCCATCATGCCGCGTTGGGTTCTCTGACGTTCAGGGCCCTGCTGCCGGCGTGCACACTAATCGGCACTTCGACAGTCCAATTGCTCTCACCGGAAATAATTTCGAAGTTTCCGTTGCCTTTCGGAAGATGTAGCGTGTACGTCACGAGTACGATCAATTCAATGGCAGATTCACTCTGATAACTGGGTTTTGGCGCACTCATCTTCTCCACGGTAGCATATGCTCCCCGGACTGAGCCATATCCAGTTTCCCAGAGAGAGGGAGTAGCGGCAATCTCCGGGGGGAGGACTGAGCTCAGTCGTTCTATACGAACCGCAGGGCTCTCTTCCTGCGCCCACGTGACAAAGGCCTCAACCGTTCGCAGTGCTAAGTCGCACTGCTCAGCGGTGACACTGATATCGCTACCGGGTGAAGTTGAGCAGTTGGAGACGGGCTCGGTCGGTGTGAAGCTCGGCGAAATGGTATCCGAATCCAGGTTTGAACTCGCTGTCGCATTTTCGACTCGATGAGCAATGGACCAAGAGATGATCGCACTCGGTAAGCCGAACGTCACGAGCATGCCGGCGACGATTGTCGCCAGCAGTTTCTTCTGCTGTCCAGTCATGCGATGACGCCCCTTGATTCTGATAGTTATGAATGACCCTTACATGTTGGCGAAGTAAAATCAGCGTCACTCTCAGGCTGTCTCTCCGAACTTGGTCGTGTATAACTTATAGAGTTTCGTCGTTGTAGGCATTCGCGAATCGAAAGGCACCATCGCCGGACCCATTTTAAGCAGGCCACAGCCCGGCGGGACGTTCTGGAAGTAGTTCCGGTGCTTGTCTGACCAGTGGAACAAGTCCTGGAGTGTGCCAGCATCGGTTGCCGTTTGATTGAGGAGCACAAGGATGTCCGCATTGGCCAGCATCAAGCGAGCGCGTTCGCTCATGAGCAGTTCTTCGATGTTCTGTGTGAGACCGGTCGGAAGAAGGCCGTACTTCCGTGCTCTCTTATAGATCATCTGGCAGTAGGCCCCGGCGTACTCGTTGGAGAAGAGTAGGTGAAACTCATCAAGATAAAGCCAGGTTCTCCTTCCACGGGATCTGTTGGCCTGCGCTTGAGCCCAAATCTGCTCGAGGACCACCAGCATCCCAAAGGTCTTCATATCTGAACCCAACTTGGAGATGTCGTAAATCATGGTGCGATTAGAAGTATCAACATTCGTCTGCTGGGCAAAGCCGTTGAATGATCCAGCTGCGTAGAGTTCCAGAGACGTCGCCACGGCTTGTGCATCATCTTCAGGTTGTGCGCGCAGGGATTCAAAAAGCGTGCCCAGAGTCGGAGGGGCTGCGCGCTTGTCTTTGAGAAACTGGCCGTAGATGCGTGTGACGCAACGATCAATGATGGATCTTTGCGGTGCTGTCAAGCCGTTCGCACCTCCGATGAGCACTTCGCACAGGGAGAGGATGAACTCTGCTTTGAGTTTGATGGGGCTACCATCTTCACCGCGAGCATCCCGATCCATGTGCAGTGGGTTGATGCAAGCGGTCGATCCCGCGCTGATCTCGACTGAGGTGGCCTTCATCGTCTCTCCCAAGGGAGCGTACTCGTGCTCAGGATCGACAATGATGATGTCGTCATTGGTGTTCAAGAACGTCTGCATGATCTCGCCCTTGCCGAACTGGCTCTTTCCAGATCCTGAAGTTCCAAGGATGAAGGCGTTGCCGTTCATCGTGCTAGTGCGAGACCCCACCACGAGATTCTTGCTGATCGCGTTGACCCCATAGTACGTTCCTCCGGGCTGAAGGAGCTCCTGGGTTGTGAAGGGAACCATAACTGCAACTGCGGCGGTGGTCAGTGTACGGTAGATCGGAAGACGGCACACGCCAGTGGGTAGAACCGCGTTGAGGCCGTCCTCCTGCATCCATTTCAGAGTCTCAAACGTGCATGACTGCTTGCGCCCAGCCGCGCGGACCTGTTCAACGGCCTCGGCGAGGGCCTCGCGGGTAGTTCCGGAGACACCCACGACTATAGTAGTGGTGAACAGCTTCTCGTTCGAACTTTCCAGTTGTTCACGAAGATCCAATGCCTCCTGGTGCGAAGCGACGAGTTCGTGCGGAATCGATTCCTCGCCATTACCCTGCTTGCGCGCTTTTCTGAGCTCGTTGGAGCGCTGCATCTCCATCTCGGCGATCTGCCTCTTGACCAGATCGAGACCTTCGGCGTGGTCGAGAGGCCGAAAATGTACCGATACTGCCACTTCGGCGTTTATCTCACTAAGGTCTCTCATCAGACGATCGGAGAGCCAGGCCGGCAGTTCGCGGAGACAGAGAACCTGGTAGTAAGAATCTTTTTCGTTCGTAAACGTGATAGAATTAGCATTGGTTGAGAAGTCGATCGCCCACGGGGCGATGACGTCCTTGGTTGTCATAGTCGAACCGACGAGATCTGAATAGTTGAACCTGAAAGGCTGTCCTGACCTAAGAATCTCGTGCAAGATCCGCACCCGTTCCTCCCCGGAGATGCGTTCAGCACGGCACCCGCCTACGGCTCGCAACTGGGTTGTCGCCTCTGCTGCTACGCGAGTAAGCACCGTCGTTGCATGTTCGAAGCTCTCCGCCTCAACGGTGACTGTCACGAACTTGTCTGTAACGGTGTTGTTCCTACCCGCTGTGAGGCGGGCGCTAATAATGTCATTGTATTCCCATCGGTACTCATCAAACCCATCGCCGCGCGGGGAGAATTCTACTGACTTCTCTAGGGTTTCCTTGTCGAAGCGCCGGTTTAAGATGGTCAACTGAACGCTTTGTCCCGCATCGAAACTGTTGATGAACTGAGCATAAGACTCGACTAGAGCCTGCTGGTCATCCTCCGTCGCCAATTGATAGTCGATGTCAGATAGTTTGAGTGTGACGGAGTAATGCCCGTCACCCAGAACGCAGATGCCCGTATCTGTTAGTGCTTCGTATTGGATAACGGCTTGGGCAGTATTCCGTTTGCGTCGAGGGACATCCTTCTCCTTGCGGCGTCGTTCGACGCGACGCTTCTGTTTATCTGTCGAGTTCGAGGCGTCGGATTTTTGATCGTTTTGGGGCTTTTTGCTGGCGAATGGCATTGTTTGACCTTTCGATGTTTATTTCAGGAGTGAGTCGGGGCTCCTGAGCGTAGAGACGTCGCTGGTTCTCCCATTTATAGGTCCAAAAGTATTTTGCATACTTCTCGAACGGAAGACCCTTCGGCCTCACCCAACCGACAGCGATGAAGGGGATGGTCAGAAAGCATACGAGCCACGACCCCAAATCGGCCTGGCCTGCGATCAGGCACAAAGCATATGTGCCGCCTATGACGAGGGCGCCGATTGCCGCGCAGGCCATCTGACGCCACGACATCCCCATCATGACTTTTGACTGGTAGGCGGTGATCTCTCGGTAAACTTTGATCTCCAGTGCCATAGGGCTCACGCTACAGGGCGATGTTCTTGAAAAGGGTTGCAGCGGCAATGATAAGACCACCGCCAACCGCCTGCCAGACGCCGGACTGAATCTGAGGGCCTTGGTGGTCTCGTAGCCCTCCAGCGAGGGTGATGACACCCCAGACCGTCCACAATCCGCCGCCAATACTTGCGAACTTGACAAACAGATCGAGGGCTTGGGTCAGGATGCTATTGTTGTCCATAGTCATGTCCTTTTAGAGTGTGGGCATCTATACGCAAGTCCCATGGCAAGGCGCTGCGAAGATGTCGGCCACGGTCTCGCGTCAGGGCGCGCGTATGGGTATGAGCGTACATCACAAGACGATCTCAGTCACGTGATTCGGTCAGATTTTTGATATGTAGGCCTTAAGACCCAAGGTGGGGGCTGGTGGGGCTGCCGGTCGTACCGGCTCCTCCCCGTGAGTTTGGTGAACACCCATTACGTTGACCAGGCGGACGTGCTCTTGTCGCCACCGCCCCGTTCGCCATGGGGAGGCCTCCCCGCCGCCGCCCGGGCCGCCCGGGCCCGCGCGGCTTCCTCCCCGGGCGGCCCGTGCCGTAGAGTGCACTCGCCCCTGTCGCCGACGAGGAGAGCACCACCGCCCATGAGCCCCGCCACCGCCCGCGCCCGAGCCGTGATCCCGGACCATGGCTGAGGACTGGAACGCCCAGCGCGTGACCTCCCTCGCGCCCGACGCCAGGGTGGCCGCGGCCGGCCTCAAGCTCGCCAAGACCGGGACCTGGTCCGACGTCGGCTACCACGAGTCCCTGCTGTGGGGGCAGTGCAAGGGGTCGGGGAAGAACCCCTACCAGGTCTGCGCGGACCTGGCCGACTCCGCCTTCCGCTGCTCCTGCCCGTCGCGCAAATTCCCCTGCAAGCACGCCGTGGGCCTGCTGCACCTGTGGTGCGACGGCGCGGCCGCCCCCGCGCAGCCCGCCGAGTTCGCCCGCGAGTGGGCCGAGCGCCGGGCCGAGCGCGCCGCCAAGGCGGCCGAGCGTGCCGCCGGCACCGCCCCCGCCCC
>ERZ772917.1681-NODE-1681-length-12217-cov-9.747986_pt1 | contig 12217 bp, 11 predicted proteins | sample MGYA00511187_ERZ772917 | MGnify/ENA primary metagenome ERZ772917 (study PRJEB29015, sample SAMEA2737925) | human oral metagenome | biome: human oral; feature: human-associated habitat; material: dental | place: China | collected 2012 ... | reverse complement strand
ATACGCAAAAAATCGTCGTGGTATATTTGACTTCGTTGGTGATCGTTATATTGATGATGAAGGTCGTCTATACTGGCGCCTTGGCGGTATTGAGACGGAAATTCCTTTATCTAGTCTTGATCAGTGGCTTGTGAAGAGAGATGGCGAGACAGTATGCGCTATCCTTAATCCAATTGCTCAATTAGGAGCGTACGGATGTCGTTCAATTACTGGCTGGCGTCCAAAAGACAAAGAAAAGGTTGAGGAATTAATCAAGATTATAATGCCAAACCGCAAAATTTCAGATATTCCGCAGGATTGTCGCGACCAGTATTATACATTCAGGGAACAATTTAGAAAAGTTGCCGAAGCTAGAAAAAAGTTAGGCTGGTTTGGGCTAAAGGCTGGATTGTTATCATTCCTGGAGCGTCAAGAGTGGGCAGTGCGGCTCGCTCAAGGCGAACTGGACGGCGTACTGAGTGGTTTTGTCGGCAAGACATAATTGCTTGATGTAAAATAGTATCTGTGAATAGGAACTTGAGTATTCCTCTCTTGTGTATAAGATGGTTATTTCATCGAAAAGCAATTTAAATAAAACTTTTTGCAATATATAGTTGACTTTTTGTCGGCAATAGCTTACCATTGAATATGAAAGGAGCGATCATTGTTCGGAATTAAAAAACAAGAACTCACACCAGACCGGCGGCTCAAGCTGGCTCGCATTGCAAAAGGTATGAGTCAGGCAGAGCTAGCGGCTGCAGTCGGAGTGACTCGGCAAACTATTGGACTGATTGAGCTAGGGCGCTACAACCCAACGCTGAAATTATGCCTATCAATTTGCTGGGCACTGGACATGACATTAAATGAATTATTTTGGGAGGAAGCCAAATGAGCAAATCACCAACATCAATCCAAGACGAGCGTGTCATTATGGAGGAGAACAAATACCGTAGTGAGGCACTGCTGATCACCGAGGTGGCGCTGGTACTGTCGATCATCACCAAAGAGTGTATATTGAAGCTGCCACCGGAAGCATCAACGAGCGACTGGGGATTGTTGGCGCTGGCGGTGGTGTATCCATTTGTGCGTGGACTGCTGGTCGGCGGCGGTGAGGCGTCTCGCCACACACCACAGCGCCGTAGCAAGGCCATCGGTGGTCTAGTAATAATATCATTGGTTGTAGCGGCAATTGTCACCCTGGTGAATTATCGTCACTACTCCGAGAAATATAGTAGCTGGCTTGACCCATATCTACTAGCAATGTTTGGTATCGTCTTCATAGTGATGATGCTGTGTAATGTAGTGATTTACGGCCTGGTGCAGCTGGGTTCACGCCGTACTCAAAAGCGAATTGACCGAGAACTAGGCGACGAATAAGATTGGCTAGAACGTAACATCTCTATTTGTAGGCCGATAATTCAAGTTGCTATAATGAATAGGTGAACACTATGCTCGAAGCCAAGCTCAAAACTCTGCCTCGCACTCCGGGTGTCTATTTCCATAAGTCAGCCAGCGGCGAGATTATTTATGTGGGCAAGGCGGCGGTGCTGAAAAACCGCGTGCGTCAGTATTTTCAGGATTCGCGTGGTCGGGACAATAAAACCATGGCCTTGGTGGCGGAAATCGCTGATACTGATTGGATTGAGACCGAGAGTGAAGTTGACGCTTTGTTTCTGGAAAGCGAGATGGTCAAGCGCTATATGCCGCGTTACAACGTGCTGCTGCGCGATGATAAATCGCAGATGTATGTGCGAATCGACATGAAAAGCGAGTGGCCGACCGTCAGTTTTACGCGTAATCCTGCGGATGATGGGGCGGAATATGTTGGCCCGTTTTATAACGGCTTTGCCTTGAAAAAAGCACTGCGCTACTTGCGGCGGATTTTCCCCTATCTGACCAGGCAGCGCCGTCCGGGGCAGTCGAAATTGGATGAAGATTTGGGTCTCAGCCCGCGGCCGAGTGATGGATCAGCCGCCTACAAAGTCACTTTACGCAAGCTCATCAGTTACATCAAGGGCAATCGTAAGGCTATCGCCGCCGAGCTGGAGCGCGACATGAAAACGGCAGCTGGGCTGCATGATTTTGAGCGGGCGGCTGATCTTCGCAATAAGCTGCGCGCCATGCAGGAACTACAACGGCGGGTTTGTTTTGGCGACAAAGAGTTTTTGGATATTTCTAAAGACAAGGCGCTGGCTGATTTGGCAAAATTGTTGGGTCTAAAAGGTATTCCAGCGCGCATCGAGGGTTATGACATTTCGCATATGAGCGGGCGGCAGGTTGTTGCCAGTATGGTGGTATTTACCAATGGCGCGAGCGACCGGGCGGAGTACCGCAAATTCAAAGTTAGTGAGAAAAATGATGACACGGGCAATATCTATCAGACGATTTTTCGCCGGCTGAGTGAGCGTCATCTGAAAAGCTGGGGTCGTCCTGATTTGCTGCTGATTGATGGCGGTAAAGGTCAACTAGCGGCGGCTATCAAGGCTCGTGATGAGCGTGGTGTTATCGTGCCAATCGTCAGCATCGCCAAGCGTGAGGAAGAACTACTGGTGCACAAAACTGGTTCGCAGATTGATACTGCGTTCATTGAGCAAATTCGGTCGCAGCCACGGACGGACATCGCTATTCATGAAGACGGTGAGGTTTATGTGGTGAATTTACACCCAAGTCAGCGCAATGCCGGTTCGCATTCAAAAAACTTACGAGCTAGCACGGGGCAAAATCGTGAAGAATGTCAGATGACAGACAAGAATAGTCTCGCGACAACCGACATCGTCAAACTGTTCCAACGCATCCGCGACGAGTCACATCGCTTTGCGGTGAGTTACCATACGGCACTGAAACGTCAGCAGCAAACAAAAAACCAGCTGGAGGAAATTCCTGGTATTGGGCCAAAAACCCGTGCCAAATTGCTGAAAAGTTTTGGTAGCATGAAAGCTTTGCGTAGTGCGTCGCTTGACGACATTGCGGCAGTCGTCGGTCAGAAAAAGGCTGTGCAAGTTCAGGCTTATATGGTTGATATCAGCTCGCTCGACAAGAAAGCATAAATTATATATAATTAATCTGATGAAGAAACAATTTGCAACATTTTTATTGCGATGGATTATGAACTCGATCGGGCTTTGGGTGGCAGTGCGACTGCTTGGTAGCGATTCTGGTGCGACTGACTCGGTTTGGACATTTGTGATTGCTGGGCTTATTTTCTCGCTCGTTAATACGGTAATCAAGCCGATTATTACCATTTTGGCATTGCCAGCGATTCTCTTGACGCTCGGACTGTTTACGTTGGTCGTCAATGGTTTTATGGTCTATATTTCTCTAGCACTTACTCCAGGTGTCTCAATGACGTTTGCTAATTCAATTGTTGCAGGAATTATTCTCAGTTTGGTAAACTATATAATCAGTAGTGCGCTGGTCTTGCAGCGAGAAAAGGAGTAGTATGTCAATTGATACAATTTTACCGTATATCACCCTCGGTTCGGCGGTGCTGATGATTATCGCAATTTTGTTGCAGCAGCGTGGTGCTAGCCTCGGTGCGGGTTTTGGTTCATCTGGCGAGTTGTTTACCGCTCGTCGTGGTTTTGATAAAAACCTGTTTGACGTAACGATCATCTTTGCGGTGGTTTTTGTTTTGTCTATTTTGGCAAGTTTGATCTTGCCAGGACTGCAAAAATAGGAGGCTTTCGTTTTGGATCCAAAAAAACCTTCATGGAATAAGTTTGCACGCCTGAAGTTCTCGCAGAAAAAGGTTAACAAACGTCTGCAGAAACTTGAAAAGGTGAGCTTGCGGCATGCCCACAAGTTTGTGATGGCTCGGCTCGACCGATTGTCTAGTGTACGCCGAAACGTTTCCATGTGGATTATCTTAGTCATGGCTTTGACAATCGTCAGTGCGGCACAATGGATTGTTGGTAGCAATACCTACACGACGACAGCGTATTCATCGGGCGGTTCGTATTCTGAGGGTGTGCTTGGTCCGCTTGAGACGCTTAATCCATTATTTGCTCGAACAAGTGCTGAGCGTTCTGCAGCAAAGCTGTTGTTTGCTGGTTTGTATAAATATGATACAGCTGGATCAATTAAAGGCGACTTGGCAGAAAAGGTGACTGTTAATGACAAAGAGACTGAATATACGGTTAGTCTAAAAAAAGGCGTAAGATGGTCTGACGGTCATGAATTGACGGCGAATGATGTTATATTTACTCTGAAATTGCTGGCGGATCCAGAGACCAACTCGACTATTTCTGGTTGGCGGTCTATTACTTCCCAAAAGATGGACGACTGGACAGTCAAGTTTGTCTTGCCAGCCTCATATGCACCATTTATGCACGCCTTAACTTTCCCGATTGTTCCTGAGCATATTTTGAAAGATGTCAATCCATCAGAGTTGCGGGAACATTCATTTGGCAAGCTGCCAGTAACGAGCGGACCGTTTACGGTGAGAATGTTGCAAAACGTTACTTCTGACGGCAGTAAAAAGGTGCTTTATTTGAATGCGAACAAGTCGTATCATCATGGTTCGCCGAAACTTGATCGCTTCCAATTATATGTTTATCCAACGCAAGGCGATATTCAAAAGGCACTACGCTTAAGAGAAATCACTGGTACGCCAGAGTTGATTTATAACGACCAATCGCCAGAGATAAAAAATCTCTATAGTGCTGATTTGCGAACGATAAATAATGGTGTTTACGCACTGTTTAATACGAGCAGTCAATTCTTGCAATCCAAGCCGATCCGTCAAGCTCTGGCCCTGAGTACGGACGTAAATGCTGTTCGTAAAGAAGCGGCTTTGTCGACCGTGTCATTGAATGGGCCGATTTTGTCTCAATATACTAACGACACGAAGTCGCAAGAATATGATGTTGCGAAGGCTCAGAAGCTGCTGGATAAGGCTGGTTGGCCTGTTTCAACTGCTAGTGGCGTTCGTCAAAAAGACGATCAGAAATTGCAGTTAAGTATAGTTACTTTAAGACAGCCTCAGTATGAGAAAATCGCCAAGAAAATGGCGGAAGTGTGGAAGAATGAATTGAAAATTGAGGCGGAAGTCAGAGTGGTTGATGGCAACGATGCTTCGCAAAGTATTCTGCAAACCGTGTTGCAGCCTCGTAACTTTGATGTGCTTATTTATGAGTTGGCTTTGGGTGGTGATCCTGATGTGTATGCGTATTGGCATTCTTCTCAGGCAACCAGCACTGGCTTGAACTTTTCTAACTTTAACAATGTCATCGCTGACGATGCTCTGTCTAGCGGTCGCTCAAAACGCTCGGCTGAGCGACGAGCTGATCGTTACGCAACCTTTACTAAAATCTGGCGACAAGATGTGCCAGCGGTCGCATTATACCAGCCGAAACTTGATTATATTCACCTTAAGTCTGCCAAAGTTCTAGGCGAAAATACTCGATTGGTGAGTGCGACGGATCGTTACGCTGACGTGCTTTACTGGGCGACTGAAAAGAAGTCAGTTTACAAGACCCCGTAATGTTTGGTATGATGGTATAAGTATAGAGTTTCGCTATACTTATGTCGTGCGGGCGTGGCGGAATTGGTAGACGCGCTAGCTTGAGGGGCTAGTGAGCATTGCGCTCGTGGAAGTTCAAGTCTTCTCGCTCGCACCAACGGAATTATTTGATTTTTAATATGACAGATTTGTCAGAAAATGATAAACCTCAAGCTCGTCAGATTATTAAGACTCTGACTGGCGTTTTGGTGACAATTTGGCGGACATCGCCGCGAGCGATTATTATTCAAGCGATCGGTTCGGTGTTGACGGCTTCTTTGCCGCTTGCGACCACATATTTTGCGGCGCTAACAACCACTGCACTGACCGAGGCATATACTGGCGGCGGCAACTCACAACAGCTACTGATGTATGTGATTATTACCGTGGCGCTTGGCGTGGTGATGAGTTTCTGGGGAATTGTGCAGGCGTATGTTGAGCAGTTGATGCACTATCAATTGGAGTCGAGCATTAACGATCAGATGTACGCGCGGCTGCATGGCTTAGAGTTTTGGCGGTATGATGATCCGGCGACGATTGATATGTTTGACCGAGCCAGGCGGTTTGCTAGTTCGTTCTCGTACTTATTTTCGCGGCTGACCAGCATTGCTACAAACGTTGTTTCGCTGGTGGTTGGATTATGGATTATTTCATCGGTCGGTTGGTGGCTGGGATTGCTGCTCATTGTGGCGATTATTCCAAGCGGTATTATTCAATTTCGCCTGTCTCGCCTGACGTCAAATTATTGGCGTAAAAACACCAATGTCAGGCGGCGGATATGGCGGATTGAGTACGCGATTGGCAAACCAGAGAACATTGCCGAATTGAGGCTGTATGGGATTATTAAGCATTTACTGGCAGAAAAAGCTGCCCTGCGCGACAAGGATCAGTTGCAAATGATCAAATATGAACGCAGTTTCATGGGTAAACGTTTTGGTGGCGAGGTGTTGCAGGCGGCGGCGGAAGTAACGGCGCTGGTGTGGGTGACGCTGGAAATCATCGCCCATCGCCAGCCGATCGGTCAGTTTGTGTTGGTGCAGCAAATGGTCAGCCGGGTGCTTGGCAGCGTCGATAGTTTGATCTCGACATACAATTCAATCGACGAGGAAGCGGCAAACATGGTTGATTATCAGCGGTTTATGGAATTACCATTGGCGAGCAGCAAACCAAGCATACCGTTCAGTATGGACAAATCCATCGTCGCACGTAACGTTAAATTTCACTATCCTGGCAGCGAGACGCTGGTGCTCAAAGGAGTGTCGCTGGATATTAAACGCGGGCATCATGTGGCGATTGTTGGCGAGAATGGCGCAGGTAAAACCACGCTGGTGAAATTATTGACGGGGTTGTATCAGCCGACTGGCGGCGAAATTTTGGTCGATGATGGGCGGAATCTGAGTGAAGTGGATACGGCCGACTGGCATCAGCAATTAGCTGTCTTAAGTCAGAACTTTATTTGCTATAATTTTGCGACGGCTGATGAGAATGTGTGGTACGGCGATGTATCTCGCCAGTTAGATCAGGAGCGCTTGGCGGCTGCGTTGAAGCAGGCGGAAGCTGATGATTTCGTGAAAAAATTACCAAAGGGCGGGGATAGCTATGTTGATAAATGGATGACGGACGACAATGATGGCAAAGGCGTGGATTTGTCGGGCGGGCAATGGCAGCGGCTGGCTCTGGCACGCAATTTTTACCGCGATGCGCCAATCGTTATTTTGGACGAGCCGACTAGTGCTGTTGATGCGGCAGCTGAGGCACGAATTTTCCGCCACTTGTTTAAGCAAAAAGACAAAACCATCATCGCTATCAGCCATCGCTTGAGTACGGTGAAAAAAGCTGATGTGATTTACTTCATGAAAGATGGCCGAATTGTCGAGCAGGGATCGTGCAGCGAGTTGATCGCCAAACGTGGTGAGTTCTATGAAATGTTCAAAGAACAATTATAGTTTGGTATAATGAGTGAAGCGGCGCGTTGGCGGAGCGGTTACGCAGAGGTCTGCAAAACCTTTTAGACGAGTTCGACTCTCGTACGTGCCTCCAAGTGAATATGAAACGTCTGGATATCAGGCGTTCTTATTTTTCGAGTAGTTCTTTCAACTCCGGAAAGGTCGGTTGGAAAAAGTGGTTGCGGTCTTCAAAAATATGTACCGTAGCGGTCGGTAGATCACGCTGAAATTTGGCAAGTTCAGTAAACGGCACGACTGGATCGTCTTTGCTGTGAAATAAATGAATCTCTCTTGCTGATTTCTCTAAACCAGTAGCACTCATTACTCGAAAACTACCCAAATCCTCAACTGACTCGTCATCATAGCATGGCGAAACCAGCACCAGTCGTCGAACTGGAGAATCAAGCGGTGATTCGTGTAAATACCTCGCTAAAAACATCGCACCCAGGCTGTAGCCAACCAGTTGAGCGTCATCGCCAAGTAGCGGCAATAGCTTTTCGAAATAAATCTTCCATTCTTCGTACTGAGCGTTCTGTTTGTTGGGAAAATCTGGTAGCAAAACATCAGCGTCGACGATTTCCTGTGCCAGCCACTCACGCCATTTTTGTGCCCAAAGCAGCCGTTCATAGTTAATCGATCCATTCTTAAGGCTATTAAGATATCTTTCATAGTTATCAAACGATGACCCGCCGTGAATTAGTACAATTTGCTTCATAAATATAGTATAATACAAATCAGTGCGAACAGCTGCTCATGAAGGCTGTTTAATCGCACTGTGTGTATGGAAGGTTACGCGCGAGTGGCGGAATTGGTAGACGCGAGGGACTTAAAATCCCTTGACCAAAAGTCGTGCGGGTTCGATTCCCGCCTTGCGCACCAGAAATATTCACAGTATAATGAGAGGGTAAAACCATAAGGAGAATTGCATGAGTACATTAGCTATTACACTAACTGTTGTCGCCGTTATTCTGGTGCTGGTTATCGGTTTTGTAATTGCGACATATAACGGTCTGGTTACTTTACGTAATCGTGTCGAAGAAGCGTGGAGTGATATTACTGTTCAATTGAAGCGTCGTACTGACTTGATTCCAAATCTGGTTAACTCAGTCAAGGGTTATGCTCAGCACGAAAAAGAAGTGTTTGAAAAGGTTACCGAGGCTCGCTCAGCGATTATGGACGCAAAAAATGTAACTGATACCGCAAAGGCTGAGAACATGCTGGAGGGTGCGTTGAAGAGTTTGTTCGCTGTGGCAGAAGCTTACCCAGAATTGAAAGCAAACGAGAACTTTATGCAGTTGCAGCAAGAGTTGGTCGACACCGAGGATAAGATTCAGGCGTCGCGTCGCTTTTACAATGGCGGTGTTCGTGATTTGAACACCAGAATTCAGACATTCCCAGCTAATATTATTGCCAATATGTTTGGCTTTGCGGCGAAGGATTTCTTCGAAGTTGAAGACCGTGCGTCAGTCGAAAATCCTGTTGAAGTGAAGTTCTAAAACTCTGCTTATTAAGAAAGAAAACTGCTCATCATATAATGTGGTGAGTAGTTTTTATTTGCCAAGACGCTAGAGCTGTCATGGTCTATCGTGGTATAATAAAGATATGTATACGGCTATTTCTAGGAATAAACGAAACACGTTGCTGATTATGGCGGTGTTTGTGGCTATCATCGGTATTATCGGGGTATTTTTGGGGGCGATGACAGATAATTATTCGCTCGCTCTTATTATTTTTACTTGCTCATTATTGTATGCGTTGTTGCAGTATTTCTTGGCGGGCAAGCTGGCTATGGCGATGACTGGGGCTCAGGAAATTGAAAAGAATGACGCACCAGAGCTGTGGCGGGTGGTGGAAAATCTGGCGATTACCTCAGGTATGCCGATGCCAAAGGTTTATATTATTCAAGACGCTGCCCCGAACGCGTTCGCAACTGGTCGTGATCCAAAGCATGCGATTGTTGGGGTGACGACTGGGTTGCTTGATATTATGAATAAACGCGAGCTCGAGGCGGTGATGGCACACGAGATGAGCCATGTGAAGAATTATGATATCCGGGTCAGCATGATTGCTTTTGGGCTGGTGAGTGCGATTGGTCTACTGGCGGATGTTGCGCTCAGAATGATGTTTTATGGCGGCGATGATCGTGATCGCGATGTTCATCCCGCTGTTTATGTTTTAGGTTTTGTGGTGGTTATTCTAGCACCAATTCTAGCAACAATTACGCAGCTGGCGGTCAGTCGTCAACGGGAGTATCTAGCGGATGCGTCTGGCGTACTATTGACACGAGACACTGAGGGTTTGGCAAATGCACTTGAGAAGTTGCGAACGTATGGTCGACCGATGCAGAAGCAATCTTCATCGACCGCTAACTTATTTATGAATAACCCGCTACGCCCAGGCTTTTTTTCAAAATTATTTAGCACCCATCCGCCACTAGAGGATCGGATTGCCAGATTAAGAGATAACGCAACAAGAATGTAATTATGGCGAAAAAAGTAACAGAAAAGCAGTCGCGTCGTAAGTCGACAAAAAAGAGTATTACCGAGCCGAAGAAGACGGCTTGGTATAAAATGAGGCGGAATATTCATAATCTCAGCCAGCGAAGACAGCGATTTTTGGCTCGGCGACCTCATCGTAGTTTTAAGCTTAGTCGGCGACGGGATTATAAACGAAAACTTTTGGTTCCAGGCTACTGGGCTTTTACAGTGCAGGTTTTGACCTTGCTTTGGAAAAATAAAAAGACGTTTGTGGCTTTAGTACTGCTATTTTCTGTCTTGACGATCATCCTTTCGAGCATGATGTCTCAGGATACTTATCAGCAACTAAAAGATGCGATCAGTTCGGTTAGGGAAGACGGTACACTAAGCGGCTTTTATGAGACGTTTGGGTTGTTCACTGGTGTGTTGATCAGCTATGTATCTGGAGCAAATACAACCAATCAGTCTCAGCAGGCGATTGGGGCATTGCTTGGTTTGTTCGCATGGCTGACGGCGATATGGCTGGTTCGTGCGATTTCCGCCAAGCAGAAACCGAAGATGCGAGATGGGCTATACAGTTCTGGCAGTCCAGTTTTGGCGTTGCTTATTTTGGCGTTAGTGGTGGCTATTCAAATGATTCCAGCAGCGATCGCTTTGATAATTTATAGTGCGTTGGATGCTTCTGGGGCGTTGAGCCAGACGGCTATTCTGATGGCGGCTGGCGGTGCGGCAGTATTGATTGCTACAATGTCTGCGTACTGGATTGTTGGTACGCTATTTTCTATGGTTATCGTGACTCTGCCTGGCATGTATCCGCTTCGCGCCTTGAAATTGGCCGGCGATATCGTAACGGGGCGGCGTATTCGTATATTGCTGCGATTATTTTGGCTATTTGTCGTTCTGGCGATTGTTTGGATTGTTATACTGGTGCCGATAATCTTCTTTGATGGCGTATTGAAGGGTTGGCTGCCAGCGTTGCAGTGGCTACCGATAGTGCCAATTTTCGGCTTACTGCTTGTAAATGTTTCAATCGTAATTTTTGCCGCATACACATATCTGTTTTACCGAAAGGTTGTTGAAAGTGACAGCAAATCGTCAGCGAATTGATGAATTAAAAAAGCTGCTTAATAGGTATAGTTATGAATATCACGTCTTGGATAAGCCGAGTGTTGATGACGCTGTTTACGACAGTTTATTCGGCGAGCTTAAGCGGCTGGAGGAACAGTTTCCGTCTCTCATAACTCCAGATAGCCCGACGCAGCGGGTTGGTAATGTGCTCAGTGGCGGCTTTCAAAAGGTTGAGCATGCTTCGCGGATGTTGAGCTTGAACGATGTTTTTAGCAAAGATGAAGTTATGGCGTGGTTGTCGAGAGTCGAGAAATTAGTGCCGGGTAGTACGGCGGAACTATTTGCGGATATCAAGATGGATGGGTTAGCTTGCTCGCTGGTTTACGAAGATGGTGTTCTGGTGCGAGCGGTAACTAGGGGCGATAGCTTTGTTGGCGAAGATGTGACGAATAATGTGCGAACTATTCGTAATGTGCCACTACAGTTGAATACTGAACATGATTTTCGTGATTTTTTGGTGGGGCGGACTGAGATTCGTGGTGAGATTGTTATTTTGAAAAAAGATTTTGAATTATTAAACCAACGGCAGAAACAATTGGGCGAGTCGGAGTTTGCTAATCCGCGTAATTTAGCAGCGGGAACGATTCGTCAGCTTGATCCAAAACTGGTGGCTGCACGACCATTGACTTTTATCGCCTATGACTTGATTCGTGATGATGTGATGGCGGTGCCAACGCACGACTTCGCTTATCGGGCAATTGCCGCATTGGGGCTGCGTTGTAATCAGCAGGCTGGCATACTGCGTTCTTTGAACGATGTGAAGCAGTTTATTGACAAGTGGGACGAGCGGCGGTATGATTTACCGTTTAATACTGATGGTTTGGTAATTAAGGTTAATGATCGGCAATTATTTACTGAGCTTGGCATTGTTGGCAAGCAGCCACGTGGTGCGATCGCTTACAAATACGCTGCTGAGCAGGCCACGACCATCGTCCGCGATATCGTCATTTCCATCGGTCGAACGGGTGCAGCTACGCCAGTAGCGGTGTTTGACCCGGTAGTGGTGGCAGGTACGACGGTGCAGCACGCTAGTCTACACAACGCTGATGAAATTGCTCGGTTGGATGTGCGTCGCGGCGACACGGTGGTGATTTTCAAGGCGGGCGATATCATTCCGCAGGTTGAGAGTGTTTTGAAAGAATTGCGACCGGCAGATGCTAAGCCAATTGATTACCTGTCAGAATTGG
>ERZ772917.1680-NODE-1680-length-12224-cov-9.627660_pt1 | contig 12224 bp, 11 predicted proteins | sample MGYA00511187_ERZ772917 | MGnify/ENA primary metagenome ERZ772917 (study PRJEB29015, sample SAMEA2737925) | human oral metagenome | biome: human oral; feature: human-associated habitat; material: dental | place: China | collected 2012 ... | reverse complement strand
ACACCTACGATCTGCGCCTGTCGCAGCGTATCGCGCTGCATAAAGAGCCCAACCCCTTCGATCGCAACGCGCGCGGACTGCTCGCGTATTTCGGCGAAGATAGTGAGCTGTGGAGCAATTACAAAAAAATTTTGCCCTTTGCGTAGACGATGAAATTTAAGGATACAAGTGTGTTAAAATCTATAAATTCCTTTACTTCGGCTATTTGTAATATCGTAAAATTTTGTTTCATCTCTTTGCTTTTGCTAGTCGCAGGAGTGGTCGTTTATCTAAATGTTACGGCAGGTTCGGCAGAGCCGGGCTTAGCGAAAAATTACGAGCAAAATCGAGCTCAAATTTTAGCTCTGCGCGATTTTGCGCGCGAGATAAGACCGAATAAAATTTACTTTAATGTGCTTTTTGACGGCGATAAGATTAAGTGATTTGTAGCTGAAGATTGGGATAAAAACCGCACCGCAAACTTTAGCTATTCAGACGAAAAAACAAGTATAGTAGAACCGTTAAAAATTCTGGGCTGGGATGCGCAAACTTTTGATGAGCTTAAAGACAAAATAAAAGGCGCAAATGCCGTAGGCGTGCATGTTGATGATAAATATGTTAGTATATATATCGCCAGGCGGGTTGGTTTGGCATGTATTTTTATGATATTTTCGATGATCCCATGGGCGAGGAAGTGAAAAAGGACTATGAGATCGGTTGCGACGATACATTTGCCGCAGACGGAGTAGTGATGATCTATGACGGAGGTTTTACGACAGGCTTTTTATGTATCGATAAAAACGGTCACAATATAAAACGCAGATAAATTTTGCAGCGGTTTCGCAGGAAATTTTAGCGGGAATTCTTGTAGGAATTTTTGCCGTTGTTGCGGATATTTTACGAGAATTTTTTGCTGTTATTTCGGATATTTTAGGGTTGTTGAAAATATTTCGCAGCACCTGTTTTGTCGAGCCTATCATTCAACCGCTCGTTTTGTTTGCGACAAGGACGTATTCTCGCCGTTTGCGCGTAGAAAAGCGGACACAAACAGGGCAGGACGCGTAAATTTACCCGATATTTACGACGCCAAAATTCAGAGCGTGCGGTTAGAATTTAGCGCGTTTGCGGCTTTTTTGCGGAGCGGCACGCGAGGTGCAGATGCGGAGAACACGACGTAACGCGCGCAAAAATGGAGCGGCGAGCGGCTCGGCATAGTTGCGGGAAGCAGAGCGTATGCCGCTCAAAGCGCGATAGAGAGCTGATAACGAAGTATGCGCCGCGAAATTTCACAGGACAAAATTCCGCAAACGGCAATTCGCAAAATTCTGCAAATTCTGCCGCCGCAAATTCGGCAGGTATTGGCTAAGTGCGCCCGCCCGACGCTAAATTTTAAAATTTAAACTAAGCGGCACGTATCGTAGCGCCGAAGCGCTCTTTTGCGCAGCGCAAATTTTGAAATTTCAGCGGTAAATTTAGCTCGTAGGTGCACTAAATGAAACGGCGGGGTCATACACCGCGCCGCATCGCTGTTTAAATTTAGCTTGCAGGCACGCTAAATCCTAGCTGCGACATAATTTGCTTTAAATTTTATAATGACGGCTCGCTTGAAATTTTAAACCACCAACCCCGTACTTTTCTACGAAAATTAACAGCCTCTGCTCGCGATTTGCATCAAGCCGTTTAGCAAAATTCGGTAGCGGCTTGTTTGCGATTTGCACCCCTCCCCATGCCGCAGCGACGAGACGTCGTATGATTTACGCTCAAAACTGATTCGCACTTATCAAAAGCCGCTAAAGCACCGACGACGCGCTGTGCCATTTGCGCCGAATTGCATTGCGCCATTCTTGTCGCATTACTTGTGCTATAAAATTTCAACGTAGGTTTGTTTTAAATTTCATTGCATTGCACAAAAAACCGTTGCGCGAGAAATTCTAGCGGCGACTAGCTTTAAATTTACGTTTCGTGCCGCTTCTCGGCTTGTCTATTCAATCTCTCGCCGCTCCTGTTCTACTGCGCCGCAAATTTTAAAATTTACCCGAATTTTAGGAGTTTACCAGCTTTAAAAGCGCCTTTGAAATTCTTGCGATCTCATCTTGCATGTGCCCGCCCGGATTTTGCTCAAACTCAGCTTTTGCGCCCGCACTGCAGCATTTTGCGATAAAATTTCGCGCCGTCTCGTCGCAGAGTGCTCCGCGCGGATTTTTCGGGTTCATCTCGGCCTCGCCCAAGGACGCGTAGACGTGCGCTAGCCCCCTTTGCGGCGAGTGCGCGGCGACAAAGGCGTCAAATCCGCCGAACCAAAACGATGCCGAGACGCAGGCGATCTTTTGAAATTTATCGCTCGCAAATGCCGCATACGCGCTAAAAAGCCCTGCCAGCGAGTATCCCGCGCAGGCTCGCCACGCAGGCTTTCTCGCGCCGAATACGTGCCGCTCGATACGCGGTATCAACTCGTTCGTAAATTTTTCCAAGTGCGCCGCGCCGCCGCCTGTGAAATCGCGCACCCCCTTAAACGGCGATTTTGCCGCCCACGGACTAAGCTTATCGCACTACTGCGCCTCGCTTAGATAGATCGCCGCAAGCACGAAATCCGCGCCGCTTCGTCGCGAGATGAGTTCGTAAATTTCGCCCACACTGGCCGCGCTAAACTCCAAGGCGTGCAGGTAGATGATCGGCGCGGACGCGGCTTCTTTTGCAAAGGAGGGCGCAGCCGCAAAAGACGGCGCGTGCGGGGCGAAAATTTCTACGCGCAAGCCGTTAAATTCCAAACTTTGCATCGCTAAACCTTTAAAAGTTATTAAAATTTAATAGAATTTTGTGTAAAATCATCAAATTTAACACTAGAGGAACTTAAAATTGGCTTTGATCGAGCTTATCGATGTTACGAAAAAATTCGGCTCCCACGTCGTTTTAGACGGCGTAAATTTCGCACTGGACGCCAATGAGCGCGTCGCCGTAATCGGCAAAAACGGCGGCGGCAAGTCCACGCTGATAAAGATCGTCGCGGGGCTGTGCGAGATCGACGAGGGGCGGATCATCACTCAAAACGGGCTAAATATCCAGATGCTCGCTCAAACGCCTAAATTTGACGAAAATCTCTCGGTCAAAGACGCGCTACGAAGGGAGCTAGCCGAAATTTACGCCGCCCTTAGCGAATACGACGCGATCTCGAGCAAGATCGCCGCACAGCCCGAAAACAAGGAGCTTTTGGCGCGCCAGGACGAGCTGATTAAATTTATCGAGGCCAAGGACGGCTGGCAGATCGACAATAAGATCGAGCAGGTGCTGCAAAATTTCGGGCTTAAAATTTACGAAAACCGCTCCGTCTGTACGCTTAGCGGCGGCGAAATTCGTCGCGTGGCGCTGGGCGCGCTGGTGCTTAAAAAGCCCGACGTGCTGCTGCTGGACGAGCCCACGAACCACCTCGACGTCTATATGGTGAAATTTCTAGAGGAGATGCTGCTTAGCTCGAAGCAGACGATCGTTTTTATTAGCCACGATCGCTACTTCATAGACCGCTTGGCGACGCGCAGTATCGAGATCGAAGAGGGTAAAATTTCAAATTTCGACGGCGGATACGAGAACTATCTAAGGCGCAAGCAAGAGATGCTTGCTTCGCTCGAAAAGTCCCACGAGACGCTGCTTAAACAGCTGCGCGCCGAGGAGGAGTGGCTGCACCGCGGCGTAAAAGCTCGCCTAAAGCGCAACGAAGGGCGCAAGGCACGTATCATGCAGATGAGGCAGGATGCGAAGAAAAACCCAGGCGCGATCCGTCGCGTGCGGCTCGAGCTGGAGCGCGCGAGCAGGAGCTTTAACGGCACGGGCGGCGATAATCGCAAAAAGATGCTTTTTGAATGCACGAATATCGGTAAAATTTTAAACGGCAAGGTGCTTTTTAAGGGCTTTTCGGCGCGGGTTTTGCAGGGCGAGCGTATCGGCATCGTAGGCGCTAACGGCGCGGGCAAAAGCACTCTGCTTAAAATTCTACTCGGTCGCAGTAAGATCGATGCGGGCGAGATCAAACGCGGCGAGATCAGGATCGGCTACTTCGATCAGACCCGCAGCGGTATCACGGACGATAAAAGCATAATCGAAATTTTCTGCCCCAACGGTGGCGATCACATCAACGTCCGCGGCAGCTACATGCACGTCTATGGGTATTTGAAAAATTTCTTGTTTCCGAAGGAGTTTTTGGATAAGCCCGTGGGCGTGCTTAGCGGCGGCGAAAAGAACCGCTTGGCGCTTGCCAAGCTCTTTACCGAGCAATACGATTGCCTGATTTTGGACGAGCCGACGAATGATCTTGATATCGCGACGATCAATATTTTGGAGGATTATCTGCTAAGCTTCGAAGGTGCGGTAATCATCGTAAGCCACGATCGCTATTTCATTGATAAGATCACGAATAAGCTTTGGGTTTTTGAAAAAAACGGCGTTATCGATCAAATTCAAATGCCCTATTCGCAGTATCTGGAGTTTGAAGACGAGATGACGGAGATTGACCAGATTGAGGCCGACGCTGGCGCGAGCGCGAGCGCGGATGAAGGCGGCCGCGAAAATAAAAAGGAAAAAACGAGCGCTGCAAAACTTAGCTACAAACAGAATAAAATTTTAGAGGAGTATCCCGCTAAAATCGAGGCTATCGAGGCGCGTATAAAGGAGCTAAATCACGCGCTTTCGACCCCTGAAATTTATCAAAAGCTCGGGATGCAGGGGCTTTTTGAAGAGCTTGAAGAAAAAAGAGGAACGTTAAACAGTATGGAAAATGAATATTACGAAGTGCTTTCGCTCGCCGAGAGCCTAAAGTAGGCGCGATGGTTTGGTTTTTGATCTTTTTATACGCGCTTTACACGATTTATAAAATTTCGCTCGATCTGCTTGAGTTGAGCTTCATCCGCGCCAAGCTAAAGGAGCCTGCGGTGGTGCTTAGCGAGGAGGATTATCGCAAGGCGGGCGAGGTCGGCGCGGTAAATTTAAAATTTAATATATTTTCGCACTGCTTTTCGTTTGCGGTAGCGCTTATTTGGATACTCGCGGGCGCGGGCGCGTTACAGCGCGCGATATATGATCTAGCGGGCGATGGAATTTTGGCGGGGAGCTGCTTTGTAACGGCGTTTTTAATCATCGGCGGCGCGGCGGCGTTTCCGCTTGAGATTTACAAAACCTTCGTCAAAGACAGACGCCTAGGCTTTTCCACGATAACGCCCGCCGTTTTCGTAAAAGACGCGCTAAAATCGCTTGCGCTCACGCTGGTTTTTGGCTTTGCGGTAGCCTCTGCGCTCGTTTTTTGCGTAAACAGCCTGGGCGCGCACTGGTGGGTCTGGGGCTTTTTGCTAAGCTTCGGCGTGATTTTACTGATAAATTTAATATATCCGACCGTTATCGCGCCGCTGTTTAATAAAATGCAGCCGCTAGAGCACGGCGAACTCAAAGAGCGCATAGAGGGGCTTTTGCAGCGCTGCGGCTTTAAAAGTAGCGGCGTTTTTACGATCGACGCAAGCAAGCGCGACAAGCGCCTAAACGCCTATTTCGGCGGCTTCGGCGCAACGAAAAAGGTCGTGCTCTTCGACACGCTCATCGAAAAGCTGAGCGAGGATGAAATTTTGGCCGTTTTAGGGCACGAGCTCGGGCATTTCAAACACGGCGATGTTTTGAAAAATTTAGTGCTTAGCTTCGTGCTTTTGGGCGCGACGTTCGCGGTATTCGGAAACCTCCCCGCAGGCGTGTTCGGCGCGCTAGGACTTAACGCGGACGGCGGCGCGACGCTGGTTTTTATGATTTTGTTTGCGCCGATTTTGCATGCGTTTTTTGAGCCCGTAATCTCCAAGCTTAGCCGCATGCACGAATTTAGCGCAGACCGGCATGGCGCGAGCATGCAGGATAAAGAGAGCATGATCGGCGCGCTAAAGAAGCTGGGCAGCGAAAACAAGGCGTTTCCGCTCGCTCATAAAATTTACGCCGCGGTGTATCATTCGCACCCGAGCCTGTATGAGCGCATAAGAGAGCTTGATGAGGATCGCTGAGGCGCTAAGATGGGGCTTGCAGCAGTGCGGCTCAAAATATGTCGCGCGCGAAATTTTAAAGCTTTGCGAGCGACTTAGCGATGAGCAGCTCGTGCTAAAATGCTCGGAAGAGCTCGCGCATGAAGCGGAATTTCGCGCCAAGATCGTTGAATTTAAAGACGGCCGCCCGCTTGAATACATCACGCAAAGCTGCGAGTTTATGGGCTTTAAATTTTACGTCGACGAGCGGGTGCTGATACCGCGCTGCGAGACCGAAATTTTAGTAAAAAAGGCGCTTACTTTGGCGCAGAGCTTGGGCGAGCCGCGCATTTGCGAGATCGGCACGGGCAGCGGTATAATCGCTATCTGCTTAAAAAAGCTACTTCCCGCTTGCCGCATCACGGCTAGCGACATCAGCGCGGATGCGCTTGAGGTGGCGCGCGTAAATGCCGCAAATTTGGGCGCAGACGTCGAGTTCGTGCACTGCGCCTACGCAGATGAGATCGCGGGCGAGTTTGATCTCATCGTCTCAAATCCGCCCTACATCGCAAACTCCTACGCATTGGATGCGCGCGTGCTGCAGGAGCCGAAACAGGCGCTGTTTGGCGGCGAGCGGGGGGATGAAATTTTAAAACGCATCGTGCTGATCGCCGCACGGCGCGCAAAATTTCTAGCCTGCGAGATGGGCTACGATCAAAAGCAGAGCTTGTCGGCGTTTTTACGCGAGCAGGGCTTTAGGGCGGAATTTTACAAAGATTTGGCGCAGTTTGATCGCGGATTCGTCGCGCGAAATTTAAACAGATCGTAGGCGCGCCGTGCAAAGCTCGCAACTACGCAGGCTGCTTTATTACAAAGCATTCGGCTACCGCTACGTAAGTGCTGAAATTTTAAGCGGCGGCGCGCGATTCTTTAAGGCGCTGGATGCGCTAAAATCCGCTACCGCCGAGTGCAACCTCTGCGAGCTTGCCAAAACGCGCACGAGCTCTAGCGAGCAAAATTTTAAAAATTTCAAAACTATCAAAAATTTTAAAACTCCCGCGAATATAAAACTTATGATCGTGGCTCTTGCGCCGGGCGCCGACTGGGGTTTTGGCGGCGGTTTGGAGGCTGAGATTGAAGCGGCGCTGGATCAAATTTGCGCGCCGGAAGAAATTTATTTTAGCTTTTTGATAAGGTGCGCAGTGCCGCAAAATAGGCGTATAAGCTTGGAAATAATTTTAAAATGCGCGCCCTATCTAACCGATGAGATCAAAATTTTAAAGCCCAAAGTCGTGCTCTGCCTGGGCGAAATTTGCTGTAAAATCGTGCTACGAAACGGCGATCTAGCGGGCATGGACGCGCTGCACGGCTCGGTCTTTAACGAGGGTGGCATCAGCTTCGTGCCGAGCTTCGATCCCGCATTCATCGCGCAAAATCCGAGCAAGGCGGAGCTTTTCAAAGAGGATCTGCAAAAGATAAAAGAGCTGCTGTGAGGCGCATTTTGGCGCTTTCTTTGCGCGCCGTTTTGATTTTGCGCGTAGCTTTTTGCACGCGCATCGTGATTTTTGTTACGGCGGGCGAGCGGACGGGGCGAATTTGACCTGCTTAAATTTCACGGACTAGCGGGATTTTAGCGAGGCAAAACACAGACTCGATCTGCGGCGAGTTTAAATTTAAAAGCGAGAAAATTTCATAAAGCGGCGGAGTAGGGCAAAATTTAACGCCATTGCAAAATTTCGATATTTCAAATTTTGTTTTCTATCTCGGGCGCGTGAAGGGTTTATGTCGCGGCGTAGCGTTAAATTTAAACCTCAATGCCGAGCAAAATTCTATGTCGTAAAATTTTTATTTAGCCCGCAAATTTTATTACCGCCCAAGAGCTCTGCGTATTTCATGGCTTTTGCGCTAAAAGCCGGTCTGCGCTATGTTTGCGCCGCACACGACTAGGAAATTTGAACCCGCGAAATAAATTTATCTCAAAGATTTGAAAAATTCTAAAATTTCGGCGCTAAATTTGATCGGCTTGCCGTCTTTTACGAAGGCGATCTTTACGTCCTGTGCGTATAAAAACTCGCTAAAATCCGCGTTTTTAATATCTTTGATCTTGTAAATTTCTTGCCGCAAAAGGGCGCTGGCGTTTTTGAGCGCGGCTAGACTCGTACGAATTTCAAGCGTATCGCCGAGGTGCGCGGGGCGGAGAAATTTAGCGCAAAGCTCGCTAACTACGAAGTGTGCGTCTGTGCGCGCGAAGTCTACCCCGACCTGCATAAGCGCTTCGCTGCGCGCCCGCTCGCAAAATTTTATGTAGTTGGCGTGATACACGATGCCCTGCGCGTCGGTGTCTTCGTAGTAAATTTTAATCTGCATCGGCTGCGCTTTGCTCCGGTGCTGCCTTTTTCGCGGCTAAGGTGGGAAGGATTTTTGCGAAAAACAGCACCGTTTGAAACACGATGATGAGTTTCATGCACCACTCGCTAGCCGCGTGGATTTGGGCAAATTCCGGCGTCGTCGTCGCTTCTGCACCGATCTTTTGGGCATTTATGACGTAGTCAGTAAAGTAAAGCACGAAAAGTAGGGCAAGTATGATATTTATGAGCGTCAGCATCAAGGTCGAAAGGCGCAAGCGAAAGGATTGGGATTTGTTGTTGTTGAAATTTATCATCTCAAAAACGAGGCAGATGATCGAGACTGCGATGAGGATGCCGCCGTATTTTACGAAGATCTCGCTCATTAGCTTGCCGCTTTGAAAGTGCGATAGCACGCCCTCTCCGATAATCTGCTGCGGGAAAAATACCACGGGCGCGACGAGTGCGCCGAGCGAGAGCTCAATGCCGATAAGGGCTGCGATGATGAAGATATAGATAGAAAAAATTGCGCGCATAAAAGTCCTTTTAAATTTTAAATCGGACATGATTATAGCGAAATCTTATAATCGTGCGCTTAAGTGTTTTGCAAGCGGGTTTTATGCGCGAATGGGGTGGCGGTCAGCGGTCGTAAATATGATGAAATTTTGAATTTTTGGATGCGGTCGCCTGTGAAATTTATAAAATTTTTATTGGAGGGCGGAGATGAATTTATATCAGGCATGCTAAGCATAAAATTTCATTTATGAAATTTAAAATTTTCCAAATCGTTTTTTAAAATTTCTAATGCCTATTCAGCCCCCTTTAAGCATCGCTCTTGTATAATCACAATTCTGTTTCGCACCGAGCCGAACCTGCTTCCTTAAGTCTTAAGTCCTAGTAGTTTTAGCCTTTTAGCGAACGCGTTTTTTAAAATTTCAACTGTTAAAAACAAATATCTTTAGTCAATCTTTGAAATCTAAACAAGTGATCGATTGAGCCTATGGATTTAGATCCGTTAAAGGATTTAAGTTCATAAAAACAATGTTACAAAACATAAAGTTTTTAGATTAAAAACTTCATATCGACTCTCTAAAGCTTGATTCAATTATTTGGATCTAAACCGACTAAACGTTGGTTTTTAAATTTAACTATGCGGATAATAGGTTTTATCTGCATAATATACGCCGCTTCCGATAGAAGCGGTGTGCTTTAGAGGTTTCCAAAGGGCGTAGCTCTTTGGTCGCAAAGACTAGCTTCGCTAGTCTGCGAAATCAAATAAATATGGAGAGTTTGATCCTGGCTCAGAGTGAACGCTGGCGGCGTGCCTAATACATGCAAGTCGAACGGAATTTAAAAGAGCTTACTCTTTTAAATTTAGTGGCGCACGGGTGAGTAATATATAGCTAATCTGCCCCTTGCTGGAGGACAACAGTTAGAAATGACTGCTAATACTCCATACTCCTTTTTACCATAAGATAAATCGGGAAAGAATTTCGGCAAGGGATGAGACTATATCGTATCAGCTAGTCGGTGGGGTAACGGCCTACCGAGGCTATGACGCGTAACTGGTCTGAGAGGATGATCAGTCACATTGGAACTGAGACACGGTCCAAACTCCTACGGGAGGCAGCAGTAGGGAATATTGCGCAATGGGGGAAACCCTGACGCAGCAACGCCGCGTGGAGGATGACACTTTTCGGAGCGTAAACTCCTTTTGTTAGGGAAGAATAATGACGGTACCTAACGAATAAGCACCGGCTAACTCCGTGCCAGCAGCCGCGGTAATACGGAGGGTGCAAGCGTTACTCGGAATCACTGGGCGTAAAGGACGCGTAGGCGGATTATCAAGTCTCTTGTGAAATCTAACGGCTTAACCGTTAAACTGCTTGGGAAACTGATAATCTAGAGTAAGGGAGAGGCAGATGGAATTCTTGGTGTAGGGGTAAAATCCGTAGATATCAAGAAGAATACCTATTGCGAAGGCGATCTGCTGGAACTTAACTGACGCTAATGCGTGAAAGCGTGGGGAGCAAACAGGATTAGATACCCTGGTAGTCCACGCCCTAAACGATGTATACCGGTTGTTGCTGTGCTAGTCACGGCAGTAATCCACCTAACGGATTAAGTATACCGCCTGGGGAGTACGGTCGCAAGATTAAAACTCAAAGGAATAGACGGGGACCCGCACAAGCGGTGGAGCATGTGGTTTAATTCGAAGATACGCGAAGAACCTTACCCGGACTTGATATCTAACAAATCATCCAGAGATGGAAGAGTGTCTGCTTGCAGAAATGTTAAGACAGGTGCTGCACGGCTGTCGTCAGCTCGTGTCGTGAGATGTTGGGTTAAGTCCCGCAACGAGCGCAACCCACGTCATTAGTTGCTAACGGTTCGGCCGAGCACTCTAATGAGACTGCCTTCGTAAGGAGGAGGAAGGTGTGGACGACGTCAAGTCATCATGGCCCTTATGTCCGGGGCGACACACGTGCTACAATGGCATATACAATAAGACGCAATATCGCGAGATGGAGCAAATCTAAAAAATATGTCCCAGTTCGGATTGGAGTCTGCAACTCGACTCCATGAAGCCGGAATCGCTAGTAATCGTAGATCAGCCATGCTACGGTGAATACGTTCCCGGGTCTTGTACTCACCGCCCGTCACACCATGGGAGTTGATTTCACTCGAAGCGGGAATGCGAAATTCGCTACCCTCCACAGTGGAATCAGCGACTGGGGTGAAGTCGTAACAAGGTAACCGTAGGAGAACCTGCGGTTGGATCACCTCCTTTCTAGAGTACAAATAGATATCCTCTCACAAGGTATCTATCATAAAGTCTTAGCGCTAACGTATGATTAGCTCTAAGCATGCTCAATCGAGCTTGTTTAGGTTTGAGAGATTGACGGACAAGATTAAATTTTAGTCTTGTACTTTATAAGCTATTTTCCTTAATATATTAAAGTAAGAATTAATTGCTTAATACAATCTATTTTATATTTTTAAAATAGATTTGTTTAGATTTTTTTCTTAGACGAGGAAGTTTTAAGAAAATCAAGCAGCGTATTAGATATACGCAACGCCGATTTTTGCAAAAACTGACAAAGTATAAGGAAAAAAGATAAGCGAAGATGGGGAATTAGCTCAGCTGGGAGAGCGCCTGCTTTGCACGCAGGAGGTCAGCGGTTCGATCCCGCTATTCTCCACCATAAGATATTTGCAACGTAGATCTAAATAGAGAATTTTAACTCGGTTTTACTCAAACAGAGCGGTTTGTTAAATTTAATAAATTTGATCAAGCTACCATAACTTAAAATTTTCTATTTAGGTTTACCCTAAATGTTCTTTAAAGTACCATTGTTAAAGTCACAATCAAGTTTTAATAAAACAATTTTACAGGACTTGTTAAAGCTTTGATTATTCGAAGTGATGCCAAGCCTTTAGCCTTATTATGTTATCCAAAGCTAAAAGCTAAGATCAATACACGCTTATAGAGCCTAACTTACTTTATGAGTTTGATCTCTTTCCGTCTTAATTCGAGTTAATCAAATACTATAGAATAAATTTAACGCTTCGGTTTTAAAGATAGGGCATATATTTAAAAGCTCTTATCCTAAACCAACTAGCTTAGTTAGATCGATTTTATCTTTAACAAGGAAGTAATGCGAATTAGAATATATAAATAGTCTAAGTATTTTTTACGGACCTAATCCTAAATGAGTTTCTTTTAATATGAATTTTACGGCAACGCCGAAAGCGTTGCTGTGCTTTAGGTGGGTTGAGGGAGCGAAGCTCCCCATCGCAAAGAGCGGCTTTGCCGGTCTGCGAAGTAAAAAATATATAAAAGGTAAGCTACTAAGAGCGAACGGTGGATGCCTTGGCTAGTAGAGGCGATGAAAGACGTGCCAGACTGCGATAAGTC
>ERZ772917.1679-NODE-1679-length-12224-cov-10.526584_pt1 | contig 12224 bp, 13 predicted proteins | sample MGYA00511187_ERZ772917 | MGnify/ENA primary metagenome ERZ772917 (study PRJEB29015, sample SAMEA2737925) | human oral metagenome | biome: human oral; feature: human-associated habitat; material: dental | place: China | collected 2012 ... | reverse complement strand
CGGGGTGTTTTTGCTGTGTATTATATTTTAGGAGAGCTCTGGAAACCATATCCCTTCCACAAGATATAGTTTCAAACGAAAGCCTGAAGATAATATAGCACATCAGAGAATGAAATTCAATAGCATGTTGAAAAAATAGAAGCATATAAATTTTATATTGGAAGGATAAGAAAAGGTTATTTTTTCATAAAAATAACGAAAATAGGAAAAAAGAACTATGTTCAAGGTTATAAAAACATTTTATAATACAGGAGAGACAAAGGAACTGTCTCTATCGCAGGCCGTGCACAGATTGCGCACGGACAAGAAATACTCATAAGGAAATGAGGTGGCAGTGGTGGCTGTATTATCACTTGCAGCCGTGCTGGACGACCCGGCAAAACGGATCCCGATCAACGCGATGGTGCGTGCGGCAGCCGTATTTCCCGCGAAGGACGATGCTCTCATCGAGGGAATGCGTGCGCAGCGCCTTTCTTATCGCGAACAGATCCGCCAGCTGCACCGCATGGGCGGTGAGGCATACGAGGTTGACATCGAAGCTCTTGCACGTTCGCTGCGCTCGTTGGAGGAGGATATCCACAGCGATGCAACGCGCGAGATGTTCGGGGATCCGTATGTGGTCGAGCTCAGCATCAGCCGCGATGATGCGGCAGCAAAGACAGCATGAAGAATCCGATCGGAGGGAATGCGTCTGAACAAGTGGGCTGATTCATCAAAAAATACGTCCTCATGAACGCAGGAGCGCGGTTCATGAGGGCATATTTTTTTGTAAGACAGGGGATTTCCCCCCCTTGTTTTATGCATTGCAGCTTCTACAGATGCGCAGATGCTTCGTCCGGCTGGGGCAATATCGTAGAATGCGCACAGCGCAGAAAGGATGGATTCATCAATGAGCGAGGCGAACGCAGAGACACTGGTCCGGGAGTTGAGTGCGCAGCGCATGGAGGCGGTCCGCGCAGGATTCGAGGCGGATCTGCAGGAGGCATGGGAGAAGGGGCACGAGCGCGGCAGGGCGGAGGGCGTCGGCGAGGGCGAACTGCGCGGGCGCAAGCAGGGTGTGATCCGCGTAGCGGTGAACCTCCTGCGCACCGGCATGGACCCCGCCGTTGTTGCAAAGGCAGCGGAACTGCCCGAGCCGATCATCCGCAAGCTGGCGCAGGACAATGGAATTATCCTCGTGTAATCACGTTTTGACGCGTCGTTGAGCCGCATCCGACCGGATACGGCTTCTTTTATTTCGGATAATAGTTACTTGGAATTGTTCTTTTAAAAAAACTTGTCACCGCTTGATTCATTGTGATAAGATGAACAAAGCTATGCGCGGCAGGCATCAAAAATCTCTGCCGACGGAATACAACACCCCCAAAAGGAGGCGCTTGCATGGAAACATTAGCTGGGATTATTTTTGTTGTGATGTATATGGTGATCGTTTCGGAGAAGATCCACCGGACGGTTGCCGCTATGATCGGCGCAGTGCTCATGATGCTGCTCGGCATCCTCTCGCAGGAGGTAGCCCTGCACCACGTCGACTTCGAGACGCTTGGACTGCTCGTCGGCATGATGGTGCTCGTCGGCGTAACGAAGGAAACAGGACTCTTTGACTATGTGGCGATCAAGGCGGCAAAGTCCGCAAACGCGGAGCCGCGCCGCATCCTCGTCTACCTCTGCGTGATTACGGCGGTTTTCTCCGCCTTTCTCGACAACGTGACGACGGTGCTCCTCATGGTCCCGGTCACATTCAGCATTACGAATATCCTGAAGCTTGATCCAATGCCGTACCTCCTGACGCAGATCATCGCGTCGAACATCGGCGGCACGGCGACCCTGATCGGAGATCCGCCGAACATCATGATCGGCAGTGCAGTGAAGGAGCTCACCTTCGTCATGTTCATCGAGCACCTCGCGCCGATTGCGATCATCTGTATGGTGGTTGTCATGTTCATCATGTCGGCGATCTACCGGAAGGATCTCGTCACAACGCCCGAACTCCAGGCAGAGCTGATGCAGATGGATGAGAAGGCGGCGATCACGGATCACCGCCTGCTGAAGAAGTCTCTTTTCGTGCTCGGCCTGACCATTCTCGGCTTTTTCACGCACTCCTTCACGCATATCGAGTCCTCGCTGATCGCACTGACGGGCGGCTTCCTGCTGCTCCTCCTCGCGGGCGGCAGCGAGCATCTCGTGGAAAAGGCAATGCATTCGGTCGAGTGGCCGACGATCTTCTTCTTCATCGGACTCTTTATCGCGGTCGGCGGCCTCATCGAGGTCGGCATTATTGCGCAGCTCGCGGAGACGGCAGTGGAGACGACGGGCGGCGATCTGACGGCGACGGCGCTCCTCATCCTCTGGATGAGCGCGATCATCTCGTCCGTGCTCGACAATATCCCGTTTGTTGCGACGATGATTCCGCTCATTCAGAATATGGGCGCAATGGGCATCGAGAACCTCGAGCCGCTCTGGTGGTCGCTCGCGCTCGGCGCGTGTCTCGGCGGCAACGGCACGCTTGTCGGCGCGTCGGCGAACCTCATTGTCGCGGGCATGGCGGCGGAGCGCGGCGTGCACATCAGCTTCATCCGCTACTTCAAGATCGGCTTCCCGCTCATGATTCTCACGATCGTCATTTCGACGGTCTATGTCTATCTGCGGTATTTGATATAAATTCTTTGCAGGAAAAAGCCTGCGCGAGGGCGAATCAAACTCTATAAGAAATGTGTGAAGGCACCGACACAGTTTCGGTGTCTTTTTTATTCGGAGAGAAGTTATGTTCATACTTGCGTCTGCGTCGCCGCGCCGCCGTGCGCTCCTGCGGCAGATCGGGGCGTCGTTCGTCTCGATTACGCCCGCCGTCGATGAGGTGAATGATGGGGAGCGCCCGCGCGATGCCGTGATCTGCAACGCGCTCATGAAGGCGCGCAAGGTCGCCGAGGAGTACCTCGACCACGCCGTGCTCGGAGCGGATACGGCTGTTGTGCTGAATGGCATCGCATTCGGCAAGCCAAAGGATGCAGCGGAGGCACGCCACATGCTCTCCTCGCTCGAGGGGCGGCAGCATACGGTGCTCACGGGGATTGCGTGGGTCGTGAATGGGCGGGAGTACACGGATGCAGCGGAGACCACGGTGCGCTTTGCCCCGATGACGAAGGCGGAGATCGACGCCTATGTCGCGACGGGCGAGCCGATGGGCAAGGCGGGCGCGTACGCGATTCAGGGGCGTGCGGCAATCTACATCGAGGAGCTGCACGGCTCGTTCTCGAACGTGGTCGGCTTGCCGCTCCACGCCGTTGCGGCGCTTGCACGTACGGCGGGGGTCACGATGGAGGCTGGCGATGAATCTGCGTGATCTGCCAGCGGGCGAGCTGCCACGTGAGCGCCTGATTGCACGCGGCGCAGAGGCGCTCAGCGATGCAGAGCTGCTCGCAATCCTCCTGCGCACGGGGCGCGCGGGCGAGAATGTACTGGAACTTGCGCGCGGCATTGTTGCGCGTTTTCGCGAGACGGGGCTGCACGAGATCCTTGCGATGCCATGCGCCGAGTTCGCACGCATACCGGGCATCGGCACGGCAAAGGCGGCGACCGTGCTCGCGGCACTCGAACTTGGACGGCGCGCGCAGCAGACGGCAAAGAGCCGCCCGCGCATCCGCGAGGCGTCTGATGTAGCGGAGTTGCTGCGCCCGCGCTTTCGTGTGGAGAAACGTGAGCATTTCCTCGTGCTGCCACTCAGCGCAAAGAACGAGGTGCTGATGGTTGCAGATGTGTCCGTGGGCACGCTCACGAATGCGCTCGTTCATCCGCGCGAGGTCTTCGAGCCGCCGATCCGCTGCGGCGCAGCGCACATCATCCTCGCGCACAATCACCCGAGCGGCGACCCCGCGCCGAGCGCAGAGGATCACCGCCTCACGCGCGTGCTCAAGGATGCGGGCGCACTCCTCGGCATCCCCGTGACGGATCACGTCATCATCGGGGGAGCCGGCTTTTTCAGCTTTGCGGAGGAAGGGATGCTGTAGGGGGCTTTCCCGTGACGCATGTCCCACGCGAACGCTTAGTTGCGCAAGTGATCGCGTGCTTGTACGCTTAAATACCGTCGGACTTCTTAAACGCGCTTCGCTTGAACGAAAGAAATCCGACGGGGCGTACCGCACGCTTTACTCACTTGCTTCACTAGGGTTCGCTTAGGGACATCGCTTCACCTATCGGCATTACCATCCGTTTGCAGCATAAGGCATCGGGGAGAGTTCTCTTGTCATACTTTTTTTTCGCAGAGAGAGGATTTTTCCTGTCAATCATCGAAATATACTGATACCTTAGGAAATCTTTCTTGTTAAAACGTGATTAGGAGGGATTATGATGAGCAAGATCAAAAAGATCCTCGTTCCAGTCGATGGGTCGGTGAACGGCTGCAAGGCGGTCGATGAGGCGATCTTCTTCGCGGAGAAATGCGACGCAGAGCTCGACTTCGTCTACGTTGCGAGCAACATCAACAAGGACATTCCGAGCCATATCGTCTTTGACCGCATCTGGGAAAAGCTCTCGGGCGACCGCAAGGCGCGCAAGCACGTCAAGAGCGGGCATATCGCTAAGAGCATTCTCGAAGTTGCGGACGAAGAGGGTAGCGACATGATTATCATGGGCAGCCGCGGTCTTGGTCTCCTCAAGGGCGTGCTCATCGGCAGCGTCAGCCAGAAGGTGATCGAGGAAGCGAAGATCCCGGTCATGGTGATCAAGTAGGCGGGAGGTGGCGGCCTTGACCGTTCGAGAGCGGCTTGAGGCGCAGGAGGATGCACTCCTCTCTCCACTGGCGGCGCGGAGCAAAGACGCAAAGCGCAGCCATCCGATGGAGGAGTGCCCCTTCCGCACGAAGTTCCAGCGCGACCGCGACCGCATTCTGCACTCGAAATCATTTCGTCGGCTCAAGCACAAGACGCAGGTCTACATTGTCGCGGGCGATCACTACCGCACGCGCATGACACACAGCCTCGAGGTGGCGCAGATCTCGCGCACGATTGCGCGCGGCCTGCGGCTGAACGAGGATCTGACGGAGGCAATCGCGCTCGGGCACGATGTCGGTCACACGCCGTTCGGGCACGCGGGCGAGGCGGTCGTGGAGGAGATCACGGGGCATTTTGCCCACAACGAGCAGAGCCTGCGCATGGTCGAGATCCTCGAACGCGGCGGGCGCGGGCTAAACCTCACGAGTGCGGTACGCGACGGCATCCTGAACCATACGGGCAAGGGCGTGCCGACGACATTCGAGGGGCGGATTGTGCGCATTGCCGACCGCATTGCCTACCTCTGCCATGACTACGACGACAGCATCCGTGCGGGGCTTCTGACGCCCGAGGAACTGCCCACCGAGGTGCGCGACGCATTTGGTACGGACACGTCCGCGATGATTACGAGCATGGTGTCGGATATGATTGTCACCTCGGAGGCGCGCGGCGACGCGGCACTCTCGGATGAGGTGCAGCACGTCATGGACACGTTCCGCGCGTTTATGTTCGAGCATATCTACCACTCCAAGACGCTCGCGCACGAGCGCGCACAGGCGGGCTTTGTTCTGCGTGCCCTCATGGATCATTTCACCGTGTATTTCCACACGCTTCCGCCCGAGTTTATCGCGCGCGAGGAGCGCTGGGGTCGCGAGCAGTGCGTCGTGGACTATGTGGCGGGGCTGACGGACAGCTATGCCGTCGCGCTCTTCCGCGAGATCTACATCCCGCCCGTGGATCAGATGACAATCAAACCAATATAAAAGGAGAAAAACATGCGTGACCCAAGGATGGAGGCATTTGTGCAGCAGGTACGCGCGCAGACCGACATCCTTGCCGTCGTGCAGGGCTATGTCCCGCTGAAGCGCAAGGGCAACCGCTACTGGGGCTGCTGCCCCTTCCACAACGAAAAGACTGCGTCGTTCTCCGTTGTGCCCGTCGACGGCTTCTTCTACTGCTTCGGCTGCCACGCGGGCGGCGACGCGTTCAAATTCATCTCTCTCATGGAGCACATCACGCCGTTCGAGGCGATCCTCAGGCAGGCGGAGCAGCTTGGCATCGAAAAGCCGGAGCAAAAGCGCGACCCGCGCGAGGAGGCACGCCTGCGTGAGCTGGATGATCTGCGCAAGGTGAATGCGCTCGCGCGCGACTTCTTTCACAACTGCCTCACCGTGACGCGCTACGGCGCGGCGGGCAAGGCGTACCTCGCGGGGCGCGGCATCACGGACGAGGCGATTGCACGCTACGGCATCGGCTTTGCGCCCGATGCGTGGTCGAAGCTCTCCGACGCGTTCCGAAAGCGTAGCATCTCCGAGCACATCCTTGTGACGGCGGGACTTGCCGTGAGGCGTGAGCGGGGCGAGGGCGCCTATGACCGCTTTCGCAACCGCGTCATCATCCCGATCGCGGATGAGCGCGGGCGCATTGTCGCCTTTGGCGGGCGCGCGCTCGGCGACGCGCAGCCGAAGTATCTCAATACGGCGGAGACACCCGTATTCAACAAACGCAAGCTTCTCTTCGGACTCGATCGTGCGCATCGCGCCATTGCGAGCGAGGGCGCGGCGATTGTCGTCGAGGGCTATATGGACGCAATTGCCGCTTGGGAGGCGGGGGTTCAGAACGTCGTCGCGACGCTCGGCACCTCGTTCACGAGCGACCATGCAGCGCTGCTCCTGCGCCGTGCGCCGCGCATCGTCTTCTGCTACGACAGTGATGCGGCGGGACAGGAGGCGACACTGCGCGCTCTTGCAGCCGTGCGCGGACGTGCGGCAGAGGTGCGCGTGCTCCTCCTGCCGGACGGCAAAGATCCCGACGAGTATGTCCGCACGCACGGCGCGGAGGCGTTCCGCGCGCTCGTGGAGACGGCTGTTCCTGCCCCCGCGTTTCGTCTGCGCCACGTGCGCAGCCATATGACGGACAGCGTGGAGGGACGGCGCGCCGCTCTTCGGGAGATGCTGCCCGTGCTTGCGGAGCTGGACGAGATCACGCGTGCCGCCTACGTGCGGCAGACGGCGACGGAACTCTTCTTGGACGAGGGGATTGTGACGGATGCCCTGCGCCGCTTTCTGCGGCAGGGGGCTGCGGAGCCACTACAGAACACTGCGCCGCAGCGCATGGCCGTGCGACAGGGAGACGATGCTCTGCGGCGCACGGGGCGCGAGATTATTGCGGCAATTTGGCGAGATCCTGCGCTTCTCACCGAAATTTTATCTTCCATTCCGATGGAGGATTTTCCCGATGAACTCATCGCGCAGCTGCTCCGTGCGATGGCGGCGCATCTCGATGCGGGCGGTGTTCTGGATGCGGACTTTATCGCTGCACAGCCTACAGCGTCGGGGGATGAGCTCACACGCGCCATCGTCGAGGAGGGGCGTACGGAGGCCTCCTATCAGGAGGCTCTGGGGACGCTCCGACGCAGTTATTTGACGCATGCACTTGCGCGGCATACGCGCCGCGCTGAGGAGATGATGCAAGAAGGAAAAGAGGGATACATTGACGAATTAAACGAAGTGAAGAAAATACAGGATGAGATTGCCCGTGAAAATTTGCACGAATAAATACGCGCACTTTAGTGCTCGAACCTTTATAGCGATATACTAAATGATAGATTTTATTAGATAATACTACAAACTGAAAGGAGGGGGCAAAATGCAGACAGCAACAGTGCGGATCGAACGAGATGAAATGACTGGAATGGGAAATATCAGCGAGCTTGTGGCAAAGGGAAAGTCGAACGGCGGAACACTGACCTGCGGTGAACTTATCGAAGCATTCAGCATATGGAATATGACCCCCGACGATATGGATGGGCTCTATCAGCGCCTCAGCGACGAGAGCATCGAGATCGTGGACGATACGGCGGTCAGCGAGAGCGGCGATGATGACGTGCTCGAGCCGGTGGATGACATTGACAAGGACGAGGAGGAAATCGAGATCGACCTCAGCGTCCCCGAGGGGGTCGCGCTGGACGATCCTGTCCGCATGTACCTCAAGGAGATCGGTCGCGTGCCACTTCTGACGGCAGAGGAGGAGGTTGAGCTTGCGCGGCGCATGGAGGCGGGCGACGAGACTGCGCGCCATCGGCTCGAGGAGGCAAATCTGCGCCTTGTCGTGAGCATCGCCAAGCGCTATGTCGGCCGCGGCATGCTCTTTCTCGACCTGATACAGGAGGGCAACCTCGGACTCCTCAAGGCGGTTGAAAAATTCGACTACAGCAAGGGCTACAAGTTCAGCACGTATGCAACGTGGTGGATCAGGCAGGCGATTACGCGTGCGATTGCCGATCAGGCACGCACGATCCGCATCCCTGTCCACATGGTCGAGACGATCAACAAGTACATCCGCATTTCGCGGCAGCTCCTGCAGGAACTCGGGCGCGATCCCACGCCCGACGAGGTAGCGAAGCATATGGGGCTGAATACGGCGCGCGTGCGTGAGATCATGAAGATCGCGCAGGAGCCCGTTTCGCTCGAGACCCCGATCGGCGAGGAGGAGGACTCCCATCTCGGCGACTTTATCGAGGATGAGGCGGCGCTTGACCCCGCAGATGCAGCCTCGATGATGTTGCTCAAGGAGCAGATTGCCGATGTGCTGAAGACACTTGCGCCGCGTGAGGCGGAGGTCCTGCGTCTGCGCTTCGGGCTTGAGGACGGTCGTTCGCGCACGCTCGAGGAGGTCGGGCAGAGCTTCGGTGTGACGCGTGAGCGCATCCGACAGATCGAGGCGAAGGCGCTCAGGAAGCTGCGGCATCCCGTGCGGCTGCGCAAGTTGCAGGGAAACATTGATCTTTGAGGAATGGTTTGCCTCACGAATAAACGATAGGAGGACAGCGTTATGACAGAGGGGACGGAGCAGCCAAAAGCGCCGGGCGCCGACATCATTGAACGCCTGCTTGCCAAGGGCAAGAAGAACGGCGGGACGCTGACATACGGCGAGCTCATTGACGCACTGCAAAAACAGGATATGTCCCCCGACGAAATGGACGATATGTACCAGCGCTTCAGCGACGAGGGTGTTGAGATCGTCGATGATGTGCCGGGTGCGACGGTGGAAGAACCCGTGGACGATGATCCGCCCGAGAAAGAAGAGGAGGTCGAGATCGACCTCACCGTGCCCGAGGGCATCTCGCTCGACGATCCTGTCCGCATGTACCTCAAGGAGATCGGTCATGTGCCGCTCCTGACGGCGGAGGAGGAGGTCGAGCTCGCACAGCGCATGGAGGCGGGCGACGAGAGCGCACGCCATCGGCTCGAGGAGGCGAATCTGCGCCTCGTTGTGAGCATCGCCAAGCGCTATGTCGGCCGCGGCATGCTCTTTCTCGACCTCATACAGGAGGGCAACCTTGGTCTTCTCAAGGCGGTCGAGAAATTCGACTACAGCAAGGGCTACAAGTTCAGCACGTACGCAACGTGGTGGATTCGGCAGGCGATTACGCGTGCGATTGCCGATCAGGCACGCACGATCCGCATCCCCGTGCACATGGTCGAGACGATCAACAAGCTCATCCGCATCTCACGCCAGCTCCTGCAGGAACTTGGACGTGACCCGCGCCCCGAGGAGATTGCAAAGGAGATGGGCATCAGTGTCGCACGCGTCCATGAGATCATGAAGATCGCGCAGGAGCCTGTGTCGCTTGAGACGCCGATCGGCGAGGAGGAGGACTCCCACCTCGGCGACTTCATCGAGGACGAGGCTGCGCCCGCACCCGCAGAGGCTGCGTCGTTCATGCTCCTGCGCGAGCAGCTCGAGGAGGTCTTGGAGACGCTGACCGACCGCGAGAAGAACGTCCTGCGTCTGCGCTTCGGGCTTGAGGATGGGCGTTCGCGCACCCTCGAGGAGGTCGGGCAGAGCTTCGGTGTGACGCGCGAGCGCATTCGCCAGATCGAGGCGAAGGCACTGAGGAAGCTTCGGCATCCGAGCCGTAGCAAGGTGCTGCGCGATTTCCTTGAGTAGTTGACGAATTGTGCAGAATATCGTATAATAAGCGTACAAAAGGCGCTGCCGGTAAACGGTCAGCCCCCCAAATCTACGTTGGATAAGATTACCCGCCTAGAGTTGGTAGCTGCAGGCGGGCTTTCTTATGCTTTTGACATTACGATACAGATCGCAACGAGGAACACCAGCGAAAGAAATTCGTATGGCCCCATAAGCGTACTCCCTTTCAGGGGCTAAGAATCGACCGCCTACCGTTTGGCAACGCCGATGTGGATTATAACACTCACGTTTCCAACGCACAAGCAATATTTCTCTTGACAGGAGGGTGCGTTGCCCTTATAATACGCATGTCTGAAACATTCCTCGATAGCTCAGTCGGTAGAGCGTCTGACTGTTAATCAGAATGTCACTGGTTCGAGTCCAGTTCGAGGAGCCATTTGTTAAAAACAGGAGTGTAACGCAGCAGTTACACTCCTTTCTTATGTTCGGGAAATGGGAGGAAGGGGACGTATGCAGCTTGACGCGCGGCTTGCGGCGATTGCCGCATTTGTTCCGCACGGCACGACGCTTGCGGACATCGGCGCGGATCATGCCTATCTTGCCGCGACCCTCGTTATGAATGGGATCGCACGACGCGCTGTTGTCGGCGACCTCAGTGCGGGCGCATGTGCAGCAGCGCGGCGCACCATCGGAACGCAGCGGCTCACGCGTGAGATCGATGTGCGGCAGGGCGATGGACTCTCCGTACTCGTACCGGGCGAGGCGGAGTCCATCGTCATTGCCGGCATGGGCGGCGCGCTGATCACAGAGATTTTGTCCGGATCGCCCGTCGTTCTTGCCGATGTGCAGACGCTCGTCCTGCAGCCTATGAACAGTGCGGCAAAGCTGCGGCATTGGCTCTATACGAACGGCTGGGAGATCGTCGATGAAACACTCGCGCGTGCGGGCGGACATCTCTACGAGATCATCCGTGCCGAGCACGGCACGGCGGAGATGCCGGATGAAGCGCTGCTCTCCGTTGGGGCAAAACTATTTGAGAAGCGTGACCCGTTCCTCAGGGAGCATATAGAGGCTAAGATTGCAAAGCTCACCCGCGCCGCCGATGGAATGCACGCAAGTGCGTCCGCACGACAGAGTGCAGCGTATCGTGAAACGGTATCGCGCCTCGCGGCGCTGCGGACAATGTTGGTGCAGCTCTGAAATAGAAGCCCAAGCCTCCCCCGCCGTAGCGGGGGAGGGGGACCGCTTGCGGTGGAAGGGGCGCTTTGGGCGGAGTGCGGTTTTTATCGTAAGAAAGTCGCAATAGGCACTGGCGCCCCTATCGTCACGCCTACGGCGTGCCACTTCCCCCGTCGCGGACGGGGGAAGCTGATATGCAAGTATTCCAAATCAACACAAAGGAGGACATAATGCTTAGCTGCCAAACGATAATGAATGCACTCGAGCGCATCGCGCCGCGCCGCCTTGCGGAGGATTGGGACAATCCGGGGCTGCTTGTCGGCAGCTGTGCGCAGAAGGTTGGGCGCATCCTCGTTGCGCTCGACGTGGACGATGCGGTAACAGAGGAGGCCATTGAGCGCAAGGCAGATATGATTGTCGCACATCATCCCGCGATCTTTCGCGGCATGAAGCAGCTGCGTACGGATCTCCCGCTCGGGCGTCGTCTCGCAGCTCTCCTTACGCACAATATAGCAGTTGCCGCCGCGCATACGAATCTCGATGTGGCACGCGGCGGTGTGAACGACGTGCTCGCTGCACACATCGGACTCGAGAAACTGTCCTCCTTCGTCATCACGAGTCAGGAGGCGGGGGTTACCGAGAGCCTTGGACTCGTCGGGACACTCCCTGCGCCGATGAGCATAGAGGACTTTGCACGCAGCGTCAAAGAGCAGCTCCATGTCTCGCACGTCCGCGTTGCTGCCGCTGCCGCACGCCCCGTGCGCCGCGTTGCCGTCTGCGGCGGTGCGGGTGCGGAGTTCATCGACAACGCGGTGCGTCTCGGCATGGATGTCTACGTCACGGGCGATGTGAAGTACCACGAGGCACAGCGTGCCGTCGAGCAGGGAATGCACATCATCGACGCGGGGCACTTCGGCACGGAGTCGCCTGTCCTGCCCGTTCTTGCCGATCGCCTGCGTGCAGAACTCGCGGAGGAACGCGGAGAGATTGAGATTTTTGTCACAAAGACGCAGCGCGACGTGTTCGATGTGATCACATCATAAAGAAACAGAGCAGGGGAAAGGGAACACTATGGATCAGAAGCATATCCGCAATTTTTCCATCATCGCCCACATCGACCACGGC
>ERZ772917.1678-NODE-1678-length-12228-cov-8.782469_pt1 | contig 12228 bp, 10 predicted proteins | sample MGYA00511187_ERZ772917 | MGnify/ENA primary metagenome ERZ772917 (study PRJEB29015, sample SAMEA2737925) | human oral metagenome | biome: human oral; feature: human-associated habitat; material: dental | place: China | collected 2012 ... | reverse complement strand
CCCGCCCCGGCGCCGGAGCCGGTGTAGCGGCCGATCTCGAGGAAGGTGTCGGAGTCCAGCAGCGTGTCGATGCGCTCGCGGGCGGTCTGCTTGCCCTTGGCGTGCTGGCGGGCGACGGCGCGGTCCTCGGCCTCGGTGTCGACCTGTGCGATGCGCTCGCGGAAGGCCGTCGTGGCTGCGGAGTCCGCGATCGTGCGGGCCTGCGTCCCGGTGTCGGGACCGGTGGCGGGCGCGCCGGAGGTGGGCGTAGCAGCCCCGGGGGAAGTGCGGGTCACGGCTCAGGCCTCCTGCTGGGTCGGGTGCTGCGCCGGGGCGGCGGGGGCGGACGTCTGCCCGGCGGTGTTCTTCATGCGCACGAGAACCTCGCCGGCCGAGACGGTGCGCCCGGCGCTGACGGGGATCTCCGCGACCGTGGCGTCCGCGGGTGCGTGGACGTAGTTCTCCATCTTCATGGACTCCAGGACGACGAGGAGCTCGCCGGCGTGGACCTCCTGGCCCGGCTCGACGCAGATGCGGGTGACGATCGCCTGCATGGGGGCGGGGATGACCGTGGGGTCGGCGGTGGACGGCTCCGCGGCCTCACGCGCTCCCGACCGGGCGCTGGCGCGTCCGCGCAGCGGCTGCTGGGTCAGGCGCCGGCTGGGCGCGCCCGGGTACCCCACGCCGAGGCGGGGGCCGTGGCCCCCCAGGATGCCGTCGGGGATCGTCAGCTGCACGCGCCGGCCGTTGAGCTCGATGACGTAGGAGGAGCGGGTGCGACGGTTCTCCGGCGCGGGCTCGGCCCCCGCCTGCACGGAGGCGGGGTCGATGAGCCCGGGCAGGACGTCGGTCTCGAGCCAGCGCGTGGTCACGCCGAGCAGGCCGTCGGCGGTGGGCTCGGTCAGCTCGGGACGGGTCAGGACGTGGGCGTGCAGGGACGTGCACACGGTGACGCCCTCCACGACCGTCTCGCTCAGGGCGCGCCGCGCCCGACGGATGGCCTGGTCGCGGGTGGCACCGGTGACGACGATCTTGGCGAGCATGGGGTCGAACATGGGGGTGACGACGTCGCCCTCGACCACGCCGGACTCGATGCGGATCCCGGGCCCGGCCGGCCAGCGCAGCCGGGTGATGGCGCCCGTGGACGGGGCCAGGCCGCGGGCGGGGTCCTCGCAGGTGATGCGCAGCTCGATGGAGTGGCCGCGGGGGGCGGGGACGGGTCCGAGGTGCCCGCCGGCCGCGATGCGCAGCTGGACCTCGACCAGGTCGATGCCGGTGACCTCCTCCGAGACGCAGTGCTCGACCTGGAGCCGGGGGTTGACCTCGAGGAACCACAGGTCCCCGGCGGGGGTCAGCAGGAACTCGCAGGTGGCGACCCCGACGTAGCCGACGGCCTCGAGCAGGCGGCGGGAGGCCTCGACGAGCCGGTCGTTCAGGCCCTCGGGCAGCCAGGGGGCGGGAGCCTCCTCGAGGAGCTTCTGGTTGCGGCGCTGCAGGCTGCAGTCGCGGGTGGACACGACGGCGAACGCCTCGTGGCCGTCGCGCGCGCACTGGGTCTCCACGTGCCGCGCGGCCGGGATGAACTTCTCGAGGATCAGGGTGCCGCCGCCGGCGACGGCGGACTCGAAGGCCGGCGTGGTGCGGACGTCCTCGTCCGAGCTCAGCACGGTGATGCCGCGTCCGCCGCCGCCGTCGGTCCGCTTCAGCGCCACGGGGTAGCCGTGGGCGGCCGCGAAGGCGATGACGGTCTCGGCGTCGGTGACCGGCTCGGTGATCCCGGGGACGGGGGCGACCCCGGCGCGCTCGGCCGTGGCCCGGGCGCTCATCTTGTCGCCCAGGGCCCGCATGGCCGACGGCGAGGGGCCGACCCAGGCGATGCCGGCGTCGGCGACGGCCTGGGCGAAGGCGTCGTTCTCGGACAGGAAGCCGTAGCCGGGGTGAACGGCGTCGGCGCCGGTGGCCCGGGCCATGTCCAGGACGGCCTCGGCGTCGGTGTACGAAGAGCCCTCGGGCAGGGCGTGGGCCTCGTCCGCGAGCTCGGCCGCCGGGCTCAGCAGGTCTTCGGGGGCGTAGGGGAGGATGGATGTGCCGCCCAGGTCCCGGACGGTGCGCACCACGCGCAGGGCGATCTCACCGCGGTTGGCGATGAGGATGCGGTTGAGTGTCCGGCTGGTCACCAGTGTGCTCCTCGCGTCGGGCGGCCGTCCGCATGAGCCGCGCATCCCGGGCGGGACAGCGCGGCTCGTACTGGGGGCGACGTGCTCATGTGTCTGGGTGGGAGTAAGCCTCCCTGCAGGTGGCTCACCTGTTCCTACAATAGAAGCGGTCTGGGTGGCTCACGGAGTCACGGTATGACGCCGAACCACTATCGCAGCATTGTGGATATCTCACAAAGACATGCGATTGCGTTGGATCGGGCGGCACCGGCGCCCGGGAGCGCCGCCATCCTGCGCCCGGCGTGCCGGGAACGAGACGGAGGTCATTACCGGCCCCTGGCGCGCTGCCGCGGACGGGACCGCCCGGAGGTCGGTGTTTTCGGTTGCCCGAAACTATGATCGAGTTCGAGTCGGAAACGCTGCTACGGTAGGTGTCAAGTGCCCAAGGTCATAGTAGCCTCCCCAATCGTACCGACTCCCGAAGGCCTTCTTGGGCACCGCCTTCCAGGGGCTCTTCCGCAACCCGGTGGTCTCCCCCGACCTCCTCGGCGCCTCCTCCGGCGCGTCCTTCGGCGCGGCCCTGGCCATTCTCCTGGGACTGTCGGGGCCTCTCGTCCAGGCTCTCTCGTTCGCCACCGGGCTGGTCGCGGTGCTCCTGGTCGCCACCCTGGCGGCCCTGGTGGACCGGCGCACCAGCGGCATCGTCACCATGATCCTGTGCGGCATGCTCGTTTCCAGCGTCTTCAACGCGGCCGTCTCCCTGATCAAGTTCGTCGCGGACACGGACACCAAGCTGCCCGCGATCACCTACTGGCTCATGGGGTCGCTCGCGGGGACCAGGGTCGACAGCCTGTCGACCATCTGGGTCTTCGCGCCGGCGTGCCTGCTGCTGTACGCGCTGAGCTGGAAGCTCAACGTCCTGGCCATGGGCGACGAGGAGGCGCGCATGCTCGGGGTCAACGTCCGCCTGTACCGGTGGCTCATTATCGCCTGCGCCACCCTGCTGACCTCGACCTCGGTGTCGGTCAGCGGCAACATCGGCTGGATCGGCCTGGTCGTGCCCCACCTCGCGCGAAAGCTGGTGGGCCCCGACCACGTGCGCCTCATGTGGGCGTCGATGTCAATCGGGGCGGCCTTCCTCCTGCTGGTCGACACCATCGCCCGACTCGCCTCCACGGTCGAGATCCCTCTGGGCATCATCACCGCCTTCATCGGCGCGCCGTTCTTCTTCACCCTCATCCTCCGCTCGCGCCGAGGGTTCCTCCAGTGATCGACATCGACTCCCTGGTGTGCGGGTACCCGGGCGCGCCTCCGGTCGCCGGGCCCCTGACCTTCACGGTCCCCGACCGCGGCATCACCTGCCTGCTCGGTCCCAACGGCGTGGGCAAGACAACCCTGTTCAAGACGCTTCTCGGGCTGCTGGCGCCGGTGTCGGGATCCTTCACCCTGGACGGCCGGCCGCTGCGCACCTACTCGGTCAAGGAGCTCGCCCGCACCGTCGCCTACGTCCCCCAGGGCCACGTCCCCACCTTCCCCTACCTCGTGCGCGACGTCGTCGTCATGGGGTGCAACCCCTCCATGGGCGAGCTGGCCCGACCGGGACCCGAGGAGCTCGCCGTCGCTCAGGAGCAGCTCGAGCGCCTCGGGGTCTCCCACCTCGCCTCCCGGCCCTATACGGAGATCTCCGGCGGCGAGCGGCAGCTCGTCATGATCGCCCGCGCCCTGGCGCAGCGCGCGCCCCTGCTGGTCCTGGACGAGCCCACCGCCCACCTGGACATCGGCAACGAGGTGCGCGTCATGTCGCGCGTGCGGGCCCTGGCCGACGACGGCTGGACCGTCCTCATGGTCAGCCACGCGCCCAACCACGCCTTCCTCTACGCCGACGAGGTCGTCGTCCTGGGAGATGACGGCCTGTGCCTGACCGGGAGCCCGAGCGAGGTGCTGACCGAGAAGAACCTCACCGCCGTCTACGGAGTGGACCTCCAGGTCGCCCCCGTCCCCCTGCGCTCCGCACGCGGCACCGTGCCGGTCGTCGTTCCGGCCATCGAGACCGCCCCCCGCCCCCCACGCACAAAGGAGTGACCATGACCATACGTTCCAGACCCTCTATACCACCCGCACCCCTCGCACCTTCCGGGCCGCGCAGACCGCCTCTCGACGTGCTGAGAAGGCTGCTCGCGCTCATGGCGGTGGCCGCACTGGCCCTGACCGGCTGCGCCCGCTCCACGACCGCCGGCCCCGACACGTCGGCGTCGGCCGAGTCCGCCACCGTCAGCTTCACCGACTCCACCGGCCGCGAGGTCGAGCTGCCCCGGGAGATCACCCGCATCGCCTCGGCGGGGCCGCTGGCCAACATCATGCTGTACGCCATGGCTCCCGATGAGCTGGTCGGCTGGTCGAACAAGCCCGACGACGCCGCCGCGAAGTACCTCGACCAGAAGTACCTCGACCTGCCGGAGTACGGGAAGTTCTACGGGGACTCCGGAGACTTCAACCGGGAGGCGGTGCTGGCCTCCGACCCCCAGGTGATCGTGGACGTCGGCCAGTGGGACGAGGAGTACAAGGGCAAGCTCGACTCCCTCCAGGAGGACCTCGGCATTCCCGTCATCCTCATCGACGGCGCGCTGGACGCCTCCGGCGACGCCTTCCGGCTCCTGGGCCAGGCCCTGGGCAAGACCGACCTGGGCGAGCAGCTGGGCGCCTACGCCGACGGCATCATCAGCGACGTCCGGACCAGGACCGCCTCCATCGCGCGGGAGCAGAGGCTGCGCGTCTACTACGGCGAGGGCGAGGACGGCCTGACCACCCTGGTCGCCGGCTCCGTCCATGCCGAGGTCTTCGAGATGGCGGGCGCAGCGCTCGTGACCGACGAGGGCTCCGTCCGGGCGCAAAGAGGCGAGGGCATGGTCTCGTTGGGGCAGGTCCTCGCGTGGAACCCTGACGCCATCGTCTTCGGCCCCGACTCGATCGGCAAGACGGTCGCCGAGGACGCCTCCTGGGCCTCGCTCGACGCCGTGAGGGACAAGCGCTGCTACACGGTCGCGGGCGCCCCCTACAACTGGATCGGCCGGCCGCCGGGGCCCAACCGCCTTCTGGGCGTCCAGTGGCTCGGCAGCGTGCTGTACCCGGAGACCTTCACATACGACATGGTCGCCAAGACCAAGGAGTTCTACTCCCTGTTCTACCGCCACGAGCTGACCGACGAGGAGGCCATGGCGCTCCTGGGTCGCTGAGCCCGCACCGCCGGCACCGTAGGATGAGGACGGGTCGGGCCGCTGACGTGCCGAGAAGAAGGAGTGATCATGTCAACACCCTCTAGGGCCGTCAGGCGGCGAAGGCTGCTTGGGCTCATGGCGGTGTCCGCACCGGCCCTGGCCGGCTGCGTCCGCTTCACGCCCGTCGACCCCGATGCCACCAGACCGACGGCGTCGGGGTCGGCCGCGGCCGGATCCGCCACCGTGAGCTTCACCGACTCCACCGGCCGTCAGGTCGAGCTGCCCCGGGAGGTCACCCGAGTCGCTCCGGCGAGCCCGCTGGCCGACATCATGCTGTTCCCCATCGCCGCCGAGCAGATGGTCGGCTGGTCCTCCGCACCCGGAAGCGCCGCTGTCGGGGTCTTCGGCAGCAGCTACCGCGACCTGCCGGAGCTGGGGAAGATCGATGCGGCACCAGCGGACTTCGCCAGGGAGGCGGTGCTGGCCTCCGACCCCCAGGTGATCGTGGACGTCGGCAAGTGGGACGAGGAGTACAGGGCCGGTCTCGACTCCCTCCAGGAGGACCTCGGCATTCCCGTCATCCTCATCGACGGCGCGCTGGACGCCTCCGGCGACGCCTTCCGGCTCCTGGGCCAGGCCCTGGGCAAGACCGACCTGGGCGAGCAGCTGGGCGCCTACGCCGACGGCATCATCAGCGACGTCCGGACCAGGACCGCCTCCATCGCGCGGGAGCAGAGGCTGCGCGTCTACTACGGCGAGGGCGAGGACGGCCTGACCACCCTGGTCGCCGGCTCCGTCCATGCCGAGGTCTTCGAGATGGCGGGCGCAGCGCTCGTGACCGACGAGGGCTCCGTCCGGGCGCAAAGAGGCGAGGGCATGGTCTCGTTGGGGCAGGTCCTCGCGTGGAACCCTGACGCCATCGTCTTCGGCCCCGACTCGATCGGCAAGACGGTCGCCGAGGACGCCTCCTGGGCCTCGCTCGACGCCGTGAGGGACAAGCGCTGCTACACGGTCGCGGGCGCCCCCTACAACTGGATCGGCCGGCCGCCGGGGCCCAACCGCCTTCTGGGCGTCCAGTGGCTCGGCAGCGTGCTGTACCCGGAGACCTTCACATACGACATGGTCGCCAGGACCAAGGAGTTCTACTCCCTGTTCTACCGCTGCGACCTGACCGACAGCGAGGCCGGGGGGCTCCTGGCTCAGCCCCGCTCATCCTCATCCGCTCATGGATGAGGGGCGCATCGGGCCTGGCGCGCGCCGCGGACGGCCGTCCAGGGCCGGAGGAGGCGCCGCGGCCGACCCGTGGGAGCTCTACGACGAGCTGATCGCCGGCATTCCGGACGGCCCCCGGGTCCGGCGGGCTGAAGTGATGTCCGCATGGGTCTGCGTGACCAGTGACGACGGCGGGCTGGGCCTGTCCAGCCAGTACGGCGGTCGGAGCCGACCGCCCCTGCACGACGGCGCTCTTACCGGCATGCCCCTGAGGGACGCCGCCGGCCTGATCCGCAGCTGGAACCTCGTGGAGGCGGCCCTCGGCGCTGCGGCGATCAACGCCTGGTACAACCGTGCCGACCGGGTCGACGCCGTCGGCAGGGACGTGACCGCCCCGGGAGCGGACCCGACGGCCTTCGCGGCGCACGCCGGTGAGATCCGCGGCAGGCGCGTCGCCGTCGTCGGACATTTCCCCGGTGTGGAGACCGCCCTGGGCGGTGCGCGCGAGCTCAGCATCCTGGAGCGCGCGCCGCAGGAGGGGGACTTCCCCGACACCGCGGCCGAGTACATCCTGCCGGAGCAGGACATCGTCTTCATCACCGGGGCGGCGCTGGCCAACAAGTCCCTCCCCAGGCTGCTCGCCCTGTGCCGCGGGGCGCGGACGCTCGTGGTCGGGCCGAGCACCCCGCTGACCCCGGTCATGTTCGCGCACGGCGCCGACTGCCTGTCGGGTCTCGTGCCCGGCGCCCCGCACGAGGTCGTCCCGGCCCTGCGCATGGGCGGCAAGGGGCGGCCGCGCGCCGGCAGGATGGTCAACCTGGTGCCCCACGGGGCTCCGCGGTCGTGCCCGTGACGAGTCAGCAGCCGCCGGCGGCGAGGTCGCGCAGACTGGTGATGGCGCCCAGGGCGTCATCGGCCCGGTAGACGGCCGAGCCTGCGACGAAGACGTCGGCTCCGGCCTCGGCGGCCCGCTCTATGGTCTGCGCCGTGACCCCGCCGTCGATCTGGATACGCAGTTCCAGGCCCGCCGCGCTCACCAGGCGCCGGGCCTGCGCGATCTTGGGCAGCATGGCCTCGATGAAGGACTGGCCGCCGAAGCCGGGCTCGACGGTCATGAGCAGCAGCAGGTCGATCTGCCCCAGGACGGACTCGACCGCCGACAGGGGCGTGGCCGGGCGCAGCGCGAGACCGGCGCCGGCCCCGAGGCGGTGCAGCTCGGCGACCAGGCGGAAGGGCGCCGCCGTGGCCTCGACGTGGGAGGTCACCACCGCGCACCCGATCTCGGCGTACTGGGGCGCCCACCGGTCGGCCTGCTCGATCATGAGATGGGCGTCCACCGGCAGGTCCGTGTTCGCCACGACGGCCTGGACGAAGGAGGGCCCGCCGAAGTGGTTGGGCACGAAGTGGTTGTCCATGACGTCCACGTGCAGGCCGTCCGCGCCCGCGATGCGCGCGAGCTCGTCGGCCAGGTGCGCCTGGTCCGCATTGAGGATGGAGGGGTGAATGGCAGGGGTGGTCATGACGGCCTCCTGGGGCTGACAGAAAGGACGGTGCGGAGCGGCCTAGACCTCCCGCCGCAGCAGCGCACAGAACATGGCGTCGGTATCGTCGGCGTGCGGCCACAGCTGGAGCATCTCCCGGTCCGCCCCGGCGGGCGGGCGCGGGGCGGTGCGGGCGGCGGCGTCGCCGGCGTGGAGGACCTCGACCCGACCGCCGTCCCGGTGAATCCTCTTGATCACGTCGCGCACGACGTACACGGTCTCCAGGACGTGCGGCGAGCACGTCGCGTAGGCCACCACTCCCCCGGGCCGCACGGCCGCCAGCGCACCGGCGAGCAGCTCGCGCTGCAGGGCGGCGAGCTCGGTGACGTCCTTGGGGCTCCGCCGCCACCGGGCCTCGGGGCGACGGCGCAGGGACCCGAGCCCCGTGCAGGGGGCGTCCACGAGGACCCGGTCGTAACGGCCCGGCTCGATCCGGCCGAGGCTCCGGCCGTCGCCGCAGCGGATCTCGACCGCGTCGGGGGGCAGGGCGCGCACGGACGCCTCGACCAGCTGCGCACGGTGCGGGGCGACCTCGTTGGCCACCAGCCGCGCGCCGCGCTGAGCAGCGCGGGCGCCGAGCAGCGCGGCCTTGCCGCCCGGCCCGGCGCACATGTCCAGCCATCGCTCATCGCGTCCCTCCACCGGGGCCTCGGAGAGCATGAGGGCGACCAGCTGGCTGCCCTCGTCCTCGACGCCGGCCCGCGAGTCGCGCACGGCGCGGATCCGGCCGGGGTCTCCCCCTGCCAGGACGACGGCGCAGGGGCTCACCTCGCCGGGGCGCGGTTCCTGGTGGGCTGCGGCCTCGGCCTCGCCGGCGAGGCTCTCGGGACTGATGAGCCCGGGGCGGGCGCACAGCACCACCCTGGGCTCGGTGTTGTCGGCCCGCAGCAGGGCCTCCAGCTCGTCCTCGGGGCGGTCGTTGGCCAGCAGCGCCTGGCGCATGGCCCTGACCACCCACACCGGGTGGGACTCGACGGCGGCCAGCGCCGTCGTCCTGTCGGGCGCCTCGGCCCGCAGCACGGCCAGCCACGCGTCGAGGTCGCGCTTGGACACCCGGCGCAGGACGGCGTTGACGAAGGTCGCGGCGCCGAGCCCGGCGGCGTGGGCGGCCAGGTCCACCGTGGCCGAGACCGCGGCGTGGCTCGGCACCCGCATGCCGAGCAGCTGGTGGGCGCCCAGTCTGAGGACGTCGAGCACGACGGCGTCCATGCGGGAGGCGGGCCGGTCCGAGCAGTGGGCGATGACCGCGTCGTAGCGGCCCCGGAGCCGCAGAGCGCCGTAGGTCAGGGCCGTGGCGAAGCCGGCGTCGCGCCGGTCCAGGCCGGCCCTCTCCAGAAGACCCGGCAGCACCAGGTTGGCGTAGGCGTCGTCTTCGCGAACCTTGGTGAGGGCCTGAAGCCCGATGAGCCGGGCATCATCGACCTTCGGGTCCCGGGAGCGGCCGTGCCGCTGGTCCTGGCGGTAGGGAGCGCGACGGTCTCGTCGGCCGCCGCCCCGGCGCCCATCGGCTCCGTGCGCTTCGGCTCCGTCGGCTCGACGCCGGCTGCCGTGCCGGACAGGGGTGCGATGGCCCCTCTCGCCGCTCCGGGCGCTGTGATCGCCGTGACTGCCGTGCCTGTCATGGCGGCCGTTCCCCTGCTCGGGTCCTCCGCGGCGCTGGGAGCCGGACCACCCTTGGCGGTGCCCGCCGGAGCGGTCGTCCGACCATCCCCCGGAGTGGTCCCCGTGTGCTGTCATGACTGGTCCTCCCCCTGAGAGCCGAGAACGGCGTCCCTCGACGGGCGGGCGCCGCGCGCCCAGGCGTCCGCCGGCATCCACTTCCTTCCGGCGGGGGCGACCTCGCCCAGCCGCACGGCGCAGGTGCCGGTGCCGACGAGCACCTCGTGCCTGGCGACCCGGAGCCGCCCGGGCGGGAGATCGGCGACCTCGGGGACGAGGGCGACCGGTCCGAGCCGGAGGCGGGCGCCGTCGTAGAGAGTGCGGGCACCCGGGGCGGGCGTCACCCCGCGCACGCGGCGGTCAATGGCGCGGGCAGGCTCGGTCCAGCGGATCTCGCCGTCGGCGGACGCGAGCGCAGGGGCGTGGGTGACGCCCTCCTCCGCCTGCGGCTCGGGGGCGGCCGTGCCGCGGGCGACGGCGCGCAGGACGTCGAGGACCAGGGGCGCGCCGGCGTCGGTGAGGCGGGTCAGGAGGTCTCCCGCGGTGTCGGTGGGGCGGATGGTCTCGGTCAGCCGCGCATAGACCGGACCGGTGTCCAGGCCCTCCTCAAGGCGGAAGACGCAGGCGCCGGTGACGGCGTCGCCGGCGATGAGGGCGTGCTGGACGGGGGCGGCACCGCGCCAGGCGGGCAGGAGCGAGAAGTGGAGATTGAGCCAGCCGTGCTCGGGGACCTCCAGGAGCGATGGCGGGACGAGGCGCCCGTAGGCGACGATGATGGCGACCTCGGCGCTCAGGGCCCGCACCCAGGCCCTGGTGCCCTCATCCTTGAGGGTGGCGGGCGTGCGCGTGTCGAGGCCGGCCTCGCGGGCGAGCGCTGCCACGGGCGAGGGGCGCCAGGAGCGCCCGCGCCCCTGGCGGGCGTCGGCACGGGTGAGGACGCCGACGACCTCGTGCTCGGGATCGTTCATGAGGGCCCGAAGAGTAGGCAGGGCCACCTCGGGGGTGCCGGCGAAGAGGACGCGCATGAGCGACAGTCTACGGGGCGGTCGCTGTGCTCCCGGCGCACTCGGCCCTCCCGTGCCGCCCCGGCGGCAGCAGGCCCGCGTCGGTCAGCGCGGCGCGCAGGGCGCCGGCCCCGGTGAAGAGGTGCGTGCGCAGGCCGACGCCCCTGGCGCCGTCGATGTTGGCCGGGGAGTCATCGACGAAGAGGGTGCACGCGGGGTCGAGGCCGTAGCGAGTCAGCAGGATCCGGTAGAGTGCCGGGTCGGGCTTGACCAGGTGCTCGGCCCCGGAGACGACGACGCCGTGGAAGCGCGCGAGCTGGGGCATAAGGCGCCGGGAGGCGGTGAAGAGGACGTCATTGAAGTTGGTCAGGGCGTACAGGGGTGCTCCCGCGGCGAGGAGATCGTCGACAAGGGGCACCATGCCGGGCACAGGACCGGTGAGCGAGTCCTCGAAGTGCTCCCAGTAAAGGCGCTGGATGCGCGCCCAGTCGGGGCGGTCGGGATGAGCGGCGACCAGGTCGGCAAGAATGTCGTCCAGGGCATCACCGGCATCGGCGCGGGCGTTGAGGGCGTTGAAGCCAGCGCCTGCGCAGAACTCGTGCCAGAGCGCCGCAGGCACACGGCCCGCCACGGCGCCGATGGCTTCCCAGGCGTACAGGACGTTGCCCACGTCCAGAACGATGGCGGTGATCGGTCGGCGCGAGGTCGCCTCGGGTGGGCCCGTCGAGTCCATGACCGGACGATCCCAGTTCCGTGCGGTGCGCGGCAAGGAGGCGGTCGGCGGCGAGGTTTTCCGCGGACCGCGCGCCGGGGGGAGCCGGACCGCTTAGCCGGCGCCGCGCTCGTGGTTCTGCTCGGGCCGTCTCGGTGCCCGTGCGGCGGCCGAGCATGGTGCGCGTGTACCAGTTTCATCCGGGCGCAGCTCCAGAGGAGTCGCTCAGAGAGGTCCCGAGATTGTCGGATCGCACAACTAGATGGGGCCGACGCGCCGAGCTCACCCCTCGTGCGGCGGCGAGGACTCGTTGGGATATCACAAGTTGATGCCGATCCTTGTCGCCTCATGGCTGCAGGAGCGTTGAGGGTCACAACAAAAATAGTGTGGCCGGCGGAACCTACTTCCTCATCCCAACCTGGGGTAGTACGCTCGTACCAGTCGAGCGCGGAGGTGATCCGTACCACCACATATTCTTTCGTTTTCCGTGGCACAGGGCCGTGCCGGAGCAAGGAGCGAGACATGCCCGTTGATTCCGGGACCAGGGGGCTTCTGCAGGACGCCCTGCCGCCTCGGAGCCGCGGCACCCCGGCTCGCGCCGAGGGACCGGGAGGCTTGGGCGGCGAGGGCCGCCTTCCCGGGTGCGCGAGCGGCGTTCGGCCGTTCGATTCCATCTAGCTTTAACTATCTTGGGTTTAGGAGTTTGTTGTGGGTCATTTGTTGTCTGGGCGTCATTTTCTGAAGGAGCTG
>ERZ772917.1677-NODE-1677-length-12233-cov-4.220397_pt1 | contig 12233 bp, 11 predicted proteins | sample MGYA00511187_ERZ772917 | MGnify/ENA primary metagenome ERZ772917 (study PRJEB29015, sample SAMEA2737925) | human oral metagenome | biome: human oral; feature: human-associated habitat; material: dental | place: China | collected 2012 ... | reverse complement strand
ACATGATCAGGGCGATGAGCAGCAGGATCACGCCGAAGGCTACGGAACGCGACACGTCGGGCGGCGTAGACATGCGGGCGATGACAGGCGAGAAGATCATACAAGTGGCCACGCCAAGGCGCGCCAAGGCCATCTCCGAACCCATCGCCAAAGCCATCTCTTTGCCCTTAAACCACTTCACAATACCGCGCGAAACGGTGATGCCAGCCATCTCCACACCGCAACCGAAGATCATGAAGCCGATGGAGGAGAGCTTGGCCGAAGCCGGCATGCCGAGATAGAAGGGCGAGACGCCGAGCTCGTCGAGCAGCGGGATGTAGTTCAGGTGATCCGTGAACCAAGCCTCGAGCGAGGTGCCCATGAAGGCGTCGGTGACGGCGTACCAGTTGATGGTGGATCCGATGAGCATCACCACGCCGGAAAGGATGGCCGTGAAGCGCACACCCATCTTATCGAGGATGATGCCGGCAATGATGAGGAAGAAAATGAAGACGTTGAGGAAGGTTTCAGAACCGGCGTAAGTGCCGAAGGCGGTCGAATCCCAGTGACGCTGGGTTTCCAAAATGTCTTTCAGCGGCGAGAGGATGTCCATGAAAATGTAAGAGAAGAACATCGCCATAGCCAGCAAGATGAGTGCCGTCCAACGTGCTGACGGCTTGTCTCTGAGGGTTTGTAATGCTTGTGTCATTGTGTATAAGTAGTTTTAGTAATAGTCTATTGTTGGGGGCGAATCAACGAAGTCTGATGCGCCGGGTTAATTCTGGGTGAGCAGTGGCAGGGCGTCGGCCAAGACGAAATGGCTGCCGCCGACGAAGATCATGTCGTCCACCGTAGCCGCAGCCTGCGCCGCGCGAATAGCCTCAGGAACGGTAGCGTAAGCCGTGCCCATGAGTCCAGCCTCGGCGCCGAGCTTAGCCAACTCGTCGGCCGAAAGCGCGCGATCCGTGTCGGCTTGAGTGAAGAAATACGTAGCCTGCGGAGGCATGAGGCGGAGCACGGTAGCGATGTCCTTATCGCTGCTCATGCCCACCACCATATGCAGGCGGGCGTGCCGCTGAGCAGCCTCGTCAAGGAGCGGGCGCAGCCGAGTCCATGCGCCGACGTTGTGTCCCGAATCGCAGACGATGGTCGGGCGGCGGGCAATAGTCTGCCAGCGGCCTGCAAGTCCGGTCATCTCGACCACATGGCCGAATCCCCGGCGGACAGCCTCGGGCGACATCTTTCTTAATACGGGATGGTGAAACACGTCCAACGCCGTAAGCACCGTGCGCGCATTCTCCACTTGGAACGATCCGCCCAGCTCGCCGATGAGCGCTCCAAACTCCGTCGACTCAAACTCCCAACGCCCGTCGGGCAATGGGTGGATCGACCGCAGCACGTCTTCCTCTTCGGCCCAAAAGACAGGCGAATCGCACGCCTCGGCCTTGTCGCAAAACACGCGGCGCACATCCTCGTTTTTAGCTTCACCCACCACGACGGGCACGCCGGGCTTGATGATGCCCGCCTTTTCGGCAGCAATCTGCGCGAGCGTGTCGCCTAAGTACTGCGTGTGGTCGAGGCTAACGTTCGTGATGACGCTGAGGCAGGGCGTGACGATGTTCGTACTGTCCAAACGTCCGCCGAGGCCCGTCTCGATGACGGCGATGTCCACCCCGCAGCGCCGGAAATAGTCGAACGCCATAGCGGAGGTAAGCTCGAAGAAAGAGGGTTCCAGCTGGTCGATCAAGTGTGCGTTTTCGGCCACAAAGTCCACCACGCGCTGCTGCGGGATGGGCTGACCGTCCACGCGGATGCGTTCGCTGAAGTCGATTAAATGCGGGGAAGTGTAGAGTCCTGTTCGGAGGCCGTGCGCCTGTAGCGTGGCGGCCAAGAGGTGGGAGACGGAGCCTTTACCGTTGGTGCCAGCCACGTGAATGACGGGGTAGGCATGAGCCGGTTGCCCCAGAGCGTCGTCGAGTGCCCGACTGCGTTCCAGCCCTGGCTTGTAGGCGCCCGCCCCGACGCGATGGAAAGCGGGCGTCCGCACATAGAGGTATTGAAGGGTTTCAGCGTAATTCATACGTCACCTATTTTTTTAGGGGCGTAAAAGTAGAAGATGTTTTAAGGGAAAAGCTAAAAATCGGTGATGCAGCATATCGTTCCGCGCAGGCTTGCATGGAGTCGATACACAGTATATTGAGTCGATGCCGATTAATCTCATGCCGTAAAGGGGGCACCGTTGCCCCCAAGAGGGGAGAGGCAGAGGAACCACAGCTTCTCACAACATCTCCCGAATCTCATCGAGGGAGCGGACGGTGTAAGTAGGGAATGGTTCACCTGCGGGAGGCGGTTGTGAAGTGGGGTTGAGCCACAGGGCGTCAATGTTGGAACAGAGAGCGCCAGCTATGTCAGTCAGGTAACTGTCGCCGATCATGAGCACCTCGTTTCGGCGCGTGTTCGTGTGGGTCAGGGCGTAATCGAAGAAGACGGGTCGCGGCTTGCGGGCACCGACCTCCTCCGAGAGGATGAGCCGGTCGAAGTAAGGCAGCAGGCCGGCGCGCTCCATCTTCAGGCGCTGCACCTCGCAAAAGCCGTTGGAGAGGATGAAGAGGCGATAAAAAGGGTAGAGATGGTTGAGCAGTATGAGGGCACCTGGCAGCAGCGTGGTATGGTGCGTGGTGCGCTCGATAAGTTCATCGTTGAGGTGTAGGGCATAGTTCGGATCGTCGATGCCCATCGGCCGTAGCATGCGCAGCATACGTTCGCGCATGAGCGTTCGGCGGTTGATTTCGTGGCGCTGATAACGCTCCCAAAGCAGCTCGTTGTATGGCTGATAAATGGCATAAAAAGCCTCGAAGGAGGCATAATGTTGATCGAAATGGTGATCGACAAAAAGTCCTTCGAGGCATTTTTTATTGTCGTGGATAGTGTCCCACAACGTGTTGTCCAAGTCGAAAAACAAGGACTTGTAACGGAGTATCATCCGACCTCCACTACGAGATATTTGCTCATGCTCCAGAAAGATTTGACGTTGGTGATCTCGAGCGTGAGATTGCCCTCTCCGTCCTTAACGAAGCGGTAAGTGTTCTCGGGATGATTCGAGCGGATGGAGGCCTTGCGGGCGTAAAGGGGGATGGAGGTCACCTCGCGGGTGTCGATGGAGATGAAGTAGTCCTCGTTGAAGTTCTCCTTCGCCATCTTGGACTTGGAGAAGACGCCTCCGCCGGTCAGGATGTTCTGCTCCTTCAGCTCCTTACGTGTGCCAAAGCAGTAGTAAGCACGGTGCAGCTGTCGATCCTGCTCCTTGATCTTCTTGTTCTGCTCTGCGCTGGTGGCGGTGAGCGTCTCCACGTTCTCGTTGAGGTTAGCCACGATGTCATCCAACTCCTGGATGCGGATGTCCTTCTTGGCCAATTGCTCCTGCAGCTCAGCAATCATCGTCGCCTTTTGGTTGAGCTCCTTGGAGATGCGGTCGATGGTCTTTTGCAGGGCAGATGACTGAATGTTGCTCTTCTTGAGCTTCTCCTGCAACGTGTTCAGCTGCTCGCGGTTGTTCTTGAGCGTCTGCGCAATGAGCTGCATGTTGCTCTTGATCTGCTCCCTTTTGTTGGCATTCATCTCGCCGTTGGTCGGTTCGATTTTGAGGTAATCCTCGGCGTCCTTGATGGACTGGATGTCGCTCTGAATATCGTTCAGGGTGGAGAGCATCTCGTTGAGCTCCTCAGTACTCTTGGCTTTGTCGGCCTTCAATTCCTCGTTCTCGCTTTTCAGCTTTTGGTACTCCGAAGAGTTCTCCACACAAGAGGTCGTCAGCATAGCCGCGCCCAAGAGGAGAAATAATACGATCTTTTTCATTGTTGTTATCATTTGGTTTTAAGTAGTGGACATATCGGTCTGGCGCGGATCCGGGGCGAGGTGGAGGGGGGAATATGCCACCCACTAAATCAGATCCTCTGGCCTCAATCTTCCGCGCCGGCCACCACTATAACAAACTCTCCGCGCGGATCGTTCATGGTGAAGTGTGGAATTATTTCGTTGAGCTGTCCGCGCACCGTTTCCTCGAAGCGTTTGGAAATCTCCCGTGAGACGGATGCACGCCGCTCTGGCCCGAGCACTTCAGCCAGTTGCGTGAGCGTCTTCAGCAGTCTGTGGGGCGACTCGTAGAGGATCAGCGTACGTCGTTCTTGGCGCAGAGCCTCGAGGCGCGTCTGCCGACCTTTCTTTGGCGGCAGGAAACCCTCGAAGCAGAAGCGATCGGTAGGCAGACCGGAGACGACAAGCGCAGGCACGAAAGCGGTGGCGCCGGGCAGGCATTCCACTTCTACGCCCTCGGCAACGCATGCGCGGACGAGCAGAAAGCCGGGATCGGAGATAGCGGGTGTGCCGGCGTCGGAGACGAGAGCGATGTGTTCGCCGGCCTGCATGCGTTCGACGAGTTGCGCCGCGGTACGATGTTCGTTGAAGGCGTGGTGAGACTGCAGGCGGTTTTGTATGTCGTAATGGCGGAGCAAGACAAGCGTCGTGCGCGTGTCCTCGGCCAAGATGAGGTCGGCCTCACGGAGCACGCGCACGGCACGGTAGGTGATGTCTTCCAAATTCCCCACGGGCGTGGGGACGATTGTGAGCTTACCCATATCGGCGGTCAAACGAATCGGCGCTCGATGAACTTAAGGAAGTCTACGGCGGCTTCGCTCTCGAAGTCCCAGCGGACGCGCTTCCGAAGCAACTCGAGGGATTGGCGGTAGGTGCGCGCCTCGTTGAGGACGTCTAATATCTCGTTCATGCGCGCCTCGTCGCGGTCGAACAGTTCGCGGCAGAAGTAGAAGCGGTCGTTCAGGGTGAAGGCCTTGCGGAGGTCGGTCAACTTAGTGCGCTCGATGGCGTCGTTAAGTGAGGCCTCCGTCTTCTGCTCGCGTGCTGCTTCCGCCTTGCGGTCGTTGATCGTCTCCGTGTGGGGCAAGGGTTTGTGTACGGGAGCAGGCTTGGGGGCAGGCCTCGGCTCAGGAGTCGCATCGGGGACGGAAGTAGAGATGGGGGCAGGTTGAGGCGTCGGTGCAGACTGAGGCTCAGATTTGGGAGTCGGGGCAGGCTTGGGCGTCGGGATGGGTGCGGGTTGAGGTGCAGGAGTCGGCTTGGGAGTAGGCGCCGATGCTGGTCGCATGACCGGTTCCTCGTCAAACGTGGGCGGAACAGCCGGCGTCAGGACGGGAGTGGGTGACGGTTCAACAGCGTGATGCGTAGCGGTGGGGCGATCTAATGTGGGATGCGTGGTACGTTCGATGGAGCGGAGCTGTTCGCGATGTTCGCGCAGCTGACGGTCGAAGAGTTCGATCTGTCCCATCTCGATCTCGTGCAGGTCGACCTGCATCTTGCCGGTCAGTTCAAAGGCGCGGCTGAAGAAGGTGACGGGATAAATCTCGGTGCCGCGGATGTCGTTGGTCAGTTTGGCCAATTCTTCGATATGTCGGATCAGTTGATCCAATCGTTCTTGGTTGCTCATAAGTGATGGTTGAGGGATATGGTGTATATATAAATGTATAGGCGTAAGCCTTGATATAGCCGATGCTTTTGCTGCGGGGCGGGCAAAAGTAGGAATTATCCAAGGGGCCTTCGGGGAAGGATTAAGGAGTTATTTTTGCGCCACAAAGACGTGAAAGAGATGCCTAAACTCGAGATTCTATTGATGGACGAAACTAAGGAATTCATATCCGGACTGCCTGCGCCTGCTGCATATAAAATATACTACAACATGAGACGCATAGCTGACGGAGAACACAACAGCGAACTTTTCAAGAAGTTAGAGGGATCGGAAATTTGGGAGTTTCGCACCCTTTACAACAAAACGAACTACCGAATCTTCGCTTTTTGGGATACAATAAATGGCACCTTAGTAGTCGCTACTCACGGCATTATAAAAAAGACACAGAAGACACCTTCAAAAGAAATCGCGAAGGCTGAAGCAATCAGAATTGAATATTTTAAAAACAGATCCTCCTTATGACACAAATGCACTTTACCCCGTTGGATGACGCGCTGAACGAGCACTTCGGCAAACGGGGCACACCCGAGAGAGACAAGTTTGAGGCCGATGTAGAAGCTGCCGTAAACGCTTATCACATAGGGGAAGCGATACGCAACGAACGGCTGAAGCAGAACCTTACGCAAGAACAATTAGGAGAACGGATGGGTGTAAAAAAGACACAGATATCCCGCTTAGAACGTGGATTAGGGGTTTCCGTTTCCACGTTAGGACGTGTCTTCAAAGCCTTAGGTGTTACCTCCGGCACACTCGATTTGGGCATGGCAGGAAAAGTGGTTCTATGGTAAGCCATAAACAGCCATGACCTCCCTACGTGTACACGAAACACGCACAAATCCTTCCACCATCAAAAATGCACCTTGTGTAGGGGCAGAAAATCCTTCCCCCGACCCTACTCCGACGCTTCAAAAAAAATCTTCCTCCTATAATCAGTGATTTTTCACTTAGACTATCCTCCAAGGGCTGGAGTCCCACCCTCACGCCTCACCTTCGCACCCTTTCCGGATAAGGCTTTCTTCTACTTTTGCGCGCGCAATCAGAAAACCGACGCGAATAAGCCCACCTGTTGATGGCCGACGCGCCCCCCCGAATGAACAAGCAATCCATCATAGATTATTACAACAAAACGGCGCCCGAACGCCAGCGTCGCAAACTTATGCGCCGCTATTACCACCGCTCGTTAGAGCGTTATTTCGGCTTTATCATACCGCCCGGCAGCCGCGTGCTCGAGATTGGGTGCGGCACGGGAGAACTGCTGGCAGCGATGCGACCGACTTACGGCGTGGGCATCGACTTCTCTGAACGGATGATCGAGATAGCCCGAAAGTCTTTCCCCGAGCTGCGCTTCGAGGTGGACGACATCGAGGAATTACACCTTAATGAGACGTTTGACTACGTGATTATGTCAGACTTGACGATGTCGCTTTGGGATGTGCAACGCGCCTTTGAACACCTGCCACAGGTCTGCCACGAGCGCACGCGCATCGTCATTTCCAACTACAACTTCCTTTGGGAGCCGATCCTGAAACTATCCGAACATCTCGGACTGAAGCTGCGGCAACCGAACCAAAACTGGCTCTCGGTGCAGGACATCGACAACCTGCTCCGTCTGACAGGCTTCGAGCGCGTGAAGCGTGAAAACAAAATGCTGCTTCCGCTCGGCATCCCGCTCCTCGCGCCCTTCTTCAACCGTTTCCTGGCCAACCTGCCTCCCTTCCATCGTTTAGACCTTGTGAACCTCATCGTGGCTCGACCCGAGCCGCGAGCGGACACGCCCGAGCGTACAGTCTCCATTATCGTCCCGGCACGCAACGAGCGAGGCAACATCGAGAACGCCGTCCGCCGGTTGCCCGCCTTCGGTGCCTCGCAAGAGTTCATCTTCGTCGAGGGGCACTCGCAGGATGGAACGTACGAGGAGATGCTCCGCGTGCGAGACGCCTACCCGGAGAAACAGATCAAAGTGCTCATCCAGTCGGGTCGAGGCAAGGGTAACGCCGTGCGAGAGGGTTTTGAAGCGGCCATGGGCGAAATGCTCTTTATCCTCGATGCCGATCTGACGACGCCACCCGAAGATATGCCGAAGTTTTACGAAGCGCTCCGTCAGGGCAAAGGCGAGTTTATCAATGGTTGCCGATTAGTCTACCCGATGGAAAAGCAGGCAATGCGCCTCTTGAACCTCATCGCCAACAAGAGCTTTGGCCTCCTCTTCTCCTACCTCTTGGGGCAGAATCTCAAGGACACGCTCTGCGGCACGAAGGTGCTCTACAAGTCGGACTACGACACGCTCAAGCAAGGGCGCGCCTACTTCGGCGACTTCGATCCCTTCGGCGACTTCGACCTGCTCTTCGGCGCCGCCAAGCTGAACCTGAAGATGACGGAGATCATCATCCGATACAAGGATCGAGAATACGGCTCCACACAAATCAGCCGCTTCAAACATGGCTGGCTACTGATTAAGATGTGCGCCTTCGCCGCACGGAAGATTAAGTTCATTTGAAGAAGCTATCCTCCACCAATCGCTTTATCAAAAACGAAATAAACAGCAACAATGAAAGCCTCCAACACACAAGCCTCCAACACACCCTCTTTCGCCCAACGATTCGACACCTTTTTCGATCGGCATCGGCGGGCTTTTTTCTTGTTCACGATGATCGTGGCTGCACTAATGTGTATCTGCATGTTCGACACCAAGGTCAGCCTCAGCGGCGACGACTGCGACTACATCCTCGGTGCCGACGACTTTTGGCATCACTTCGTCTTCCCCACTCATCACGGTTCGCTCTACCCCATCGTGCTCTCCCCCTTCGTCGGACTTTTCGGCTATAAGATCGTCTTGCTGAAGCTCCTTTCCGTACTCTTCACCATGGGTGCCTTTTGGTTCTTCTACAAAGCCTTCGAGGGCAAAATCCCGTCTGCCGTACTGATGCCGTCCATGCTGCTGGCTGCGCTCTGCTCCTACATTTTCTTTTACTCCGGCTACACCTACAGTGAGCCGCTTTTCATGTTCCTGCAATCGCTGTACCTCTACTTTTTCTCCCGCTATTTTTGGACTGAAGGCACGCCAACCTATACGCTGAAACGGGATTGGAAGAAATACCTCACACTCGGCGCACTAACCCTCACTATGGGCATGACGCGCGAAATCGGCTTCTGCGTCATCGGTACCGTCATCCTCTACTTTGCCGTTAAAGGCCGATGGAAAGACCTCCTCTACACCGTCGGTGCGGCACTGCTTATGCTCGCCGTCTTCTACACACTCAAAGGGCTCATTTGGCCGAGCGCCCAAGTCGGAACGAGCTTTACGAACCTCATGGCAAAGGATTATTACAACCCTGCCGCGGGTATGGAGGACGCTGCCGGACTACAAACGCGTTTTTGGGATAACTCTAAGATCTACCTTTCCAACTTCCTCTGCCAAATGTTAGGCGTGATCGGCGAGAGGCCCAGCAACTTCCTCGATGTCGACGTCACACGGACAGTCATCCTCTATGCGCTCTTTTTCGCTTCATTCATCCTCGTGGCACGCCGCAATGCACCGTTGCTTTTCGCCAGTCTATACGTCGGTGTGCTCAACTTCGCCAGCTTCGTTGTCTTGCAAACCATTTGGGCGCAGGATCGGTTGATTATGATCTACTACCCGCTCATCCTCATCGTCCTGCTTGGCGGACTCTTCTATGCCTTCAGCGCACCAAAGCTGAGAAGACTCTCCTTCGTTTACCCCGTGGTTCTGCTTCTCCTTCTGGGGGGGACACTAAAGACGACGAGCGGTCGCGTAGGGCGCACACTGCCTGTACTGCAGCAGAATGTCTTGTTGGGCGATCCGCTCTATGGCCTCACACCTGACTGGCAGAACTTCATCAAAGCCAGCCAATGGATCGCCACAAACACGGACAAAAACGCCGTCATCGTCAGCCGTAAACCCTCCATGTCGAAGGTTTACACAGGGCGCGATTTTGCTGGACTGCCGGCCTCGATGGTGGTGCCTGCCGACACGCTGAATTACCTGAAAGCCGATACGTCCATTGTGCCTGTCATAGCCGACGGCAGAAAGAATATCATCCAAGGCGAAATGCTGCGATACGTCATCTCAGCCAAAGAGCCGTTCGAGCTCAATGGGCAACAAACCATCATGGCCTGTGTGTATGCTTTCCCCCGAGGAGAAGCGGATAGAATACTTCAAGAGCTGAGTCAGGCCGGAGTGGCTTATACCCTCGACTTAGATCCGATCATAGAGCTGGCTCGCACCCCGACCCTCCGCATTCAGGATCCGGACATGATGCTGCGCTTCCTGCACGAGTATCACATCGAGTATCTGCTGTTGGCGCAACTCCGCATCGACCCGACGCAGAACACAGGGGAATACATCAACAATATCCACCGCTACGCATGGACGATTTCCATGAAATATCCGGGTGCATTTGAGACCGTCAAGACCTTTGGCACCTCCGAACCTTGCGAAATCATCAAGCTGAGACGATAACGGAAGACGGTCTTCGGCCGGGTAGTTATGCGCCTTGCGGCGCAGTAGTAGAGGCGCCCCTCCAAGGGCGCCCGGTAGTCAGATGTGGTTTTTGCCTACCCTAATAATGACCCGTGCCGAAGGCGCATGACTTCCCTCTAATTACTAACGCCCCGGCCGAAGGCCGTAACTACCGCGCCGAAGGCGCATAACACCCCCTAATTACTACTGCAACATGTTCCGAATCGGTTGTCACCTCTCCGCCTCCAAAGGCTTCCTTGCGATGGGCAAAGCCGCCGTATCCGTCGGCGCCAACACCTTCCAGTTTTTCACCCGCAACCCGCGCGGCGGAAGCGCCAAAGCCATCGATGAGAAAGACGTCGCGGCCTTCCTGCAGCTCGCTGCCGAACACGACATCGCCGCCATTGTCGCCCACGCCCCCTACACCCTCAACGCCTGCGCCGCCGACCCTAATATCCGTCGTTTCGCCACCGAAACGATGGCCGACGACCTCCGACGCATGGAGTACGTCCCCGGCAACTTCTACAACTTCCACCCCGGCAGCCACGTCAAGCAAGGCGTCGACGTAGGCATCGACCTCATCGTCGGCATGCTTAACCAAATACTGCGACCCGAACAGCGCACCACCGTCTTGCTCGAGACGATGGCCGGCAAAGGCAGCGAGGTGGGACGCACCTTCGAGGAACTACGCGCCATCATCGACCGCGTAGAGCTCAGCGAACACATCGGCGTCTGCCTCGACACCTGCCACATATTCGACGGCGGATACGACATCGTCCATCACCTCGACGACGTCCTTGCCGACTTCGATCGCGTGATCGGCCTCAACCGCCTACACGCCATCCACCTTAACGACAGCCTTAACACGCTCGGCAGTCACAAGGATCGGCACGCCAAGATCGGCCAAGGGAACATCGGCCTCGAAGCGCTCACACGCGTCATCAATCACCCCGCCCTCCGCGATCTGCCCTTTAACCTCGAAACGCCCAACGAACTCGATGGGTATGCGGAAGAAATCAAGCTCCTGAAATCCCTTCGCACGGATGATTAAAAAAGTCACCATCGCCCTGCTGCTCCTCCTGCTCGTGCTCGGCGGCGGAGGCGGCGCCTACCTGCTCCTGGCCCCCAACTTCACCCCACCGCGCGGCACGGCCTACGTCTACATCCGCCCCACCGACACCTTCGACGGCCTTTGCCAACAGTTAAAGGACTCGGCCGGTTGTCGCCAAATCGACGCCTTCCGCCTCGCCGCCCGGCTCCTCCGCTACGCCGACCGACGCATGCCCACCGGGCGCTACGCCGTCCGCCCGGGCGTGAATAACCTCGACCTGCTGCTCGACCTCCGCCGCGGCAACCAGTCGCCCGTCCGCATCACCTTCCGGAACGTCCGCCTCAAGCACGACCTCTGCCTCCGCCTGGCCGAACAGCTCATGGTGGACGCCCCCACCCTCGAGTCGCTACTGGACGACAGCACCCGCTGCGCCGCCCTCGGCTTCACCCCGGAGACCGTCAAGGCCATGTTCATCCCCAACACCTACGAGGTCTATTGGAACATCTCGGCCGACAAACTCCTCAACCGCATGAAGCGCGAATACGACGCCTTTTGGACCGAAGCCCGACGCAACCGAGCCGAGCAAATCCAACTCACGCCCGTCGAAGTCTCCATCCTCGCCTCCATCGTCGAGGAGGAATCGGCCGTCCCAGACGAGTATCCGACCATCGCCGGACTCTACCTCAACCGGCTCTACCAGGGCATGCTCCTGCAGGCCGACCCGACGCTGAAGTATGCCGTCGGCGACTTCACCCTGCAGCGCATCCTCGACAGCCACAAGTCCGTCGACTCGCCTTACAACACGTATCTCTACCCCGGGCTGCCCCCCGGCCCCCTGCGCGTCCCCTCCATCACGGCCATCGATGCCGTCCTCAACTACGCCCATCACGACTACATCTACATGTGTGCGCGAGAGGACTTTTCCGGCCGCCACAACTTCGCCTCCACGCTCGCCGAGCACAACCAAAACGCCCGACGGTATCGCGAGGAGCTGAACCGGAGAGGTATCTATTGAATCTTAGAATGAAAAACGGCCAGATACACGGGTGAGGTTCCTCATACGTGTGCCCGGCCGAGGGATGGCGTTTGCGGGAATCCCGCAAACGCCATTTTCTCCAATTTGACGTTTGCGGGAGTCCCGCAAGGGCCATTTTCCCCGATTTGACGTTTGCGGGAGTCCCGCA
>ERZ772917.1676-NODE-1676-length-12239-cov-3.811146_pt1 | contig 12239 bp, 6 predicted proteins | sample MGYA00511187_ERZ772917 | MGnify/ENA primary metagenome ERZ772917 (study PRJEB29015, sample SAMEA2737925) | human oral metagenome | biome: human oral; feature: human-associated habitat; material: dental | place: China | collected 2012 ... | reverse complement strand
CCAATCACTCGGCAGGGTCCAAGTTGTCTGACCCGCTTTTGTATTGTAATAATACATCTTTTCTTGAGCTTTTTCTAGCTTATTACCGTTGGCATCCCAATTCCATGGCACCAGATAAGCTGAGCCATCTTGAATCACGCGACCATTGAGAGTAACCGTTCTCTCACGGTAGCCTGGATTTGCCACATCGTTTGATTTACGACGAATAGTAACTTGATTGTTGTCCTTGTCTGTCAGACCGATTTCCATTTCTGGTGTCCACTTGTAGCTGCCGCCATTATCATTCATGGTAACCGGATTACCATTCTTCCATGTTGTGACAGTGAAGTGTTGGAAATACTTGGTCATGACATCATGAGCAAAGAGATTGGTCACGTAGCCATTGTAGTCACTCCGTCCTTGCCAGCCCTCAAAGTCCTTCATGCTGTAACCGCCAAGCAGCGGATAGTTGGCTGCGCCGCCATAGGACGGATAGTCACCAATCCAAGAATCTTTTTGGTGATTGCGGATGAAGCGGACGATACTGCTGTTAATCCCCTTGTTAGTATAGCCACCATAAGTCAAGTCAGCTGCCCAGTGCTGGAAGGTAGAGTCATACTCACCACCATGTCCCCACTCAATGGTGAAGCGCCAGCCTTGTTGATTGATTTCTTTTGCCAAGACATGGGTTGCCCAAGCTCCATTATCACCTGACTGACCATTACCCCAGACATCGACATAGATAAAGTCTAATCCTTCGCCAAGTTTTTCCTTCAAATCTTGCCAGCGTTTGAGACGACCATGAGCGAGGTCATAAGCAGCATCAATATTGATACCTTGATCCAGCCAGTTCCAGCCATAGCTATAGCTACCGTCAGGATTCTTGCGTAGGATTTCTTCTTTGAAGTATTTGGATTCTGGATAGGTTTCTGATGCGTTGACGTGGATACCGATGTGAGCACCATATTCCTTAGCCTTGGCAATCAAGGTCTTGAAATCTTCAACTCCACCGATTCGTTTACCGATATCTGCATAGTTCAAGTGGCCAGAGTCATGCCCTTCATTTCCATAGCCTTTCAAGAGGACACCTTGGCCAAGTCCATCGGTATGAAGATTGATTTTCTTAATACCATCCAGAGTCATCAGGAATGGATTTTGTGCTTGAGAGCCAAAGTTCATGGCAATTCGATAGGCGGTGATGTCTTTTACCTTTTCCCAGCCTTGCGGGTTGTTCATGATTTGACGATAAGCTACAGCCGCATCCTGCCAGTCCACTTGGTTGTCCTTGTTAGCATCTTCGGTCACGACCACCTTAGCACTTGGCAATTCCAAAGTATAATCTGGGTAAACGATTCCTTTATGTTCTTTTTGCCATTGCCATGGTGAGCTCTTGATTGCGACATAGTTAGCGTTACCCACTGTTTGCTTGTAAGCAGTCAAGCGTGTAAAGTCATTCGAACCGCCGCCAAAGCTGTTTTGAGAGTTACTCCATACACCAGCCGCCAGCTTGTCTGTTGAGACAAATCCGTACATGTAGCCCTTGCGCAGGTCTGACATCGGATTGGTCACATTGATATGGTCATCTCCGCTGACATGGGTATTGTTGGACATGGTCGCCCCATCAAACTTAGCACCAGCCTGCTCGCTAGAGACAGATACCAAAGCGTTGTCCGCAAAGTTGATAGAAGAAATCAATTTTCTAACATCATCGATTGGTTTACCAGCTTCGACTTGGTTATGGTTGACGATTCTTGTCACATCAAAGTGCAGTTGGTTGTCCACTACTTTCAAGCGAACGGTCATTTCTGCATCAATCAAATGCTCTGGATCTTTCAAGACCAAATCGTACTCAGCTGTCTGCTCATCAACCTTGCGGTAAGTCACTTTCGGCTTGATAGCATGTGAGTTTATGGTGATTTGATCCAACTGTTTGACTTGACCTGTCAGTGTGTGCTTGTTGACTGTGTAGCTCTTGACACGCGGGAAGGCCTTATCAATCAGCACTTCCATCGTTGCTGAGTGAATCTTATCATAAGTGACTTTAGAGTCATCTACAGCAGGACCTGTTTCCTTTTCTCCTGTCGGCTGAGTTGGAGTCATGCCTTCTTGGTTATCTGTCTTTATCAAAACAGAAGTCAGTTCAGTGCCCTGATAAGTACCAGCCTTGACCAAAATCTTGCGCTCATTCTTGAGATTCTCCTTGACTGCAGCTGGAAGCGTCACTGTATTAAAGAGTTGCTCGCCATTATTGGTCGCATTGAGCTGACCATCTGCTTTCAGAGTTACTACTAAGTTATTGGTTGAACCTTTTTTCGGTGCTGGTACACGAGTCTGACGATACCAAGCGCTGTTGCCATTGCCTGGCGTTTTATATTCCCAGAACCAGCCTTCTTTGTCATAGCCGACAAAGACATTGTTTGACGTATCTTTAAATTTCATAAAGACACCAAAGCGGCCATGGTTTGTTTCAGAATTTTCTACAAAAGTTAAGTTGACGCTGGCATTTCCTTCTTGATCCACCTGCAAGCCTTCTTTCTGGAAGAGGGCTGGATTTTGATTGTTATCATGAGTAGATTTTGAAGAGAGCTGGTTATAGCGGACACCGTTCTTCTCAACTGTAGTGACGGTTCCATGCTGCTCTGTTGTTCCAACAGGAGTCCACTCAGCTGTCTTCTTAGCTGCAAATCTTGCCACTAAGTCAGGATCTGGAACCGTCGGTGTCGGTGCAATATAAGGTGTGACTGCTTCTGGAGCCGAACCTGCAGCCGGAAGTCTCGTTCCAACGACAGAAACAGCCAGATTATGAATACTTTCGATGCTGCCTGATTTCAGCTTAGTAATCTTCTGACCAGCCGAATCATCATCCGCATAGAACAAAAGCGTCTTACTGTCCGCCTGGGTGACAAAGGTAGCTTCCTTGCCATTTTCTAACTCAAATACTGGCGCTTCATTGACAATCACTTCGTGATCAAAACGCAGGGCAACGAGTCCTTCTTCTGTGTTTTTCGCGCTGGCTACCTTAGCCTCTGTCGGATAAACACTGTTTTTCAGCAAGAAATCCCAGTTAAACTTCTTGAAGGAGAGAGTATAGTCATTTTTATTCCCTTCCGCTCCTTCATAAAGCAAACCAAACTCTTGATCATTGATTTGTTGCAGAGAGTTGTAGGCAAATTTTCCTTTATTGATTTCCCGATGAGCAATCCAAGTCAGATTGCCAGCCTGATCCACTCTGGCAACTCGAACATGGCCATTATTTCTGCCAGGTCCGCTAGCATTCGCCAAAATCACATATTCTTGTCCATCTTTGACTGTGCTAATCGCTGACATTTGTACATAGACATCAGGCACATCTTTGTAGCGTTTCACTTCAGGAAGCCAAGTAGCACCACCATCTTCACTGGTTGCAACTTGCAGGTCTCGCGTCAATCCACGCATGAACATTTTCAGCTGACCGTTTGCTAATTGCACGACGGTTGCTTCAGTGTTTTGAGCCGAAGGATGATTCATGGTGCTGGATTGAATCTCTGCATTATTCACTCTGCGACCATCATTGACTGCTGCCCCAGAATGCCAAGTTTGTCCATTATCATCTGAATAGATAACCCGAGAAGACTGAGAACCATGTAAATGGGAAGATTCGTTAGTCGAATAAGTCGGAATAACCAAGCGTCCTTTGTGCGGGCCTGTATGAAGGCGAATACCTGTACCAGGACCGACCCCGTAGAACTTCATCCAGTTTTTCTTGACCATAGGAGTGATATCATGTGGAGCTGACCAAGTTAGTCCATCATCTTTACTCACTGATGTCCACAGATAGCTAGTCCGAGCGACACGGAAAGGCGAATCTTTCTTCGTCGTGAAATAAATATTATCAATCAGGCGATCACCATCATAGAGGTCACCTTTATCTCGATAGTCCTTTTCCTGTGGATTGACCACTACACGATAGGTTGTCGCTGCACCATTTGCATCATAGACTGTTCCATTTTCGCGAATAGTGTATTTTTTGCCATTTTCGTGATAAAGAATCTGATAAACCTTGCCATCGATCGTTGTATAGGCTTCTTCGTTTTTAGCAGGCAGGTCAAAAACAGCCCGCCCTTCTGTAAACATATCATAGATGGCATGAATGGTTCCGTCTTTATCCTGAACCATAGCCACATCAATCGTTACAGGAGAGCCCTGATTCGAATCCGTTGCTTTGGGATTATTGCGCAAATTGACAATCGTCTTTTCTGGTCCCCAAGTCTGACCGCCATCTGTACTACGGCGAATAACCGTTCCGATATCTCCCCAGTCTGACGCATGCAGGCGACGCTGATCCGCGGCTGCAATCAAGGTGCCTTTCTGAGTCTTTAACAAGGCTGGGATTCGATAGCTTTTAATTCCTTGACTATTAGCCTGACCGCCAGCTCCACTCTCAAATACATCTGTCTTTTCACTCAGGGAGGCACCAGGAGCTAGCTGTCCTTCAAGTTCTTTCCGCTTGAAAATCTGGCTACGCTGAGCTACTTCCTCTGGTGAAAGAGCGCGGTCATAAACAGTTAGATTTCGAACGGCAAAAGTCCCTGGCCAATGGCTTTGCTTACCACGTACTGTAGCGCCCAACTGCATATTGGTCAAGTCTGGCATGTCACTCAAGAATTTCCCTGACTGATAGCTGGTTCTTGATAGGACACCATTGACATAGAGACGCACGCGGCCTTCTGGAGAATCTGGATTCAGTCTTTCTACTGTATAGGTGATGGAGTTCCATTGACCCGCAGTTACTTTCAAAGGGGCATTGTTATAATTTTCATAGAATTGCTGCCCATTGCGATCACGACCTTCGACAACTGCTGTTCCATTATTGACCGCAAGAGTAAAGTATTCGTTGACATGAGAGGAGCTAGAAGCAGAGAATACACTATAAAACTTTGGCGAATTTGCATCTGGCTTAAACTCCAAATGAACCGTTGCATTCTTTAATTTTTTTACTTTATCAAGCTCGCTGGATAGATCCTCTTTGGCGTGATCTGTTTTGTTAATCGTGATGTCTTCTTTTTCCAAGACAGGTTTGACATTCTTTAAAGAACGGGAATAATAGTCTCTTTCAACCGTTTCTTCTGTCTCAGCAGCTGCATCAGAAGGTTTCTCTGAAGTGGTACCTGTATCTGTTGATGGAGATGCGGGTGTAGCTGCATTTTCTGTAGATACTGGTGCAGTAGCAGTTGCTGCTTCAGGAGCCTTATCCTCTTTTTCCACCTTTCCATTTGCCTCAGAAGATGTTGCCTCTCCCGTAACTTCAGTAGCAGGAGGTGCCACACTTGGTTGAGATACCGCAACTACTCCTGCTGGGCTAGTTGGTGTCTCTGCTAGACCGTCAGCAGATACTTGATTGGCCCCAAACAAGATCGCTCCAATCATAACAGAGCAAACACCTAACGTTAGCTTGCGAATTCCAAACTTATATCTTTTATCAAATAAATCTCTATTCATTTGACAACCACCGATAGTAAGCGTTTACAATTTATCCTAAATTTTTCAGGATACTGTAAAACCCTTCTATCCCTTTCTTTTTATGTTAATATGTTGATTTTAATATATCAAATATTTTAAGAACTGTCAAATTATTTTACAGCAGAAAATTAGATTCTGCTTAGAATAAAGATAGAAAAATATTCGTTTGAAGTGGAACCACACCATGTCACCTCACTTCAAACGAATGTTCAATCATTGCTCAAAAATCACTAGCCAAGACTCACTTCGCCTGTACCATAATCAAGCACATTAGCAGATTGCATATTGGCCAAAGAGAGATAGGACACCAAATAAAAACGACTGCATCTACAGCCGTCGAGTTTATTTCAAAATATATTTTTTGTGCTCTTCTACTACACAGCTTCTATCCAAGCAACGGTTCAGTTCTAAGCTTCTACCTTGCTATTTTTTCATAGTTCTTTGAAAAATGGCTGGCGCTTCCGCTTCAGGGCACGAGATCCAAACTCTTTTCCTATCAATAGATGAGATGGCTGGACAAGATTCAAAGTTCATGACCGCAGAAACAGCCATTATCCTTTCCTTTTTTACACAATTTATCACCCAAAATCTTACTGTTCACAATGGCTATCACATAAGGCAATTTGAGAAACTCCCATTTTTCCCTTATTACAAATCTTACTATATAAAGCATAAAATCGTAGAAATCTTTACTTTCCAAAAATATCCTTTAGATATAAGAATGCAACATAAAGGACAACAAGCAGAGCTATCAGAATTTCAAAAACAAGCAGAATCTGCCCAGCTAAACCTAATTCTAATACGTTTAAAGATTGCTTCAAAGCTACAGCCGAAATGACCAAAGGGAAGGTAAAGGCAGAAAAACCTGCTGAAAAAGGACGATTGAGCAAACGAGGAAGTTGCCACAAAATAAAGGCATAAAAGCATTGACCTGAAATCAAGAGCAAACTCAACAAGACAAGATTTGGCTGAGGAAAAGTAGCCACATAAGCCGCTGTCATCAAGGAAATAGGCGCACAAATCGTTGTTGTATTCGGGCGAACATTCTCTGCTAAGCCGATTTTATAAGTCTTATAAAGGACGATTGGCAAGACCGAGATAGTCGCTAAAAGTCCATACCAAAAGACCAGTTGCCCCAAAGCCAACTGTTGAGGAACTGCAATTGTCAGAGGAGCGACACCGATCCCGACAAATAAGACCGTCCAAGCCGGAAAGACGTTCTCCCACTTGAAAGGGAAGACAAAGGTCAGGATATAATAGACCATCAAGAAAACCAGCCCGCTAAAGCTGAGCCACCACAGCACTTGCGCACTAATTCGGGCAAAATTTCCCAAAAAAGTCCAGCTCGTTAAATAAGTCGAAGCCACCATTCCCTGCATGAAAAAGGTAGGGAAGACCGAGGCCACTAGCGCTTGACCTAGTTGCTCTTTGACTTGCTTGGTATGCGTCAGCATTCCCACCACTAGATGAAGGAAAAACAAGAATGCCAGACTTGCTAAAAGATAGCGCAAGAACTGACTGACATCACCGACTAAATTTCCCAAGGCTAGTAAGCCTAGCACCAATCCTGCCTGAACTAAGAATGGCTCTTTTCTCTTTATCATAAACAGATCTCCTGACCTCCATGGCACTCTTCTCTGAAGGTTAATCTTTTTATTTTCTCTTTAAATAAACTGTTTCCGATTTTCGTTTAAAGCCCAATCTTTCATACAGCCTCAGGGCACCTGTGTTCTGGGCTTCTACGACGATTTGACAGACTTGTCCATTTCGGCTAGCAAGGTCATTCAGGATAGACCTGACTAGGTGACTCCCTAAGCCCTGTCCCTGAAAGGCCTGATCCACAGCTAAGGCAAACAGATAATTGCTACCAAAACTTGTATCAACTGAGCAGGACGCCACAATTTGACCATCTTTTTTCAGGACATAGAGCAGGCTATCTGGGCTCTCCAGCGCTTGACTGGCATAGTGAAGCGCAGTCTCCATCGGCATTTCAAAAACCTGCGACTGAAAAGCTGCAATCTCTGTAACCATTTCCTTTCTCCCCAGTAAAACTTCCACGCCTTCTTTTTCTTCTTCAGGGAAAGTCCCCGCCGCCTGCTCAAACCAGATTTCCGTTTCTTCCAAATTATAGTCAAACTTCTCAGCAAAGGTCGGATGGTCTGCTAAAAACTTGACTTCACTGATGTATTCGATTTGGGATAGATCGTATTTTTCTGCAATTTTGGAAAATTCCTGTAAAAGAGCGCTCCCTATGCCCTGTCTGCGATAGTCAGGCAATACGTAGACAGATACCTCTGCTTGCCCCGGCTCATCCGCATAAACCGATAAAAAACCGACCGTTTGGTGATCTAGATTGGCCAGAAAAAAGGCTGGCATATCCCCATCAAAATTATAGGCGTTATCCAAATAAGGAAGACGATAGGTCTCATCTGTAACATGGCAGCTCTGAACCAGCTCAAAAAGCTGATCCTTGATTTCCTGACTAGGCTGGCTATAAATCCTAATTTCCATCATTCTCCCTCACAAACATTTATCAACGAACACATGTACTATGTAACTGTCCTACTCCAACTCACTCAGATACTCATAGCGCTCATACTTTTCAAGAAGCTGCTCATTCTTGTCATCCAGTTCCTTCTGAAGTTCCGATAGCTTGGTAAAGTCCGAGCCGTTCTGCTCCATTTCCGTCTCAATAGCGGCGATACGTGCCTCCAGCTCCTCGATATCCGCCTCGATGGTCTCCCACTCTTGCTTTTCAAAGTAGCTCATCCGCTTCTTCTGCTCCCGCGCCTTGACTGGCTTTTCCTTTTCTTTCTTTTGGGAAATAGCTGCGCTGGATTGTCTAAAAGCCTTTTCATCCAGATAGTCCGTGTAGTTTCCAAAAAACTCTCTGACCTGTCCATCTTCAAAAGCTAAAATCTTGCTGGCTACCTTATCGAGGAAATACCGATCGTGGCTAACTGTAATTACCGGCCCTGCAAAGCCCTGCAAGAAATTTTCTAAGACCGTCAAGGTTGCGATATCCAAATCATTGGTCGGCTCGTCCAAAAGCAGGACATTGGGCTTTTCTAGTAAAAGCTTGAGCAGGTAAAGCCGCTTCTTTTCACCGCCAGACAACTTCTCAATCAAAGTACCGTGGCTTGAGCGAGGAAAGAGAAACTGCTCCAAGAGCTCAGCAATGGAGGTTGTGCCACTGCCAGTCTTAACCTCTTCTGCTACTTCTTGCAAGTAATTGATGACCCGCTTGGACTCATCCAAGCCTTCAATCTGTTGAGAGAAATAAGCCACTCGGACTGTCTCACCGATTATGACCTGACCAGATTGAGGTTGCAACTGACCAGCAATTAGATTGAGCAAAGTAGACTTGCCTACTCCATTATCTCCTACAATGCCCAGTCGATCCTTATTTTGCAGCAAGAGATTGAAATGCGACAAAATCTGCTTGTCTCCGTATGCAAAATCCACATCCTTAAATTCAATGACCTTTTTTCCAATACGGCTGGTTTCAAAGTTCATCTCTAAATCCGTCTGATTGGTCTGACCAGCCAAATCACTTTTAAGGTCATGGAAACGATTGATACGTGCCTGCTGCTTGGTCGCTCGCGCCTGAGGCTGACGGCGCATCCAAGACAATTCCTGCTTGTAAAGCTGCTGTTTCTTGTGTAGCAGGGCAGCATCGCGCTCATCCTGCTCAGCCTTTAGTCGGACATAGTCCTGATAATTGCCCTGATACTCAATCAAGCTCCCGCCGTCCAATTCAAAAATCCGCGTTGAAATATTGTCCAAAAAATAGCGGTCGTGGGTGATAAAGAGAACCGTCTTCTTTGAGTTCTTGAGAAAATTTGTCAGCCATTCAATCGTATCAATGTCCAGATGGTTGGTTGGCTCATCTAAGAGCAGCAAGTCTGCTTCTGAAAGCAAAACCTGCGCCAACTGGACCCGCCGACGTAAACCACCTGAAAGCTGGCTGATTTTTGCTGCCAAATCTGAGATACCGAGCTTGGATAGGACGGTTTTTACCTGACTCTCAATTTCCCAAGCATGCAGCGAATCCATTTCTGCCATGACCTTGTCTAGACGAGCCTGCTTGGCTTCATCATAAGCAGCCATGAGCAGTTCGTATTCTCGAATGAGCTGCATTTCTCGCAAATCACTGGACAAAACAGTATCCAAGACCGTCTTCTCTTCATCGAAGTCCGGTTCCTGAGTCAAATAAGAGATTTTATAGTCAGATTTTGCTGAAAAAGGATAGACATCACCATCAAAGCCTGATTTGCCAGATAAGACATCCAGAAGGGTGGTCTTTCCTGTCCCATTGACTCCAATCAGTCCAATCCGATCCAAGTCGTGAATGATAAAAGAAATCTCTTGAAAGACTGTCTTATCCCCAACAGATTTACTCAGCTTTTCAACGATAAAGTCACTCATCCAACTTGCTCCTTAATAAAGTTCATAATCTCTTCCTTGCTATTTGCCAATTCTCCGTCGACAATGGCCAATTCAATTTTAGTCAGGATTTGTCCCAATTCTGGTCCGGGTTTAAAGCCATAATCTCGGATCAAATGACTGCCCGTCACCACAATCTCATGTTTATCATGAATTGTCAGAGCAGCATATGTCGCCTCAATGGCCTCAAACTCAACTGGCAAGCCTGCCGCCTGTCTCAAACTTTCAGCCTGCAGTATCAAATCCAAATCATACTGATAGCAATCACGCTTAGAAAGGCTCCGTTCCTGCCGAATCTCATAAACAGCCACTAGCTGATTTACTCGCTTTTGAAAGTCATTGGAAGTTTTCCAATGCTTCAAGAACTTACGAACATCTTTTACCTTCAAAGCCAGCAAAAGCGCAGCCCAAGCCTGCTCGGAACTAGAAAATTGAAAATCTTCTTCTAAACCGTCTAATAATTCCTGAAAAGCCTCTGCTGAATCTTTCATATCAGGAAGAAAGTCGTAGGCAGCAGCGTTGATCAAGCTCTCCAGACCTTTTCGCCAGAAAGGTGCCATCAGGAGCTTGTCAAACTCGATAAAAATCCGCTCTACCGATATCTTCTCCAAAAGCGGCGCACAGTCTGCCATAGCCTGAAAGGTCAACTCTTCCAAATCAAAGTCTAGACCAGCCTGAAAACGAAAGCCTCGCATAATGCGGAGGGCATCTTCATTAAAACGCTCTGCAGCCACTCCAACTGCTCGCAAGGTACGATTTTTCATATCTGCCAAACCATTAAAGAGGTCTACAATCTCCCCCTTCTGATCTAAAGCAAGAGCATTGATAGTAAAATCCCTGCGCTTCAAATCCTCTTCCAAAGAGCGCACAAAAGAGACCTGACTAGGTCGGCGATAGTCCACATAGACATCCTCAGTCCGAAAGGTCGTTATTTCGTATTCTCCCCGGCCTTCCAAGACCAGCACCGTTCCATGCTCAATACCGACATCAACAGTCCGAGGAAAGATTGTTTTGATTTCCTCAGGATAGGCCGAACTAGCAATATCCACATCGTGAATCGGACGATTCAACAGAGCGTCTCGTACAGAACCACCGACAAAATAAGCCTCAAAACCAGCCTCTTTAATCTTCTCTAATACTGGCAAAGCCTCCTGAAACTCAGAAGGCATCTTCTCTAATCTCATAGTAAATGTTCCAATCCATAGACCAATTCAGAGCGCTTGACTACTTCTTTGATACCCAGATTTACCCCAGTCATAAAGGAAACCCGATCATAGGAGTCATGCCGCAAAGTCAGCCCTTCTCCTTGACTACCAAAGATAACTTCCTGATGAGCAACCAAGCCCGGCAAACGCACTGAGTGAATCCGCATACCGTCAAACGCTGCCCCACGGGCACCAGCCAACGATTCTTCCTCATCAGCCGCTCCCTGCTGCTTACTCGTCCGAACTTTGCTGATCAATTCAGCTGTCTTGATAGCCGTGCCGCTCGGTGCATCTTTCTTATTGTCATGATGCAGTTCGATAATCTCCACATCTGGGAAATACTTGGCTGCTTGAGCTGCAAACTGCATAAGCAAGACAGCTCCCAGAGCAAAATTCGGTGCAATCAAACCGCCAAGCCCCTTTTGACGAGATAGCTCTGTCAGCTTTTCAATCTGATTATGCGTGAAACCAGTCGTTCCGACCACTGGAGCAAAGCTATTTTCAAGAGCAAAGCGGGTATTTTCATAAGCAACTTTTGGAGTCGTAAAGTCAATCCAGACATCTGCTTGAAGACCTGTCAGTTCCTCTTTGGCATTAAAAACCGGAACTCCCGCTACTTCTTTTTCAGCTGTAAAAGGATCCAGCAGACCGACCAAGGTCAACTCAGGGTCTTCCGTTACCATCTTATAGGCTGCTTGACCCATCTTCCCTTTAAAACCAGCAATAATGACTTTTATACTCATCTCGAACCTCTACTCTCTATTTCTTGACTAGCTGCCCTACAGAATCGCTATACAAGCGGAATGTAAGCCAAAGCGACACTGCCTTCGCCCAAGTGAGTGCCAATGACACTGCCAAAGGTAGCAAGAGAAATATCATCTGCCACACCAGCCTCTATCAGCTGCTGGCGCAAGCTTTCCGCCTTCTCTTCAGCATTTCCATGAATCACGATAACTTGATAGGAACCCGTCCCAGTTCTTTCCTCAACTACCTCAAGCAACCTCTTAGTCGCCTTCTTTTCCGTTCGAATCTTTTCAAAGACTTCGATGACACCCGCATCGTTAAAATACAGAATCGGCTTGATACTCAAGAGATTACCCAAAATAGCTG
>ERZ772917.1675-NODE-1675-length-12243-cov-3.000492_pt1 | contig 12243 bp, 5 predicted proteins | sample MGYA00511187_ERZ772917 | MGnify/ENA primary metagenome ERZ772917 (study PRJEB29015, sample SAMEA2737925) | human oral metagenome | biome: human oral; feature: human-associated habitat; material: dental | place: China | collected 2012 ... | reverse complement strand
AACAAGGAGGCCGTCTGTCATATCCGGATCATCTCCCGCATCTTTACGCACGGCACAACGGGCGCCGCTTTCAAGAAATGCCGCTTCTTCCGCCGGCAAATCAAGGACGATTCCCTTCGGCGTCGCAATGCGTACGGACGCGACGGATTTACCCGAAAAAAGCATTTTCGCCGCCGCACTTGTCGCCGCAGCGGCACAGGTACCCGTCGTATAACCGCAGCGTAATTCTTTGCCTTCCTTAACGGCATAATGATCCAATCCCATAACAGAGGCCTCTTTGTCTGAAAAAGTTATATTAATATGTTATTGTAGCATGAAAACTTACTGTTTTTCCAGTGCATCCCATGCTTCATTGGCGCGTTCCACAAACATCTTGCGGCCCGCCGGGTTTTCGCCGAGACCGTGGAGATACGTATCCACCGTGAAGCCTTCCTTTTCCAAAACGCTCTTATGTGAATCTTCCTCAGCTCCCGCCATATCGTTATTGGCATGATCACCGGCCACCATCATGATCGGCATCAGCGTCACATGCTCGATCCCGGCCATCTTCAGCTTCGGAATGATGTCCTCAAGCGAAGGCCAGCCTTCCACCGTATAAACGAAGACGTTCTTCAGTTTCGCCAAATCCACCCGCGTCTGGATAACAGAGTAGTAAGCGTTCGAAGGATGCGGCGTGCCATGCGCCATCAAGAGGACGGCGTCCTTCGGCCCCCGCTGCGGCAGCTGCGTCTCTACGGCCTTAACGAACTCGGCCACATCGTCCGGCTGCTCTTCCTGTCCCATCCAGTACATGAGCGGCGTTCCCAGCGTCATCTTCTTGAACTCGTTCTTATAGAGGTTGAATACCGCCGTGTCATAAGCGTACTCCATCCCCGGGAAGAGATCCAGCGACGTGATGGCCACACGGGTGTAACCGTCCTCTTTCAGCTCCTCTAAAGCCCGTTCCGGCGTTGGGATATCCAGGCCTTCTTTCGCCTTGATGCGATCGATGATGATGTGGGACGTAAAGGCGAGGACTACCTTCGTATCAGGATGTGCCGCCTGAATGGCCGCCACCGTGGCCTCAATGGTCTTCTGGCGGGAATCTTTAAACGTGGTACCGAAGCTCATGACAAGGATGGCATCCTTATTCTCCATGTCCTGTAACTCCGGCGTCTCATGCTTCAAAATGCCGATCTCCGCCGCCATTTTAAGCGCCGGCGTCGCGTCCTTCACCTCCGGATTCAGCTCGTAGCCCATAGCGCTGGCAGAAGCCGTAAAGCCAAGGATAGTGGTGCATGCCAGGGAAGCCGCCAAAAGATTTTTCCAGTTTTTCTTCATAATTCTCTCTCCTTTAAGTATAAAATAAAAGAAATACGGCCATAAGGCCAAAGAATCCACGGGGGCTTGGCCCACGACCAACACCCGCGGATATTCTCCCTTAGATATACGAATTCGCTACCACCCGTACCGTCGACACATCAAACGCCGTTTTGATGGCGGGAATAAATTCCCGTTCCAAAAGCGACCGATGGCGAAACCCATCCGCTACTAGAAGAAGCGTCCGGCCGCTCTTCGTCAGGTTGCGAACCGAATCAATGTACTGGGTGTACGTCGCCTCTCCCAACGCCTCCCGGAGCTTTTTCAGCCCTGAAGAGAGCGCGGGGCGCTCCGCAGCGATCCTCGCGTCAAGCGGCGTCCGTTCTTCCACGCGAAGGTGCGGATTCTGGCACCAGTCCCCTTCGACGTCGCTCAAAGCCGGGCTCACTGCCGGCATCCGAAGTGCCGTCAGCCCTTTTCCTTGCAGACTGCTCATGATATCTCCACCTTTCTATAAGTAAGATAAACGCTATACAAAACTTCCCGCCGCGAAACGAAAAGCCCCGTATGAAAAAGAACGCCCCTCAGGTTCCCACCCAAGGAGCCCCGCCGCAGCCGGCGAAAGAAATGTATGAGCAATGCTTCTCCATGGAGCTGAAACCATGGAGAAAACCTTCTGGCGAAATCAAATCTCCAAAAAAAAGGAGGGGGTCCCGGAAACGCTCGCGCCCTCCCGGGACTTTGCCGCAAAGCGGCAAGTAGAACTGAATGAAATGTATGAGCAGTGCTTCTCCATAGAGCTGAAACCATGGAGAAAACCTTCTGGCGAAATCAAATCTCCAAAAAAAGGAGGGATCCCGGAACGCCCCGCGGCCTTCCGGGACTCGCCGCAAAGCGGCGAAATTAGGACTTGAATGTATGAGCAATGCTTCTCCATGGAGCTGAAACCATGGAGAAAACTTTCTGCCACTAAAAAAGCTCCCTCCCGCGAACGGAAAAGAGCGAATGTGCGGCGCGCTACCTATTCTCGTCCCCAAAGGCCAAGAATAACAGCGAAGCCAAAATCCCCTTCCCCATCTCTCGCAGGTCAAACGGCGATTGTTGATCAGGCAGTTCTCCTGGCTTCAGGTCTTAGCCCTCCTACGCCTTCCCAGAGGAAATTCCCCAGTGACATATATAGGAGCGCTCGCTGTTACAGTGGCGGGACCGCGTTGGCTTTTCCAACTTTTCTATTGAGTCTTCCGACACCTGATCCAATCTCTATGCGGTTTTCAATCTTCCTTCATCGAATTTACAGACTCATCATAGCACGCCGGAAAACGTCTGTCAAGCGAATTTATACAAAACTTCTTCAAATTTCGTATCGGTTTCCCCACATAGCACACCCTAAAACCACCACTTGACACAACCCGCCCCAACGTCCCTTGCCGCGGGTAAAATTTAGGCGGTCGCGGGTTTTCTTACCAAACCTTACCCAAGATGAACCACATCCGTGCCCGGCTCTTCGCCTCTTCGCTGGCGTTGGCCGAAAGGCCAATACGCCGGGCGTAGTCGAAGCGGGCGAACCAATCGTTGGGCTTCGTGTAGTTTATCCCAACACCCCATCCCTTGAGTGTCGTGCTGGTATGGGATGCCTTGTCCATCATGTGTCCGGTGTCAAAATAAGTACTTAATGACAGACCCGGGAGCGGCGTATGATAGCGCACCTCTAAAGAACCTAAAAATCCGTTCTCCCCCGAGGCCTCGCCTTGGGGATACGCCCGTACGCCGTTCGCACCGCCGAGGTACATCTGCTCCGAGCTGTCCAGCGTCCCCCGGGACGCCTGTCCTTGCAGCTTCAGCGTAACGTCCGTGACGTGCCCGATGGCCTGCACCCCCGTCACATTCGCCACTGCTTTAGTAAAGGTTCCCTTCGCCTCGCTGTTTGCATCAAAAAGTTTCCCCCACGAAGAGCGGGAAGTGAGATTGACCTTGCCCGCCGTTACCGTCGCGTCATAGGTCAACGCTGCCCCCGGCTGACGCTCCGCCCCCGTGATTCCTACGTGAATCGACTGAGAGTTTTTCTCCCGGTTCATGATCGGAAATTTATCCAGCTCATCCTTCATCAATCGGTAATCAAAGCCATAGGTCACTTTCAGTTCCCGGTTTGACAAATGATAGAGAGGAACGCTGCCGAAGAGGCTGATGGTATTGGCGATGCCGTTCGCCCCCAGACGGGCCGCCGCCCGTCCCAACTGATAATCCATGCGGCTGAACCCCAGCCCGAGAGTCGCACCGCCGCGTCCCACCAAGGTTTCATAGTTCACATAATAATTGTGCATGTTGTGATTCGACAGCATCCCCCCGACGCTCACCCTGCCGCCCCGGCCATCCACGTCATAGAGATTTTCCTGCACTCCGTAGCGATAGCGGCCCGAGGAAGTATTACCGTAATTTTCCACATAGAGAACCGTGCTCTCAATCTTGCTCTCCTCGATGCGTACCGTCAGATTGCTGGAGCCGAAGGTGCTGCCGGGGCTGAGCACCCCCACCGCCTTCGTTCCCGTAAGGCCGCTGATCCCGTAAAGAGCCGTCTCCAAAGAAGCCGTTTCTATGACGCTCCCTTTCTTCAGCCCGTTCAGAAATCCCCGAGCCACATCGTCCTGTAAACGGCTGTGATTCTCAATGATGACTTCATCGTAGCGCCCGGGAATCACCGCCACCTTTACGATTCCATCGGCGCTGTCCTGCACGGGAAGATAGGCTGCCGCCGCGGGATAGCCGTGCATGCGGCAATAACGTGTCACCGCGTCAATGGCGGTGTTGAGATCCGCCAAAGTAATCTCCTTATTGAGGCACGGCTCCAAAATTTTTGTCAACGCGGCCCGATTCACCTTGAGATCCGGCGCATCAAGGTCGATACCCCGTACTGTGAAGCGAACCTCCTGCCCCTCCGTCGGACGATCCGGCGTCACGTTCTCCACCTGTGCCGTGCCTTTCGGCTGCTGCTCTTTGATCTCCTGCCCGGGCTGCGACAGAGATGACGCGGCCAGTGCCGTCGAGGCAAAAGCACCCGCCGCCAGCGTGATGATGATCCCCCGGCCCAGCGTATGATACCCTCCTGATTTCATCGCTTCTTCGCTCCTTGCTGCTGAATTTGGCAAACCTGCCGTGCCTTTTTCCCACGGCCTCGCCTTCTTTTATTTCCGTTCATCCCGCGACGGCCTCACACCGCCCCAAGGAATTCCGCTGAACACCCGATGATCCGACTGCCTTTCCCTGATAAAGCCGTATCTCAACGCATCGCCATCATATTTACTGCGCCGCCCATCGTCTCAATATCGATATGAAGATTGCGATCCGGCTCCGCCGCCATCAGCATCGCCTCATCCACATCCTCATCCTGCGCGTTGATCCGAATGCCCAAGGCCGCCGGAACATCACTGACCGCCGCCGCACTGGGCAGCGATGCCAGCCAGCCCGTCGGCTCCGCCGTATCCGAAGCCGCCGCACTGGCCACTGGCCGGAGACTTGGCTCCGTTTTTTCCTCAATGCGGCTTACGCCTGCATCCTGGGATTCAAGCGCCATGGCAGCTTCTCGGGCCGCCTCCGTCAGATCGACAGACGGCTCTTCCGTCTCCCGATACGCGGAGAGATCTGACAATCCCCACGACACATCAGAACGCGCCCCCTGCGCCGACGCCGGGATACCGATGCGGCTCTCCGGGCCATAGTCCGGAACCCGAGATAGATTGACGCCCTTCTTCTCATGACGAAGCTCGATGGCCGACATCCGGTAGAAATGCGTCGCGTCCCAATCCCGAGACGCCCGCTGATAGGAAAGATGGTCGGGGACAAAATCCCTGTCCGCCAAAGCCGCCTGATAATCACCGGGCAGAGTTACCCCAACGGTCAAGGTGCCGGGCCGGAAGATGTAGTTTTGTCCGTAAAGCCCCGCAGCGCTGCCGTCGTCCGCTATCCATTGATAGTGATATACCCCCGGAGTGTTGCGAATCTCTGCCCATGTCTTGCCGCCTTCCCACTGAATATGAACATTCGGCGGAACATCGGGAGAAATAAGCCCCGTTTCCCCCGTAAGCGGCCGCAGCGTCGGCACCGGCTCCGCTGCTGTATCGTTAGGCGCCATCTCCGACGGTACATCCATATGGAGTGTCCGCCGGGTGATGGTGCCGGTGCCGTGCTTTGTATCTGACAACGCACCGCTGGCGTCCATCTGGAAATTCGACGTCCCGTACGCATTATTCGTATTCAACGTGATCGTATAATCCACCTGATGATGGACCGGCCCTTCCGTCTGATTGTCCACCGAAGCGTTCACGCCATCCGTATAGCGAGCCGTCGTCGCAGCGATGTTCGGGTTTTCCGTGTAATCCTTACGGTATACCGCGTCGTTAAAGGCGTTAGCAAAGGCCTTCGCTGCATCCGCTTGCTTCACAGCGTCCGTACCATCGTACACCTTTTCCGTATGCGGCGTCCCCCCCGCATAGTGAAGCGTCCGCCGGGTAATTTTGCCTTTGCCCTTCAAGCTGAAGGAGGCAAGTTCATAATTGCCCTTTTCGCCCGTCCACTTCAGGACATAATCAACGCCCAGCGCATCATTAGCGCCGCCGTTCTTCCCAGCATCCTTGACCTCGTCCCCGGTACCGTCCGGATTCTCTCGATAAACGGCGCGCTCCACGTCAAGGCCGATACTGTCTATCGTATCGCTGCCCACCAGATCGCCCGCCTGGATCCGGACATTACTCTTCGGGTCCGTGACCGCTGTCGTGCCGTCGTATATCTTATCAATCCCCGTATCGTGGTGAAGTTCCGCGTGGATCAGCTTAGGATTGATGATTCCCCGCCCCACCAGCGTCGTCTTATCATTGCCGTTTTGCTTTCTGGGCGCCGCCTGCACGGCGTAATTTCCCGCCTTGCTGCCGGTCAGTTGGAAGTTCTGATAATAGACCTCCTTCGTCGTCGGCGTGCCGTTGCCATCGCGTTTAACGTTCTGATCGGCATACTGCCCCGTCGCGTTGGTAAGCTGTACATTTCCATGATCACCGGCAATCACGCCCGTCTTGGTGGCATCGTCGCGCCCTTTCATCTCCACATCGTCAAGCGCGTTATGCCCAAGCCCCGCATTGCCATCATACGTCTTATGATTTGCTGTCTCGGTTCCTTTACCCGTCTGGAAGTCCACGTATACCACGCGCTGACGAATCTTGCCGTCAACATGAAAGGTCTTCGTTGTCACGACCGCGGCCGCGTCGTCCGTATCTTCCAACGTATAGTTTCCATTGCCGTTTTCGATCTTGACCACAGCCTTGACATGATTCGTACCGGACACGTTGCCCTCTGGATCAGCATTCGCATTCTCGGAAGCGTATTCCATCACGTCCGTTTTGACCTTGACGCCTTGATTGCGATCCGCCTCTAACAGTCCTTCATAGTAAACATTGTTCACTTGGCTGCCGTTGGCGTCATAAACGGTCTTCGTTCCATCATAAATCTTATCGTAAGCGGTATCCGTCTTAACCTTGATGGTGCGCGGCGTGATCGTATTACCGGTCACAGCATGATTGCCTTTGATCACATTTTCCGCCGAGGAATCGAGGATATAATCGCCAGAGAACTCCGTCTTAATGCCCGTTACCGTATAATTGATCGTCCGAGTCCCTTTTCCAGCGTTCTTATCCGTATAAGCACCGGTGCCCTCGTACATGATCTCGATGACTCGGCCGTCCGGCATCGTGTAGAAGAATTGCAGCCCCTTGTCTCGTGGGTCAGCTTGTGTATTGTCTTTGTAGAACGCTGCTCCATTCAGGGACGTAGTACCGTCATACTCTTTTATGGCGTAATTTTGCTGCTTCTGAATATTCCCCGCGATAATGGCCAACGGCTTGATCTCACCCTTATCCGCTGCTTCCGCAAAGTACAGCGTATCCGCAATGGTATAGTTCTGGGCGATCTTCTTTTCCGCCGTGGTCCCATGATCCGCCATGTATTGGAGAGCGTCCGCCATGCCTTGATACTTAACCGCCTTATGCCCGGCGTGGGGATCAGGGGTAAAGGCATCCGCCGCGCCTTTGCCGTATTGCCCGCTGAGCTTATCCAAAGCGCCGCTCGAAAGCGTGAGCGTCTGCCCGTTCACCCCGGTCAGCGTTACGCCGCCCGTGATATCCGCCTTACGAATCGTCGCCGTCGTATCGAAATCCCGCTGGGCTTTGCCGACATTCGCCGTCATGACCGCCTTATTGATGGTGCCTTGGCCCGAAAGCTGAGCGATGGTCGTTCCATGCTCGTCAACCAATCGCAGGGTGTAATTCTGATTGACCTGGCTGTCTCCGATCAGAGTCACCGTATAATTGACGGTCTTATTCGTTCCGGCGTTTTCGTCCGTATATTCAGCGCTCACCGTATAGCCTGAGCCGTCCTTATCGGACAAGAGCCCCGCAATCGTGACATTTTTCTTCACATCGCCCGCCGCCTGCACGACAGCCTTCGTCGTATCGTAGGTCTTGGTGATGGCGGTATTTTCCTGTACCACCGCCGTAACCGTCTTCGGCGTAATAGCTCCCGTAGTACTCTGCCGGAAGGTGCCGTTCGTCTGGTCAACGCCGGTCAAGCTGCTGATATCATAGTTGTCTTTATCAATCCCGATGGTGTAATCGACCCGCTTGCCGACCCCCGCATCCTTATCCTCATACTGTGCGCTTTTAACCGTATAAACCAAATGGGAGGGAGCGCCATCTAACTCGACGCGGTTGATCCCCGCCTCGGCGTGATTGACCGTCGTCTTTGCATCATATTCTTTCGTGATGGGATTGAAGAAGAATTTCAGATTGCTGCCCGTCAGCACCTTCTGAGTGATGATGCCGTTGCCCGTCGTATGGGAATAGCCCGCCGGATCTGCCGCTAAAGCGTTCCCGTTTTTATCCGTCAGCTGATAATTCCCTGCGTCCCCCCCGGTGAGCCGCAGATGACTGTAAACGACATTGTCCTGCGTCCCCGGCCGGTTGTCCTTGACGTTTGGCGAGCGGTACTGCGCGTCATAGTCCGTATTCAGATCGACCGCATCGCCGCTGATTTTCTGATTGGCCACACTGTCCACCAAGCCCTTGCCCAGATCGGTGACCGTCGTATTCCCGTCGTACGCCTTCGTGACCGGCTTAAATTCCGCCTTGATCCCCTTGGGGCTGATGATGCCCGTCTTCCCTGCAAGACCGCTGGTATCGATCTCATAATTGCCGCTATCGCTCACCGCGGCCGTAAAGGTGATCCCTTGGCCGATAACATTCCCGGCGCCGTCACGATTGACATTCTTACTGACATACTGAGCCGTGCTCGTGTTCGCTGTCCCGCCCACCAGCGCATCCCCCGTATTGCCCGGCCGCCGGGCAAAGGTTACCACGCTGTCGCCGAAACCCGGCACGTTGACGTTTCCGTCGTAAACCTTATGAAGCGTCCCGGCCGCTACCGCCACAACCTTGCGCGGGGTAATGGTGCCCGTCGCCGTCTTGGTAAACTGCGACGGCGTCCCGCCGATCACCGTGAAATTATTCAGGCTGTCTCCCGTCAGCTTGACGGTATAGGTGACAGTCTTCGTCGTCACCACGCCGCCGGAATAAGCGACGTCCTTATCATCATACTCCGCCGATTCAATGGTATAATCAAGGGTCAGGCGTTCTGTCGAACTGCCCGCACCCGGGATGTTCACATAAGGCGCACCGCCCACGACATGATCTCTCGGCTTGAGGACATGGGCGTTGCCATCGTACTCCTTATCAATACCATTTTGCAGGCCGAATTGCACATCCACTGAGTGAATCGTCCGCTTCTGGATCTCCCCCTGCCCAAAGAGCGCCTGTACCGTGGTCCCGCCGCTATGGGTGATCGTCGTCAGATTTTGGACAGCGTAATTATTGGCATTCTCCCTCAACGCGTCGGCGATGCCTGTATATTCAACATCCTTCGTACCCGCGTTGGCGTTAGCAGCGAAGGACGCGCCGGTTCTTTGCCCATAGACGCCCTTGATCTTCGTATCATCGTGCCCATCCCCGGCGACTAAGCCGCTAAAGGTCGGCGCGACCACATCCGTCACCTGAATACCCCGCACTTCCGACTTGCCGTCGTATTGCTTCGAAACGTCGGCGAATGTCACCGTGAGGGCCTTTTTATTGATGGTGCCCTTCCCGATGATCTTTTCCCCATGCTGAACTGTCGTCGTCCCATAGCGGAATTGATAATTGCTGGGATCCGCTCCCCCTGCCGTCTGGAGCGTATAAGTTACGTCCTTCTGCGTGACCGTGCCGCTTTCGTCCACCGCCACATGCTTATCGGCGGCACCGTTCTTTGTGTACTGGGCCGTCGTGTTGTTTGTCGTACCGTCGCCCGCGATCAGACCCTCCATGTGTACGAGGCCCTCTCCCGTAAGCGGCGTCCCCACGCCGTCCACCACATTCGCGTTGCCGTCGTAGGTCTTGGTGGGATTCTGGTTGGCCACCGTCACCGTCACTGTCTTCGGCGTGATGATACCGGTACGATCATTATTTTCGAGGTAATTTCCTGCTGTCAAGGCTGTAGACGACACCACATAATCGGCATCGGGATCCGGCGCCGCCGTCGTGGGGCCGTCATAATGCGCCTTAAAGGTCACTGTCTGCGCCGTTTTATTTTGACTGTTCTGGGAAGCGTAACGCCCTGAATGATCGCTGGTGGCAAGATCTTCCACCACTGCATCGCTTCCGCTGCCAAAGCGCACCCCCACCGATCTCAGATACGTCCCAACGTCCACGGTATTGCCATTGGCGTCACTGCCGGCAACAGAAGCCTCGTTATCATATACCTTCGTAATGGGGACATTATTCTGCCCAGCATCCTTCTGCCAATTCCAGACAATATCACCCGCCCCCACCGTCGCCTGCGTGATGGTGCCGTTTCCCTTCCCGGTCGTCGTGGCGTTTCCGCTGTCGTCCACCAACTGATAATCACGATTATTAAGGGCCAGCCCCGTGTAGGTGACAGTTTTCGGCTGACCTTTATTGTCTTTGACATGCTTGGAAGCGTAGCTCGCCCCAGTTTTTGTCAGCGTGACCGTATCGCCGGCAATGACGCCGCCGTTCCCGTTGTACGAATCCGTCGTGAGGGCCAGGGTAGGATCCGTCACCTTCGTCGTCCCATCATAGACCTTCGTTACATCGCTGAACTTCGCTGTCAGTTTCTTGGGCGTGATGGTTCCCTGCGCCGAAAGCGCAGCCGTGACGCCTGTTGTATCGTTCAGCGTATAGTTATTGGCCTTGCTGCCGGTCAGGGTGATGGTGTAAGTAATATTTTTTACCGCTGGCTGCCCGTTGACCCAAGCCACATGCTTATCCTCATACGCCGCCGACGAAGAAAACGCCGTCCCGACGGCGAGCAGGCCCGGCAGATTGACATTATTGGTCAATTTAACCGCGTCTGTCCCGTCGTAGACTTTATCGATACCCGTCGTCTGATTGAGCGTTGCATGGATATTTTTCTTTTCGATACGGCCTGCCATCTTCGCCGCACCCGTCCCGGTCCTGATGGAAGCGGAGCCGACCGTCGGTGTCGTGTCGTAGGTATAGTTATCCAAGAGATCTTCATGCCCATCCGCCTTCGCCGTGAGATCAAAAGAGGCCTGCGTCGCGGCCGTCGTGTAGCCGGAATCCGTCGCGTCCGACGTCTCCACGCCGCTGCCGTCGAGGAACTTAGCGCCCGTACCGGGCGCAAAGCGGATGTACGGCTTATCCGCCTCGATGACGCCGCTGTCTCCAGACGCATTCTGCACGATCGAATGCCCCGCCGGAAGCGTATAAGCTGAGGTCGCGTCATACTCCTTCGATGGGGTAACTGGCTGCCCCTGGCCATTCTGCATGACAAAACCGTCCGCCTTAATCGTCCGGCGAAGAATCGTCCCCGTCCCGACGAGGGCGTGAGAAGTATTATTCTTCATATTGTCAAAGCCGTTGTTAGCCCCGTCATTGTTATAAAAGAGAACTTTACCGTTCTCATCCACGAGGCGGTAATTCTTTCGATCACTGCCCGACAGTGTCATTCCCGTATAGTTGACTTTACGATCATTCGCCGCCGTGCTGGCGTTTTTATTATCATAGGCGACCGCCGCACCGCCATACTCTACTTGGACATCATCCCCACTGATCGTAGGAATCGCCATTTTCTGCGCGGCAAAATTATCGGTGATATTATTCTGCGGCGTATAGGCGTTATTAGCGATATTCGTCGTTCCGTCGTAAGTTTTACCAAGGTTCGTTTTCTGCGTGAGGTTCAGCTTAATATTGCGGGGCGTGATCATCCCGTGTTCCGACGACGCCGAGCCTGACGTATGCACGTTAAAATCGTAATTCTGCGCCACGCCCGAGCCGTCATCCGTAAGCGCGAGGCTGTTATAAGTCAGCGTGACATAATAATTCTTCCCCACCTCTTTGACTTCAGCGGCTGTCTTATCGCTTCCCAAAGCATCATATGCAGCCTTAGAGCGATAAAAAGTCCCCGTCACGTTCCCCGTGACTCGCACATGGGCTTTATCCCCTTCGATAACGCCCGTATCGCCATGTGCTTGAAACAGCGCTACCGGACCGCTTGTCGCCGCAGCGTTTGAAGTTTTGTCGTACTCCTTTTCCACCTGATCCAATGTCGCATGAGTCGAGCCTGAAAGCTTGCGCTTTTGGATCGTAAAATTGCCCCCCACGACATCGTATTCATCGGACTGGAAAAGGACATGCGATTTTGCCTTACCGTCGTATCTAAGATTGACATTCTTTACTCCGGTATCGCCGCCCGTGCCGTGATTAGCCGTTACAACATCAGAGTTCCCAGTATTTCCATAGCTATACTGCACGTTGGCGATCGCTAAATTCTCTCTATTGTAAGTCTCTTGGGGATGATAATTCTCCTTCTCCCAATTCTTTCCCTGATGAGCAA
>ERZ772917.1674-NODE-1674-length-12247-cov-3.917979_pt1 | contig 12247 bp, 9 predicted proteins | sample MGYA00511187_ERZ772917 | MGnify/ENA primary metagenome ERZ772917 (study PRJEB29015, sample SAMEA2737925) | human oral metagenome | biome: human oral; feature: human-associated habitat; material: dental | place: China | collected 2012 ... | reverse complement strand
AAAGTTACGAAGAAAACTGCTCTTTTACTACACCTAGAGCATCCACTCCCGCCGAAGTAGCTCTAAGCTCCCTCAAGGAGCATCCCCAGCATCGAGGAAGAAGGCTAAGTCCCCAAGAGGCGCTACTGCTACCTCCCAAGACGCTACAGTAGTGCCTCTCGAGAGGCAGCAGTAGTCCCACTAGTTAGTCTCCCCTACTCCCTTCCTCGCAGTCTCGGGCAAGTTCCACTCCGAGAACAAGCCCTGCCCCTCCTCCAAATTCGGTATCTTTGTTCCACTTATTTCTCCAATTCTCTCCCCTTATACTCCCTTGATGATATCCCCGATGAGCGAAAGCGAATCCCTTGACTTCCCCTATCTCAGTGAGCTCAACGAAGCTCAGCGTGCTGCCGTCGTCTACAACGATGGTCCTGCTCTAGTCATCGCTGGGGCTGGCAGTGGCAAGACCCGTGTACTCGTCTACAAAATCCTCTACCTCATCGACTCTGGCTATCATCCTCGGGGGCTCATGGCACTGACCTTCACCAATAAGGCTGCCCGAGAGATGCGCCACCGCATCAGCCAGCATATCGGTTCCCGAGCACGAGAGCTGCGTATGGGTACCTTCCACTCGGTCTTCCTCGGCATCCTGCGTCAGCACGCTACGCTCCTAGGCTATACCCCCGACTTCTCCATCTACAACACGTCAGATAGCCGTAGCCGTATCAAGGCGATCATCAAGTACCTTGGCCTCGATGATAAGGTCTACAAGCCCAATGCCATCCATAGCCGTATCTCCTCGGCGAAGAACCGCCTGATCACCGCCTCGTCCTATGCCTCCTACTCCGACTTCATCAAGTATGATGCGAAGAGCGGCCTGCCGAAGATCGCCGAGATCTACCAGCGATACGAAGCCGAACTGAGACAGGCTAATGCCATGGACTTCGACGACCTACTGCTGCAGACCAACATCCTCTTCCGCCAGCATCCCGATGTCCTTAGTCTCTGGCAGGAGCGTATAGACTACCTCCTCATCGACGAGTATCAAGACACGAACTTCGCCCAATATATGATCGCCCGACAGCTCATGCAGGACAAGGGAGCGATCTTCGTCGTGGGCGATGATGCTCAGAGCATCTATTCCTTCCGTGGGGCGAACCTAGACAATATGCTGAGCTTCACGAAGACCTTCCCCACCGCCCGCACCTTCAAGCTCGAGCGCAACTACCGCTCTACCCAGACCATCGTCAAGGCTGCTGGCGGGATCATTGCTCACAATGAGTATCAGATCCCCAAGGAGGTCTTCTCCGAAGAGGCCGTCGGTGATCCGATCCGAGTACACGAAGCGCTCACGGGCGATCTCGAAGCGCTCTGGGCAAGCGAGGAGATCCAGCGCCTCCACCGAGCGGGTGCTAGCTACAGCTCCATAGCTGTACTCTACCGAACAAATGCGCAGAGTCGTATCCTCGAGCAGGTCTTCCGTCGGGTCGGTCTCCCCTTCCGCATCTACGGGGGACGCTCGTTCTTCGATCACAAGGAGATCATGGATGTCGTCGCCTACTTCCGCTTGATGGTTAATGAGCAGGACGAAGAGGCTTTGCTTCGCATCATCAATTACCCCAAGCGAAGCATCGGAGATACGACCGTCCAGCGAGTACGTGAGGCTTCTCGCCACCAAGCAACTTCCCTCATGCGAGTACTCCGTGACCCTCTAGGCTACGAAGTCGCCGTCAATAAGTCCACAGCCACACGCCTACAGACCTTCGCCGCCCTCCTAGACGAGCTCCGTGACTACAGCCGCACCGAGAGCGACCTCTATGCCGTAGCAGAGCGGATCATCCGACAGACGGGCATCCTCGCTGACCTACAGTCCGACACGACTGCCGAGGGCAAAGGCAGAGTAGAGAACATCAAGGAGCTCCTCGGCGGGATCGACGAATATATTCGTGCCTCCCTCGAAGCAGACCAAATACCTTCCCTCGCCTCCTACCTCAGCGAGATTGCCCTCATGACTGATCAGGATGGTGCGACCGATGATGAGGACTGCGTGACACTAATGACCGTCCATGCCTCGAAGGGGTTGGAATTCGCTCACGTCTTCATCGTAGGTCTGGAGGAAGACCTCTTCCCCTCGATGATGAGCAACATAGGGAAGGAGCTAGAGGAGGAGCGTAGGCTCTTCTATGTAGCGCTTACTCGTGCCGAGAAGACGTGCCATATAGGCTATGCTCGGGAGCGCTTCCGCAACGGGCGGACAGAATACGGGCGACCCAGTCGCTTCGTCCGAGAGCTCCCCAAGCACCTAGTTACCTTTGACTCCGAGCTTGGCGCTGGGGCTACCCTCGGAGGAAGACCTTCAGCTTCGCCACGGAGCTACGGGAGCGAACTGCCCTCGGATTTCTCTTCTGCCCCCGTCTTCTCGCCCAAGGCTCCCCCCAGCCGTCGGGTCTTCATCGAGCGCAGAGAACTCGGGGAAGAGCCCGAAGAGAAACACACGTCACTCGGAGCGCTTCACGTCGGGGGCCGAGTCCTTCACAAGCGTTTTGGCCCTGGGGCGATCCTAGAGCTCGAAGGCACGGGCGACAATGCCAAGGCCTCTGTCCGCTTCGACACCGGCGAGACGAAGAAGCTCCTTCTTCGCTTCGCCCAGCTCGAGGTGCTCTAGCCCTGCAGTCAGCCTAGAGCAAAGCTAGTTCAACTAACTAAAAACAAGTTATATGAGCAGTGACAATCAGACCTATTGGCACATACAGATGCACTTGTCCGATGGTAAAAACGGAGCTCGGATTGATTCAATGCCCATGCTCCAAGAAGCACAGCCTGTTATCGGGACGGGAGAATGGACAAACAGACAATGTGAAGAGTTCAAAAGGATTCCTGAAGGATCAATAATACTTGTCCGAGAGGGTAATAGAGCCTTGGCGTTATGCAAGATTACTGGGCCAAACTATACGAGCGAGAAGCTAGAAGAGAAGTATCATAACATTAACTACCGAAACGTAGAGATCTTAGGATTCATACCAGAGGAAGATCAACCTGGCCCCCAGGTATTCTCACAAGGCACTCTTAAGAGTTGTAGGCCTGATCCTATGAAACCACAATGGTCATATATTCACCAACTATACACACGCATGACCAAGCAGGCAAAAATCACAGACACACTAGATCAGCAGGTTCAGCTCCTCAAGGACAAGAAGAACATCATCCTGCAGGGTGCCCCTGGGACAGGCAAGACGTATACGACGGCTTCCCTTGCGGTACGCCTCTGTAATTCCTCGTTCACAGAGCTGGGAGACCATGCAAAAGTGATGGAGGAATACGAGCACCTGCGGAAGAAAGGACAAATAGCCTTCTGCACCTTCCACCAGTCCATGGACTACGAAGACTTCGTCGAAGGTCTAAAGCCAGAAGTACAAGATGGGCATGTCACCTACAAGGTCGAAGCGGGTATCTTCAAACAGATATGTGAACGGGCTCACACTGTGGAAGGGAAAGATATCATCACTTGTATCGATGACTACTTGCAGAAGATACGAGGCTATGAGAACCGACGGGAGATCCCAACTATCACTGGTAAATCAAAACTCTTTGTCTGGTGGGAAGAAGGGAACAAAACAATAAGCACCCGAAGCGTCAGAGCAATTAGCCACAATACGGAGCAGTATTCTCCCTCGCCTCTTAATATCGATAAGGTCAAGGCACAGGCTCTGGGAGAAAGGATGGAGAATAACTGGCCTGCCTATGCACGAGCCTTCATTGAGGCTGTCAAGGAGGAATACCAAATGGATGAGGTGACTTCTAGCAAGCCCCACATCTTAATCATCGACGAGATCAACCGAGGGAATATATCACGGATCTTTGGGGAGCTGATTACGCTCCTCGAAGCTGACAAACGTACGGGGGTGGAGCGCACCCCATTAAGGTCACCCTCCCCTACTCTAAGGAAAGCTTCTCCGTCCCGAGTAGTCTCTACATCATAGGCACTATGAATACGACCGACCGCTCTACAGGGGCAATCGACTATGCTGTACGTCGGCGCTTCGCCTTCATCACGCTTGAGGCGAGCAGAGAGGTCGTAGAGGGGAGTATCCAGGACAAGGGCGTACAAGCCAAGGCCTTAGCTCTCTTCGACGAGATCAATGGCACGGGGACAGACGATAAGACTTCCTTCATCGCCACTCATCAAGCAGGCGACTTCGACCTAGAGGACCTGAAGGTGGGACACAGCTACTTCATCGCTAAGGATCTCCCCGAACTACAGAGGAAGATGCGCTACGAGGTCATCCCGCTCCTCCGTGAGTATATCAAGGATGGTATCCTACAGGCGAAAGAAGGTGACGGGGAGTACTTCTCCGCTTGGGAGCAAGGCAAATGCCGTGGCCCTAAGCAGGCAGAGGTAAGCAAAGATCCTGAAGCGGATAAGGAATGATGCGCTACCAAGAGCATCAGCGACTAGCAGGCATCCCCTTCCGCCATCCTAAATGGAAGGAGGGGATGCCTCTGAATCCAGAGTCAGGGTTAGACCGCTGGTTCTTCCGCTGGTGGCAGGAGAGCTCCACCCCTAGAGACGAAGAGGAGGCAGAGCTGGAGAATGAGTCGTCTGGCTACTATGCCTCCTATGTCATCGGTGCGCAGTGGCTTGACGAGCAAGAGTCGCTCGTCATCACCCCCAAAGAGGGTTGTGACCAGATTGACTTCCTAAGGCTCTTCAGTAGTTGCCTGCGGTCGGGCATCGAGGCAGAAGCGTTCTCGAAGATCTATGAGATAGACCTAAACCAGCCTCCTATCAAGGCTCCCGAGCTACAGAGTGTACTGAGTCCACTCATCATCGTGCACTTCCTCTCTGTCGTGAGGGAAGTGCTCCGAGCTGGGCTCAAGAAAGACTATGTACAGCGGGAGGAGAACCTCAAGAAGGTCAAGGGGCATATCGCTATCCTTCACCACGAGCGCACGAACGTCCTGCGCAAGCACCCCGACAAAGTCTACTGTTGCTACCAAGAGTACTCTGTAGACATCCCAGAGAATCGTCTGCTAAAGAAGGCTCTGATCTTCTCCCGACAGATCCTCTCTACCCTTCCCCTGGGAGCAAGCCGAGCTTCGCTGGAGCACGCTCTGCACCAGTGTCTCTCGGCCTTCGCTCACGTCGGCGACGAGATCGAGGTGAGTGAACTCAAGCACTTCAAGTACCAGAAGCTCTTCCGTACCTATTCCGAGGCGATACGACTAGCGCAGATCATCCTCCGTCGCTATGACTATAGCCTGACGAATATAGAGAGTAAGGAGGAGGCGTGCCCCGTCTTCTGGCTGGACATGTCCCTGCTCTTCGAGCACTATGTCCTAGGCTTACTTCGAGAGGCCTATGGGGACAAGGTCAAGTACCAAGCGGAGGGGTATACCGGGCGTCCAGACTTCATCTGCCAAGACCCGATGCTAGTCATGGATGCCAAGTACATACCTCGCTTCAACGGAGGAGGTAAGATCAACTCCTACATCATCAGACAGCTCTCGGGCTACGCTCGTGACCGTGAGCTCTTCGGGGAGTGCCCTAGTCAGCCCATCCCTTGCCTCGTGATCTATCCAGAGCTGGGCAAGGCTGAGAACCCCTTCCTCGGCAAGGCGATCGAAAAGCTTCTACTAGAGGAAGAGGAGACAGCTTGGGGCTTCTACCGCTTCGCCGTCCCCCTGCCTATCCTAGAGGAGGACCACGGAGAAAGACGATAGACTTTGCACAAATATGCTACCTTTGTGCTATTATGTAAAAGGTGGTGCATCTGCTTATGTCACCTCTTGGCTGAGAGGGATGCTCCCCTCCCGGCATCATTAACCAACCTGATTTACTTTTATGAGAAAGCTTACAATGCTGGCTCTTCTGGCTATGCCTTGTGTCCTAGCGGCTCAAGAGCCTAGTGCACTTGATAGTGTGCAGAATATCCAGGAGGTCGTAGTCCGTGGAGCACGTATCACCGCTCCCAACACTGTCGTTAAGATCCCCGCACCTCGTCGGGAGATCCCCCTCACCACCAACATTCTACCTCTGGAGAAGATCCGCCTGCTCGGCTACTCCGATCCCGCTCAGGCTATGCAGACACTCCCAGGTGTTCATGCCTTCAAGGACTACGGGGGCTTCCACATGTTCTTCCTCCGTGGCTTCTATGAGTCTGTTGTACTCTCCGATGGGATGCGTGACGAGCGCCATGCTCTTTGGCAGTCTGCACCCTTGACGGGGATGGCAGCTGTATCACACATCGAGGTACTCAAGGGTGCCGCTTCCATGAGCGTCGGTCACTCCGCTCTGGGAGGTGTCATCAATATCATCAACAAGCAACCTAAAGCCAAGAAGGCCTTCGATGCTAGCTACACCGTAGGCTCCTGGGCGACACACCGCATCACCGCTGGAGGTACGGGTGCTCTCTCCTCTAAGGCCAACGCCCGAGCAGACGTAGAATATTCGACCAGCGACGGCTGGCGTGGCAACTACACCAAGACAGCCAATGCCCATGCAGCGATCGATATCGCTCTAGCTCCCAAGCATCGTCTGAGCTTCGCCCTAATCGCTAGTAACGACTTCTTCCGTGGCGACTATGGTCAGCCCCACCTAAAGTGGGATGTCTATGATGCAGCTACCGACAAGCTCGCTTACCGCCAAGGGGATTTCCCCAGCAGTGAGCCCGCTTCACGAGCTTATACCGACCCCAATGAGTTCCTCACGAACAAGACGATTAAGCTCCACGGGAAATACAGCTACGCTATCAACGATCGCTGGCGTCTCTCCGAGCATGCGTTCTTTGCTTATGACAGCTTGAACTACTACTCGACCGACGGACTCAACTACCTCACTGGCGACAAGGCAGTAGGCGCTAAGCACTACTACCTCGACGGCAACAAGAAGGTACCTGTACTCATCGACCGAGTGCAGCGTGATGGCTTCGGCTTCGCCTATGGTACGCTCACGGCTCAGAACCAGCTAGAGCTCACGGGGCGTGCTCGCTGGGGCAACACCAAGCATGCCCTACTCGCAGCTTACAACTTCTCTTACCTCAACCTCCGTCGCTCTGACCGTGCTGCCTACACCGGCGCAGGCGTAGGTTCGATCGTCATGCTCAAGGATCCCGTCCTCGATCAAGGTCCTATCTACATGAAGTACAAGCGCATGCAGATCTTCAATGACCTAGTCAATAGCCTCTCTGTACAAGACTTCATGACTTGGGAGAAGCTGAACCTGCTGGCGGGAGTCCGTCTTGACTTCTTCAGCCGTGACTTCGGCATCTACAACACCGACGACTTCAAGCTCCTGGATCGCACGCTCGACCAGCGTCAGACGAACACAGCCTTCACTTATCGTCTCGGTGCGGTGTACAACTTCACGAAGCACTTCAACATATATAGCTCCGTCTCCTCTTTCTTCAAGCCCCAGCGCATCACGCTATCGCCCGAGGTAGTCTACATGCACCCAGATGGCTCTGAGATGAGCGACTCTGAGCTCCGTAGCTTCAAGCCGCTCACGGGACGACAGTGGGAAGTGGGCTTGCACCTCGATCTCGGTACTGAGCTCTCACTGAGTGCAGCAGCCTACCACATCACGCTGAACAATATGGTGCGTACCAACCTCGGTACTGTCCCCGACGGACGTAAGATCGGTGGTCCTATCGGGAAGTCCGTAAGCAAGGGTGTCGAGCTCGAGCTGAACTACGCTCCTTCTACAGCCTTCGACTTCTCCCTCGGCTACTCTCACACCGATGCCCGCATCGCTGAATACACTTCGTCGAAGTTCATCAAGAATGTCTCCGCTGGCAACCGTCTCAAGCGTGTTCCTCTAGATAAGCTCTCTGCATGGGCCTTCTATAACCTCGGTCTCGGTCGCAAGGGTGAAGCCTTCCGCCTTGGCTTTGGCACAGAGCACAGCGGATCCTTCTACTCCGACGAGACGAACATCTTCAAGGTACCTGGCTACACCATCTTCCACGCTGTAGCTAGCCTCAATGTCACGAAGGCACTGCGCCTGCAGCTGAATGTCAACAACCTCTTCGACGCAGTCTACCACCGTGCTACCATCAACAGCACGCAGTACATCCCCGCCGAAGGACGCAACCTGCAGTTCACCACTTCACTCGCCCTCTAAGCCGAGATCCTCTCCCCCAAGAAGCGAAGCCCGCCACGGACAAGATCCGTGGCGGGCTTTACGCATATATACCTACCAAGACAATAGGTGAAGTGTAGTAAGAGGATGAAGGTGAAAGGTAACGCCTAAGCTATTTCCGAATATCATATAACATCAAGCCAGCCTCCCATATCGGAGCAAGGCCTTAAGATTGAGATTAGTACGCCTATACGACAAGCACAACACCTATAAAATAGATAGGCTTAAGCTTAGATGAAACTTCAAGAAAGCCATGAATTAACACTTATTATATTATCTTTGCTATACGCAATAAGACACGCCTCATACCCTACGGAGGCTCCCCGACATACGATTACAGACAGACTACAAATGCTCTGGAGCGACCTAGCTTGTATCAAGCTAGGCAAGATCTCAGGCTTGTCCTTCGATCATCGCTTAGTACTAAATAGAAAAGATCATCCCTTTAGGTTGGGGAAATAGGATCTTTATTTTTCACCTAACAACGCATTTAGTATGAACAAACTCTTTATTTTACTTGCATCTGTAGGCTTACTCTACTCATGCACAAAAGAGGCTCCCCTCGTACAAACACCACCACAACTGAATGCTGAGTCTTCCTACTCTAGTAGCGATAGCGTCTATGAAGGTACTATTCGCTTCCACTTCACCGCAGAGGTCGCTCCCTTCGAAGAAGTGGTAGGAGGATTGGATGAGACTCAGCAAGCCAGGGGGATCTCAACGACGATCAACACCCATGAAGTAGCTACGAGACAATTCATCAACCTTCGAGCGATGGGAGATGAAAAGGGGACTATCAAAGGCTTTCTCAAGGTGTATGACAAGGGGACAAACAAAGGAGTCTCTTTCTGGATCGACATGAAGGTCTCTGAGGATGGGAAAACGGTGAGCTACGATGGACTCTTTGATCGCTACACAGGTCCCGAAGCAGAGGAACTCAAGGCTATGCTATCGAGTAATCTCAAGGATGTCTACGCCTCTATAATCATTGGTTCCAACGGGCAAAATACACCCTTTGATAACAAGGGTGCCTATTCCTTCGTCTGGCAGAATGGAGCTCAGCTACCTGCAGACTTCGTTATGCTGAAGAGCGAAGAGAATAAGCTCGAGGTGCGTACGGATGAAGAGACTAAACACCGAGATGTTATCTTCAAAGACAAGGAGAGCATCAAGCTCAAGCTCCAAGGCTACCTGATGATCCTTCAGTTCCACAACAGCTTCCCTAAGTATGCCCTTAAGCCAGATGCACCAGCTAACCCAGGAAACGCGAGCCGCTCCACATCTCCATCTCTTCAGGCAACAGAACTGGAACGAGTCGAGCGTCCACCACTCCAGGTGAAGCTAGTATTCACTTCAGATCTCTCACTCGTACATAAGACGATGCTGCAGATTCGTAAGGGTTTAATCTTTAGCTTCCCACGTGTACCAGGCAATGGTGGATGGTTCTTCACCTACGATCTAGAGCACTTTGCAGGGAGAGATGAATACACCGAGGGGAATGCAAAGAAGTATCGCTTTCTGGAGGCTCTTGAAGCTCCAGGCAAGCCCTTGGTTATCGAAGTGCCTGTGTCCTCTAAGCCTTCGCCCGCTCTCTACCCAAGCGTAGGTGATCGTGTAGTAGCCTTGTACTTCCCTACCCCTTCGGACTTCGGGACGATCGCCTATGATCCTATCGAATCTCCCTTCTACAACGCATCGGACGAATCCATGACAGTGCCAGAGCCAGGGGAACCATCTGTACGGCTTCAGATATTAGGACACGGATCCTTCATTCGGAAGTCAAAGAACTCGACAAAGAAGATGGAGGGAAAGGTCTATTACCCGACCCTTCCTATCCAGCCTGAGGAAGTAGTGTACCAATAAGCTATCCTCAAGGAAGCTATAAGTTCTATACTCAGCGAACAAGAACAGCAGAACTCTCATGGGTATCTCTCTGTCCTAACCTTTAGCAACACAACAGTTATGATGACAAAGCTATACAAGGAGCCTTATCAAACTCCCGAGGCAAAGCCCTTTACCTTACCAGAATCGATGCACCTACTTATCAACTTCTCGATTGATGGGAACATCGTGGACCCCGAGTGGGACGATGACTGGGGGACTATCGGCAATTGGGACAATGATTTTTAGGGTACCTAAGTAGCACCTTGATAGGCTCTCAAATAGAAGCCCCGCACTCTCGCTAGTGAGAGTGCGGGGCTTCTTTGTTTCTAATCAATAAAAGAAGGTGCTTACAGCTGGCGGACGAGCTCGCTGAAGATGCGGCCCATACGATCGGAGGCTGCGTTGGCAGCACGGATCACATCATCGCCATCATTGACGAAGTCGTCATCGAAGTGCCATCCCTCGTTGGTGATCACCGACATCCCGAAGACACGGATCCCAGCGTGACGAGCGACGATCACTTCGGGTACGGTGCTCATACCGATGGCATCACCGCCCGAGCGTGCCCAATAGTTGTACTCCGCAGGAGTCTCATATGAAGGACCTGTAAGACCAACGTAAACCCCTTCGTGTACATGGATGCCTAGCTCCTGGGCGATCGCCTTAGCCTTGGTGATAAATTCACGGTCATAGGGGCGAGTCATATCAGGGAAACGAGGACCAAACATCTCCATGTTAGGCCCGATGAGTGGATTGGGAAGGTTGTTGATATGGTCACGGATGATCATGAGGTCACCAACACGGAAGGTCTGGTTGATCCCCCCAGCAGCGTTGGAGACAAGCAGGTTCTCGATACCGAGGAGCTTCATGACACGCACGGGGAAGGTCACCTGCTCCATAGGATAGCCTTCGTAGTAGTGGAAGCGCCCCTGCATACACAGCACAGGCACACCCGAGAGCGTCCCTGCGATGAGGTTCCCCTTATGCCCGATGGCTGTAGAGTGTGGGAAGTGAGGGATCTGGCTATAAGGGATGACGGTAGGCTGGTGAAGCATTTCACCGAGGTTACCGAGTCCGCTACCGAGGATGATAGCGGTCTTCGTGTCCTTAGGGAGGCGAGAAGCGAGATAGTTCGCTGCCTCGTGATAATGTTGGTCGAGCATAGTTCTTGATATATCGTTGCTGAATACTGCTAATACTTGATGCCACAAGAGCATAGCAAATATAGCAATAATCAAGGAAGGGGAAGGGAAGGAGCCATCACTAAACTACCACAGCACAGATCCAAATGGCTCTGCTGGGATGCCATCAGATGGTTCGATAAATCAAGTGGATTAGCCACGACAATGGCACATCGACAACACCTGCACCAAAAGGGGACTCTACGCTCCACTCAAGTGACACACCAAGTGCGAGCTAAACATGCTGTAGGGAGGGTTGATAAAACGACCTATGGTGGGTCGTCCGAAAAACCTACTGTAGGTCGCCTCACCGACCCACGGTAGGGTTCACTTGCGACCCACAATAGGGTTCATTTGGATGCTAACCTAAGGGCTGTAGTGGAGAGGAGATCTCACCATCTGATCAGCACAGATGAATACGGGGACACCTACATCACCATCTTCTTATTCGAAGTAGGGGCGATGACGATACGCTGACGGCGGTCGTCGTAGGTAGGCGCAAAGAAGTTGAAGCGAGGTTGGGTGTATTCGGTATGGATGCCAAGGAGGTCAACCATGGCATGAGTAAGGAGATCCGACAGGATACGCTTATCCCGCTGACGGCTGATCTGGCGCCAGAGATCGGGACGCTCCTTGCGAAGCTGTGGCGAGAAGTAGACGAAGAGCGGGATCTCTACCGCCTTCGGCACCAGAGCATGCCCCATCAGTTCGGGGTAGTCTTCGTCGAAGAGGGCATCGCCGTGGTCGGAGACATAGATGATGTGGGCATTCTCCTCACGATAGCGCTCGATGATCTCGCCCTTCCGTTCAGGGAGGCTAGCAGAAGAAGTGAGGGGGCTAGCTATAAAGTATCTCGATAGGCTAGGAAGCATCCCTCCGATAATACGAAGACCGCTACCGAGGATGGTAGCGGTCTTCGTATTCTTAGGGGGATAAAAAGGGAGGTAATTCAGTGCCTCGGGATGATGGTGGTAGTATAGTCCTTGATATATCATTGCTGAACATGGCTGATACTAGCGCCACCCGAGCATAGCAATATAGCAAGAACCAAACGAGGGGAAGGGAA
>ERZ772917.1673-NODE-1673-length-12247-cov-5.398376_pt1 | contig 12247 bp, 7 predicted proteins | sample MGYA00511187_ERZ772917 | MGnify/ENA primary metagenome ERZ772917 (study PRJEB29015, sample SAMEA2737925) | human oral metagenome | biome: human oral; feature: human-associated habitat; material: dental | place: China | collected 2012 ... | reverse complement strand
ACACCGCGCCCCCGCGCCGCCGAAACACGGCGAAACCCAGACGCATTTTGGACCACTACGGCCCCCGGACGGCGACCCACCACATCACCGCGACGGCGGAGGACACAACCGACCCGCAGCAGGACGCTCGCTGCTCGACGCTCGTGGCGTCGGGCCGCCTGCGGGCCGGGCGGGTCGCGATCCCCGTCTCCCCGGCCGCGCTGGCCGCCGGTGCACGCCTCGGGAGCCCGTTCGGGTACTCCGTATAGTGCTGGGCACTCCGTACAGCGCAACGCCGGAACCGCCGTGCGCCGCCGGGGCGCCTGCTGGTGGGGGCTACAACACGTCGGTCTGCCCGCGCCGGGAGCGGCTCACTCCTCGACGGGACCGCCGTAGAGCTCGTCGATGACGGGGGCCAGGCGGCGCACGGCCACGGCGCGCTTGACCTTCAACGACGGGGTGAGCAGACCGTTCGCCTCGGTGAAGTCCGAGGTGAGCACCTTGAACTTGCGGATCGACTCGGCACGCGAGACGTGCTCGTTCGCCCCGTCCACCGCCTTCTGCAAGGAGACCAGGACCTCGACGTTCGTGGCCGCCTCGGCGACGCTCATGACCGGCAGGCCGTGGGACTCCAGCCACACGGGCAGCATCTCCGCGTCCAGGGTGATGAGCGCTGCCACGAAGGGCCGCTGGTCGCCGACCACCAGGACCTGGGAGATCAGCGGGTGGGAGCGCATCGGGTTCTCCAGGGCGGCCGGGGCCACGTTCTTGCCGCCGGCGGTCACGATGATCTCCTTCGCGCGGCCCGTGATCCTCACGTACCCGTCGCGGTCCAGGGAACCCAGGTCGCCGGTCTTGAACCAGCCGTCCTCGGTGAAGCAGGCGGCGGTGGCCCCGGGGTCGTTGTTGTAGCCCTGGAAGACCGACGGGCCCTTGAGCAGGATCTCGCCCTCGTCGGAGACCCTGAAGGACATGGGGGGCAGCGCCGGGCCGACGGTGCCGATCTTCGACAGGCGCGGGGTGTTGACCGAGACGGGGCCCACGGTCTCCGTCAGGCCGTAGCCCTCCAGGACGGGGATGCCCAGGCCCCGGTAGAAGTGGCCGAGCCAGGTCGCCAGGGGCGCCCCGCCCGACACGATGTAGCGGGCGTTCCCGCCGACCAGTTTGAGGATGGTCTGGAACACCAGCTTGTCCGCCAGGGCGCGCTGGGCGCGCAGCGAGCGCGACGGGCCCTCCGGGGTGTCCAGCGCCTTGGAGTACTCGATGGCCACGTGGGCGGCCCACCGGAAGATCCGCCTCTTCGCGCCCTTGGAGGCCTTCGCGTCGGCCGAGTTGTAGATCTTCTCCAGGACGCGCGGCACGACCAGTAGGTAGGAGGGCCGGAAGGAGGCCAGGTCGGGCAGCAGGTTCTTGATGTTCGACACGTGCGCCATGACGCCGTTGCCGCTGATCTGGAAGACCTGCAGGAAGCGCGCGAACACGTGGGCGAGCGGCAGGAAGAGGAGCAGGCGCGAGTTCTTGCCCGCCGCGATTTCCGGCATCCACGCGTGGGCGTTGAGGCACAGGTTCGTGAAGTTCTCGTGGGTGAGCACCGTGCCCTTGGGGGTGCCCGTCGTCCCGGACGTGTACACGATCGTGGAGATGTCGTCCTTCGTCAGGGCCCCGGTGCGCGCGGCGACGGTGGCGCGGGGCACTCCGGCTCCGTCGGCGACCAGGGTCTCGATGGCTTCGGAGTCCAAGGAGAGGACGACGACGTGGTGGCGCCCGGTCCGCTCGGCGGCCGTGCGCACGATCTCCGCCAGGGACACGGTCTCGGTGACGACCAGGTCGACGTCGGCGTCGGAGAGCACGTGGGCGACCTGCTCGATGGAGCTCGTCTCGTAGATGGGCACGGGCACCAGGCCCGCGCTCCAGCACGCGAAGTCGAGCAGCGTCCACTCATAGCGGGTGCGGCTCATGATCGCGACCCTCTGGCCGGGTTCCAGCCCGCGCGCGATGAGCCCGGCGGCCACCTGCTGGACCTCCTCGTGGAAGTCCCGGGCGCTCACCGGCCGCCATGCATCGCCCATGCCCAGTTTGCGCAGGATGAGCGGGCGGCGGGGGCTGCGGCCCACGCGGTCCTGCAGCAGGCGGGGGATCGTGCAGGTCTCGTCGATGCGCACCAGGGTGGGGGCGTGCCACTCCAGGGCCTGGGTGGCGCCCCCGCTGGTGGGCGCAGGCACGGGCACGGCCTCGAGCTCCTGGGCGCCGTCGTCCGACGAGGCGGGGGCCGGGCTGTCACTCATATCTGCTCCTTCGTCTGTGGCACGCATGGGCCCTATCCTACGGCACCGTAGGGTGGGGGAGGGGCGGGATCGGGACCGGTTGGTGGCGATCGGATCGCCGGACGGACACGCGCTAGACTAGGGAACCGATTGCGGGAAGAGGCCCTCAGCGGTGCGAACACCGCGGAGGAACTGTTCTCGAAGGAGGGGAGCGAAATGGTCAGCCTCAGTGATATCGCCGCCGCCACCGGGTACTCGAAGGCGACGGTGTCACGGGTGCTCAACGGGGATCCCACGTTCTCAGTCCGGGAGGACACGCGCCGCCGGATCATCGAGGTCGGCAACAAGATGGGGTACGCGCTCAAGGGCAGGCGCGTGGGAATCCCCCAGAACGTGGCGATCCTCGACAACGTCGATCCTGAGCGGGGGCTCCACGACGCCTACTTCTTCGACGTCCGCGAGGCGCTGAAGGTCAAAGCCTTAGAGCACATGATGTCGCTCGCGTCCTTCCCGGATTGCGATTCGCTCATCGGCGCGGCTGATCACTTCTCCGGTTTCATCTCGGTCGGCCCCTCCCCTTTGAAAGGGGCCGACCTCGAGAAACTCCACGCCGCGCTGCCCCACGGTGTTTTCATTGATATCAATCCGGCGCCGACCCTGTTCCACTCCGTGCGCCCCGACCTCCAGCAGACGGTCCTCGACGCGATCGACGCGCTGAGGGACCAGGGGCGTCAGCGGATCTCCTTCGTCGGAGGCGATGGCCATATTATGGGCATGCATTTCCACGAGGAGGACATCAGGACCTTCGCGTTCGTCAACTGGACGGAGCGCCTGGGGCTGTCCGCCGACGCCAGGGTCTTCGCGGAGGGCTCCTTCACGGTGGAGAACGGCCGCCGCCAGATGGAGCGGATGCTGGCGGACTCCACCGGCCCGGCGCCGGACGCGGTAGTCGTCGCCGCGGATCCGCTGGCCGTTGGGGTGCTCCAATGCCTCGTGGCGGCTGGACTGCGTGTGCCCGATGACGTCGCGGTGGTCTCGATCAACAACCTCGAAGTGTGCGAGTACACGGCTCCGCCGCTGTCCTCCTACGCGATCAACCGCGAGGAGCTCGCCGAGTCCGCGATCCTCCTCCTGTCCGACTCGATTATCGGCCGCTACGAGCAGCGCCACCATGTCCTGATCTCCACTGAGCTGGTGGTCCGCTCGAGTTTCGTTCCCGCCACGGCGGTCTAGGGCGCGCCAGCCGGTGCCCAGGGCCGGAGCGCATGGTCCCGGGCACCGGCAGCGCCGTTCACAGGATCGACAGGACGACGTCCAGGACGTGCGGTTGCTCGGACGGCACAAGGTGCTCCGGGTGGACTTCGGAGCCCCAGGAGTCGTCGCCCCCAACGCCCATCTGTGCCGCGAGGAGCCGCAAGTAGGTCGCCGGACGGCGCCCGGGCTCGGGGAGCTCCCACCAGTGGGCGGCCTCCTCGATCTGGGCGCTCGAGTACGGCAGGAGGGAGACCTCGAACGGGTTGCCGACCGCACTCACGACCCGGATCCCGTTCCCCTGCTCATCGCTGGCCTCCGCCCACCGCGCGCCCATGTGGTTCCCGCATTCCTGCGGCACCACGTAAGGAGTGAGGTCCTCTGAGAGGGAGCGCGACCATATCCCGAGGCGGCCTCCGCTGACCCGGTCGAAGTACGTCTCGTCGGGGCCGATGCCGTAGAAGCGCAAACGGGAGAGCGACGGCGGAAGGGCCCACTCGACGCCGAAACAGGGAAGCGTCGGCAGATCCGGCGCCCCCGGGTACGAGGCGGTGAACCTGATCGTGCCGTCGTCGTTGAGGCGGTAGACCACGGACACCGGGACGCCCACTGCGGCGAGCTCGTAGCAGTAGGCGACTTCGACGCTGTGGTCCTCCTCGCGCACTGAGACGTACGGGCAGCGGGCGTACCTGCCCGCGACGGTCCAGACTGCGCGCTTGAAGCCGTGGGAGGCGCCCCGGTCGTTGTCCGTGAGGGGCCGGAACGTCGTGAGCCTGGGGGGACGGAGCACGAGGGGGTCGCCGTCCTTCGCCCAGAGGACCATTCCTCCAGCCGTCCGGGACAGGAGCGCCTCCTCACCGCCCGTTCTCATCCCGATGTTCCAGCGTCCGACTGTGTACGTCGCGCGGTTCCCGTCGGCGGTGTCCGGGGGCGACGGGGGCGCGGCGAGGGGGAGCACGGACTGGCCGAAGCACACCTCGTGCCCCGCCGGGCACCACGCGGTCCGATGGAGGTGGACCAGTGAGGCCTCGAGGACGATCTCGCGGCCGGGCGCCGAGTACTCGTCGATGGGCCACGGGCACGGCACGGTGGCGCGATCGCCGGGGCGGACATCAGAAGGCACAGTGATCTGCCAGACCGCTTCGCCGTCGACCAGGAGCGAGCACACCAGGTCGTAGGCGCTGCTGGACGTGAACAGCGACCGGTTCGTGACATCGACGCCGGTTGTGGACGGGACGAGTGAGAAATCCGAGTACAGCTGTTTGACCTCGCGCGCAGCCGGGGAGGGGGTGCGGTCGGCGAACAGCAACCCGTCAGCGGAGAATTCCCAGTCGCAGGGCCGGTCCCCGAAGTCCCCTCCGTAGGCGAGGAACTCCCCGGCGCTCGCGGGGGTCGCCGGATGCCACAGGGCCTGGTCGATCAGGTCCCAGATGAACCCTCCCTGGTAATGGGGGTAGCGCTCCAAATCCGTGTACAGGCCCAAGCCGCCGACCGAGTTCCCCATGGCGTGCATGTACTCGCAGGAGATGTACGGTTTGGCGGGCGAGGACGCGAGGTACTGCTCGATCTCGTCCGGGTGGGCGTACATGCGGGACTCGATGTCGCTCACGTCGTCGTACTCCCGGTCCCAGGTGATCCCCTCGTAGTGCACTGGGCGCGCGGGGTCGAGTTCACGGGCACGCTGGCTCATGGCGCGGAAGACCTCGCCGCCGTAGGACTCGTTGCCCAATGACCAGATGAGAACGCTCGGGTGGCTGTAGTCGCGGACGATCATCCGCTCGAGGCGGTCGACGCACGCGTCCTGCCACTGCGTCCGCGACCCCGGGATGGCCGTGTCTGGCGTCACGACGTCTCCGGGGAGGTTCCACGTTCCATGGGTCTCGAGGTTGGTTTCGTCGATGACGTAGATCCCGTACTCGTCGCACAGGTCGTAGAAGCGGGGGTCGTTGGGGTAGTGGCTGGTGCGGATCGCGTTGATGTTGTGGAGCTTGCAGAAGCGGATGTCGGCGAGCATGTCCGCCTCGTCGAGCGCGCGCCCTTTGCGCGGGTGGAACTCATGGCGGTTGACGCCCTTGAAGACGATGCGCCGCCCGTTGAGCGTCATGATGCCGTTGTCGATTCCGAAACGCCTGAACCCGACGTTGAGGGCCACCGTCTCGCACGTGCGCCCATCGCGGTCGATGACCTCGAGGCGGAGGCGGTAGAGGGTGGGGGACTCGGCGGACCACGGCGCGACCCGGGGGATCGCGTCGGACACGAGGTCCGTCGCCGCGCTCCGGGGTGTTTCGGTGCTCCACACGGGCGCACCGGAGTGGTCGAAGAGTTCCGCGCGGATCGATGCGCCTCCGAGGGGATCGACGACGTCCGCTTTGACGCGGAGTCGGCCGACCTCGCTGTGGTGGTCGAAGTCGGCGTCGATGCGGACGCTGTCGACGTGGGTGGGGGGCAGGGCCGTGAGGCAGACGCCCCGGAACAGGCCGTGGAAACGCCAGGAGTCCTGTCCTTCGAGCCACGAGGCGCTGGAGTACTGGTAGCACGCGACGACGAGTTCGTGGATGGTGTCCGCGGGCGCCCCGCCGAGGAGGCGGGTGATGTCGAACTCACTGGCGGTGTACCCGTCTTCGCAGTAGCCGACGAACGCGCCGTCGCACCAGACGTAGAGCGCCGTGGCGAACCCCCCGAATGAGAGGAGGACGGTTCCGCCTTCGAGCGCGGCGCCCCGGAGGTCCTCGTCGAGGGTGAAGAGGCGGCGGTAGAGGGCGACGCGGTTGGTGTCTGGGACCGAGGGGGCCTCTGGGTCCGCGTGACCGTCCCAGGGCATCTGGATGTTGACGTACGCGGGCCTCCACCCTCCACTCGTCTCGAGGGTGGAGGGGACGGGTATGGTGGCGATCCGATCCGACGCGGACCGCAGCGCGGAGGCGGGCGACTCTGGATCGGCGACGTCGATGGCGCGCGCGTCGGTGTCGAGCACCTCCCACGGGCCGTTGAGGGACTGCCTGGGGGCGTCGGTGCGGTGCTGCGACCGCTGTGGGCGCCGGTTCACGGCGAACACGGTGGGGTCTGTGAGCCACTGGGCTGAGGGCGTGGGGTCTTCGGGTGGCATAGGATCTACCTCCTGGATGATGGCGGCGCTGCTGATCAGGTAAATCGGATTACCCTTGATTCTACAGGTGTAGGGGGGAGGTGGCAAGGTCTGTGGTGCTGGTGGACGTGAGTTGCATCGGGAGGGTTTGCATCCGGAGGTAAAAGGGTATACTTCAGTAGGTAGATGAGTTTCGCCGACTTCGAAGGAGAAGAACATGTCTACCGCACCGGGCGGCTCCAGGGCCCGCCCCCTCTTGGTCCAGAGGATCTGCTACGCCTTCGGCAACCTCGGGCAGGCGGCGTTCTACAACGCGCTGTCCACCTACTTCGTCACGTACTACGCGGCGCAGACCCTCTTCGCCCAGTACGAGAGGACGGAGGCCGAGGCGCTCATCGGCGTCATCACCGTGCTGGTCTTCGTCATCAGGATCGCTGAGATCTTCCTCGACCCCCTGCTCGGCAACCTCGTCGACAACACGACGACCCGGTTCGGGCGCTTCCACCCCTGGCAGGTCATCGGGGGCGTGGTGTCGTCCGTGCTGCTCTTCGCGATCTTCACCGGACTGTTCGGCCTGGTCAACACCAACAAGATGGTGTTCATAGTTGTTTTCGTCATTGTCTTTATCGTCCTTGATATTTTCTACTCGCTTCGTGACATCTCGTACTGGGGGATGATCCCGGCGCTGTCGTCCTCGTCCCACGAGCGGGGTGTCTTCACGGCCCTCGGCACGTTCACGGGTTCCATCGGGTACAACGGCGTCACCGCCATCGTGGTGCCCGTCGTCGCGTTCTTCAGCTCGGTCTTCGCCGGGGTCACGGGGGAGAGCCAAGCGGGGTGGACCGGGTTCGGGGCGTTGATAGCGGTACTGGGCATAGTCACCTGCCTCGCTGTCGCGTTCGGGACGACCGAGCAGGACAGCCCCTTGCGCGCCCACGCCGCCGAGAGCTCCAACCCGGTGCAGGCTTTCGCCGCGATCGCGAAGAACGACCAGCTCCTGTGGGTGTCGTTGTCGTACGTCCTGTACTCCGTGGCCAACGTGGCGACCACCGGCTTCATGATCTACCTGTTCAAGTTCGTCCTCGAAATGCCGAACAGCTACTCGGTGGTGGGGCTCATCGCCTTCGGAATCGGCCTGGCGACCACGCCCCTCTACCCGTTCGTCAACAAGCGCGTGCCGAGGCGCATCCTGTACCTGGCGGGCATGGCGTTCATGGTGGCGGCCTACGTCCTCTTCATCTTCTTCTCGAACAACGTCCTGGCCGTCTTCGCCGCCCTGGTCCTGTTCTACATCCCCTCGACCTTCATCCAGATGACCGCCATCCTCACCCTCACCGACTCGGTGGAGTACGGACAGCTCAAGACGGGTCGGAGGAACGAGGCGGTGACCCTCTCCGTCCGCCCGATGCTCGACAAGATCGCGGGCGCCCTGTCCAACTCGATAGTCGGATTCGTCGCGATCGCCGCGGCCATGACCAACGACGCGGACCCTGCCTCGCTGACCGCGGCGAATATCACGACGTTCAAAACCGCGGCCTTCTACGTCCCCCTCGCGATCATCGTCGCCTCGGCCGCCGTGTTCGCGGCCAAGGTGACCCTCAGCGAGAAGAAGCACGCCGAGATCGTCGAGCAGCTGGAGACGACGTTGGGAGGGGGAGACGCGGGCACCGCAGGGGAGTGAGTGGGCCCCACCCGCGGGCCCGTCCCGCCCGCACGCCCGATGAGCGCGCGAACCGCAGAAGCGGGCGACGCTGTCGGCGAGTGACTGGGGCCCGGCGTCGGCCCCGGTGACCGTTTGCCGAGTGTGACGGCGTCGGTGTCCGCAGCGAGTGAGTCCCAGTGCCGGTCCCCGGTGACCACCTGAATGGCAATGCGGTCACCGGGGAGGCAGCACAGCGATCGGGGTCGGGATCGGGTCAAACCCGCCTCCTGCGGGACTCCCATCGCGCGGGAGTCCGGGAGGGCGAGTGGGGGGAGCCTGGCACCGCTGCCGATCCGCGACGCTCCCACGCGAAGCTCCGGGCCGCCGTTCGGGCTGCGCCACCGGGAGGCGGCGAGAACAGTTGCGCGCAGCGTTAGCGTCGCTGATAACGAACTCTCCGCAGTCGGGGTCCTTGGAGGACGGGGGAAAGGCGAGCAGATATGGGCGGCGAAATCGGGGCGAGTAGCCTGGAGGTGTGCGTCTGGTGCAGCCTGATCCTAGTCCCGACTCCATTTCGATAGTAGCGAAATCCTCTGAACTCTGTGTCTGGCGATGATGTACCCGTAGTCCCTTTTAAACAGGAAGACTGTTCCTCCAAAATGCTGTGACCTCCCCGAAAGTGGCGGCCTTGGCCCCTGCAAGTATGAGGACTAGAATCCCCTTGACACATTCTTGTCTGCGAACTATGATACAGGTGCTGACGGCAAATGCTGGTGGGAGGTATCCAATGCTCATTTACACCTTGTTTAACAACAAAGGTGGCGTTTCGAAAACCACGACTACGTTTCATCTTGGATGGAAACTGGTCGACAAGGGGCACAGGGTGCTTCTCGTTGACGCAGATCCTCAGTGCAATCTTACGCAGTTGATTCTGACGCCGCGGATTAAAGATGCCGAGGCTGAGAACATCGTAGAGTATCTTGAGGGACGGAATGTGTATGATGCCCTAGATCCGGCTTACAATTCTCGCCCTAAGGAACTTGAGGCTGTTGAGTGTGTTGAAGTCGATGGACGACCGGGCCTTTTCCTTCTTCCGGGTAGTACCCGTCTTGCAGAATACGAAACTGCTCTCGGTATTGCGCAGCAACTTTCAGAAACGCTCAATCCCATGCGGAATGTTCCAGGAGCTTTTCGGCATCTAATTACGATCACCGCGCGAAAGTACAATATCGATTATGTCTTAATCGACGTGAGTCCGAGCTTGGGGTCGTTGAATCAGAATATAACTACTTCGTCGGATCGTTTGATCATTCCTCTGAATCCTGACGTGTTTTCCGTGCAGGCTATTGCGTCATTAAGCCGAATTTTGCCAGCGTGGGTTGGTTGGGCTGACAAGGCTTCAAACATTCAGAGTCTAATGGATGCGGACTATCCTTTTGTGAAGTCGGATCTCAAGTTCTGTGGTACGATTATCCAGCGCTACAGACAGCGCAAAGGGGAGCCGACGGCTGCTTTTAGAAAGTACTTCGAACAACTTCGCGACGCTGTGACCGGCACTCTTCGCCCAGCCTTGAGTAAATCGCAACTTTTGTTTTCCGCGGAGACCTACCTCAAGCAGGGTATGGGGGATGACTGCACCCTCGCAGAGATTCCAGACTTCAATACACTAATCGCTTCATCGCAAGATGTCGGGAAACCCGTGTTCGCGCTTTCTGCAAAGGATACTGGGAAGACGGGGGTTGTCTTCGAGAATCAGCAGCTTACGGTCCATAACATAGATGAGATGTACAGTGCACTCGCTGACAAGATTGTTGGTCTGTCGTGAGTGGTGCTTCGGATTTATTTCTTAAAGATGTTAGCAGTGTGGACATTATTATTCAGGTCTCTATGAGTCACCAGGGTGTAGATGCCGTCCCGATCCAGGAGCTAGCTGATGACCTGTTGCGCTATGCCTACCTTCGTATAGTTGCCAGTATTGATTCGTATTTCGGTAATGTGTTGTTCGAACTTTTTCGTAAGAGTGACTTTCGCTCCTGGGTTCAGGTGCTTAAGGAGGACGCGCTTCTTTCCTTCTCAGTTCAAGAGCTTGCTGCGGTAGTTGAGGAGCAGTTGTGCGCGGACTCCGGCTTCTATCCCACGTTCAGGCGAATCCTGGCTGATAAAATCATGAGTCTTCCGTTTCAGAATCCGGGTATTCCGCCACGGCTCTGTAGCATGCTTGGATATAAGAATTTTTGGGACTACGCAGAAAGATGCAAGCCTTCCGATCTGTCTGGAACTCGAGACATAGCAAGTCTCTACCGAGAGGTGATAGCTCGACGGAATGCTATTGCGCACAACAATGATCGACTTACGCCATATGCTTCAGATCCGCGCGCGATTTCAGTAAATGATGTGACGTATGCGCGTACGGTTGTTATGCATGTGCAGAATTGTTTCGAACAGTATGTCGTGGTGCCCTTTGCAAAGTCCTGAACCGCTTTTCATATTTGATGGCATGGGTGGGGTGCTGCTCGGGTTGGTCACGGTGGGCTAGTGCCTGCCCGGTGACGTTGTCCTGGTGGAAGGTGAAGTGGCCGATCCATTACCGTGATGCCCACGGTGCGGATGCCGGGGAAAGTCGTTAGGGTCAGTGACCTCCGCCTGGCCCATGTGTTCTTCGGGATCCGCCCCATCGTCGTGCAAGTGCGTGTGGGACGCTACAAATGCTTGGGCATGACAGCGTTTCTGTGCGACGGTCTCACGCGCGCAGAGGTGCCCCAACAACACGTTCACCGGCCGTCTTCGCCCTGCACCACTACCCCCGCGTACACAAGTGAGTCCGCCTGCGCCGTTTGATACGAATAGTCACTTTTGTTGAGACCGGGGCGGTAGCGCCGTTTTATGGACATGCGAACCGTCGGCCCTCGAAGGCAGATGGTGTTCGATCGAAAGATGCTCTCGGCGGGAGGAATCGATGGACATCACAACCAGCGCTTCCGGGTAGACGACGAATGCGATGGTGAGAGTGGTACGGAATCCAAGAATGCGTAGACCGGGATGGATATCGCGTCACGAAGGTTCGGCAGCTGGCTGAAAGCATGATCGGAAATGACCAGGCGGCGCGGCCGGGGAGTCACTTCAGACCGAGGACGGCTTCGAGCTCGTCGAGTGTGCGCCCGGACTCGGGGGCGGTCTCATGCGCCCTGACCGGGGGGGGACGGCATCATCGTGCAACCACTGTTCGATTCGATCGCCGGACAAGCGTTTGCTGTGCTCCCTGAGCGCTTCGAGGGCGTCAGCGTAGAACTCGGGGGAAGCAGGACAGCGTGCCTTCGCATCACCCTAGGAGAGCCATGGGCGGGCGCGGCCAACGGCGTCCTCGAGCGCCTTTTTCAAAGCGGCCCACGCCGTAAGGCGGGAAAGTGCAGAACCGTCGGCTGTGTCAAGTTCGGCAAGGATTCGGGCTCTTTGAACTGAGAACACTCCATTGGGTAGAAGTTTGCCATCGGGATCGTCGCGACTGAGGAGACGACGGAGAAGACTCTTGGGGTCCCGGTAGGCTTCAAGTGTCTTCTCGGATACCGACGCCTCGCGCCGCAACCAGGAACGGCAATCCGGATCACCGAAGAGCGACGCCAGGGCCCAAGTCTCAGTCATTGTCACTGGTACTATGGGAACAACCGGGGTGACTGCGGCGTCTTGAATTGAATCCACGGCGTGCTTGATCTCCTCCTGGCGTGCCCGGAGGCCCGCATTGTCCGCGTCGCGATGGACGAAGACGAGATCGTAGAGCCCCGCGTCATTGGTCTGCAGTGCGAGGAGCTTTTCGCGGACTGAACCCTTCAAGTCGAGGCGGGCGCTGACCGAAGCGGGCTCGAGTGTCAGGCGGATGAGCAGGAGCTCCAACACGTTGGTGAGAGCGGCGTCCGAGGATCCCTCGCACACGAGACAGCAATGCCACTCATTCATCTTCGTCGCCGTTCCATTTCTCCGGGTTCTCAAGGAACGCCGCGATCTCGCCACGCGAGACGGGACGGGCTCCCG
>ERZ772917.1669-NODE-1669-length-12259-cov-2.637578_pt1 | contig 12259 bp, 13 predicted proteins | sample MGYA00511187_ERZ772917 | MGnify/ENA primary metagenome ERZ772917 (study PRJEB29015, sample SAMEA2737925) | human oral metagenome | biome: human oral; feature: human-associated habitat; material: dental | place: China | collected 2012 ... | reverse complement strand
TGCTCACCATTTCGTATACAAATTCAGGCACGGCGACTATTCTTCAATATATAGGTCCCGTGCTCGTTATGGTAACGAGCTGCTTTATAGAAAAAAGTATGCCTCAGGGACGCGAGCTTACGGCGATCGCACTCGTCGTCATCGGCACATTTTTGCTGGCGACTCACGGCGATATCCGCTCACTTTGCATAACACCCAAAGGTCTTATATGGGGGCTGATTTCGGCATTCGCATTGATGAGCTATACTATGCTTCCGGGTAATCTGCTCAAAGAATACGGCGCGATACCCGTAGTAGGCGGAGGTATGCTTTTCGGCGGCATGGTGCTCTTTCTCGGATCCGGTTCGTTCAGAGTGCCTTTCAATGGTGACTCGGGATTTCTGATGCCGTTTTTCGTCATCATTATATTCGGCACCGTGCTGCCCTACACTATGTATCTGATGGGCGTCAATTTGTGCGGCGCGGTCAAGGCGTCTATGATTGCGAGCGTGGAACCTGTGTCCGCGACGGTATGTATGGTCGTCTGGCTCGGCGAGAGTTTCTCTGTCATCGATTTTATCGGCTTTGCCTGCATATTCGCCACGGTCTTTCTTCTGGCCGGCAGATCTGCGGCTCGCCTCAAACAGCCTCGTTAATCCGCATGTTTTTTTGCCTTTTTCGTTTTCTGCGACCCGTCCTGCCGCTCCGACTTCAGCATATCTATGAGCTTTTTACATGCATACTTTTGGGCATAGCTCGAAACCGCAAGCTTAAGTGCCGTCTCGGCCATCTGAGTTCTCGACGATATGCCGTCCAGCAAATCGGCCGCAAGTCTGAGCTCGTGATCCTCGGTCTCGGCATAATTGCCGTAAAGCTCCTGTGTCGTCTGATTCTCCAAGAGTGCAGAAAGCAATGCTCCCGTATCCGACACACTTACGACCTGTTTGAGCAGACATATAGCAGTCAGGTATACGATATGGTCTTTGTTGTACTTCTTGCCGTTCGCCCGCGGCAAAATCCCGCTTTTGATGTAGTTGTTTATCATTGCCGAAGTGAGAGCTTCGTCGTTGTCGTCGTCGGCGAGGCCTATGTGCTGACGCATCATATAAGCCGCTATCTGATCCATATAAAGATCTATATCGGGTATAAGCTCCCACCTCTCGGGACGCTTTGTCCTGAGCTTCTCCTGAAGCTCCTTTACTTTGTTGTCCATGATGTCTTCACCTCCGCATGAGATTATTATATTCCCATATCCAATCTTTGGCAATCGGTATTGACATTTTAATAAATACTAAATATAATAATCAATATTAGATTATACACTTTTCAAAACCCTGATATAAGATGCGGAGGTGTCGTTATGATTAACGTATGTGTATTCGGCGATTCGGTCGCCAAGGGTGTCGTATTCGACGAAGAAAAGAAAAAATATATATTTCTGGGCGATAACTTTCTTAAACTCGTACAGGAGCGGCAGCCGGTAAAATTCAGGAACTTCGCGAAATTCGGGTGCACGGTGACGAAGGGCTCTTTGATTATGAGCAAACAAAGAAACGTGCTCTCCGATTATGATTATACTATCCTCGAATTCGGCGGCAACGATTGCGACTTCGACTGGAACTCGGTCTCCGAATCGCCGTTTGATGCTCACCGCCCCAATATCACAATGGATATTTTTCGCAATACGTACAAATCGATGATCGAATCCGTCATCGCCTCAGGAAGTACCCCAATACTGCTCACGCTTCCCCCGCTCGATTCGAACAGATTTTTCGGCTGGATATCAAAAGGCCTCGACGGCGGAAATATAATGTCATTTCTGAACAACGACGTCGAGACCATTTATAATTGGCACAAAATATATAACGATATGGTAAGACGGCTTGCGGCGGAGTACGGCATTGCCCTCATAGACATCCGCAAAGCATTTACCGACAAAAAAGAGTATAGCGATTTTCTCTGCGCCGACGGTATGCATCCTAATGCAAACGGGCATAAGCTCATCGCCGCCTGCGTAGGAAGTGCTGTACGCGGTCTGGCCGCCTGACGCTCCTGCAGCGGGAGGTCATATCAATTCAGGCTTCAGCCTCCTGTACAGAGCGAAGGGCGCCCCGGCCACGGGAAGAAGAAAATCCCCGAGGAGTTCCTCGACTTCGCCCCCGAATCCTTTTTTGAATTCGTAAACGCCGCGGTCGACGGCATTCTCGGAAAAATCTCCCGATATCCCGTAGAAATTATATCTGTCTATGCCGTGTTCCACGGCATATTTTATCATATACCACTGTATCGCATACGGACCGTTAAATCCGCGGTATGTGTCGTCCGTACCGCTGAACAGGTAGAGCACTTCGTTGTCATATACGGTAAAGCATGATGTGGCCATATTCAGAATAGCGCCGTGCTCCCTCTCGAGCTCATCGGCCCGTCTCATATTGCGTTCGTTTACGGCCACCGCCTCCTTCGTGACCCTTTTTTTATTCAAAAGCTTTTTGTTGTTCGGCGTACTTTCGAGCTTCCTGTTTATCTCCGCGAGGTCGTCATCAAGCCCGCTCCTTGCCTCTTTGAGCCTTGATCTGAACGTGCCGATGTCGAGATATGCGAGCAAAAGCTTTGCATGATCTCCGTAAACCTCCATGAACCTCCTGTAAAAGTCAGCCGTCCTTGCCGGAAAGCCACGTCGCACAGCCGTTTCCGCCATCATCCTCGTATAAATGTCGATCTCGTCAATACCCAACTCGCGAACCTCTATACCCTGCTTGACCGTTTTGTTTATCGACCAGCGTGTCTGCTCGTCGAACTGCTTATAGAGCTCTTCCGCCGTCCTCCCGTTGATATATAGAGAAAACATCCAGCGCGACTGAGTTACGTTGTTGAGACCGGGCTTGTCAGACTCGTGAATGAAGCCGGCACGCTTCATTATATCTATGATATCGGAGTTGTCCTCCCCGCCCTCTACTATGTCGCCGTTGATATCGCGCGCACGTCTTCTTATATATGGGTCTACGCGAAGGTACATGGCTTTGTTCGCTTTGGCGTATTTTTTAAGCTCTGCCGTAAAAAAGCCCATCAGCCCGTCATTTCTGTAATCTATGAGAAAGCCGCGCTGTGCGTACCAATATTCGTATATTCTCGCCGCAGGTGCGATTACAACGGGCGTCGCCGCAACGACGACACCTCCGTCTTTGACACCGAGAAGCTCAACCCTTCCGCTTTGTGCCCTGAGGCGCAGCGCTTCGACCGAATTCAAAAACGTCCTGTACGGATGCGCGTCTCTGAACACCTTATATTCTTTTTCTGTCAGCTTACAAAACTCCACTGTACAGCTCCTCCTTAAGCTCGCTCGCGATTTTCTCTATCGCGCCGTAAATAGTTGACGTATCAAAGCCGTATGAAAACAGACGCCGCGCATAACGCGCCCTTGCCTTTTCCGTCAGGCGCCCGTTTTCATCGAGATCGGAAAGAGATGATGCCTTTTTCAACGCTTTCACCGCCTTTTGCATTTCGTCCCCGATGCTTTCAGCCGCATATTCGTCGTACGCCTCATCAGCTGTCACGGATCCTATTCCCTTACGTTCAAGCTCCCTGTACGCTCTCGCCTTTCCCCAGCACTTGCCTTCCGCATATCTGAAAAAATCGACGGCATACGCGTAGTCGTCTATATATCCGTCCGCGCAAAATTCTCTTAAGACCTTCCTCACATCTGCGTGATCAAAGCCCTTTACAGTGAGCCAATCCTTAAGCTCCTTTTCCGTACGCCTGCCGCTCGCGATCCGCTTTGCCGCCTGTTCGTAGATGTTCATATGAGCTCTCTCACCTCCCAGCCCTCCTTATCGGGAGAACATAAAGCGCATTTTATTTCGGGAAGAAGCTCAATATCGTACAAAGTGAGCTCTGTATCGTCTATTGGGATCTCCCTCATAAGGTCGTGCGTCTGCGATACGACTGACACCGTCTCAGAAAAGATCCCTTCTCCCGTATATTTGGCGAGAGCCTCCTTCCTGACCCAGACATCGTAAAAGCCCTCGCTTCCCCAAAGCTGCACATATTTTTTCTCGTTATCTGTATACATGCGCTCGGCAATCCTGTCGATGTCTCTGCTGCCTGTTTCCTGGATATCGAGTCCGCACGGAAATTCCGAGAAAGCGCACATCCACATGTCACCGGTATGCGAAAGAGAAAAGTATATGCTTTCGCCGACAAAAAAGGGCTTTCCCTTATTGTCAACTTCTATATTCAATTCATTTACATCGAATCCTTTTTCATTACAATATAGGCGTGCAGCCCGTTTTATAATATCGTATCCCGCTTTGCCGTGACCGAAAGGGCCATCATAAAAATAAATACTTACCATCACTTTTTCCCATAGAAAAAGGGTGCGTATATCAGCACCCGCCGTAACTACTTTTTTTTCTTTTCCGCCTCGAGTCTTTCAAGCACTCTCCTGTAGCCGTCAGCGCCGTAGACTATACATTTGTTTATGCGGCTTATAGTTGCGGTTGAAGCGTTTGTCAGTTTTTCTATCTCGCTGTACGTCTTCCTTTCGGAAAGGAGTTTCGCCACCTGAAGCCGCTGCGCGATTGCATGTATCTCGTTTATCGTACATATATCCTCGAAAAACCTGTAACAGTCCTCGCGCGTCCGAAGCGTAAGAACGCCGTCGAAAAGCTCGTCGATATCTGACCTTTTGAATTTCGATTCATAAGCCATGTTGTAATCCCCCGATATGATCTTACTTTTGTTTGATAAAGCATAGCACTTTTACATGCTAAAGTCAATCGCCGAGTATCGCCTTAGCTCGCGCAAGCTGTACGTCCTCTGCCGCATCCGCGCTTTGTTCGACACTTTCGTCGGGGATAATGCCCGTTTTGTTGATCGTCCTTCCGTTAGGCGAAAAATACTGTTTTGTTGTAATATTGACAGCTGAACCGTCGTCATATTCATACATTTTCTGTACTATGCCCTTGCCGTATGTAGGCATGCCTATGACCTTTCCGGCTCCGTTGTCCGCAATCGCCGCCGTCAGCACTTCAGCGGTACTCGCGGTCTTTTCGTTTACTATGACGACTACATCCATATCGATACATTCGTCATCGGAATTATAGTCCTCTCTTACACCGTTCTTGTCCTCAGTATACGTTATCAGGCACTTAGGAAGAATCCTGTCCGCTATTTTGATCCCCGTCTCGAACAGGCCGCCCGGATTGCTGCGAAGATCGATTATGAGCTTTCGTATGCCCGCCTTCTCAAAGTCACGTATCGCCTTGTCGAAGTCGCTGTACGTTTCTTTCCCGAACGACTTGATGCGCACATATCCGATCTTTGAGTCAATGATTCCGCTTTCCATGCTCGCATCGACTATCTCGCCGCGCACGACGTTGACATCCATCGTTTCATCGCCGCGTTTGTATGTTATCCTGACGGTACTGCCGGCGTCGCCCTTGAGTGCATCGCGAAGCTGCTGCTGATCTGTATATTCCTTTCCGTCGACTCCTGTAATTATATCGCCGACCTTAAGCCCCGCAGCATCTGCCGGACCGCCCGTAATTATCTCGGTTATCACAAATCCGTCATCACTTTGCCTGAATACTATTCCCGTACCTGTAAAGGTGCTGTTGACGTTGTCACGAAGCTCAGCCAACTCATCTTCGTCAAGATACCTTGTATATTCGTCACCGAGACTTGCGAGCATTGATCTGTATGCAGACTCCATTATGCCTTCTTCGTTATAGTCAAAGAGGTATTCGTCCGCTATCGTATTGTCTATCTCTATAAGCTTACCGTACTTGTCGAGCTTGCCGGATATTTCCTCATACCCTTTTCTGTCGACAACGATTTTGTCCGCCAATTTTATATATGCCGTGAGCCCGCCGGCGGCGGTCGCAAGCGTGAGCAGAACCGTCACAAAAACGAGAAGTCCGGCAGAGCCTCTTTTTTTATCCATCGACTTCACCCTCTGCGGATATTGTCATTTGCAGATATCTTCTGCCGTTCCACGTCTGTTCCTCGAGCTTACCTATAAATGCCATTTCCGCACCGTCGGCACGCGCTATAGCGCGCTCAGTCCTGTCGGCTTCGCCGAAATCGACACAACGCACCCCGGTGCCGTCGGCAAGCTCACCGGTAAAGCTCAGGTATTGTCCCTCGCTTCCCATTCGCCTTACATCACCCGGCTTCATGCTTATCTCTACAAGCGGCAGTTCGTTGCATTTGCCGAACGGCTCGAGCGCTCTCAGTTGGCCGACGAATTCAAAGCTTACATCGGACGGCTCAAGCCTTACATCGGCTTCGACCGGAGTCTCGAACAAAGAGGGATTTTCAGACTTCATGGTTCCGATCTCCTGTTCGAGAAAGTCTCTCAGCTTCGGGACATCTTCCCTGAGGATCGTAAACCCGCACGCCGCCGCATGTCCGCCGAATCGCACGAACAAATCGTTCCTCCTGCTCAACAGACGAAAAATATCGATATTGTCCGTACTTCTTCCCGTTCCCTTGCACGTTGCCTCGTCTACTGATGTCACTATTATCGACGGCACCTTGTATGTTTCCTTAAGCATACCGCAGACTATCCCCGTAACGCCCTCGTGTGCATCCTCAAGCTCGACGAGCAAAAAACCGCCATCCGCTCCGTTTTCTCCGATGTGTCCTATGCAGTCCCTGTATATCGTTTCCTGGGTTTCCCTGCGCTTCATGTTGCTGCTTATAAGTATATCGACGAGCGCATCGGCTCTTTTCTCATCACCCGCGAGCATAAGTCTGGCGGCATCCGTCGCATTTCCCATCCTGCCTGCCGCATTGATATGCGGTACTATGACAAACGATACACTGCGCGAATTTATCTCACCCTGTTTCAATCCCGTCTTTTCGATCAAAGCTCTGAGACCCGCTCTTTCACTTATATTGATAGCTCTGAGGCCATATTTTGCCAGTGTTCTGTTCTCGTCAAGGAGCGGCACTATGTCTCCGACAGTACCTATTCCGACGAGATCGAGATTTCTCGTTACGGTCTGCTTAGGCAAACCGAGCTCAGCTGATATAGCCTGCGCGAACTTAAAGGCAACACCTACTCCGGCGAGCGATTTGAACGGATATCCGCACCCGGGCTGCTTAGGGTCTATCAGCGCGCAATCGGGGAGCTCGCCTTTTAGCTCATGGTGGTCCGTCACGATAATCTCAAGTCCTATCTCATGCGCATGTGCAACCTCCGCCACGGATGAGCATCCGCAATCGACCGTTATCACGAGCTCCGCCCCGGCTTTTTTTATCCTGTCGAGCGCGTCGCTGTTCAGTCCGTAGCCCTCGTCAAAGCGCGACGGGATATAATACGAGCATTCGGCTCCCGCCGTGCGAAGAACATCCATCATAAGTGCGACGGACGTCACCCCGTCGGCGTCATAGTCGCCGTAAACGCATATCCCCGCGCCTGTCTCAATCGCTCCGAGCACGAGCTCTACGGCATCATCCATGCCTTTAAGCAGGTACGGATCGTATGTTTTCCGAGGCTTATCGGACAGAAACTCCACGACGTCCTCCGCCGTGGAGATTCCTCTTTTATTCAGAATTGTTTTTATTGCCGGTTGAAGCTGCATATTTTTTATGACAGGTAGAGCAGCGGGTCGACACATACTCCGTTTACTCTTACCTCGAAATGACAATGCGGACCGGTAGCCCAGCCGGTAGCTCCCGCATAGGCTATTACCTGCCCTTTTTCAACGTGATCTCCCGGACTTACGAGGAGCTGACTGTTGTGTCCGTATACGGTCACGAGTCCGTTCCCGTGGTCGATGAATACACCCCAGCCGTAGCCCTGCTCATACCAGCCGGTCAGACTCATTACCGTTCCCGAGTCGGCGGCGCGTATAGGCGTTCCGTGTGCACAGCCGATATCAAGCGCCCCGTGCCACGTTCCGTACTGCTCAAGCCCTACCCTGTGACCGAAATATGATGTTATAGGTCCGTTTACCGGCCAGGACAATACGCCCGAGCCTATGACCTGAACTCCGTCACCGCTCCCGCCGTCTGTATTCTGTGCCGCCTCCTGAGCAGCTCTCCTTTCGGCTTCGGCTGCCGCCTGCTCTGCGGCGATCTTATCGTTCAGGGAATTTATCTGTTCCTGAAATGCGTCTATCTGCGCCTGAACTTTGCCCTTTTCTTCGTTAAGCGATGCCGTCGCGGTTTTTATCTCCGACTGCTTTGAGTCCAGGTCATCCCTGGAAGCCTGAAGCTCGGCCTGAGCCTGCGCGAGGTCATCCTTTTTTGTCTGAAGCTCATCATACGCCGACTGAAGCTTCGCCACCGTATCCTGATCGCTCCTGTATATACGCTGAAGCATATATACGTTCGACAAAAGCTCCGAAAAGTTCTGCGAATCGAGAACTATGTCAATATAACTGACTGTTCCGTTCTTGTACATAGTTCTCAGTCTCTTTCCGAGACCGTCATTGCGATCATCTATCTCAGCCTGCTTTGCCTCAATATCGTCATTGATCTGATTTATCTCATCCTGCTTGGCATTGATCTGAGTCTGTATCTCGGTCTGCTGAGTACCGAGCTCGGAAAGCTGGTTTTCGTACTTTGTAATATTTGTCTTGATTTCCTCAAGGCTTTCTTTTGCGTCGTTTTGTTGCTCCTGAACCGAGTTCAGCTCGTCTTCGGATTCAGTCGCAAATACGCTGGGCGATGCGGCGAGAACAAAAGTCATCGTTGCTGCCAGTACCAGAGACGCGTACCTTTTGATCATGATGTGTAACGGTCGTTTCATCTGTCGGTTCCTCCTTACTTTGATCATGTATCAAGAAATCTCCTCATCGAAATTATACTTCCGCATGCACCTATACTTACGCCCATAGACACGAATACGAGTATGAGATTGACGGACAGATATCCGGCCGGTACAAGAGGTGAGCTCATGATCGTCATCATCTGGGTTCCGATCATTTCCATGACCTCCTTGTAAAGGAAGTGCGTCACCGCCGCCGATATCACCGACGATATCAGTCCTATTATTATACCCTCTACGAGAAACGGACCTCGTATGAACCAGTTCGTCCCTCCGATGTATTTCATTATTTCTATTTCCCGCGACCGCGCCAGGACGGTAAGCTTGATCGTGTTTGATACGATCACGACGGATACTATAACGAGAAATACCATTATCATCATCGCCGCTATCTGTAAAAACCTCGATATCCTCGCAAGCTTTTCCACCGTTTCCTTGTAATATTTTATGTCCTCCACGCCGTCCATGCCGGTACATGCGGCGGTCACCCTGTCCGCAGTCTCCATAGAGTCAACCGTAATAACTATCGAGTCGGGAAACGGATTTTCGCCAAGACTGTCGAGCAGATAACTGTTCTCCCCCCAGCGCTGCTTCATTATGGTCATGGCCTCCTCTTTGGTACGGTATATCGTGTCCCTGACTCCATCGTATTCCCTGATCTGATCTATAATCGAATGTGCACCGCTTTCCGTCACATCGTCGGCGAGAAACACTTCGACCTCATTGTAGTTGTTCTTCAGCATCTCCGTAAACAGATTGATGTTAACGGAAATCACGAAAAACAACCCCAATATAAGCATCATAGCGGTTATCGCAAATACCGCAGCAGCCGCCATGCCCTTGTTTCTCCAAAGCTGCTTGAAGGCTTGTTTGATATTATAAGCGATCGTCAGCATCGGTACACTCCTCAGTCACAGTTTCCGCATATCCGTATTCGCCGTACTCGTCGCGGACTATATGCCCTTGCTCAATCGCCACTACGCGTTTATGCATTTTGTCGACGATATCTTTCGCGTGAGTCACCATGACTATCGTGGTCCCCGTCCTGTTTATCTCCGCAAGGAGTTCCATTATGCCCTGTGCCGTTTCCGGGTCGAGATTGCCCGTAGGCTCGTCGGCGATCAAAAGGGACGGCTTGTTTATGATTGCCCTGGCTATCGCCACCCTCTGCTGTTCTCCGGCAGAAAGCTCATCGGGATACTTGTTCGCCTTATCACCTATGCCGACCATCTCCAAGGCGGGCGGCACGCGATTTTTGATTCTTCTTTTGGATTTGTGAACAGTCTCGAGCGCAAAAGCGACGTTCTCATATACCGTCTTCTTGGGAAGAAGTCTGAAATCCTGAAACACTATCCCTATACTGCGGCGAAGATACGGTATCTCCCTACTGCTCATGGTCGTGATCTCACGGTCATCGACAGTTATACTTCCATTGTCGGCGTTTATCTCCTTGAGTATGAGCTTTATGAATGTGGACTTTCCCGCTCCGCTCGGACCGACTAAAAAAACGAATTCTCCGTCGTCGATCTGTATGCTCGCATTCTCGAGTCCTATATTGTCATTATACCTTTTCGTAACATTCTCAAATGTGATCATTCGTAAACCTCACATGAAAATACCGTCAACATATGCTTCGATTATACACCAAGTCAGCCATTTTGGAAATAGTCAACACCCAATTACCCTTTTATTCCACCGTGAAATTTCTGTGAAGAGCACGGCAGCGGCATCGGCAGCCGCCGGTTGTTCCCATGGGAACAAACCTCCGAACTCCGCCGCATATATATACGTTTCGTCGATCATATCGATAAAGATGATGTCCGGATCCCGGATGATCCTCTTAACGTGTCGCTTCGAAACTCCTTTGTTGATGCGATTGACGACGAACACCACCGGTATGCCTTTGTTCTTGATATATTTGATCGAAGCGATCCTCGAAGCCTGCATCAGCAGACGCGAAGGCAGCGGGTCGACGACCGCGACGACGAGATCCATGTCGGAAAACAGGTGATCCGTACTGCCGTCAGACGACACGTCAAAAATACAGACATCGCCTCCGGCAGATGACACGATCCTCGTCATCTGCGCCTTGTCGAGTCTCACCGCTTCATTAACATCATCGGGTGTCACAATGCGCCAATCGATGTGACCTTGGCCTGCCTCCATCATCATCCTGTTCTCGATGATGCGGACAGGCAGCCCTTCCGCCGCAGCCCCGTAAATACTGACCGGTGTTCCTCTCCTCTTATCCATTGAAAGGATATGATATACGAGCCTCGCCATTTGCGACGGATCCTGACACTCCGTAAACGAAACAGCCTCACCGTGCTCTGCGGCGACACCCGCCAGCATCAAAGCGACAGTTGTAGCTCCGACACCCCTGCCCGTACCTGTCACCGCAATATTCCCGCTGAGCACCGGCTCGTACCTCAGACATTCCTCTTCAAGCTTTTTTCCTGAACCGAACCTGATCATACAGAGATAATAACCTCATAGTTTGGGGAATACAACCATTTCCCGACTTTCCCATATATTAAGCAAAAAATAGGAAATCGAGCACGAGTAACCGCAGACATCCGCAGTGCCAACAATGACGGACATACGATCCCGAGCGGCGCGGTCTGAATTCACCGCAACACGTGGCAAAAAGAAGGAGTGTCGCATGCGACAGAGTTCAAAACAAAGGTATGTCGCAGGGAATCCGACCGGAAGTGTTTTGCCAAGTATCTTTTTGATTTACTGTTCCTATGTCAGTTTTATTAAGTTGTTAACTCGACAAGATGAAATTTGTTATTCTAAAGATAATCGCATCAATATAAGCTCCTGCCACCCTGTATAACGAGAACAAAATCCTCTTGGATTGCGACCATATTCTTCAAACCTCAACTTCTTATACATTGCAATAGCATTAAAATTTTCTGCTACTACTTCAAGCTCAAGCTGCTTATATCCTGCACTTTTAGCACAATCAATACATGCCTTAGTCAAGGCACTTCCTATTCCCAATCCCCAAAATTCCTGTTCAATACTTATTCCTAATTCAGCACGGTGTTTTATCTTTTCTTTTGATCCAAGGGAAGAAATCCCTGCTAACCCTATTATTTTATTATTTACTATCGAGCAAATTTGTATTTCTGAAGGACTGATTTGTTTCTTTGCAAGGAATTCTATCTCTTCATCAATGCTAAACCTTTTTTCGTCCGGATAAGAAAGAAGAAAATCTGTTTCCGCATGAACTTTATTAAAATTTTCAAGAACAGCTTTAGCATCAGAACCCATGGCATTACGAAGCAAACACCATCTCCCGTCTTTTAACGTTATAGTTTTATAATATTTCATGTTTTAGAAACCTCCACAAATTTATTCTCATCTATAATTCTTGTATTGATTAAATCACTTCGCCAAACAAAATCATTTAGATTGCTCACCTTATTCCACACTTTTTCTTTTGGTTTATATCACATTCATCTACAAACTTATCAATCAATTCATTTATTATTTCCG
>ERZ772917.1668-NODE-1668-length-12269-cov-6.889635_pt1 | contig 12269 bp, 10 predicted proteins | sample MGYA00511187_ERZ772917 | MGnify/ENA primary metagenome ERZ772917 (study PRJEB29015, sample SAMEA2737925) | human oral metagenome | biome: human oral; feature: human-associated habitat; material: dental | place: China | collected 2012 ... | reverse complement strand
CTTGCACCCAACACGCTTTCCAAGCGTGCGCCATAGGCCACTAGGCGAATCCTCCGTGCACATCGTGCCGAACAATGATAAACGGAAACAGCCGCCGAAAGCGAATCCGCGCAGGAGCACGGCCGGTGGCATCAGTCACGGGGGCGGCGCCGTCACCATCTGAACACGATCGCGTACATGAAAATCCACCAGGCCAGAGCGCCCCCCGACAGGACGAGCGCCGCCGCGGACTCGTGGCGGCCCACCTGCCCGGGCAAGCCGGAGGAGCGGGCAAGGCCGACGATCCCGAGCACCAGGGGGACCGGGCAGAAAATCCCCAGCAGCGGCATCGCCAGGACCGACAGCCACAGGGCCACAGTCGCCACCGGGTTCGCGATCGGCTTGGGCGCGGTGTAGCCGCCCATCGCGAAGACCGCCGCGGCGTCGACCCGCTCGGTCCCGGGGAACGCCTCCCCCAGGGCGGCGGACCCGCCCCCGGACGCCCCGGTGTACGACCCGTAGGGGTCCGAGGCGGTTCCCGCCCCGCGAGAACCGGGGTAGCCGGGGGGCGCGGCGAGGGGGGCGTTCGGAGTGCTCACTCCTCAAGGGTCCCACAGCTCGGCCCGGATCACGAGGGTTCCAGGGAAACCGGTCACATAATCCCCAGATGTGACGTGCGCCCCCTTGGGGCGAAGTATCCTGGTGTTCCGACCGGCTGACCGGCCACACGCCCATCACCTGATCGGAGACAGCTCACTCATGAGCGCACAAAAGTCCAGCATTTTCACATGGCGGACCCACGGGGACGGCACTTCCATCCAACCGGGCGACGTCGTCCTGCCCGGCGAGCGCCTCTCATGGCCCCGAACGATCGGCATCGGCGCCCAGCACGTCATCGCGATGTTCGGCGCGACGTTCCTGGTCCCCCTGCTCACCGGCTTCCCCCCGTCGACGACCCTGTTCTTCACGGCCGTGGGGACCCTGCTCTTCTTCCTCATCACAGCGGGGCGCCTGCCCTCGTACCTGGGCTCCTCATTCGCCCTCATCTCGCCGATCCTGGTGGTCTCGCAGACCCTCGGCGCCGACTACGCCCTCGGCGGCATCATCGCCACCGGCGCGACGCTGGCCCTGGTGGGCGCGGTCGTCCACTTCGCCGGAGTGCGGTGGATCGACGCGGTCATGCCGCCCGTGGTCACGGGGGCGATCGTGGCACTCATCGGTTTGAACCTGGCACCCGCCGCGTGGAACTGGGTGAAGGAGGGACCCGTCACGGCGGTCGTGACGATCGTGGCGGTCTGCCTGGTGACGGTGCTGTTCAAGGGCATCATCGGGCGCCTGTCGATCCTCATCGGCGTGCTCGTCGGCTACGCGGCGGCCGTCATCCAGGGCGAGGTCGACTTCACCGCCGTCGGCTCCGCCGCGTGGATCGGACTGCCGCAGTTCCACGCCCCCGCTTTCGCGGTCTCGACGCTGGGCCTGTTCGTGCCCGTGGTCTTCGTCCTGGTCGCCGAGAACGTCGGCCACGTGAAGTCGGTGTCCGCCATGACGGGCGAGAACCTGGACGGCCTGACGGGCCGCGCCCTGGTCGCCGACGGCGTTTCGACGATGCTCGCAGGAGCCGGAGGCGGCTCGGGCACGACGACCTACGCGGAGAACATCGGGGTCATGGCCGCCACCCGCGTGTACTCGACTGCGGCTTACGTGATCGCCGCGTTCTTCGCCTTCGCCCTGTCCCTCATGCCGAAGTTCGGCGCCCTGATCGCCACCATCCCCCACGGGGTGCTCGGCGGCGCGGGCACAGTGCTCTACGGGATGATCGGGATGCTGGGCGTGCGCATCTGGGTGCAGAACCGCGTGGACTTCTCCAACCCCGTCAACCTCAACACCGCGGCTGTGTCGCTCATCGTCGCGATCGCTGACTTCACGTGGACCGTGTCCGGCATGGCCTTCGGAGGGATCGCCCTGGGCACAGCGGCCGCGATCCTCGTCTACCACAGCATGCGCGCCGTCTCGAAGCTGCGCGGGACGAACCTGGAGGCCGCGTCCCCGGCCTCGGCCCCCTCCGGATCCGAGTTGGAGGGCGAGGCCTACGCGAAGAGGCACCGCGCCGCCTCGGACTGACCCCCTTCCCTTTCCGACGAGGCGGGGGCCGGGTTCCGACGAAGCCGGGGCCGGGTTCCGACGAGGCCGGGGCCGGGTTCCGACGAGGCCGGGGCCGGGTTCCGACGAGGCCGGGGCCGTGCGCGCCCGCTGCCGGAACGCGGCGAAGCGGGCACACTGCCGGAGCGCGGCGAAGCGGGCCCGCATTGGGGCCGGCCCCAGTTGGGACGCCTGGGCGGGCATGCGGAGGCCCACAGGATCCGCGGCCCGTCGGTGACGGAGCCCTTCATACCGCATGATCAGAGCGCGCGTGCCCGTATCGGGGCAGGCAACGGATCATTGGGGCAGGGCGTCTATCCGCACCGGGGCAGGAAACAGGCCATTGGGGCAGGCAATCCGCCTACCCCAATGCGCGGTTCCCTACCCCAATGTGGGCTAGCCTGCCCCAATGCGACTCCCGGCGCCCGGGAGGGCGCCCCCCGCGCCCGTAGAGCCCCAGTCGACTGGTTGCCTTCCCCTCAAGCCCCGACAAGGGCGCTCCCGCGCCCACAAACCCCCAGATCAAATGACATCCACCACTCAATCCCACCGGATCTGCGCCACGCATCACAAAAAGATTACATGTCATTAGTTTCCATGGCAGGGTATTCCCCATGTCCGAGCCGGAAGAACTCGACGCCTCGCTGATGGCCTCGCTCGTGATCGCGCAGATCGCGGCGTGGAACGCCATGGAGCGCGCCCTTTCAACCTCGAGGGTCCCCCTCAGCTACGGGCGCTACCTGGTGCTCCTCACGATCACCGGCGCCTTGGGGCGCGCCCGCATCCAGGACGTCGCCACCAGCCAGCGCATCACGGTCGGAGCCGCCTCGCGCCTCGTCGACCGCCTGTGCGCGGACGGCCTCGTCCAGCGCCACCCCTCGCCCACCGACCGGCGCGTCGCCCTGCTCTCCGTCACCGACGAGGGGGCGCGCAGGCTCAGGGACGCCCAGGGGGTCGTCGAGGCCGAGACGCGCCGCGTCTTCTCACCCCTGGATCCCGACCAGCGCGCCTCGCTATCGGCGATGCTCACAAAAGTCACACTCACCGCGGAGGCCACCCGATGATCCGATTCGACGCAGTCTCGAAGACCTACCCCGGGGGCACCACTGCCGTCGAGGACTTCTCCCTGCGGATCCCCGAGCGCACGACCACTGTCTTCCTGGGCACCTCGGGCTGCGGGAAGACGACCCTCATGCGGATGGTGAACGCGATGGTGGCCCCCACCTCGGGCCGCGTGCTCGTGCGCGGCCAGGACGTGTCGGAGCAGGACCCCGTGGCGCTGCGCCGCTCCATCGGCTACGTCCTGCAGGAGGGCGGCCTCTTCCCCCACCGCACCATCGCCGACAACATCGCCACCGTCCCCCTGCTGGAGGGCGCGCCCCGCCGCGAGGCCCGGGCGCGGGCGCTGGAGCTCATGGACCTGGTCGGCTTGGACCGCGACATGGCGGGGCGCTACCCCGCCCAACTCTCCGGCGGTCAGCGCCAGCGCGTGGGGGTCGCCCGCGCCCTGGCGAACGAGGCGGACATCCTGCTCATGGACGAGCCCTTCGGCGCCCTGGACCCCCTGGTGCGCGCCGACCTGCAGGCCGAGCTCATCCGCATCCGAGAACAACTGGGCACGACCATCCTCTTCGTCACCCACGACATTGACGAGGCGTTCCTGCTGGGCGACCAGATCGCAGTGCTGCGCACCGGAGGGCGCGCCGCCCAGGTCGGCACCGCCCAGGAACTGCTCTCCCACCCCGCCGACGACTTCGTCGCGGACTTCGTCGGCGCCTCGCGCGCCGCCCGGCCGGTCCGCATCGACCACCGGCGCGGGGGCCTGGTGGTCGACGAGGCGGGGACTCCCGTGGGCACCCTGTGCGAACCCGATCGGGGGGCGCGCCCATGACATGGCTGATGTCGAACTGGGGCCTGGTCGGCGAGCTCGCGCTCACGCACCTGGCCATCGCGGTGCCCGCCATCGTGTGCTCGGTCCTGATCGCGGTACCCATCGGATGGTTCGCGGCGCGCTCGAAGCGCGTCGGACCGCCCGTGCTGGCGGTCCTGTCGGCGATGTACGCGGTGCCCTCGCTGCCCTTGCTCATCATCGTTCCGGTGGTGGTGGGCGTCTCCTACCGCTCGCCCGTCAACATGGTGCTCATCCTCACCCTGTACGGCGTGGCCGTGCTGGTGCGCCAGAGCGCGGAGGGCTTCTCCGCCATCGAGCGGGCCACCCTGCGCAGCGCCGTCGCCTGCGGTTTCGGCCCGGCGCGCCGATTCCGGCAAGTGGAGCTCCCCCTGGCCGCCCCCGTCATCGTGGCGGGGACCCGAGTCGTCGTGACATCGACCGTCTCACTGGTGACGATCGGGGCGTTCGTGGGCGTACGCTCGCTGGGCACCCTCTTCACCGACGGCTTCCAGCGCGGCCTGGTCGCCGAGGTCGTCGTCGGCCTGGCCGCCACCATCGCCCTGGCGCTCGGAATCGACGCCCTGGTCGCCGGGATCGGCAGGGCCGCGACGCCGTGGACCCGGGTGGGCGCCGCCGCGGAGGACGAACAGGGGGCCCGGGCATGAGCGTCCTCATCGAGGCCCTGCGGTGGTTGGCCGATCCCGGGCACTGGGGCGGGGAGACGGGTATCGCTTGGCGCACCGCGCAGCACCTGGGGATCACCGTCCTGGTCGTCGCCCTCGCGATGGCGCTCGCCGTGCCAGTGGGCACGTGGATCGGGCACACCGGCCGCGGTCGCTGGCTGGTGTCCGCCACAGGAGCGGCGCGCGCCGTGCCCACGCTCGGGGTCCTCACCCTGACCGGCCTCGCCCTGGGGATCGGACTGGCGGCGCCCGCGGTGGCGCTGCTGGTGCTGGCCCTGCCCCCCATGCTGGCGGGCACGTACTCCGGCATCGCCTCCACCGAGCGCACCACTGTGGACGCCGCGCGGGCGATCGGACTCACCGAATGGCAGGTGGTCACCCAGGTGGAGATCCCCCACGCGATGGCGATCATCATGGCCGGCGTGCGCGGCGCTGTCCTGCAGGTCATCGCGACAGCCACCCTGGCCGCCTACACGGCCGACTACGGGCTAGGCCGCTTCCTCTACGCGGGCCTCAAAACCCGCGACTACGCGCAGATGATCGGCGGAGCGCTGGTGGTCGTGGTCCTGGCGCTCGTGGTGGACGCCGCCCTGGGCGCGCTCCAGCGCCGGATCGACTCGCGCGGAGCCCCCGACCCGGACCCCTCGTCCGCGGCTGCGCCCGCCCCCGCCGCGCAGACCGGCCCCGGAACCCCTGCCCACTAGCCACCAACTGCCGCGCCGACGGGCACCGCCCTGGCCCCCGACCCACCCCCCACCCCACCGAGGAGACACCATGAGAAGGAAACACGCCGCCCTGGCCGCCGTCGCTGCGGGCACCCTGGCACTATCGGCCTGCGGCTCCGCCTCGTCGCTCGAGGGCTCCGCTTCCTCGGGGGACGCGCTGACCGTCGGCTCACAGGACTACTACTCGAACGAGATCATCGCCGAGACCTACGCCCAGGCCCTGGAAGGCGCCGGTTTCAAGGTGAACAGGCAGATGCGCATCGGCCAGCGCGAGGTCTACATGCCCGAGGTCGCCAAGGGAACGATCGACGTGTTCCCCGAGTACACGGGGAACTTGCTGCAACACCTCAAGGCCGACGCCACCGAGACCACCTCCGAGGACGTGTACCGCGCACTCGGCGAAGCCCTGCCCGAGGGCCTGCGCGCCCTGGATCAGGCGGGGGCCACAGACCAGGACTCCTATGTGGTCTCCGAGGAGTTCGCCCAGCTCCACTCCCTCACCTCCATCGGGGATCTGGCGGGAGTGGGCACCGTGGTGCTGGGCGGGAACTCAGAGCTCGAGACACGCCCCTACGGCCCCGAGGGCCTCGCCTCCGTCTACGGCGTCACGGCCACGTTCACGCCCATCGAGGACTCGGGCGGGCGTCTGGCGGCCAAGGCTCTGCTCGACGGCACCGTGCAGGTGGCGGACATCTACTCGTCGAACCCCGTTCTGGCTGAGGGAGGGCTGAGGGTCCTCCAAGATCCCGAAGGCCTTTTCCTGGCCTCGCACGTGGTGCCCATCGTGTCGTCGAAGGTGGACGAACGGGCGGCAGCGGTCATCAACTCCGTGAGTGCGGCGCTCACGCCAGAGGCGCTCATCGAGATGAACCGCCAATCCACCGCGGAGCAGAAGTCCGCCGCCGACATCGCCCGCGCATGGTTGGCCGCACAGGGGCTGGCGGGCTGACGCGCCCCGATGGCCCGTGGGGAGGGCGCCCCCTCGCTGATAGGCGGCCCGGGCGCCCTCCCCGTGCCCGTGGCGCCGTGGTCCAGTGCCGCGTAGGGCGGCACGATCAAGAAGCGCCCTCCCCGTGCCCGTGGCGCCGTGGCGGCCCCCGCCTCGTCACCCCACGAGGCGGGGGCCGGCCCGGCCGCACTGGCGCCCAACCGACGCCAACACATGTGTTCCATTACATGATTTTACCTAAACTTTACAATCGTGACCGAAATGTAATGCACACATGATGGACATCCATCGTTTCAACCACGCCCGGGACGATACCCTCATCACGTCACCGGCGGTCTCACATCAGACCGCCCCATCTACATAGGAGGGCATCTCCATGAACCTGAAGAAGGCCTGGCTGGCGGTCCCCGCAGCCGCGGCGCTCGCGCTGACCGCGTGCAGCGGCGGTGGCGGCGGCTCCAACGCATCGGGCGGATCCAGCGACGGGATCGTCACCGTCAACGGCTCCGAGCCCCAGAACACCCTGCTGCCCGGCATGACCAGCGAGAACGGCGGCGGGCGCATCCTCACCGCCCTCTTCTCCGGGCTGGTCCGCTACGACAACAGCGGCAAGACCGTCCTCGACGTGGCCGAGTCCATCGAGCCCAACGAGGACAACACCGTGTGGACCATCAAGCTCCACAACGACCGCAAGTTCTCCGACGGCACCCCCGTGAAGGCCTCCAACTTCATCGGGGCGTGGAACCTCGTCACCTCCGAGAAACAGGTCCAGGCCGCGTTCTTCGACTTCTTCCAAGGGACCGACGACGAGGGCAACGGCGAGATCACCGGCCTGGAGGCGTCCGACGAGTACACCTTCACCGCCACCCTCAAGCAGCCCACCGCGGACTTCCGCGACCGGCTCGGCTACTCCGCCTACGCGCCCCTGCCCGACTCGACCCTGGCCGACCCCGACAACGGCGGCGAGCACCCGGTCGGCAACGGCCCCTACAAGGTCGATGGCGAGAACGCCTGGGAGCACAACGTCCAGATCAAGATGGTCCCGAACGAGAACTACGTGGGCGACACGCCCGCTAAGAACAAGGGACTCACCATGGTGTTCTACACCTCCCTGGACGCCGCCTACCAGGACCTGCTCTCCAACAACCTCGACGTCCTGGACGCCGTCCCCAACGCCGCTTTCAGCACGTACGAGTCGGAGCTGAAGGGCCGCACGGCCAACCAGCCCTACGCCGGCATCCAGTGCTTCACGATCCCGCAGTGGCTGCCCCACTTCACGGGCGAGGAGGGCCGCCTGCGCCGCCAGGCCATCTCCATGGCGGTCGATCGCGACTCCATCACGAAGACCATCTTCAACGGCACCCGCACGGCCGCCACGGACTTCACCTCACCCACGCTGCCCACCTACTCCGACAAACTGAGCGGCAACGAAGTCCTCGCCTACAACCCCGACAAGGCCAAGGAACTGTGGGCGCAGGCCGACGCCATCACCCCGTGGGACGGCACCTTCAAGCTCTCCTACAACTCCGACGGCGGCCACAAGGAATGGGTCGACGCCACCGTGAACTCCATCAAGAACACGCTGGGCATCGACGCCGAGGGCAACCCGTACCCCGACTTCAAGTCCCTGCTGGCGGCCGAGGACGACCAGTCCATCACCGGCGCCTTCCGCGCCGGGTGGATGGCCGACTACCCCAACCCCTACAACTTCCTGCAGCCCCTCTACCAGACGAAGGCCGCCTCCAACAAGGGCGACTACTCGAACACCGAGTTCGACTCGCTCATGACCCAGGCCTCCTCCGCGGCCACGCCGGAGGACTCCGCCAAGTTCCTCCAGCAGGCGCAGGAGATCCTGCTCACCGACTTGCCCTCCATCCCCCTGTGGTACCCGAACACGAACGGCGGCTGGTCGGCGAACGTGGACAACGTCTCCTTCGACTGGCACGGGCAGGCCGTCTACCAGGACATCACCAAGAAGTGACCACTTCGAAGTGACGCGGTAGCGGATCCGACGATCCACCGCCAGGGGTGTGACGAGCGGTTGCCCCGCTCGCCACACCCCTGCTCGCGTTCCCACCACCACGGCGCTCCAGGACCAGTACCGCGGCCCGCCCGCCCCGGGCAGCGGCCCCGTGCCCGATCCCGCAATATCCCGTTTGCGCCCCCTTTACCCTATGATGAAAGCAAAGGCCCCCCTTCTGACCAGGGGCCGGGCCCCGGGCCGCGCCCCGAGGGCCGCACGACCGATTAGAACTTCAAAGGAATGTCCATGCTCCGATACATCGGACGGAGGCTCCTGCAGACCATCCCGGTCTTCTTCGGCGCCACCTTTCTGATCTTCGCGATGGTCTACCTGATGCCAGGTGACCCAGTCGCCGCCCTCGGCGGCGACCGCGGCCTCTCCGAATCCGCCGCCGCCCAGATCCGCGCCCAGTACAACCTGGACAAGCCCTTCTGGATGCAGTACCTGCTCTACCTCAAGGGAGTATTCACCCTCGACTTCGGAAAGGCGTTCAACGGGCAGCCGGTCATCGACCTCATCGCCGGGGCCTTCCCCATCACCATCCGGCTGGCGCTGTACGCCATGGCCATCGAGACGATCCTGGGCATCACACTGGGCGTCATCGCCGGCGTCAAACGGGGCGGCTGGTTCGACTCCACGGTCCTCGTCCTGTCCCTGGCCCTCATCTCCGTGCCCACCTTCGTCCTCGGCTTCGTCCTCCAGTTCTTCCTGGGCGTCAAACTGGGCTGGCTGCCCACAACCGCCTCGAACTCCGTCACATTCGAGTCCCTGACGATGCCGGCGATGGTCCTGGGCGGCGTGTCCCTGGCCTACGTCATCCGGCTCACGCGCCAATCCGTCTCGCAGAACGTCTCCGCCGACTACGTGCGCACCGCCCGGGCCAAGGGCCTGCCCGGCGGAGTCGTCATGACCCGCCACATCCTGCGCAACTCCCTCATCCCCGTCGCCACCTTCCTGGGCGGCGACCTCGGCGCCCTCATGGGCGGCGCGATCATCACCGAGGGCATCTTCAACATCCACGGCGTCGGCGGAACCCTGTGGAACGCCATCATCAAGGGCGAGCCCCAGACGGTCGTGTCCGTCACCACGGTCCTGGTGCTGGTCTACATCATCGCCAACCTGCTCGTCGACCTGCTCTACGCCGTACTCGACCCGAGGATCCGTTATGAGTGACATGATTCCCTCCGCGAACATCACGCGCACCCGCGCCAACCAGGAGCACTACGTCTCCGACATCGACGAGACCGGCCTGGGCGCAGTCGACGCCGTCCCCGACGAGGGCGCCCCCTCCTCGATGTGGGGCGAGGCGTGGAAGCGCCTGCGCAGGCGGCCCATCTTCTGGTTCGCCGCCATCATCATCGTGGCCACCATCCTCATCTCGCTCTTCCCCGGGCTGTTCACCGGCCAGGACCCCGCGTACTGCGTCCTCGAACGCCACAACGGCGCCGCCACCAGCGGCCACCCCTTCGGTTTCGACAAGCAGGGCTGCGACATCTACGCCCGCGTCATCTACGGGGCGCGCGCCTCGGTGTCCGTAGGCGTCCTCACCACGATCGCCGTCGTCATCATCGGCGCCACCATCGGCGCCCTCGCCGGCTACTTCGGCGGGTGGCTCGACGCGCTGCTGTCGCGCATCACCGACGTGTTCTTCGCCGTCCCGCTGCTGCTGGCCGCCATCGTGTTCATGCAGATGTTCAAGGAGTCCCGCTCCATCATGATGGTCGTCACCGTGCTGGCGGTATTCGGATGGACGCAGATCGCCCGTATCACCAGGGGCGCCGTCATGACCGCGAAGAACGAGGAGTTCGTCACCGCGGCCAGGGCGACCGGCGCCTCCCGCGCGCGCATCCTCGTCTCCCACATCATCCCGAACTCGATGGCGCCCATCATCGTCTACGCCACAGTCGCACTGGGCACCTTCATCGTGTCCGAGGCGTCCCTGTCCTTCATGGGCATCGGCCTGCCCACCTCCGTGATCTCCTGGGGCGCCGACATCTCGGCCGCCCAGGGGTCCCTGCGGGACGCGCCGATGAACCTCTTCTACCCGGGCATGGCGCTGGCGCTGACCGTCCTCAGCTTCATCATGATGGGCGACGCCGTGCGCGAAGCCCTCGACCCGAAGGCACGTAAGTGAGCGACAACACGAACAACACCCAGCCACTCACCGACGAGCAGATGGAGGCCGCCGTCGAGCGCGCCGTCCAAGCGCGCCCTGCCGACGAGGCGGGCACCGCTTCCGCCCCGTCGGACGTCCACCCCGACGACGCGAACCCGCTGCTGAAGATCACCGACCTCGAAGTGGCCTTCACGTCCTCGACGGGCGTCGTCCCCGCCGTGCGCGGCGCCAACCTGACGATCTACCCCGGCCAGACCGTCGCGATCGTCGGCGAGTCCGGCTCCGGCAAGTCCACCACGGCCGCGGCCGTCATCGGCCTGCTGCCCGGCACCGGCAAGGTCACGGGCGGCACCATCGAGTTCGACGGGCAGGACATCACGCACCTGAGCACCAAGGAATGGGTGAGGCTGCGCGGCTCCGGCATCGGCCTGGTCCCCCAGGACCCCATGACCAACCTCAACCCCGTCCTGCGCATCGGCACCCAGGTGAAAGAGGCGCTCAAAGCCAACAACGTGGTGCCCAACTCCGAGATCGGCGCGCGCGTCGCCGCGCTGCTGGAGGAGGCGGGCCTGCCCGACGCGGAGCGCCGCGCCAAGCAGTACCCCCACGAGTTCTCCGGCGGCATGCGCCAGCGCGCCCTCATCGCCATCGGCATGGCCGCACACCCCAAGCTGCTCATCGCCGACGAGCCCACCAGCGCCCTCGACGTCACCGTCCAGCGCCGGATCCTCGACCACCTCGGCAAACTCACCGCCGAAATGGGCACCGCGGTCCTCTTCATCACCCACGACCTCGGCCTGGCCGCTGAGCGCGCCGAGCAACTGGTCGTCATGCACCGCGGTCGCATCGTCGAGTCCGGCCCCGCCCTGGAGATCCTCCAGCACCCCCAGCACCCCTACACCAAGCGCCTCGTCTCCGCGGCCCCGTCGCTGGCCTCGGCCCGCATCGAGTCCGCCCACAAGCGCGGCGTCCAGGTCACGGAGGAGGAGCTCACCGGCGCGGGCATGGGGTCGACCTCCACGGAGGAGATCATCCGCGTCGAGCACCTGTCCAAGGAGTTCGACATCCGCGGCGCCAAGGGCGAGGCGAAGATCCTCAAGGCCGTCGACGACGTCTCCTTCGCCCTGCGGCGCGGCACCACCCTGGCCGTCGTCGGCGAGTCCGGCTCCGGCAAGTCCACCGCGGCGAACATGGTGCTCCAACTGCTCACCCCCACCTCGGGGAAGATCTTCTTCGACGGGCAGGACACCGCGAACATGAGCGAGGGGGAGCTCTTCCGCCTGCGCCGCCGCCTCCAGGCGGTGTTCCAGAACCCCTACGGGTCGCTGGACCCCATGTACTCCATCTACCGCCTCATCGAGGAGCCCCTGAAGATCCACGGCTACGGCACCCCCGCCTACGCCAAACAGGAGTACGACCGCGCCCAGGCGACCGGGCGCGAGCCCGAGGAGTGGATCTCCAAGCTCATGGACGCCTCCTCAGGGGCAGTGATGTCCAGCGCCGCCAAGCAGGAGCTCAACCCCAAGAGGCTGCGCATCGCGCGCGTCTCGGAGCTGCTGGAGATGGTGGCGCTGCCCCGTTCGGCGATGCGCCGCTACCCCAACGAGCTGTCGGGCGGGCAGCGCCAGCGCGTCGCCGTCGCCCGCGCCCTGGCGCTCAACCCCGAGGTCATCGTCCTCGACGAGGCCGTGTCCGCCCTGGACGTGCTCGTGCAGAACCAGATCCTGTACCTGCTCAACGACCTGCAGGCGCAGCTGGGCCTGT
>ERZ772917.1666-NODE-1666-length-12274-cov-14.950160_pt1 | contig 12274 bp, 10 predicted proteins | sample MGYA00511187_ERZ772917 | MGnify/ENA primary metagenome ERZ772917 (study PRJEB29015, sample SAMEA2737925) | human oral metagenome | biome: human oral; feature: human-associated habitat; material: dental | place: China | collected 2012 ... | reverse complement strand
AGATTTGCTCGGCTCATTCTATTTAATTTTTATTCTAAAATCTGGAATGTAACTCACTTATTTTTTTATACAGCTGGATGTGTAAGAGTATTTTAATGAGGGAGGTATAAAATGTATAATCCAACAGTGATAGATAATAATGGAAAATCAGAAAGAGCTTATGATATATACTCAAGACTTTTAAAAGACAGAATAATATTTGTAGGAACTGCAATAGATGAAACAGTTGCAAATTCAATAATTGCACAACTTTTATATTTAGAGGCAGAAGACCCAGAAAAAGATATAATTATGTATATCAATAGCCCAGGTGGAAGTGTAACAGATGGAATGGCTATATATGATACTATGAACTATATAAAGCCAGATGTTCAAACTGTCTGTGTAGGGCAAGCAGCAAGTATGGGAGCATTCTTATTGGCAGCAGGAGCAAAGGGAAAGAGATTTGCTTTAGAAAATTCTAGAATAATGATACATCAACCCCTTATATCAGGTGGTTTAAAAGGACAAGCAACAGATATTTCTATACATGCCAATGAACTTTTAAAATTAAAAGATAAATTAGCAGAATTACTTGCTAAAAATACAGGAAAAACAAAAGAACAAATATTAAGAGATACAGAAAGAGATAATTATTTAAGTTCTGAAGAAGCAGTAAATTATGGTTTAATTGATAAGGTATTTAGAAGATAAGGTGATAAAAATGTCAAAGAAAATGGATAGATGTTCTTTCTGTGGCAGAACAGAAAGAGAAGTAACACAATTATTCCAAGGACCAGGAGATGTCTTTATATGTGATAGTTGTGTGGAAAGTTGCCATAGTCTATTGAGAGATGATATGTATTCTCTTGCAAGAGAGTATGAAAATTCAAGAGATGGAAAACCTCATAATAATAAAAATTATAAGGGGAAAATAGAACTTTTGAAGCCAGTTGAAATAAAGGCTAAATTAGATGAATATGTGGTTGGGCAAGATGAAGCTAAAAAAGTTTTATCAGTTGCTGTTTATAATCACTATAAGAGAATTTTAAATAATGGGCAAGATGAAGATGGAGTAGAGTTACAAAAATCAAATGTTTTACTTGTTGGACCTACTGGTTCAGGAAAAACTTTACTTGCACAAACACTTGCAAGAATTTTAAATGTACCTTTTGCAATAGCAGATGCAACAACACTTACAGAAGCAGGATATGTTGGAGATGATGTTGAAAATGTATTAGTGAGACTTATCCAAGCCTGTAATTATGATATACCAAATGCTGAAAGAGGTATAATCTATATAGATGAGTTTGATAAAATAGCAAGAAAATCTGAAAATGTTTCAATAACAAGAGATGTTTCTGGTGAAGGTGTACAACAAGCCTTACTTAAAATAATAGAAGGTACAAAATCACAAGTTCCACCAGAAGGAGGAAGAAAGCATCCTAATCAAGAGTTAATAGAAATTGATACTAAAAATATCCTTTTCATAGTTGGAGGAGCATTTGAAGGACTTGAAAAAATTATAAAAGCTAGAACTAATAAAAAAGTTATAGGTTTTGGAGCAGAAGTTCAAAAACAAGATAGTATGGGTACAGAGGGAGAATTTTTTAAGAAAGTTTTACCAGAAGATTTAATGAAACAAGGTATTATTCCAGAATTAGTAGGAAGATTACCTGTAATTACTACTCTTGATAATTTAGATGAACAAACTTTAATAAATATTTTAACTAAACCTAAAAATGCAATAGTTAAGCAATACCAAAAATTATGTAAGTTAGAAGGAGTGAAATTGGAGTTTACTCAAGAAGCACTTACTGAAATTGCAAAAAGAGCATTAAAAAGAAAGATGGGAGCAAGAGGATTAAGAGCAATCATAGAACATACTATGCTTGATATTATGTTTGAATTACCATCTCAAAATAATATAAAAGAAATAACAATAACTAAGGATGCAATAGATAATTACAAAAAAGCAGAAATAGAATATAAATAAGGAGGAAAAATGTCAAAAGCACCATTTCTACCAATAAGAGATTTAGTAATATTCCCAAATGTTGTAACACCAATATATGTTGGTAGAGCTAATAGTATAGCAACATTAGAAAAAGCAATAGCAAATAAAACAAAATTAGTATTAGGTTTACAAAAAGATGCAAGTCAAGAAAACCCTACTTTTGATGGAGATATTTATGAAGTTGGAGTTATAGCAAATATAGTACAAATAATTAGAATGCCTAATAACAATATAAAAGTTTTAGTTGAAGCAGAAAATAGAGTAAAAATTAAAAATATAGAAAAAGAAGAAAATGAATATGTAACAACATATACAATTATAAAAGAAACTTTAAAAGATAGTAAAGAAACAGAAGCTATTTATAGAAAAGTTTTTACAAAGTTTGAAAAATATGTAAGTATGATAGGAAAATTCTCATCAGAACTTATTTTAAACTTAAAGAAAATTGAAGATTATTCAAATGGTTTAGATATAATGGCATCTAATTTAAATATCTCATCTGAAAAGAAACAAGAAATCTTAGAAATAAGTAATGTTAGAGATAGAGGATACAGAATTTTAGATGAAATAGTTGCTGAAATGGAAATAGCATCATTAGAAAAAACTATTGATGATAAAGTTAAAAATAAGATGAATGAAGCACAAAGAGCATATTATCTAAAAGAAAAAATCTCTGTTATGAAAGAAGAATTAGGAGATTTTTCACAAGATGATGATGTTATAGAAATTGTAGATAGATTAAAAAATACAGAACTTCCAAAAGAAGTGAGAGAAAAATTAGAAGCAGAAGTTAAGAAATTAACTAAAATGCAACCTTTCTCAGCTGAATCATCAGTTATTAGAAACTATATTGAAGCAGTTTTAGACCTACCTTGGAACTCTGAAACTAACGATGTTTTAGATTTAAAGAAAGCATCACAAATTTTAGAAAGAGACCACTATGGATTGAAAGATGCCAAGGAAAAAGTTTTAGATTATTTAGCAGTTAAAAAATTAAATCCATCTATGAATGGAGTAATTTTATGTCTTTCAGGACCACCAGGAATAGGTAAAACTTCACTTGTTAAGTCTATTGCAGAGTCAATGGGAAGAAAATTTGTAAGAGTTTCATTGGGTGGAGTTAGAGATGAAGCAGAAATTAGAGGACATAGAAGAACTTATGTAGGTTCTATGCCAGGAAAAATAATGAAAGCTATGAAAGAAGCAGGAACAAGTAACCCTGTTATACTTTTAGATGAAATTGACAAGATGTCAAATGATTTTAAAGGAGACCCTGCATCAGCAATGCTTGAAGTATTGGATCCTGAACAAAACAAAAATTTTGAAGACCATTATATAGATATGCCATTTGATTTATCAAAGGTATTTTTCGTGGCAACTGCTAATGATTTAAGAAATGTTTCTGCACCTTTAAGAGATAGAATGGATATTTTACAACTATCTTCTTATACAGAATTTGAAAAATTACATATAGCACAAAATTTCTTATTGAAACAAGCACAAAAAGAAAATGGACTTGCTGATGTGGAAATAAAAATACCTGATAAAGTTATGTTCAAACTAATAGATGAATATACAAGAGAAGCAGGAGTTAGAAATCTAAAAAGAGAAATTATAAATATCTGTAGAAAATTAGCAAGAGAAGTTGTAGAAAAGAAAGTAAAGAAATTTAATCTAAAAGCTAGTGACTTAGAAAAATATCTAGGTAAAGCTAAGTTTAGACCTGAAAAATCAAGAAAAGCAGATGGAAAAGTTGGAGTGGTAAACGGGCTAGCTTGGACAGCTGTTGGAGGAGTAACTCTTGATGTTCAAGGAGTTGATACAGCAGGTAAAGGAGATGTAACATTGACTGGAACTCTAGGAAATGTTATGAAAGAATCTGCTTCTGTTGCTATGACTTATGTAAAAGCAAACTTAAAAAAATATCCACCAAAAGATGAAAATTTCTTTAAGGATAGAGCTATACACTTACACTTCCCAGAAGGAGCAACTCCAAAAGATGGACCTTCTGCAGGAATAACTATAACAACTGCAATAGTATCTGTATTAACTAATAGAAAAGTTAGACAAGATATAGCAATGACAGGAGAAATTACAATAACAGGAGATGTTTTAGCTATAGGTGGAGTAAGAGAAAAAGTTATAGGAGCACATAGAGCTGGAATAAAAGAAGTTATCCTACCTGAAGATAACAGAGTGGATACTGATGAAATTCCTGATGAATTAAAATCAACTATGAAAATACACTTTGCTAAAACTTATGATGATGTAAGTAAATTAGTTTTTGTAAAATAAATTAGAGGTAAATTATGAAAATAAAAAAGGCTGACTTTGTTAAATCAGCAGTATATGAAAAAGATTACCCAGAACAATTAGATAAAATGGAATTTGCTTTCGTTGGAAGATCTAATGTTGGAAAGTCTTCTTTGATAAATAGTTTAACATCAAGATTGAAATTAGCAAGAACAAGTAAAACTCCTGGTAGAACACAGTTAATAAATTATTTTTTGATAAATGATGAGTTCTATATTGTGGATTTACCAGGTTATGGTTTTGCCAAAGTTCCTAAGGAAATGAAAAAACAATGGGGACAGACTATGGAAAGATATATTGCAAGTAAAAGGAAAAAATTAGTTTTTGTTTTACTTGATATAAGAAGAGTTCCTAGTGATGAAGATATAGAAATGCTTGAATGGCTTGAGTACAATGAAATGGACTATAAAATTATATTTACAAAAATAGATAAATTGTCAAATAATGAAAGAGCTAAACAATTAAAAGCAATTAAAACTAGACTTGTTTTTGATAATGAAGATGTATTTTTCCATTCATCTTTAACAAATAAAGGTAGAGATGAAATTCTTAACTTTATGGAAGAAAAATTAAATAATTAAAAATAAAAACCAATGACATTAGGAGTTGATAAAATGACAATCTATAAATATCTGAAAAAATATTTAGGGGGGCTAATTCTGATGTTGTTGGTTTTTTCTTATTCATACTCAGTGGAATTACCTAATCAAAAATATTTATTGAGAACTGTAAAAGAGAATTTTGATGATAAATATTCTGCAATTATGCCAGAAACTGATTGGAAAGATAAAGAGTTAAAAGGTAAAGTTAAATCAATGACTGAAATAACATATAAGTATGAAGATAATGAAGTAAAAAAGAAAAAAACTATATTCAATGAAAATGGTTATATAGTAGAAGAATTACATTATGATAAAAATAGAAAAGAGCCTTATAGTTATAAAAAAAGATATAATGATAAAGGTTTACTTATTGAAAGCCACGAACATACTTATAGTTATGAATATGATAAAAATGGGAACTTAGTTCAAATAAAAAGACCAAAGAATTCAGCTTATGGAGGACTTGAAAGAACTACTTATAATAAAGCTGGAAAGATAATTAGAACTCAGACTTTTACTCAAAACCAGTATGATAAGGCAGGAGTGAAGATAACTGATGATAGTAACTATCTTAAAGATAAAAATGGAGAATTATACCAAAGCTTAACTGACTATTCATATATCTATAATAAAGACGGGAAACTACAAGAGATTAGAGATAATGTTTTTTCTAGTGGAACTATAAAATATAGCTATGAATTTGAAGATGGTTTATATGTTGAAACTGCTGAGCTAGTTACACAAAAATTTGTAACTTATTATGATAAAGCTGGTAATGAAGTATATTATATGTGGGCAACTTGGAGGACAAGTCAAGAAGAACCTAGAATACAACTATACTTAGCTTTTAAGGATACAAAAAGAGATAAATATGGAAACCTAACTTATCAAGTAGCTAACAGAGTGGAAGTGGTGGATATAACTAAGGGTGAAGGTAATGATGTAGGTATATATGAAAAGAAAGTAATTGAATATGAATACTATGAGTAAATTTCTAGGAGTTGGTAAAATGAAAAAGTTTTTTTTATTGTTTACATTGATGTTATTAGTATTTAATTATTCCTATTCTTCACTAAAAATAATGCCAGAAAATGATTGGAAGAAAATGAATTTAAAAGGCAGAGTAATGAAGATGGTTAAAAAGGTTCATAAATATAATACCGATGGAAAAAGTCTAGGTGAAGAAGAGATAACATTTATTTTTAATAGCCAAGGTTATATAACAACAGAAATTCATGGAGGAGCTTTTTCATTGTCTTATGAATATGATGAAAATGGTTATTTAATAAGAAGTGTAGATGTTTACGGAATAGAACATGAGTACGAATACGAGTATGATGAAAATGGCTATTTAGTTCAAACAGATAGAGAAAGAAAAAAAAGAAGCTTTGCAAATATGAAAAAAAATTTCTATAATAAATATGGAAAACTAGCAAAAAGCCAACTTTTTACACAAAGTGAATATTCAAAAAAAGGTATAAAATTATCTAGTTCTGCAAAATATGAAAAAGATAAGAAAAAAGGATTATTTGAATTATTAAGTGAAGAGACTTATGTATATGATAAAAATGGAAAATTATTAAGAATTGATGATACAAAAGCTTCTGCTAATAGAGAGTATATTGTAATCACTTTTGAAAATTTTAAAGATGGTAAGTATGTAAGAACTGTTGAAGTTAATAGAATACAAGCATTCAAGACTTGTTATGATAAAGATGGCAATGAAATAGAATGGGCTTGGATAACTTATTCTCCTGAGGAACAAATTCAAACTTTTATACTTTATAGTGGAATAAAAAAAGATAAATATGGGAATTTAATAGAAAAAACAGGAAAATATTTAGAAATAACAGATGGTGGAAAAAAATTAGGTAAGGAAACAGGAGTAATAGCAGAAGAAATGAAAATTGAATATAAATATTATGAATAAAATTCTAGGAGTTGATAGAATGAAGAAATTTTTGTTATTATTTACATTGATGTTGTTAGTTTTCAATTATTCTTATTCAGTTTCAAAAATAATGCCAGAAAATGATTGGAAAGTAAAAAAATTAAAAGGTAAAGTTAAGACAATGGTTTCAAAAATAGATGAGTATGACTATTCAGGAAAAGTAGAAAACAAAATAGAAATAGTAACTAACTTTAATGAAAATGGCTATATAACAGAAGAAGTTAATTATTATAATGGAGACAAAAAACAAATATATAGTAATAAATACAATAAAGATGGTTTACTTATAGAAAGTAAGGAAGTACCAGGTAGAAAATGGGAACATACTTATAAATATGATAAAAATGGAAACTTAATTGAAACAAAAAAACCTGAGATAAGAAAAAAATCTGATAAAAGGGATCTAGAATATGAAGAGAACATATATGATAAGAATGGTAGAATGATTGTAACAAACCTTTATACAAAAAATATATACCAAAAAGATTTTGAGTTATTAAGTTCTTATACAAATGTATATGATAGTAAAGGTTTACTAATAGAACTAAGAGATAATATATCGTTTTCAAATAGTATAAAGTTTACCTATGAGTATGACGCAAATGGAGGATATTTAAGAACGGGACTTTCTGCTTCAAGAACAATACAACAATATTTTGATAAAAATGGAATAGAAAAAGAAACCCTAAGTACAAGTTGGATAAGCAAAGATACAGAACCAAGGGTAGATCAACATTTAAAAATGGAAACTAAACTTGATGGTAAAGGAAATATAATAGAAGAAACTGAAATTAGAATAGAAATAATAAATGAAAAAACTCGTGAATATAAGGAAAATGGTATTAGGAAAAAGACTGTAATTACATATGAATATTATGAATAAAAGTTAGGAGTTATTAGGTGAAAAAATATTTAAAATTCTTTATGTTGATGTTATTAATTTTTTCTTACTCTTATTCAGGAGTAATGCCAGAGACTGATTGGAAAATTAAAAATTTAAAAGGTAAAGTTAAATCTATGGTTAAGACTGAATATGAATATGATAGTTCAGGAAAGCTAGAAAAAACTTGGGTAACAGAAACTTATTTTAATGAACAAGGCTATATAACAGATGAAGTTCAATATGTAGATAATAGATTAAATCAAAGTATAATATATAAAAATAATAGTGATGGATTACCTATAAAAAAAGATGAAGTTAGTAGGAGATATAGTTATAAATATGAAGAAACAAAAGATGGGAATTTACTTGTGACTATTAAAGAAGAAAATGTAGATAATGAAAATTTTCCATTATTAGAAAAAATAACTTATAATAAAAATGGTAAAAAAGTTCATCATTTAGTTTATTCAGGTAAAGAATTAATAACAAATGATACATATATCTATAATGAAAAAGGTAATTTAATAGAAATAAAACAAGCTGTTTCAACAGATGTAAAAGATAATAGATTTCTAGAAAATGGTATTAAAATAACTTATAATTACAAAGCAAATGGAGATTATGAAAAAACAACTGAGGTAGCTACTGCAAAGTGGACATATCTCTATGATAAAAATGGGAATGAACAAGAGTATATATCAATGATTAAACAAGGTTCAGAAGGAAAAACTAAAATTTCTATATATTTAAAATTTAAAGATATAACAAGAGATGAACATGGAAATTTAACAAGAAGTACTTCAGTTAGATATGATTATTCAAAAAAGAAAGAAAGCAGTATATATAAAAAACTTGAAAATAAGTATGAATACTATAAATAGAAGGGATTGATTAAATGAAAAAGTATTTTAAACTATTTATGTTAATGTTATTAGTTTTTTCTTACTCTTATTCAGGAGTAATGCCTGAAACTGAGTGGGCAAAAAGAGGATTAAAAGGCAAAGTAAAATCTATGGTTAAGACTGAGTATGGATATGAAAATTCAGGAAAAATAAAATTTACTAGTTTAGTTAAAACAGAATTTAATGAAAAGGGATATATAACAAGAGAATCTTTTACAAGAGATGGAGTGGAATATAAAATTGTTCAATATCAATTTGATAAAAATGGCTTTATAGCTAAGAGGATTGAAGAAGTTCCTCAAAAAAGTCTTAATAATTATAAGTATTCTTACAAATATTCAAAAGATGGAAATTTAATTGAGAAAGCTGAATTGGTAGAAAGAGCAAAAGGATACTATCCAATGTATGATATAATAACTTATAATAAATTTGGAAAAGAAATAAATGAGTTAAAATATGTAGAGGGAGAATTAGAAAGTGATGTCTCAACTTTTTATAATGAAAGAGGAGATGCAATAGAGGTAAAAAATAATAGAAACCCTGATTATCCTTATATATTGATTTATTATGATTATCATAAAGATGGTGGATATGAAAAAACAGTAGATGGCCATGGCAGAAGAAGTTTTGTTGTTATTGATAAAAATGGTTTTCAAAAAGAACTTGCATATATTCTTTTCTTTGGTTCAAAAAATCCAGTAGTACAACTGGATACATATGTAAAAAATGTGGATGAGAAAAGAGATAAATATGGCAATGTAACTGAATTCACTTCTGTTAGCTATGATGTTTTAGAAAATAATAAAGCTGATGCAGAAGATATCTATAAACAACTTAGAGAACAAAAAATAAAAAAAATTGGTGTTAGTGGAAAAGTAGAAATAACTTATGAATACTATAATTAAAAATTTGGAAGGAGAGACAAAAATAAAATGAATGAATTAGACAAAAATTATTCGCCTAATGAGATAGAAGAAAAGTGGTATAAGATATGGGAGGACTCAAAGTATTTTGCAGCAAGTCTTTCATCAGAAAAGGAAAACTATTCAATAGTTATACCACCTCCAAATGTAACAGGAATTTTACATATGGGGCATGTTCTTAATAACTCAATTCAAGATACCTTAATAAGATATAATAGAATGACAGGGAAGAATACTCTTTGGATGCCAGGTTGTGACCATGCTGGAATAGCAACTCAAAATAAGGTTGAAAGAAAATTAGCAGAAGATGGATTGAAAAAAGAAGATATAGGTAGAGAAAAATTCCTTGAAATGACTTGGGATTGGAAAGAAAAATATGGAGGAATAATAACTAAACAATTAAGAAAGTTAGGGGCTTCACTTGATTGGGACAGAGAAAGATTTACTATGGACGAAGGGCTTTCTTATGCAGTTAAAAAAATCTTTAATGACCTATATCATGATGGATTAATCTATCAAGGTGAATATATGGTAAACTGGTGTCCTTCTTGTGGAACAGCACTTGCAGATGATGAAGTTGACCACGAAGAAAAAGATGGACATCTATGGCAAATAAAATATCCAGTAAAAGATTCTGATGAATATATAATAATAGCTACTTCAAGACCTGAAACTATGCTTGCTGACGTGGCAGTTGCAGTTCATCCAGAAGATGAAAGATATAAACATTTAATAGGAAAAACTTTAATTTTACCATTGGTTAATAGAGAAATTCCTGTTATTGCAGATGAATATGTTGATAAAGAATTTGGAACAGGAGCTTTAAAAATTACTCCTGCACATGACCCTAATGACTATAATTTAGGAAAGAAATACAATTTACCTATAATAAATATGTTAACTCCTGATGGAAAAATAGTTGAAGATTATCCTAAATATGCAGGACTTGATAGATTTGAAGCTAGAAAAAAGATAGTTGAAGATTTAAAAGCACAAGGCTTATTTGTAAAGACTGAACATTTACACCATGCAGTAGGACAATGTTATAGATGTCAAACTGTTATTGAGCCAAGAGTATCTCCTCAATGGTTTGTTAAGATGAAACCTCTTGCAGAAAAAGCACTTGAAGTTGTAAGAAATGGAGAAATAAAAATTCTTCCTAAGAGAATGGAAAAAATTTACTATAACTGGCTAGAAAATATAAGAGATTGGTGTATATCAAGACAAATTTGGTGGGGACATAGAATACCAGCTTGGTATGGACCAGATAGACATGTTTTTGTTGCTATGGATGAAGCAGAAGCAAAAGAACAAGCTAAAAAACATTATGGACATGATGTTGAATTAAATCAAGAAGAAGATGTTTTAGATACTTGGTTCTCATCTGCACTTTGGCCATTTTCAACAATGGGTTGGCCAGAAAAAACTAAGGAATTAGATTTATTCTATCCAACAAGTACATTGGTAACAGGAGCAGATATAATATTCTTCTGGGTAGCTAGAATGATAATGTTTGGTATGTATGAGCTTAAAAAGATACCATTTAAAAATGTATTCTTCCACGGAATTGTAAGGGATGAAATTGGTAGAAAGATGTCAAAATCTCTTGGAAATTCTCCTGACCCTCTTGATTTAATAAAAGAATTTGGAGTAGATGCTATAAGATTTTCTATGATATATAACACTTCTCAAGGGCAAGATGTACACTTCTCAACTGATTTACTAGGAATGGGGAGAAACTTTGCTAATAAAATTTGGAATGCTGCAAGATTTGTTATTATGAACTTAGAAGGTTTTGATGTAAAATCTGTGGATAAAACAAAATTAGATTATGAACTTGTTGATAAATGGATAATTTCAAGATTAAATGAAACTGCAAAAGATGTAAAAGATTGTTTAGAAAAATTTGAGCTTGATAATGCAGCAAAAGCAGTTTATGAATTTTTAAGAGGAGATTTCTGTGATTGGTATGTTGAAATTGCAAAAATCAGACTTTATAATGATGATGAAGATAAGAAAATTTCTAAATTAACAGCACAATATATGCTATGGACTATCCTAGAACAAGGATTGAGATTACTTCATCCATTTATGCCATTTATCACAGAAGAAATTTGGCAAAAAATAAAAGTAGATGGAGATACTATAATGCTACAACAATATCCAGTAGCAGATGATAGTTTAATAGATGTTAAAATTGAAAAATCTTTTGAATATATAAAAGAAGTTGTTTCATCTCTTAGAAATATAAGAGCAGAAAAGGGAATTTCTCCTGCAAAACCTGCAAAGGTAGTTGTATCAACTTCTAATTCAGAAGAATTAGAAACTCTTGAAAAGAATGAATTATTCATCAAAAAATTGGCTAACTTAGAAGAATTAACTTGTGGAACAGACTTAGAAGCACCAAGTCAAAGTTCTTTAAGAGTGGCAGGAAATTCATCAGTATATATGATATTAACAGGACTTTTAAATAATGAGGCAGAAATTAAGAAGATTAATGAACAACTTGCTAAGTTAGAAAAGGAATTAGAACCTGTAAATAGAAAGTTATCAGATGAAAAGTTTACTTCAAAAGCACCTCAACATATAATTGATAGAGAGCTAAGAATACAAAAAGAATATCAAGATAAGATAGAAAAGTTAAAAGAAAGTTTAAAAAGTTTTGAAGAATAAATAAAGTTAAGGGCTATTGTGAATTTGCAAT
>ERZ772917.1663-NODE-1663-length-12304-cov-104.253000_pt1 | contig 12304 bp, 9 predicted proteins | sample MGYA00511187_ERZ772917 | MGnify/ENA primary metagenome ERZ772917 (study PRJEB29015, sample SAMEA2737925) | human oral metagenome | biome: human oral; feature: human-associated habitat; material: dental | place: China | collected 2012 ... | reverse complement strand
GACGGCGAGGTCGTCACCTTCATCGACGAGCTGCACACCGTCGTCGGCGCGGGCGCCGGCTCCGACTCCTCCATGGACGCCGGCAACATGCTCAAGCCCATGCTCGCCCGCGGCGAGCTGCGCCTGGTCGGCGCCACGACGCTCGACGAGTACCGCGAGAACGTGGAGAAGGACCCCGCCCTGGAGCGGCGCTTCCAGCAGGTCTTCGTCGGCGAGCCCTCCGTGGCGGACACCGTGGCCATCCTGCGCGGCATCGCCCCCAAGTACGAGGCGCACCACCAGGTGACCATCTCCGACGGCGCCCTCGTGGCCGCCGCGACCCTGTCCGACCGCTACATCTCCGGCCGCCAGCTGCCCGACAAGGCCATCGACCTCATCGACGAGGCGGCCTCCCGCCTGCGCATGGAGCTCGACTCCAGCCCCGTGGAGATCGACGAGCTGCGTCGTCGGGTCGACCGGATGCGCATGGAGGAGTCCTACCTGGCCGACTCCATCGGCGACGAGGCGGCGGACCCGGCCGCCGCCGACCGTCTGGAGCGCCTGCGCGCCGAGCTCGCGGACGCCTCGGAGGCGCTGACGGCGCTCAACGCCCGCTGGGAGGCCGAGAAGGCGGGCCACAACCTGGTCGGCGAGCTGCGCGCCGCCCTCGACGAGCTGCGCACCAAGGCGGACCTGGCCGAGCGCGAGGGCCGCTTCGAGGAGGCCGGGCGGCTGCGCTACGGCGAGATGCCCGCCCTGGAGGCGCGCATCCGCGACACCGAGCTGGCCCAGGAGGCCGCCGAGTCCGTCGTCGGGCCCGACGGCGTGGAGCGCGAGCCCGCCACCGGTCCCATGATCGCCGAGAAGGTGGGCGCCCCGGAGATCGCCGAGGTCATCTCGGCCTGGACCGGCATCCCGGTGGGCAGGCTCCTGGCCGGTGAGCAGCGCAAGCTCCTGGAGATGGAGCAGGTCATCGGCGAGCGCCTCATCGGCCAGAAGACCGCCGTGCTGGCGGTGGCCGACGCCGTGCGCCGCTCGCGCGCCGGGGTCTCCGACCCCGACCGCCCCACCGGTTCCTTCCTCTTCCTGGGCCCCACCGGCGTGGGCAAGACCGAGTTGGCCAAGGCCCTGGCCGACTTCCTCTTCGACGACGAGCGCGCCATCGTCCGCATCGACATGAGCGAGTACTCCGAGAAGCACTCGGTGGCCCGGCTCGTGGGCGCCCCTCCTGGCTACGTCGGCTACGAGGAGGGCGGCCAGCTCACCGAGGCCGTGCGGCGCCGCCCCTACTCGGTGGTCCTGCTCGACGAGGTGGAGAAGGCCCACCCGGAGGTCTTCGACATCCTCCTCCAGGTCCTCGACGACGGCCGCCTCACCGACGGCCAGGGGCGCACTGTGGACTTCCGCCACGTCATCCTCGTGCTGACCTCCAACCTGGGTAGCCAGTTCCTCATCGACCCGCTGCTCAGCCCGGAGGAGAAGCGCAAGGAGGTCATGGCCCAGGTGCGCGCGGCCTTCAAGCCCGAGTTCCTCAACCGCCTGGACGACACCCTCGTCTTCGACGCCCTGACCAAGGAGGAGCTGGGCCGGATCGTCGAGATCCAGCTGGCCAGGATGCAGCAGCGCCTGGCCGACCACCGGCTCACGCTCACCGTCACCGACGCCGCCCGCGCCTGGCTGGCGGACGAGGGCTACGACCCCGCCTACGGGGCGCGCCCGCTGCGCCGCCTGGTCCAGCGCGAGATCGGCGACCGGCTGGCCCGCATGATCCTGGGCGGGGAGGTCCTCGACGGCCAGGAGGTGGTCGTGGACGTCGTCTCCGAGGGCGAGGGCGCGGGGCTGGTGCTCACCGCCCGGGGCGAGGCCTGGGCGCCGTCGGCCACCAGCGCCGCCTGAGCCGGCTGAGTCCGCTGGAGTCCGCCGGCTCCGCCTGAGTCGCCGGAGCCGGCTCGGGCCCCCGGAAGTGGGGGCCCGGGCCGGCTCTTTTCGCGCCCGCGTCCTCTCCCGGGGCGCGGGCGCCCCGGCTCACATGTACTGGCGGAGGTAGCCGACGATCGTCCAGGAGCCGTTCTCGTTGCGCTGCAGGTAGAACAGGCCCATCGTCTTGTCCGGCGCCCCGCCGGCGTCGTTGGTGAAGTTGAGGCGGCAGGTCACCGTGGGGGAGCCCTCCGAGTCCTGGGCCGAGGGGGGCTCCGCCCCCTGCGTGCACGAGCCGGCCGTCACCTCGACCTGGGGGTTGTTCACCCCGAACTTGGACCACCGGGCCCCCATCATGTCCCAGTCGTTGAAGGTGGTCCTGACGGACTGCTGATCGGTGGTCATCTTGTCGTAGACGCCCTGGGTCGCCACGGTGAGGAAGGCGGCGGAGTCGTCGTCGGCGATCGCCCGGGCGGCGGTCGACCAGGCCTCCTCGAGGGCGGGATCGGTCGTGGGGCTCCCGGTGGGCTCCGGCAGCGGGGTGGAGGTCGACGACGGGGGCCAGTCGGTGGCGTCCTCGGAGGCCGAGGGCGCAGGCGCCCCCTCCGAGGGGACGGGCGCGCCCCCCGAGGGCGGGGCGGCGCCGTCGGCCGCGGTGGTGGAGCCCGAACCCGGGGCCGCGCTGGTGGAGCCGGTGGTGGAGCCGTTGCCGCCGCAGGCGGCGAGGAGCCCGACGGCGAGCAGGAGCGCGACCGGAGCGGCGAGGAGTCTTCGGCTGATCGGCGTGGACATGGTCATTCCTCCTGGAGGTCAGGGATGCGCCGAGGCGACGGCGCGAACGCGCCATCCACCATAGGGGCGCGCGGCTCGCGGCGCGGGTGCGGGGGTCGCGGGCGTGTCCCCGATGGGCCCGGGCCGCGGACGGCGACGGCGGGCGGAGGGCGGGCGGAGCGGCGGGTGCCACAATGCCGGTATGAGTCTTCCGTCCGAATCCGCCGTCTCACCAACCCCCGCGCCCCGGCGGCGCGGACCCGGCCGGCCCCCCACCGGCAGCGAGGACAAGCGCGAGCGGATCCTCAACGAGGCCGTGGCCCTGTTCGGCGCGCGCGGCTACGCGGGCACCTCCCTGGCCGACGTCGCCGACGCCGCGGACATCTCCAAGGCGGGCCTGCTGCACCACTTCTCCTCCAAGGGCGCCCTGTTCGCCCAGGTCCTGGAGCGCCGCGACCGGCAGGCCGGCTCCCGGATCCTCCGGGAGGAGGACAGGGAGGATCCGTGGCTGCTCCTGGACGCCTTCGTGCGGCTCGTCGAGCACAACGCCCGCCATCGCGAGCTCGTGGCGATCTACACCGCGACCGCGGTGTCCGTCCTCGACGCCGACCACCCCGCGCACGCCTGGATGGCCGGGCACCTGGCGGGCACCGTCGAGATGTTCGAAAGGGCCTTCGAGCGGGGCAAGGAGGCCGGAACCGTGCACCCCGACGCGCCCTCGCGCCTCATCGCCCGGACGCTGACGGCGCTCAGCGACGGCCTGCAGATCCAGTGGCTGTGCGCGACCACGCCGCACACGGCGGCCCGCGAGTCCCTCGGGACGGACATGGCGGCGGAGGTCCGGCTCTACGCCGAGGGCCTGAGGCGCCAGTGGCGGCTCGAGCCCGCCCGGCGGGAATCGGCGTAGCGGCCGCCTCGGCCCCGGCGGGAGGGGCGGGCCCGGCCCGGAGGGGCCGCGAAGAAGGGGCGAGGCCCCGCACCACCGGTGCGGGGCCTCCTGTTGGGCTCGGGGGCGCGGTCCCTGAATCGCGGCTTCCCCGAACGCCTCGGCAGGTCAACGGGGTCCCTGATCCCCTCGTGCCGAGGGCGTTCCAACGAGCATCATCATACTGGTCCGCGGGCCCTCAAGTCACCACAAAAGCCCTTTTCAGGTCTCAAGATGGTGACAGATCGGCTCCGAGACGATCACGGCCCCGCCCCCGAGAAGTCTCAGAGCTCCTTGTGACCGAGCAGATCCGCGGTTTCACGCCGTAATTCGGGCCCCGGGCCGGTCGGCGGCCGAGGGGGGCGACTCGCCCCCGGAGCCCCCGGATCAAGAACGTGACCTTTGTCATCTTTTGCCGGCGGTCGTCTCCGCCGCCCGATCGCCGCCGCCGTCGAGCCCCCCGAGCTCGTGCACCCGGTCGGTGAAGACCCCCGTCGCGCCCCAGTCGAAGAGCTCGACGGCGCGCTCGCGGGTGTTGACCGTCCACACGTTGACGCCGTAGCCCAGCGCCCGGATCTCCTCCACGCGATCCCGGCTCAGGCCCGCCTGCGCCGGGTGGACGGCCCGCGCCCCCAGCATCTCGACGCGGGAGCGCCAGTCGTCGCCGAGCGATCCCGGCCCGGTCAGCAGCGCCAGGGCCGTGCCCGGCCGGCGCCGCCCCATCCTGTCCAGCAGGAGCGGGTTGAAGGAGGACACGAGCGCCTGCGAGGCCGGGGCGCGCTCGGCCAGCGCGTCGAGCTGCGCCGCCACGTCGTCGACCAGGCGGCGGCAGGCCGCGGCCCCCGCCTGGCAGGACTTGAGCTCGACATTGACGCTCATCGCGGTCTGGGCGACGACGTCGAGCGCGTCCGCCAGGGTCGGCAGGCCCTCCCCGGCGAAGGGGCGCGACCCGTCCTCGGCCCGGAACCAGGAGCCGGCGTCGATGGCCGGCAGGTCGGCGGCGCGCAGGCGGTAGTAGGAGCCGGTGCGGTCGGTGGTCCGGTCCAGGCTCGAGTCGTGGATGACGATGACGGTGCCGTCGCCGATGACGTCGACGTCGATCTCGACCCACCGGGCCCCGGCCCGAGCGGCGGCGCGCAGGGCCGCCAGCGTGTTCTCCGGGGCGAGGGCGCGCGCGCCGCGGTGGGCGAGGACGATCCGGGTGCCCGGCGCGGTCGGGTGTGGGCACGGGGCGGGGGGCCAACCGACCGGGGGGTCGGGGCGGGGGCCGGCGTCGGCGCTCATAATCCGATCATGCCCCTCATGCCCCGCCCGCGCCCCCGACGTGGGAGGATCGCGCCATGACACAGGCCAGCGCCGCGCCCGACATCGAGTTCCGCTCCGCCTACGACCAGGGCTTCGCGCGCGTGGCCGCCGTCACCCTGCCCGTGACCCTGGCCGATCCGGCCGCCAACGCGGCCGCCGTGATCGAACGGGCCCGCGACCTGGGCGACGACGGCGTGTGCCTGGCCGTCTTCCCCGAACTGGGCCTGACCGGCTACTCCATTGACGACCTCCTCCTGTCCGACGTCCTGCTCTCCGAGACCCTGGCCGCCATTGAGACCATCCGCGCCGCCTCAGCCGGGTTCCTGCCGGCGGTCGTCGTGGGCGCCCCCCTGCGGGAGGGCGGGCGCCTGTTCAACTGCGCCGTCGTCATCGCCGGCGGGGCGGTGCGCGGCGCCGCCCCCAAGTCCTACCCGCCCGCCTACCGCGAGTTCTACGAGAAGCGGCACTTCGCCTGCGGGGGCGACGCCGGCGAGAGCGACATCGACGTCAACGGCGCGCGCGTCCCCTTCGGCACCGACCTGCTGTTCGAGGTCGACGACGTGCCGGGCCTGGTCTTCCACGCCGAGGTCTGCGAGGACATGTGGGTGCCCGTGCCGCCCTCGTCCCTGGCGGCGCTGGCGGGCGCCACGGTCCTGGTCAACCTGTCCGGCTCGCCCGTCACCGTGGGGCGGGCCGAGGACCGCGAGCTGCTGGTCCGGGCCTCCAGCTCGCGGGGCCTGGCCGCCTACGTCTTCGCCGCCGCCGGGCAGGGGGAGTCCTCCACGGACCTGGCCTGGGACGGGCAGACCCTCGTCTACGAGAACGGCGAGCTGCTGGGCTCCACCGAGCGCTTCGGCGAGGGCGCCCGCGCCGCGGTCGTCGACGTCGACATCGAGGGCCTGCTCGCCGAGCGGGTGCGCCAGGGCTCCTTCGAGGACAACCGCCGGGCCCTGCTGCGCCCCGGCGCCGTCCCCGGGGGCGCGGGCTTCCGGACCGTGCGCATCGGCCGGGGCGACCTGACCGTCCCCCGCACCGACATCGGGCTGCGGCGCGCCGTCGACCGCTTCCCCTTCGTCCCCGACGACCCGGCCCGACTCGCCCAGGACTGCTACGAGGCCTACAACATCCAGGTCGCCGCCCTCGTCCAGCGGCTGCGCGCCATCGGCGAGCCCCGGATCGTCATCGGCGTGAGCGGGGGGCTGGACTCGACCCACGCCCTCATCGTGGCCGCCCGCGCCGTCGACCGCCTGGGCCTGGGCCGCGAGCACATCCACGCCATCACCATGCCGGGCTTCGCCACCAGCGCCGGGACCAGGTCCAACGCGCTGGCGCTGGCGCGGGCGCTGGGCTGCCATGTCGAGGAGCTGGACATCCGCCCGCTCGCCGAGCAGATGCTCGCCGCCATGGACCACCCCTACGGGCGCGGCGAGCGCGGGCGGGAGGTCTACGACGTCACCTTCGAGAACGTCCAGGCCGGGCTGCGCACCGACCTGCTGTTCCGCATCGCGGGCCGGCGCGGCGGCATCGTGCTGGGCACCGGGGACCTGAGCGAGCTGGCGCTGGGCTGGTGCACCTTCGGGGTGGGCGACCAGATGGCCCACTACGGGGTCAACGCCGGCATCCCCAAGACCCTCATCCAGCACCTCATCCGCTGGGTGGTGGCCGAGCGCCTCTTCCCCGACGACGTCGGGGACGTGCTGCTGGACATCCTGGGCACCGAGATCAGCCCCGAGCTCGTGCCCGCGCACGAGGGCGAGCCCATCCAGTCCACGCAGGCGAGGATCGGCCCCTACGCCCTGCAGGACTTCACCCTGTGGCACGTGCTGCGGCGCGGGTCCAGGCCCAGCCGCATCGCCTTCCTGGCGGAGAGGGCCTGGGCCGACCCCTCCGCCGGCGCCTGGCCGCCCGGCCTGCCCGAGGAGGAGAGGGTCGCCTACGACCTGGCCGCCATCAGGAAGTGGGAGCTGGTGTTCTTCAGGCGCTTCTTCTCCAACCAGTTCAAGCGCTCCACCCTGCCCAACGGCCCCAAGGTCGTGGCGGGCGGCTCGCTGTCCCCGCGCGGGGACTGGCGCATGCCCTCCGACGCCGCCGGCGCCGCCTGGATCGCCGAGCTCGAGCGCAACGTGCCCGAGGCCTGAGAGGAGCCGAGATGACCGGGGCAGTCCGCAGGTTGCTGTCCACCGACATCGACGGGACGATCGTCTTCGACCGGGCGATCTCGCCAGCCGACGTCGCCGCCATGCGCCGCTGGCGCGAGGCCGGCAACCTGCTGGTGATGAACACCGGCCGCTCGATCTCGGCGCTGCGCAGCGCCCTGGACGGCTTCGACGTCGACTACGACTACGCGGTCCTCTACACGGGGGCCGTCCTGACCGACGGGCGGGCCGGGGTCATCGAGGCCCGCACCATGCCCGACGGCCTCATCGAGGAGGTCCTGGACGTGCTGGGCCGCGAGGAGCGGATCACGATCTTCGCCACCACGCTCGCCGGGGACCTCCAGCTCCACGACACCCTGGGCTCGAGCACCGATCTGCTCACCCTGTTCAGGCGCGGGACGACGGCGGACCTGGCCGGCCGCGCCGTCGTGGGCATCCCCCTGCACCTGGGGGACGCCGCCGCCACCGACCGCATCGAGGCGGAGGTCGCCCGCCGCTGGGGCGGGGTCATCGAGGGGGCCCGCAACCAGGACTTCCTCGACCTCATCCCGGCGGGGGCGTCCAAGGGGGCGGGGCTGAGCCGGCTCGTGGACCTGCTGACCGGCCCGGGCGGCGTCCACGAGGGGGAGACGATCGAGACCTGGACGGTGGGCGACTCGTGGAACGACATCCCCATGCACGTCGCGGCCGACCACGGCGTGGCCATGGAGGGCTCGCCCGCGGAGGTCCTGGCCGCCTGCGAGCGCCGCACGCCGTCGGTGGCCTCCCTCGTCGAGGACCTGCTCGCCGCCGGGTGAGGGCGCGCCGCGGAGCCGGACTCCACAGGCCGCGCCGCTGACACCCCGCCGGACCGCCCTCCACAGCCCCTCGGCGGAGACGGGCCCCGATGGGCGATTCTGTACACATGTTCGCATTCGTGGTCCGGCGAGCCCTTCCGCCATCACTCCCGGCGCCGTCATCGCCGTCGTTCCCGACGCCGTCGTCTCCGCCGCGCCCCCCGGCCCCGCCGACGCCGCCCTCTGCTGGGACCCTCGTCCCGGATTGCGGCCGCGGGGCGCCGTCGCCCGCAAAGATCCGCAAGCAGCGGCGTCGGACCCTTGACCGATGCAGGAAACAGCATAGACTTGCATCAACCGGCACCCGCAGCGCACCCCACCATCCCCTGCAGGCAGCGCAGCCTGAGTGGCGTGCGCCCATCACCCGAAGGAGTGGTTCAGATGTCAACCGCTGAGGGCGAGCACAGCCTTCGAAAATTCCTCGATCCGCGCCTGATCAGCATGAACCTCGCCGCCACCACCCGCAGACAGGCCGTCGAGGAGCTGACCGACCTCCTCGTGAGGGCCGGGAAGGTGCGCGACGCCCGCGCCTTCGTCGCCGACGTCTTCCGCAGGGAGATACAGGGGCCCACGGGCCTGGGCAACGCGGTCGCGATTCCGCACGGCAAGTCGGCGGCCGTCCTGGAGACGAGTGTCGCCATAGGCCGCGCGGGGCGCGACCTCGACTGGCCCTCCCTCGACGGCGCCCCGGTCAGGACCGTGTTCCTGCTGGCCGTCGAGGAGAAGGACGCCGGCATAACCCACCTCAAGCTCCTTCAGAGGATCGCCGTCCTGCTCGCCCACGGCGACTTCGCGCGCCTGCTGGACTCGGCGCAGGACGCCGACGACCTCATCGACCTGATCGACCGCCACATAGAGGAGGACCAGTCATGAAATTCGTCGCCGTCGCCGCGTGCACGTCCGGGATAGCGCACACCTACATCGCCAGGGAGAAGATACTCGACGCCGCCCGCTCGCTCGGCTGGGAGGCCTCCTGCGAGACCCAGGGGACCATAGGGACCGAGAACGGGCTCGACGCCGCCGATATCGCCTCCGCGGACTTCGTGCTCCTGGCGACCGACATCAAGATCGGCGGACGGGAGCGGTTCGAGGGCAAGCGCATCGTCGAGGTCGGCACGGCGACGGCCATCCAGTCGCCCACGAAGCTGCTGACCCTCATCGGGGAGAGGATCCGCGATGAGCGCTGACGCCGCCGCCCGCCGCCCCCGCCTGGAGCTCAAGCGGCACGCCCTGACCGCCATCTCCTACATGCTCCCCCTGGTCGTGGCGGCGGGACTGCTCATCGCCATCGGCAACCTGACCGGCGGCGCCGTCATCGAGGACTACAAGCAGCCCTACGGCTGGCAGGACGCGCTCGTGTCCCTGGGCGTGCTGGGGATGGGCCTGCTCGCCCCCGTCATCTCCGCGGCGATCGCCTACTCGATCGCCGATCGGCCCGGCATCGCCCCGGGCCTGCTCATCGGCCTCATCGCCCACGCCATCGGGGCCGGGTTCCTCGGCGGCATGCTCGGGGGGTTCCTCGTCGGATGGTTCACGCTCTGGCTCAAGAACCGCCTGCGGGTGCCCCGCTGGGCCCAGGGCCTCATGCCCATGATGATCCTGCCGCTGCTGAGCACGCTGGTGATCGGGCTGCTCATGTTCTTCGTCATCGGGGTGCCGATCGTGTGGGCCACGCAGTGGCTGACCGACTTCCTCACCTCCATGCGGGGCTCCATGCGCTTCGTCTTCGGCGCGCTCATGGGGGCCATGGCGGCCTTCGACTTCGGGGGGCCCGTCAACAAGGTCGCCTCCCTGTTCGCCGACGGGCTGCTCCTGGAGGGGGTCACCGAGCCCGAGGCCGTCAAGGTCCTGGCCTCGATGGTGCCCCCGTTCGGCGTGGGCATCTCGCTGCTGCTCGCCAGGATCGTGCGCAAGCCGATCTACACCGCCCAGGAGCGCAACAACATCGGCATCGCCATCCCCATGGGCGTGTGCATGATCACCGAGGGGGTCATCCCCATCGCCGCCGGCGATCTGGTGCGCGTGGTCCTGTCCTGCTCGACGGGCGCGGCGGTGGGCGGCGGCCTGTCGATGATGTGGGGGATCGGCTCGCCGGTGCCCTCCGGCGGCCTGTTCATCGTCCCCGCCATGTCCAACCCACTGCTGTTCATGGTGGCCCTCCTGGCGGGGTCGACCGTGACGGGGATCCTGCTGGTGCTCACCAAGAGGCGCCTGCCGCAGGACGCGGCGGGCCGCCCGGGCGCGCAGACGGATGCGGACCCGGGCGCGGACCCGGACGCGCAGACGGGCGCGGACCGGGAGAAGGACGTGGATCTGGGCGACATCTCCTTCTCATGAGGGGCCTTGCGGGGGGCGTGCGGACTTCGCATGGGGCCGGCGTCCGGGACGACGGCGCCGGTCCGCCCGCGGCGGGGGTCTGGCGCGACGGGGGCCGGCGGGGGGATGATGGCACGGCGTCGGCGGCGCTGCGCGGTCCCGAACGGCTGCGCGCGGCCCCGAGCGGCTGTGCGCAGACCCGCCCGAACGCGACAGGCCGGGCGAGAACGCCGGTGATCCGGTCAACGGATGCGCCCCGACTCGGCCCGCCCGCTCACGAGAGGAGAGAATCTTCATGCCAATTTCCTCAACCGATATCGACAACGAGAACAGTTCCGAACCGGAGCCCGTCCTCGCCGGCCGCTGGAGGCCGCGCACGCTGCGCACCACGCCGTCGAGACAGGACCGCGGATTATTCGGCCACCCCGCGGGCCTGCCCTGGATGCTCAACGTCGAAATGTGGGAGCGCTTCTCCTACTACGGAATGCGCGCCATCCTGCTGTACTTCATCACCGACACCGTGGCCAGGGGCGGCCTGGGCCTGAGCGACAACTCCGGACAGGTCATTATGGCCGCCTACAGCGCCGCCGTGTACCTTCTGGCGATCCCCGGCGGAATATTCGCCGACCGCATTATCGGCCCGTGGACGTCGAGCCTTTACGGGGGCGTCGTCATTATGGCCGGGCACGTGTGCCTGTCAATCCCCTCCGTCGTCTCCTCCTGGCTGGGCATCGTCCTGGTCGCCGTCGGAACCGGCTTCGTCAAGCCGAATCTCTCCACCATCGTCGGCGGCCTGTACGACGCCGACGACCTGCGGCGGGACGCGGGATTCCAGCTGTTCTACATGGCGATCAACATAGGCGCGTTCGCCTCCCCGCTCCTCACCGGCTGGCTGCGCGAGCACTACGGCTACCACGCCGGTTTCGTCTCCGCCGCGATCGGCATGGGCCTGGCGCTGGCGGCCTTCGTCCACGGGCGGCACAGGCTTTCCGCCTTCGCCTTCACCGTCCCCAACCCGCTTCAGGGCCACGAGCGCCGCAGGCTGATCCTGGCGGCGATCGGCGCGGTCGTGGGCGCGGTCCTGGTGGTGGCGGTCCTGCGGGGCGCGACCGGCAATCTGCTCGACGCCATCTCCGCCGTCATGCTCATTATCCCGGTGGGTGCGGCGATCGGCTACTTCTCCCTGATGCTGCGCTCCCCGAAGGTCACTCGCCGCGAGCGCACCCACCTGCGCGCCTATATCCCCCTGTGGATCGGCGCGGTGCTCTTCTTTATGATCTCCGAGCAGGCCGCCGGCAAGATGGCGACCTTCGCCAGGGACAACACCGACGGCCGTATCTTCCTGCTCGGGTGGGTCATTAGCCCGGAGGCCTACCAGTCGGTCAACCCCGCCGCGATTATCGTCCTGGCCCCGCTGGTCGGCTGGTTCTTCACCCGGCGGGCCGGCAGGTTCCCCTCGACCATTGTGAAGTTCGCGATCTCGGTGTTCGTCATCGGCCTGTCCGCGTTCCTCATGGGCTACGGGTTCCGGGTCTGGCCGGGCGGCCAGGACCTGTCCCCCTGGTGGTTCCTGGCGGCGGTCTTCGTCATCCAGACCGTCAGCGAGCTGTTCCTGTCGCCGGTGGGCCTGTCCACGACGACCGCGCTGGCGCCCAAGAGCTTCGCCTCCCAGGCGATGAGCATGTGGCAGCTCACCATCGCCACCGGCCAGGGGCTCGCCGGCTTCATTATCGCCAAGACGGAGGGCATCGCCGACTCGACCTACTACTACGGTCTGGGCGCGGTCACGGTCGCCGCGGCCCTGGTCCTGCTCGCCGTCGCCCCCTGGACGCAGCGGCAGATGGCCGACGTCGAGACGGCGTCCGGGGCCCGTGACGGCGCCGGGGATGACGGCGAAGGCGGCTGACGGCGCCGCGGCCGGCCGCGCTCAGGGGCTCAGGGGTGCAGGACCCTGATGCCGTGGGAGTCGAGGCTCTCTTGGAGGTCCGCGTCGGGGGCCTTGTCGGTCACGAGCACGTCGGCCAGCTCGATCGGGCCGATGCGGGCGAAGATGCCCCGCCCCAGCTTGGAGGAGTCCGCGAGGATCACGACCTGGTCGG
>ERZ772917.1662-NODE-1662-length-12315-cov-4.940538_pt1 | contig 12315 bp, 7 predicted proteins | sample MGYA00511187_ERZ772917 | MGnify/ENA primary metagenome ERZ772917 (study PRJEB29015, sample SAMEA2737925) | human oral metagenome | biome: human oral; feature: human-associated habitat; material: dental | place: China | collected 2012 ... | reverse complement strand
GTGATTCTCTCCGCACAGTGCACCGACAAGCGCGTGAACCTCGTCACACCGGCACTTTTCGAGGCTTACCCGACGGCTGAAGTGATGGCTGAAGCTACACCGGAAGCCGTCTTCGAGTACATCCGTAGCGTCTCCTACCCGAACAACAAGGCAAAGCACTTAGTCGGTGCTGCACGCATGCTTCGGGATGACTTCGGCGGAAGCGTCCCGGACAGCGTGGAGGAGCTGATGAAGCTGCCCGGCGTAGGGCGCAAGACGGCCAACGTGGTCACCTCCGTCGTCTTCCATCAGCCGCGCATGGCCGTCGATACGCACGTCTTCCGTGTGGCCAACCGCATCGGCCTGACCAATAACAGTCGCACGCCGCTGGCTACCGAGAAGGAACTGGTTCGACATATCCCTGAGGCACTCATCCACAAAGCGCATCACTGGCTCATCCTGCACGGACGCTACGTCTGCATGGCTCGTAAACCTAAATGCGATGCCTGCGGACTTGTCACTTGGTGCAAGTCGGCGTTTAAGGTGTAACATGAGTTCTGAGTAATCCAAAATAAAAGGCGAGACCTCCACAATCCGGGGATCTCGCCTTCTTCTTTTTTCTCCGATGTCTCTCGATCATTCAGCCTTGAGATTCTCGCCGCCTTCCTTCACGAGGTTGCGGTAATACTCCTCGTCGTAACCGGGCCAATCGGGGGCGGCGGGTAAACCGTACGGGTTACGCTTGAAGTGTCCGTTCTCCTCCTTTTTCACGTTGCCGTCGATGTACTTCACCAAGAGGTATTCGCCGAGCTGTTTCCAACGCGCGGTGGCTGACTCGGCCGAGGTGGTGCTGTACCACGTCAGGAAGCGGCGCGCCTCCTCGGGGCTCTTTTCATGGAGCGTCAGCGCGGCCTTGTCGATGGCCGGGATGCGATCGCGATAGCCGTCCTCGATCTCCGACTGCACCTTGCGGATGTCTTTGATCATGAAGTTGTACTTGTGATACGCCATGTTGGCCACCCAGTTGTGGATCCAAAAGGCCGACGTCCAGGAGAAGGTCAGCAGGTCGCCATTGCCCTCGCGATAGCACTCGGGAACGGCCAGCGATGAGGCGTAGATGGGGTTGAAGACGGTTGTGTTGGCGTCGTCGACACCGAACCAGAGGATGCCGCCGATCTCGTCCGGCAACCAGTTACGCATCTGAGGCACGATGACGAAGCCGGTCTGCTGCGTGGCGATGGCGCGCTCGTGCAGGTACTTCTGCCCGTCGACGGTGAAGTTCATCGGGCGCCAGCGGTAGGGCACTTTGTAGGCGCCGGCGCCGGCTTCCTTCGTCATGTCCATGCTTGTGCCCTCGAAATGGTCGCGCATAGCGTTCTGCACGTCTTGCACGGAGAGTTTGCGCGAGGGGCGCACGTAGAGCGGCATCGGCTCCTTGGAGGCGTCGCCACGGACGAGCGTCTCGTACTTCTCCATCTCGGGGCAGAACTTGCGGAAGAAGGCCCACACGCGGGCTTCGCAGGCGCGCAGGTTGCCGAAGTCGTAGGGGCAGTAGGCGTTGACGAAGCTGAAATCCTTGTCGGCGCCTTTGAAGTAGCCCTTCTCGCGAGCGAAGGAGACGATGTCAGGCGAGTACATGCAGTTCTCCTTGTCGGCGAAGGGGATGTGGTGGATGCGTGCCTGGTTGGCGTGCCCCGAGATGCAGTCATCTGGGATGCGGATGGCCACCCAAACGGCGCCTTTGCGGCCGGGTCCTTTGCCGATCATTTCCATGATCCAAACCTCGTTCTTGTCGGCGATGGTGAACGATTCGCCGCTGCTGTAGTAGCCGTGCGCGGCCACGAGATCGGTCATCACCTTGATAGCCTCGCGAGCCGAGCGTGAGCGTTGCAGGGCAATGTAGATCAGGCTTCCGTAGTCCATCACGCCGGTGGAGTCGACCAACTCAGGGCGCCCGCCGAAGGTGCTTTCGGTGATGGCCACTTGGTGTTCGTTCATGTTGCCGATCACGGAGTAGGTGCGCTCCACTTGGGGGATGCGTCCGAGCGGTTTGCCCGTGTCCCACTCCACGACGTCGAGCATGGCGCCCTTGGGGTGCGTGGCTGCGGGCCAGCGATAGACCACGCCATAGAGCGTGTGCGAATCGGCCGCGTAACTGATGATCACTGATCCGTCTACGGATGCTTTCTTGCCCACCGCCAAGTCGGTGCAGGCCGTCGTCTTCGTGCCGCCCGCGCCCATGAGGAGGAGCAGGCTGGCCGCCATTGCGATACAATGCTTCTTCATACGATTCAATTTAATGTTTCTCATTTTTGATGTGTAAATAAATCTTGAGGCCAAAGGTAAATGAATTGTGATGGGGCAAAAGTCTGAGGGCGGGGAGTGTTGAGGTGTTGAGTTGTTGGGGTGTTGAGTTGTTTGTTTGTTGAGGCGCCAAGCAAATTTGGTGGGCGCCCCTACGAGGGTGCTGGGAAGAGGAACTGTTCCTAATGACCGATTGGGGATAACGATTGGGGATAAAAGGTATAGGGCGCGGCACTTTTCGCTTTCCGCACGGCCTGCACACCCCGAAAGGCATCGCTCTTTGCATCCAGAAAACGATTCAGCATCCAAAACGCAGCGCTTTTGGCTTTCCGAAAGGTGGCAGCTCCCGAAAGGCGCCACTGTAAGCATTCCGAAAGCAATTGAAAATCCAAAATTTACTGCATTGATTATTCTACCAATATGAAAGATCGAATTATGCAATGCATATTTGATTCTACCACTATAAAAGGAAGCAATATGCAATGCATATTTTATTCTATCACTATAAAAGGGAGAAATATGCAGCGCATATTCAATTCTACCACTATAAAAGTACGCAATACGCGACGCATATTCAACTCTATCACTACAAAAGGCAGCAATATGCAGCGTATATCCTATCCTTTCAATATAGGAGAATCTCACATGCAACGCATATCCTATCCTTTCAGTATAGGAGAATCTCGCATGCAACGCATATCATATGCTTTCAATATAGGAGAATCCAGCATGCAATGCATATCATATGCTTTCAATATAGGAGAATCTCATTTGCGTCAATTTTCTACCTTTGTGAGGCAAACGAAATGGAAGATTTGCCACAGACGGCGATCCGAATCACCCGAACCATACACAAAAAGGAGACTTCACAATGGCACGAACGATTGGCATTCAAAAATTAGGTCAGTCCAGGTTGGACAACTCCCTCCACATCCGATTTCACCAGAGAGTTTGCGAGGCTATCAGCCAAGCGGATGCAGAAAAAATCGGCCTGAACAGCACGCTCTTCAACGAATATCAGGCCTGCGTCGACGAGGAAGTCTCCATGCTCAAGAATCCCGGCGAAGAGAACGAAACGGAGGCCATCATGAAAAAAGACGCCGAATGCGACCGCCGACTCTCCTTCCTCCTCGGCGTGGTGCGCATCATGCGCCTCTCGCCGCGCCCCGAGCAGGCTGAGGCCGCTGTACGGCTCTACGTGCTGACCCGCCGTAAGAAACGCATACAGACCGAAGGCATTGGGCGCAAACCGGCACGCATACGGTTTCTGCTGAACGAACTCAAAAAGCCCGAAAACGCCGCGGACATCACCCTTCTGCACCTCGACGAGGCCGTCAGCATGCTGAAGAAAGCAAACGATGAAATGATCCTCAAGCAGATGGAGCGGTCCAGCATACGAACCCAAAAAAAACGCCCCTCGGTCACTCAAATCCGACCCAAAACAGACGAGGTCTATCACGACGTCATGATGCAACTGCAGTTTGCCTACAGCAACAATCAGCCCCCGATCGATCGGGAGGCAATCGTCGAATTAGTGAACCACCTCAACCAGCACACCGCCCACATTCGCATGATATACAAAATGAGCCGCGCCCAGCGACGCGCCCGACGCCACACTGACACCGCCTCGGAACCCGCATCCCAAGCCGAGAATTAACCCCCCTTTCAGGCCTTTTTGCTATATCTTTGTTGCGCCGAAAGGGAACAAATCGACGCCCCTTTCCGCCCCCCCCTCCGATGAACGTTAAACACATCCTACCCCTACTCCTCAGCCTGCTGCTCACAGCAGCCTGCCACAATGACCGCGACGCCGACACACCCGCCGTGGCCTTCTACTATTGGCGCACCACGTTCGACCTCACCCCCGCCGAGCGCCGCACCCTCCAGCAGTGCAACGTCAGCCACCTCTACATCCGCTACTTCGACGTCAAGCTCGACCCACACACCAAACAGCCCATCCCCGAAAGCCCCATACACTTCCGCAGCCTTCCCCCCGAAGGCATCCGCGTCACCCCCGTCGTCTACATCACCAACGCCGTCATGCTCCGCAGCGACCTCGCCGTCGACACCCTCGCCGACCACATCGCCGACTACATCCGACGCATCAACCGCACCGCCGGACTGCCCGCGCCTGACGACCTGCAAATCGACTGCGACTGGTCCACCCGCAGCCGCGACCGCTTCATGGCCTTCATCGACACCCTCCGCGGCCGCATCCCCGCCCTCACCGCCACCATACGCCTCCACCAAGCCAAACACTACACCATCACCCGCATACCACACGTCGACCGCGGCGTACTCATGTACTACAACATGGGCACCATCGCAGCCGACACCCTAAACTCCATCTACGACCGCGCCATCGCCGCACGATACATCACCTCCCTGCCCCGCTACCCCCTCCCCCTCGACGTCGCCCTCCCGCTCTACGCCTGGGGCGTACACTCCGACGCCAGCGGACGCGTCAAAGCCCTCATCGACCGCATCGACCGCAACGCCCTCGAGCGCGACACAAACTTCCACCTCACCCCCGGCTCCAACATCATCCTCGTACGCCACTCCAACATCATGGGCGGACGCTACTACACCGCCGGCGACCAAGTGAAAATCGAAGCCGTCACCGCACGCGACCTCCGCGGCATGGCCAACGACCTCCGTCGCAACCTCCGCCAGCGGCCACGCGAAATCATCTTCTTCGACCTCGACGAACATCACATTTCTAAATATACAGACTATGAAAACGAGAAAGATTTCTTTGAAAATCTGGTGCGCCGTTTTTAGCGCCCTGCTGATTTCCTTCGGCCTCGCCTGGGCCTGCTACGACATCGACTTAGACCAGTCGTCCAACTTCACCCCCGAAGCCATGATGACTGACGCGGCCGACTTCAAACCGCTCTTCTACGACGTCGACTACCCCTTCTACAACGGCTTCGACGGCGGGCACACCAGCCGCTTCAACGACCAAGTGACAGACGACTGGTACAACCATTTCGACGGCAAGATCCCACGTGAAAAGATCGCCGCCTTCCTGCTCGAAGGCAAGGACGAACCAGCCATCGCCCGCTCCTCCGACCCGCGCGTGAAAGCCTTCGATCGCTTCGTCCGCCTCGCCCGCCGCGTCGACGAATACGCCTGCACCCAACTCGACCCCTGGGAGAGTTATAACAAAAGCGCCGCCCCCCTGCCCGCCGGCCTAGCCGACGAAGTCGTCAAGCGCTACGACGCCGAGAAGGACGCCTTCATGAAGAACCGCTACGCCTTCCAAGCGCTCAAAGCCCTCTTCTACGCCGGCAGCCTCGCGCCCTTTGAACGCTTCTTCACCCGCGTGGAGAAAGACATGCCCCGCAACGCGCTCTACTACCGCGCCCTCAGCTACCGCGCCGGCCTGGCCCGCAACGCCCACGAATTTCGCCGCGCCAACCTCCTCTACGCCGAAGTCTTCCACAACCTCCCCGCCATGCGCCCCGTGGCCGCCTACTCCTTCGCCCTCGGCGACGAAGCCGACTGGCGTGAATGCCTCCGCCAAGCCTCGCCCGAACTCCGACCCGCCCTCTGGGCCCTCATCGGCTTCCGCTCCGGCGACGACGTCCGAGCCATCCGCGAGATCTACGCCCTCGACCCCCGCAGCTCCTACCTCGACCTCTTCCTCACCCGCATCATCAATAAGAAAGAGGAACACCGCTACGACCTGATCGGCCCCGAGACGAGAGCCATATACGAGGAGCACGTAAACAGAAACCCGCTGACCGCCGAGACCGCCGCCCTGATCAAGCGTATCGCCACGGAGGAGAAGACCGCCAACCACTACCTCTGGTACGCCGGCGCCGCCTACATCAACACCTTAGAAGGCAACACCTCCGCCGCCTCCGCCCTCTACGACAAGGCCGCACGCGCCCTCCCCGCCGGCAACCGAATGGCCGCCGACCAGCTCCGACTCCTGCGCTTAGTCAACTCCCTCAACGCCATCAAGGCCGTCAAGGGCGACAACGTGGAGCGCCTCACCGACGAGCTCGTCTGGCTCTACAAGCACAACGCCCATCAAGACTATGCCGACGGTGGCGTGCGCTTCAAGACCGCCATCGAACAGAGCCGCGCCTACTTAGCCGACCTCTACCTCCGCGCCGGCAACACCATGTATGCCGAAATGCTCCATCACAACAGCAGCAACTACACCTCCCCCGGCGCCTTCGACAAGCTGATCGCCACGCTCGAAAAGCCCCGCAACGCCTTTGAACGCATGCTGACCAGCATCTACATCTATAAGGTGGAAGACCTCTACCACTTCAAGGCCATGCAAGCCCTCTTCGCCGACCGCCTCGGCGAGGCAGAGTCCCTCATGCAGAAAGCCGGCGAGTACGGCACGCGCGACCTGATCGTCAATCCCTTCAACGCCTACATCCCCGACTGGGAGTCGCGCGGCAAGGCCAAAACAGGCTACACCGCCCTCAGCCTGATCAAGAAAATGCAGGAAGGCGAGGCCAAAATCAAGCGCGGCGAAGACGTCTACAACACCGCCCTACTCCTTGGCAACGCCTTTTACAACGTCACCTATTACGGCACCGCGCGGAGGTTTTGGCGCAGTCAGCTCATCGGCGCCAGTCGCCCCGAGATCATCCCCTGCTACGCCCGCCGCATGATGCTCGACTGCTCCATCGCCAAGAAGTATTACCGCATGGCCTTCAACGCCGCCAACACCGACGAGGAGCGCGCCAAAGCCGTCTTCTTCTCCATCCGCTGCGATCGCAACGCCTTCTATTTGGCCGGCTTCCGCGGCATCGCCAGCTGCGGAGTAGAGTTGGAGGGGGGCGGCGGTGCCGGCTTCGCCTATGAGGCCAACGCCCGCTGGATCGACAGCAAGGGCTTCAGCGAACTCACCCGTTACGCCCACACGCAGTATTACAAAGACGTCATCCGAGAGTGCGAATACTTCCGTCGCTACACCCTAATACACAAGAACAAATAGCACACACCCATCTCCGTAGGGGCGAAACATTTTTTTTCGCCCCTGCTTTTTGTACGCCCCCTCCCCCTCTGACGAATAATCATTCACCCATTTATCCCAATAGAGAACAATGAAAGAAAGAACGAAAGCCCTTTATCGAAGGGCACTCCTCCTCGTCACACTGGCAGCTGGCCTGCTCATCGTGGAGGCACTCCCCGCCGCCGCCCAGACTAAGGGCAAGGCCGCACGTCGGGGGCTCGTCGCACGTCGCAGCAACGTCGCCCGCCAAGGTCTCGCTGCGAGCAAGGACACAGTCGCGAGCAAGGACACCATCTTGCAGAAAGACACGATAGTCATCGTCGCCGACACCACGCTCCCCGTCTCCGCCCCCCTGCCCATCGAGCTCGGCGACAGCGTCTCCCCCACCGACTCGTCAGAAGTGCTGCCCATCAACGAGGCGCTGCAAGACGGCAGCTTCTCCACCAAAGCCGAGCTGCGCGAAGTGGTAGAAGCCTGGAACGCCGCCCTCACCCCCGCCAACGTAGGCCGCCTCTCCAACATCTATTACAAAGGCGAAGTGCTCTATTACGGCGGACGCACCTCACCCGAAGAGTGCATCAACGACAAGCGCGCCTACATGGAGAGTCACCCCGGCTATTCCCAGGAGCTCGCCGGCGAAATCGTCTACGACTCCATCAACCAAGTCACCTACCGCTGCTCCTTCGTCAAGCGCGTCCGGCAGAACGACGGCTTCTTCGAGTACCCCTCCTATCTCGTCATGATGCGTATGCCCGAAGGCTGGCGCATCACCGCCGAGGGCGACGGCGCCACCGACTATAACCGCAAGAAGAACGAGTTCGGCGGCACCCGTGGCAGCGGCATGAGCGAAGGAGACTTCAACGGCACCGGCACGAAGGGCTACGTCTGGCTCGAGCCGCCCGTCTTCGCCAAAGCCGACGGAGAAGAAGCCGAATGCCTCGGCGGTTGTGACGGCACCATCCGCTTCCTCAACCCCTTCATCCCCCCAATCAAGGTTCGCCACTGCATCGACGGCACGCCAGACAACCTCGGCGACCTGAACGGTGACGGCGCCGACGAGATTGGTCTGTTGCCCATTTGGTTCAACGGCTGCTGGGCCGACTATCACGTTTGGACGCTGCAAGGCGGACGCTGGATCGAAGCCATCGAGAGCTTCCCCACCCACTGCGACCAATGGAAGACCGGCCTGAAACCCGTCGAGATCGACCCCAAACACCCGGGGCACGTCATCATCCGCTACAGCGAATCCGGCAAGGATGGCGGCATCACGGTCAAGACCAAATCCGTCCCCATCCGCGGTGGCAACGGTGCCGCACCTAAAGACTCCATCATGTTCCCGAAGAAATGAGCCTCGAATCACCTTCCACCGCCGCCGTGGTCAGCCCCCTAAAGGCTTGGATCACGGCGGCGCGCCCTCATACCCTGGCCGCCTCCGCCTGCCCCGTGGTCGCTGCGTCGGCATTGGCTTGGCGCGCCAACGCGTTTCGACTCGTGCCCGCCCTGCTCTGCCTCTTAGTAGCCGTCTTGGCGCAGGTCGCCGCCAACCTCTCGAACGACTATTTCGACTATAAGAAAGGAGCCGACACGGATCGTCGCGTGGGTCACCGCCGCGCCGTCGCCTCCGGCTGGATCGCACCGCGCACCATGCTTACCGCCTCGCTCATCACGCTCGGTTTGGCCTGCCTCTGCGGCCTCTTCCTCCTGGCCTACGGCAACCCGTTCTTGCTCCTCGCTGCGGGCATCGCCATCGCCCTCTGCGTGCTCGCCTACACCGCCGGCCCTTATCCCCTGGCTTATCGCGGCTGGGGCGACGTCTGCGTGCTGCTCTTCTACGGCGTCATCCCCGTCTGCCTCACCTATTACGTCCAGGCCGGCACCGTCACCTCCGCCGCCGCATGGCTCTCCGTCGCCCTCGGACTCCTCTCGGTCAACATCCTTCTCGTCAATAACGTCCGCGACCAAGAGCAAGACGCCGCCGCTGGCAAACGCACCACCGTCGTGCGTTTCGGTCGTCGCTTCGGCACGACGCTTTACCTCGTGTGTGCCCTCCTGGCCGTCGCCTGTTCGTGGCCCGTCTACCTCTACCGCGGCGCCTACACCTGGCTGTTGTTCCTCATCTTCCTCGTCTTCGAGTTCCTCACCTGGCAAGACCTGCGCCGCCTCCACGGTTCCGACCTCAACCGCGTGCTCGGCCTCACCGCCCGCAACATTTGGATCTATACCCTGCTGCTCGTTTCGTTGTTAGTCTTCTGAATACCGGAGCCATCGCTTAGTCTGTAATCCTCCCGAAATTGGCTACGGATTATCCCCAATCGGTCATTAGACGTACCCGGAAAAACTTGGCCGGCACCCTCCAATGCCTATCGTGTAGCCGGCAAACTTCCCTGCCCTCGGTTGAGGGCTTGATCTTCTTTTGCATCCTTTTCTTCCATCAAGGGAAGAAAAGGAAGTGGGGGATCGGGGTCAAAGCCTCTAAAGAAGCTCGGCCATGACGCCCCTACGAACGTACTTCTCTAATGACCGATTTGGGATCATCCTTCCGCCCTCCTTATTTCCCCTCTTTTCATTGTTCGCTCTCCGCCTCATTTCCTCCCTTGAAATAGGGATTGCCGGGCGACGTGCGCGCCTTCATCTTTGCCGCACTAAAAAATCCAAACAACCATCCATATACAATGAAAAGAATAGTAACACTTCTCTCCTTAATGATCCTCTGCGCTGTCAGCACGCACGCCACCGACGCAGATGTAGTCAGGCGAAATTTCACCGTAAAAGGCACCGTGAAGGATCGCATGAATGAACCTGTTCCCTACGCCACGGTGATGGTGATCGGAACCAATATCGGAATTGCTGCCAATGGCGACGGCGAGTTTCGTTTGCAACTAAACAAAGGCACCTATCGCCTACGCATCTCCTGCACCGGCTTCGAGCCGAAGACCGTAGAAGTTCAGGCCGAAAACCAACCTACTCTCGACGTGACGCTCGACGAGGCTAAGAACGGACTCACCGAAGTGGTCGTCACCGGCACACGCACCGAGCGCATGCTCAAGGATGAGCCCGTCGTGACGCGCGTCATCACGGCCGAAGAGATCAAGAAACTTGACCCGCAAGACTTCAAAGGGCTGTTAGAATATGAGCTGCCCGGCCTGCAATTCAATGGCGCGGCGCACGGCTCCGGATTGCCCGACATCTCCTTCCAAGGCATGGACTCCCGCTACCTGCTCTTCCTCATCGACGGCGAACGCATGGCCGGCGAGGGCGCCTTGGACAACATCGACTTCAGCCGCTTAGACGTGGACAATATTGAGCGCATCGAGGTGGTCAAGGGCAGCATGTCCACCCTCTACGGCTCGAACGCCCTCGGCGGCGTGGTGAACATCATCACCAAGAAGGCTAACCGACCATTCGTGGGCAACGTCACCGCCCGCACGACCAGTCGCGGCGACAAGAAGTACGCCCTCTCCGTCGGCACACGCCGGGAGAAGTTCTCCTCCCTCACCTCCGCCTCCTTCAGCCGCCGCGACCCATACACCGTCGAGGATCGCAAGCCAATGTGGGTCACGTTTAAGCGCCCCGATGGCACGGACTCTATGGCCGTGGATACCACCCTGCGCAGCTACGACATCAAAGGCTACGAGACCTTCTCCATCAACCAAAAGCTCGGCTACGACTTCACCGACCGCCTCAGCGCTGAGCTCAATGGCAGCTTCTATCAGAACCGCCTGCTCTACAAAAACAAGGATGAGAAGCTCCGTGAGCGCTTCCGCGACTTCGCCTTTGGCGGCAAGCTCGGCTACATCGTCAACGAGACGAGCCGCATCGACCTCTCCTACCGCTACGACCATTATTACAAGAACGACATCTTCCCCAAGGCCGGCGACCTCACCACGGTGAAGTATCGCGACGTCACCCACAACGTCCGACTCAACTACAGCCTCCTCTTGGCCGACCGCCACGCCCTAACCGCGGGCACGGAGTTGAGCACGGAACGGATGAAAAGCAACTGGTTTCGCGACACCACCTCCACCCACTTCACCAATTACGTCCTCTACGTCCAAGACGACTATCGCGTCACCGACCGCCTGAGCCTCGTCGGCGGCCTCCGCATGGACTACCACTCGGAGTACAAAGCGCACGTCAGCCCGAAGCTCTCCGCCATGTATCGCCTCGGACGCGTCACCCTGCGCGGCGGTTACGCAGCCGGATTCCGCTCGCCGTCGCTCCGCGAGCTCTACGCCGAGTTCAACCACGGCGGCATGTTTAAGATCTTCGGTAACGCCGACCTCAAGCCCGAGACCAGTCACCACGCCTCCCTCTCGGCCGAGTGGGCCGTGGGCATCTTCAACGCCTCCGTCACGGGCTATTACAACTGGTTCAACAACCGCATCGTCATGACCCAGCGCATCGAGAATGGCCCCGCCAAGAAGTATCCTGACTTCACCTATCAGAACGCCGAAAAGTCCAAGACCTACGGCTTCGACGTCAACGCCCAAGTGCGCCTGCCCTTCGACCTCACCCTGCGCGGCACCTATTCCTACGTCAACGACGACGAGAAGGTGCAGGGCAAACGCAGCTCCTACATCCGCCCACACACAGCCGTCATGCAGGCCGACTACTCGCGCCGCTTCGGCCGTTGCCGTGCCTATATCGGCCTGAACGGACGCTGGATGGCCGCCACGGACTACTGGTCGTACAGCAGCAGTCGGAAGAGCATGTACAAGATGGAGCTCGAAAGCCGCATGCTTTGGAAGCTGAACGCCGGGTGCTACTTCCCGCGCGGCATCGCCCTCAACATCGGCGTGGACAACCTCTTCAACGCAAGGGATAAGAACATCGGTTATGACGTCTACTCCGCCACCCTCACCCGCGGCACGGAGTTCGTCGCCAGCCTATCCGTCAATATCGCGGAGCTGATCGGCAAATGACGGGACGGGCACTTAGGCATCTTTTGGGGCACGACACTTCTTGAGGGAGGCGTCGTGTTCCTGTTTTTTTGGCCCCAAGCCCGACAGGTCGGAGCTACTTGAAAAAAAGTAGAGCCGGAAGTGCAGATT
>ERZ772917.1660-NODE-1660-length-12322-cov-2.424228_pt1 | contig 12322 bp, 10 predicted proteins | sample MGYA00511187_ERZ772917 | MGnify/ENA primary metagenome ERZ772917 (study PRJEB29015, sample SAMEA2737925) | human oral metagenome | biome: human oral; feature: human-associated habitat; material: dental | place: China | collected 2012 ... | reverse complement strand
ATCGCAGTCTCTACGCGCGAACGTATCACGCAGTCGAGGGCTCCGCGGTCGATTGCTTTAACGTACGCGCCGCTGATGCCCTGTTCGGTGAGGACTTCAGATATGAGCGACCTTATTTCGTCTCCGAACTGAGCGGAAACGACAGAATCAAGCTCGATTTTGATATCGTCCGCAGGTGAGATTTCGACGTACATGTCGCTCGATTCCATCGTGCCTGCCGATGATTTTTTTATTATCCGGGACATTTGCTGACCTCCTTAGTCAGGAAAGTTGTACTATATCAATTCGTATATATTATATAATACAATATGGCGGATTTCAATACGATGGTGTCTTTATATTGTTAGACGGCGGTTTTAGCGGTATACTATTACAAACGGAAGGAAGCAGAACTATGGAGATGGAATTCGGAAAGCCGCTGACTGACAGATCGCACCGGGAATGGACTGATTTCCTCGATGAGGCGGGGCTTAAGCCCGATGATACCGCCGATTTTACGGTTATGGTGCGTGACGGGGATGTGATTGCTGCGACAGGCTCAATGACAGAAAATATCCTTAAATGTATAGCGGTGAACGACGAATATCGCGAAGAGGGGCTTTTGGGGACGGTCATGACTGAGCTCAGGCGTGAGGCGTTTGCAAGGGGATATGACCATCTGTTTCTTTATACGAAGCCGGAGAACAGGCTCCGGTTTGAGGGGCTTTTGTTTTACGAGGTCGCCGGGACGAAAGACGTTCTGCTGATGGAAAGCGAGCGAAACGGCGTCAGAAATTTCATAGCCTCCGCCGAAAAGCCCGTGACATGCGGTAATATAGGCGCAATCGTAATGAATGCCGACCCTTTTACGAATGGCCACAGGTTTCTCGTCGAGCGCGCCGCAGATGAGAGCGATCACGTTTACGTATTCGTCGTTTCGGAGGATAAGGGTTTCTTTTCGGCACAGGACAGACTCGCCATGGTGAAGCGCGGCACGTGCGACATAAAGAACGTAACGGTGCTGAGAACGGGGCCGTACCTCATTTCTCAGGCTTCCTTTCCGACGTATTTCCTTAAGGAGGATTCTCCGGCGGATGAGATAAAATGTGACCTCGATATAGAGATATTCTGCAAGCTGTTTGCGCCGGCGTTCGGAATAAAGAGGCGCTTTCTCGGGACGGAGCCCATATCGCATGTGACTGCGGACTATAATATGAGGCTCGAAAAGGAGCTGCCGAAGGAGGGCATAGAGACTGAGGTGATCGAAAGGCTCGCCGACGCCGCATGGCCGATAAGCGCAGGGCGTGTAAGGCGGTGTATTACCGAAAAAAATACGGATGAGCTCAGGAACCTCGTCCCTGAAACAACTTTGAGATATTTGGAGGAGAAGCATGTCTTTTAACAACAGCAGGCTCATAAGCCACATATACAGTACGTATTACGCGCCGCGAGGCCGTGCGAGGATATACGACCTCGGCATAAGGGTGGCGCAGGGATATCTTTCCCCTTTCGACAGTCTGATAGGGGTCATAGGCGAGGCGGGATCGGGCAAGAGCGCCCTCGTCAAGGGTATGTTCCCGGGTCTTGAGCTTACGAACGACGACGACGGAGTAAACGTAAGACCGCTGCCTCTGCTCGAGCAGGATACGGAAATTGGGTTTTTTACTCCCCACACTTATCACGTGGATATCAGGTTTGAGATGGGCTTTGCTCAGCTACCGGCGCTTGCTGACGCCATAATCAAGGCAATAGGCAGAGGAAAGAGAGTCATAGTGGAGCATTTTGATCTCGTATATCCGGTGCTGGGAATGAACGCCGACCTTCTTATAGGCGTGGGAGAAGAGATCGTGATAACGAGACCTAATCTGTTCGGTCCCGAACCGCACGAGATATACGATATAGTCTACAAGTCCCTGCCGTACAGGCTCATGGCCCATACGGCTGAGGATCTCTGCGAATTTTGCATGCCCGACAAATATATGGTAAGAGCGGTGCACGACGACATAAAACACGGGTTTATACTCGCGTTCAACGAATATGCTCCGGACATAGACATAGTCGAGCTTGAACAAAAGGTGAACGAACTCATCGCAAAGGACGTGGCCGTATGCTATAAGGACGATAACCATATAACGATAGACGGCGTGCTCCATCAGTGCACGGGTCCGAGGACTCATGTGGCGCATACCGGTATGGTCAAGGGCTTCAAGCTGCTCGACGGGTTTATATTCGACCAGAAGAACAACAGATATATGCTCGTAGGCTGTGTAGGAGATCACTCCGAAGAAAATATCAGGAAACTTGATGATATGATATCATGTACGGGAAATTTGTAGATGTGACGGATATGACTGCGGCGAGGGATCGCAGGAGAGAACTCGGGCAAAAGATAATTGAGGAATACGGACGCCCGCTTATATGCTTCACGATGAATATCGCAGGTCCCGTAAAGAGGAGCATGCTCACGGACGCAGGGTTCGGTGCGGGCTGCGAAGCGTTGATCGGCGAGCTCGGAGAACCTCTGTACGCAAAATATGTTACCGGAAAAACGGGAAACGAGGCGTTCTTCATATATGATAAGTCCGCGGAGCAATTGAAAGCCGTCTGTGTGAAGATAGAGGAGACTCATCCGTTCGGACGCCTTTTCGATATGGATGTCATAACGACTGACGGAACAAAGCTGTCGCGCGAAATGCCGAGGAGGTGCATAATATGCGGCGGACCGGCGAGCGCATGCGCAAGGAGCAGAGCTCACGGGCTTGCGGCCGTGCAGTCGGCGACAAAGGATATACTCGTCCGCGGTGCGGCGGAAGCGATCGCCGATACGGCGGTAAAAGCGCTCAAAAAGGAGGCGCATCTTACGCCGAAGCCCGGACTTGTTGACGAGAACGACTGCGGAGCACACCGCGATATGGATATTGAACTGCTTGACCGTTCCGCCGAATGCCTCAGAAAGTATTTCAGGGATGCGGCGATCATATCTGCTACGCACGAGGCTCCGGCTGACGAGCTGATAAAAGCGGGACGTGAAGCCGAGTGCGTTATGCTTGAACAAACGCGCGGCATTAATACTCACAGGGGGGCCATATACGCTTTCGGGCTCATGGCGGCCGCTTATGCGAGGCGGCTCGTGTCGGGAGATGACATAGCGGATACTGTCCGAAGCATTGCCGGTCTTACGGCAGGCGGCGGATCCTCGACACACGGCGGAAAGGCTGCGTCGGCCTACGGTGCGCGAGGGGCGAGGGACGAGGCGCTCGCGGGATATCCGTGTGCCTTCAGGGCGTATGAATACATGGAGTCCGGCGGCGATGAGCTCGGCGCATTGATGACCGTAATGGCGGAACTCGACGATACAAACCTGTATCACCGCGGGGGAGCCGAGGGCGTGGCGATCGCAAGGGAGACCGCGCGCAGAGCGCTTTGTCTGAGCGGAACGGCACGGCGCGACTTTCTCGCAAAGGCGAACGATATGTTTATAAAGAACAATCTCAGCCCGGGAGGAAGCGCTGATATGCTCGCGCTCGCGATATTTATACACGATATGGAAAAAAGGGAGAAATACAGTGACTGCTGAAAAGCTGCTTTCAGTTGCAGAAGAAGTTGAAAAAGTAATATTGGGGAAGAAGGAGCAGGTGAGGGAGGTTCTCACGGCAATGGTCGCAGGCGGCAACATTCTTATGGACGACATACCGGGTGTCGGAAAGACGACGCTCGCGTTGTGCTTTGCCGAGGCATTTTGCCTTGAACACAGAAGGATCCAGTTCACAAGCGATATAATGCCGTCAGACCTGACCGGCTTTTCCGTTTTTGTAAGGGAAAAGGAAACATTCGCATATAAACCCGGTCCCGTTTTCTGCAATCTGCTTCTTGCGGACGAAGTCAACAGGACGAGCCCGAGGACGCAGTCGGCGCTCCTCGAGGTCATGGAGGAGCACAAGGTGACGGTAGACGGTGTTACGCGCCGCGTTCCAGAACCTTTTACCGTCATAGCGACGCAAAATCCGTACGGGAGTGTCGGGACGCAGATGCTCCCTGACTCTCAGGTTGACAGGTTTATGGTATCTCTTTCGATGGGCTATCCCGACAGGGAGAGCGAGATACTCATGGCCAAAGCTGTCGGAGAGGCCGAAAAAACGGCGAATATACGCGAGGTGATGAGCGCGGAGGAACTCGCGGGGGCGATAGACGAGGCATCACGCGTATATATGGCGGATGATGTGTATTCTTATATCGTAAGCATAGTGGGCGCAACGCGCGGCGACAAAAGACTGGCGCACGGCGCAAGCCCGAGGGCTACGATAGCCTTTGTGAAAACGGCGCGTGCATCGGCTTTGCTCGACGGACGCGATTTTGTAATACCGCGCGATGTTGAAGAACAGGCTGCGTATGTACTTTCGCACAGGCTCAGGCTGTCCGCCGCATCGGGAGCATCGGGTGCGGATGTGAACGAAATCATATCCGAGATCGTATCCGGCGTAAAAAAGCCCGCAGTCGGTGAATAGGCGATGCGTGCGGCTCTGTTCATTATATTCACGCTTGCTTCATTATATGCTGCGGGGCTTTATCGCAGCTTTTCACTGCTTGCGCTTTTTTCTGTCGACGTTATCGTACTTATCGTTATGATAGTCATGGCTGCGCGCGCATCTCTGAGTACGAGTATACGTTTCGCATCCGATGCCGTTTTTTTACACAAGGGTGTATCGGGAGCATGCACAATGATAATTTCAAACAAGAGCATGCTCAAGATCGGCAAAATCGCGGTTACACTGGAATACGGCTACGGAAACGGAAAACTCTACAGGACAAAGCTGTTCGGTGAAACGGGTACGGATAATTCTGAGGTAAGTTTCAGCGTTGAGCCGCTTTACAGCGGCGTAATATACGTGATGCTTATTTATTTAAGTACGTTCGATCCACTGGGCTTTTTTTCTGTACGGAGAAAGGTCTGCGGCGAATGTATGGCTTACGTATTGCCGGAATTTGATATACGCGGTGTGTTATCTGAAAGAGAGGCTTCGGAGGAACTTTCCGGGAAAAAGACGACGGCGCCGTTATCTCGGGGTGAAGTGGCGAAGGTACGCGAATACGCTCCGGGAGATGCGGCGAGATATATACATTGGAACAGATATGCGATGACCGATGACGTCTGGGTAAAGGAATTTGAGGACGATCGCGACGAGATCGTGAGGATATTTGTAGACACGGCAGGCGCCGACAGCGCATCGCCGAGGGAGGCCGGTGAGCTGCTCGACAGAGCGGTGCAGGCGACAGGGCGCGTTCTCGCATCGTCTGGCGGGGCGATTATAGTCTGCGCGGGTCGGGACGGCGAGACTGAGCAAAAGGCCGTGTACGGTGAGGAGGAGCTTCGCGAAGCTTTCGTGATGCTGGCAGATGCCGCTGCCGGCGGTCTCAGTCTCAACACAGACCTTGATCGCAGAGAAAAGGATATATGCATAAGCCTATGAGGGACATCAGGATAAGAGCACAAAGGAAAAACGTACGGTCTGAGATATCGTGGGCATATTACGTATTTTTGATGTTCGGAGTGCTCGGTCTGCTCCTCGCGGTACGTTCATCCGGCATGATATTCTTTTCAGTTTCGGCGGCATTTGGCGCTGCGTGTGTCGAGGCGGCTTTTCTTACCGCTGTGTACATATATTGCCATAAACTTTTTCCGCTGGCGCTCCTCACGGATGCCGCAGCTTTTGGTCTGGCGTTTTTTTTCGGCTTCGGCCGCATATCTGCTGAAGCGTCGCTGTTCGCGGATTATCTTTTCGGCGATGCCGGAAGCGGTGAAGACGGTGATATTACACGCCTTGCCGTTATGTTTGCGCTGTGCATCACCTTGTTTTTTTTCGTTCTCGAATGTGTGATGAAAAGACATTTCCCGGCATACCTGCTGACACTTGTTGTTTTGTTGCTTTCCCCGGCTGCGGGAATAATTCCGGATATGGCGGCGATTGGATGTATACTTGTATTTCAGACGGTCTTTTTTGCCTTTGGAGCGGTGAAACCGAAAAGCAGGCGCAGGGCACTTTCATCACAGCCGAAATTGTCAGCGGTCAAAACCGGAACAATCGTATCGGGGATAGCGCTTGCTGCGCTTATCTTTGCGTCCGTATCGGTATCCGGTCATGCCGGCGTCTTTTACGGCGCGGTTGACAGAGCTGAGGGGGCGGTCCTGACATGTGTCAGGGATGTGACAGGCCGTTCGGAGCAGATAGATACAAGAGGAAGCATTTCATATGGGAACAATTACAGGAGCGGAACAAAGCTTTTTACCGTATCGGTCAGCATGCAGCCCGACCGCGCCATATATCTTGCGGGATTCAGGGGAGGCGATTACACGGGCGGTTCATTTGAACCTGCGGACGATGCACCGGGGTTGGGTGAAAAAATCGATATAGACAACACGTATTACCTGCTTAAAGCTTCCGAGGACACGGCAGGAGGCATACTTGACACGACAGGAAGAGTATCTGCAGACTGGTGCACCATGCTTATGGATTACGGAACGAGCGAGGTGTACAGCTATGTGCACCCGTACAATTACGTGTATACGGGTTTTCTTTCCTCTTCGCGTGAGAAGAACTTTTACAATGCAAGCAAGCTTTTCATCAGCTGCTACTGTGCGCCTGATTTCACAGTTGATATCGGGAACATAAACACGGGCAGCGACAGTGCCGACAGATATTTCGAGAATACTCTGGCGCGGTATGGCAAAACGGTGCAAGAGTTCTATACGGCCGTTCCGGCGGATCTCGTGCCGAGGCTTGCCGGGCTGGTAAGGGAGAATCCTTTCGACTCGCTCGATGAGATAACATCATTTATAATCTATACTCTCAACAGCAATTGTAAATATACTCTTAAGCCGGGAATGGCTCCGTTTAATGAGGATATAACGGAATACTTTTTGTTTGAGAGAGGCGAGGGCTACTGCGAGCAGTATGCGGCCGCCGCGACTTTAATGTACAGGCTCTATGGAATTCCCGCCCGCTATGTATCGGGGTACAGAATAGATGCTGATGACTGGTATGCGGACGAAAAGCAGACGGGCATAAGTCTTCCGTTTTCATCTGAGCATCTGAAGGTCAGCGCGGACGTTACAGGGTTCGATGCGCACGCGTGGGTCGAGCTGTACTCGCCGGAAAAGGGATGGTATCCGGTAGAAGTGACTCCGGCGCAGGACGGTACGTTTGCCGCCCCCTATGAAGGGCTTGATATATCGGCGATCAAAGCCATAATGGAGGAGAATGAGTGGGATATAAGCGTTCCGAGCATCACGGAAAGAAAAACCTCCGGAGACGGCGGACCGATATCATACTTTGTCGTACCGCCGAAAATGAAGGAAAACACCGCATACGCGGCAGGCGGAGCATGTATTGCATTACCTTTTATAGCGCTCTGTCTGATAAAGGAGCGACGCAGAAGGCTGAAGGCTATGAACGCCGGTCAGTCGTTCGCGAGGATGGTATGCATGATGCACGGATGCGGTATACTCGCCGGTTCGGACGGTACGGAGCGGCAGTTCGCGGATGCGCTCGCCGGAGAGACGAAGCTTGACGGGAGCAAAATAAAAAGCGCCCAGACGCTTGCATTAAAATCATCGTTTTCTGCTGAAGGAACGTCAGCCGAAGAGGATGCCGCCGTCATGGGAATGCTTAAGGATGCGGAGGCTGCGATGAAAAGTTCAATGAATTTGCTGCAGCGTCTGAAAATAATAATATTTTCCATATAAAAGCGATCGGAATACTTACGGGTTCCGAAGATGATAAATGATACCGGCTTTTGTTACGGTCCGGTTTGTTATTTGTTCCCGAATAGTGTTGATTTGTGACCGGCCATTTATTATAATCGAGACAGAATAATTAGTAAAACGATATTTTATAATAACTTTAATTAAGCTTTGTAATTTCACGCGTTGAAAGGAGGGTGAAGAAAATGAGTCTGTCGCAATACCAGGCGTTCCTCAAAACTATAGAATTAGGTAACCTGACGAGAGCGGCCGAGGATCTCGGTTATACGCAGTCGGGCATAACGCATCTGCTTAACGCGCTCGAGGAGGAATGCGATCTTAAACTGATTGTAAGGGAAAAATCGGGTGCCTATGCTACGGCTGACGGTGAGGAAATGATGCCGTATTTCCAGGATATATGCAGCGCATACGACAGCATGCAGACGAAGCTGAACGAGATACACAGGCTCGAATCCGGGCTTATAAGGATATCGACTTTTACGTCGGTGTCCGTACAATGGCTTCCGGGGATATTGTCGGCATACGAGAAGGATCATCCGCGCGTACAGTTTCAGCTGCTTCAGGGCACGGATGAAGAGAGCGACGAGTGGCTGCGTACGGGACGCGTGGATCTTGCCTTTGTCAGCATAGGCGACCGCGCCGACTTTCCTACATACGAGCTGCATAAAGATCCGCTTGTGGCGGTAGTGCCGGCGGACAATCCTCTCGCCGAAAGAGACGTGATATCTGTCGAGGAGCTTGCCGAATATCCGTACATCAAGCTGAACGACGGAACGTTCAACGAAGCGCACGAGATAGCCGATATTTTCACGCGCCACAAGATAAAGCCGAACGTGAGATTCGCCGAAGTGAACGACTACGCGATAGTCGCCATGGTTGAGGAGGGACTCGGAGTCAGTCTTTTGCCACAAATGATAGTCTACAAGACTACGAGAAAAATTGCGGTCAGACCTCTTGCGACGGGAGAACAGCGTACTTTGGGGATAGCCGTGAAGAATATCAATCAGTTAACCTCGTCGACTAAGGAATTTATAAAATACGCCCAGGAATGGGTGGGCAAAAAGTACAACGAATAAGAGGTGCGGACATATAATGTACGATCTGATATCAAAGCTCATAGTTTACAGGAGTGCGGCCGAGGACAGCATACTCGTCGGTATGTCCGATATATTCAGGAGATTTGACGGGGTGAATTTTAACAGGGAGGATCTCGTATCGGATATCTTTGAGCAGATACACGCACTGCTCGGCATCTCGACAAAATACGGATTTGACAAAAACCTTTGGCACAATTATCTCGCTTTTCTCATCGCATACACGGAGACTCCGTTTACGCTCGTTTCCGAAAAGGTCGGCGCCAACGACGGTTCTGTCAATGAATTCGCGATGAACGACTTCAGGATATTCAAAGCTCTGTTTAACTACGATTTTGTTCCAATAGAGCAAAAGCTCGGTATAAGCTGTTTTTCGGTCATATCGGATTACAGTGCCGTAGTAAAACCGGGAAGAGTATTCAATACGAGTGTGAGTGAAAAAGTTCAGGAGCTCTCGGCGCAGATCGAAGCTGCCGGGACCGATGACGAAATCTACACCTGCATAACCGGTTTTTACAGGAAATACGGAGTAGGCAAATTCGGCCTCAATAAAGCATTCAGGATAGCCGGGGAAAACGGGAGAGGAGATTTCCTCATACCTATAACGAACACCAGCGACGTTACGCTCGACGATCTCGTCGGCTACGAGCTCCAAAAGGAAAAGCTCCTCGAAAATACCGAAGCATTTGTCGCCGGCAGAAGAGCGAATAATGTGCTGCTTTACGGCGATGCGGGCACGGGAAAGTCGACATCGGTAAAAGCTATACTAAACAGGTTCTATCCCGACGGACTTCGCATGATAGAAGTATACAAGCACCAGTTCAAGGATCTTTCCCGTGTCGTAACGGAGATCAAAAACAGAAATTACAGGTTCATAATATATATGGACGACCTTTCGTTCGAGGAATTTGAAACAGACTACAAATACCTCAAAGCTGTCATCGAGGGCGGTATAGAGCCGTATCCCGAAAACGTTCTTATATATGCAACTTCAAACAGACGCCATCTGATCAGGGAAACGTGGAAGGACAAATACGACGAATCGAAGGACGATCTGCACCGGAACGATACGGTGCAGGAGAAACTTTCGCTCGCGGACAGGTTCGGTCTGTCTATAGGGTACTTTTCGCCGACGCCCCGGGAATATTTTGATATCGTCCGGGCGCTTGCGGACAGATATCCGCAGATAAGGATGTCCGACGATGAACTCAGACATCGGGCGAGCGCCTGGGAGCTCAGGAACGGCGGTCTTTCAGGCCGTACTGCCCAGCAGTTTATAAATTATCTCGTCGGCACAAGGTCAGTGAAGGAGTAGTATTCGGATGTTTTTTTACCTTTTGTCAAATCCCATGACGATGCTAATAGCGGCAGCGGCAGTTCCCGCTGTATTGCTTCTGGTGTATGTATATAAAATAGACAGGCTTGAGCATGAACCGCCGGGATTGATAATCGGGCTCGTCCTGTTCGGCATGCTGGCTACTATAATCGCACTTGTGCTCGAAACTGCGGGCGTCAGGTTCATATCCGCATATTCCGGCGACGCGTTCGCGTACAGACTTCTGTTTTACTATATCGTTGTCGCCTGCTCCGAAGAGGGAGCAAAATATCTGCTGATGAGGTTCAAGACGTGGAACAGCTCCGCCTTTAACTGTCAATTCGACGGTGTGGTTTATGCTGTTTCCGTCTCGCTCGGATTCGCGCTGCTCGAAAATATAATGTACGTGCTCCAATACGGTATGGCGACAGCCGTCGTAAGGGCATTTACGGCGGTACCGGGTCATGCATGCTTCGGAGTGTTTATGGGTGCGTGGTACGGACATGCGAAACGATTCAGCTCCTACGGACGCCGCGGAGCAGCGACTCTGTGCAGGGTGATGGCTTTTGTTCTTCCCATGTTCGTGCACGGAAGCTATGACTATATTGCGACGATGGGGAACAACGACCTGACACTTCTTTTTCTTGTGTTCGTGATCGTGCTTTTCGTGATAGCCTTTTTTATGGTGCGGAAGCTGTCGAAAACGGACAGGTATATATGACAGGCAAGAGAAAAACGGGTTTACGGAGAAGAGAAACTGACGATGTCGGATCTGATCTTATATCTCATAATGGCCGCGGTCGGCTACTTTGTCGGCAGCAGATTCAGAAATAAAAAAGAAAAGCTCGCATGGACGGGGAAAATTCAGACCGTTGCCATAATCCTCCTCGTATTCACGATGGGAACCAGGATGGGAGCAAACGACGAGGTCATAAAAAATCTCGGTCCCATCGGCCTGTATGCGCTGATAATCACGGCAGCCGTGTTTGTATTTTCGACGACTGCGGTATTTGCCGCAAGGAAGCTGGTGAGGATAGACAGGTTCGGGCATCTTAACGGTTCGGACAGAGTGAAATCCGAGTCGACTCCTGCCGATGGAGACCGCGGTATAGACAGGATGACGATATACATAATCCTGTCCGTGTGTGCAGGCATGGCGTCAGGCTTTATCTTCGTGCGCAGGCTGTTCAATTCCTTTGACGCATTCAACAGTATGGCGGGAACGGCGATACAGGCCGGTCTTTGCATACTCCTCCTGTTCGTGGGGCTCGACCTTGGACTTGACGGTACTGTCGCGGGCAATTTCAGGCGAGTCGGCCTTCGCGTCTTCGTCTTTCCGCTCGCAAATATCTCGGGTACACTCGCCGCATGCGCTGTATGTTCTTTGTTTATCCCGGTGAGCCTTAAAGAGCTGCTCGCTATAGGGGCGGGTTTGGGATGGTATTCGCTCGCACCGGGCATAATAATGGATGCAGGCTTCGTCACTGCGAGCGCGATATCGTTTATGCACAACGTCATGCGTGAGCTCTTTGCCATAATACTGATACCTTTTATCGCAAAGAAAATAGGATATACCGAAACGATAGCTCTCCCGGGAGCCGCATCGATGGATGTATGCTTGCCCATAGTGGAACGCGCTACCGGCGGTGATATAGCCGTCTATTCATTCGTATCGGGAGTGGTTCTCTCCGCGGCGGTGCCGGTAATCGTGCCGCTGATAATAGGGTAGTGAGCGGAAAAGTACTGATAACAACGCCGAAAAAGAAAATCGGACCAATGCCGTCAGGTAAGAATACTTGACGGCGTTTTCCGTATGTGATATTGTAATATAGCGTCAAGCGAAAATACTTGACGGGATTTTTATGGATATGGATAAGATCGAGATCGCGAAACCGGCACGGCAGAGCATTTTGTTCGACATTTACGGCGCTCTGCTGACTGAAAAAAAAAGAACGGTACTCGGGCTTCATAACGAGGAGGATATGTCGCTTTCGGAGATCGCCGATGAGTTCGGTATTTCTAAGGCGGCGGTGTATGATTCGCTCCGCTCAGCCGAGAAGATGCTTGAGGAATATGAGGAGAAGCTCGGGCTCATGAGAGATATGCTCGAGAGGGAGCGGATTGCTCAGGAGCTGACCGACATAGTTGATGCAGCGCTGAGGCGAGGCATCGATG
>ERZ772917.1658-NODE-1658-length-12323-cov-14.317167_pt1 | contig 12323 bp, 7 predicted proteins | sample MGYA00511187_ERZ772917 | MGnify/ENA primary metagenome ERZ772917 (study PRJEB29015, sample SAMEA2737925) | human oral metagenome | biome: human oral; feature: human-associated habitat; material: dental | place: China | collected 2012 ... | reverse complement strand
AATGGATAGAGCAAGGGCCTTCTAATCCCGAGGTTGCAGGTTCGAGTCCTGTCGGAGGCGCCAGCTATCTCCATGCGCCCGTCTCGTTTCTGAGACGGGCGCTGTCACAAACTCCCGTTACGTGGACCCCTCCTGCGCCACCTGCGCAAAGGCGGACATACTGGGGTCATGAACGCACGAACGAACACCACCCGTCGCATGTGCGGGTCCATTCGTGCCCGAATGTGCAGCTGACGCCGCTGTCCGCCATTCCTTAGGCTCGCGCTCCACCACACCGCCCGCGCTCACGCGCACCCACGTGGAGGCCAGCCGCCACCCGAGAGTTACACCGTGCCCTTCTCAGACGACACCTACGCCTGTCCCTGCACCCACGACCATGAGCCCACGCTCCTGTCCTTCGAGGTCATGCCCCCGCGCAAGCCCTCCCTGGAAGAGCCCTTCTGGAACACGGTCGACCAGCTGCTGCGCGTGCGCCCCGACTTCATGTCCGTCACCTACGGGGCGGGCGGCAAAGACCGCTCTAACGCCCGCGCGACGGTCCGCCGCCTCGTGCGCGACACACCGATCCAGCCGATCGCGCACCTGACCTGCGTGGGTAACTCGACTGAAGAGGTCGTCTCCACTGTCTACGACTACCTGGACTCGGGCGTGCGCACCTTCCTCGCGCTGCGCGGAGACCCGCCGGTCGGACAGGAAGACTGGGAGCCCGGCCCGGGCGGTGTCAGCAGCGCCACCGAGCTCATCCACCTGATCCGCACCGTCGAAAAGCGCCGCTGCGACGCCCACCCGGGCGAGGCCCTGCGCTCCGCCTTCAAGCCCCTGACGATCGCCGTCGCCGCTTTTCCCGCGGGCAATCCGGCCGCCGGAACCACGCCCGCGCAGGAAGTCGAGCGTCTCCTCGTCAAGCAGGCCGCCGGTGCCTCCTTCGCAATCACGCAGCTCTTCTGGGACGCCGATGTCTACGCCTCCTTCGTCGAGCACGCCCGCCGTGCCGGCGTCACCATCCCTATCGTGCCCGGCCTGCTGCCGGCCACCGACCCGGCGCGCCTGCGCCGCGTCCAGGACCTCACCGGTATTGAGGTCCCCGAATACCTGCTCACCACGCTCGCTGACTACCCCCACCAGGACGCGCGCGACGAGTTCGGTGCCGTCTTCGGCTCACGCCTCATCCACTCCGTCCTGGAGGCGGGCGCGCCCGGTGTCCACCTCTACACCTTCAACCGCTCCAAGCCCGTCCTGGACATCCTGGCCCTCATGGGAGTCAAACCCGACCCGCTGCGGTCCGGCACCTCGACCCCCGAAACCCGCGCCTGAGCGCATCACCATCCACCCTGCGGCAGGGTGCGGGGTCTCCCGCGCACGCCGAACGAGTAGCACACCCAAGGAGAAAACCATGTCCGCTGCGACCACGCAGTTCCCCACCGCCACGATCCTGGCCTATCCGCGCATCGGCCGTGGCCGTGAGCTCAAGCGCGCCCTCGAGGCCCGGTGGGCCGGCCGCATCACCGAGGCCGAGCTGATCCAGGCCGCCAACGATCTGCGCAAGGAGAACCTCGCGCGCCTCGTCGAGCTCGGCCTGAACCCCTCCGACGCCTCCCTGGCCGACGCGCCCTCCCTGTATGACCACGTCCTGGATGCGACGATCCTCCTGGGTGCCTTCCCGCCGCGCTTCGCCGGTCGGCAGGGCCTCGACCTGTACTTCGCGCTTGCCCGTGGCGACGACGAGGTCGGCCCCGAAGAGATGACGAAGTGGTTCGACACGAACTACCACTACCTCGTTCCCGAGATCGGCCCCGACACGCCGCTGCGCTTCGCCGACGACACGATCATCCGTCGCTTCACGGACGCCCGCGAGTGGGGCTACGTGACCCGCCCCGTCCTGGTGGGCCCCGTCACCTACCTGGCCCTGGCCAAGGCCGATCCGTCCACCCCCGACTTCGATCCGCTCACCCGCATCGACGAGGCCGTGGCCGCGTACGAGGAGGCGCTGGCCTCCCTGCACGCAGCGGGTGCCCCGTGGGTCCAGCTCGACGAGCCGGCCCTGACCTCCGACAACCTCTCGCGCACTCGCGTCGAGCTGGGCGAGCTGGCCGCCCGCGTCTACGAGCGCCTGACAGCCTCCCAGAATCGTCCCCAGATCCTGCTCACCACCCCCTACGGCGACGCCTCGCACGCGGTGGGTGCCCTGGCCAAGACGGGCGTCGAGGCGCTCCACGTGGACACGCTGCGTGGCTCGCTACCCGAGGGCGCGGACCTGTCCGGCGTCACCCTGGTCGTCGGCGCGGTCGATGGCCGCTACATCTGGCGCGCAGACCTGGCTCAGCTGCGTGAGACCTTGAAGGCCGCTCAGGGCCTGGGTGCCGCACGCGTCACCGTCGCCACCTCCAACTCCCTCCAGCACGTGCCTCACGACACCGCGCTGGAAACCTGGGACGACGCGACCCTCAACGAGAACCTGCACGCCTGGCTCGCCTTTGCCGACCAGAAGGTTCTCGAGGTCGTCACCCTCGCGCGCGGCGTGGATGAGGGCTGGGAAGCCATCGACGCTGAGGTTGCCGAGGCCACCCGCGTTCTCGAACAGCGCGCCGCCGCCCCCGGCGTCGTGCGCCCCGAGGTCCGCAGCCGCACCGCTGCCCTGACCGACGCCGACCGTGCCCGCGAGCCCTACCTGGAGCGCGAGGCAGCCCAGGCCGAGCGCCTGGACCTGCCCCCGCTGCCCACGACGACCATCGGCTCGTTCCCGCAGACCACCGAGATCCGCAAGGCTCGCGCCGCAAACGCCCGCGGTGAACTCTCCGACGCGAACTACGAGGCCCGCATGCGCGAGGAGATCGCCTCCGTCATCAAGCTGCAGGAGGACCTGGGCCTGGACGTCCTGGTCCACGGCGAGGCCGAGCGTAACGACATGGTCCAGTACTTCGCCGAGCTGCTCGACGGCTTCGCGGCCACGCGCAACGGCTGGGTGCAGTCCTACGGCTCGCGCTGCACGCGTCCCTCCGTCCTGTGGGGTGACGTCTCGCGTCCCTCGCCCATGACCGTGGGCTGGACCAGCTACGCCCAGTCGCTGACCGACAAGCCCGTTAAGGGCATGCTCACCGGCCCCGTCACGATCATCGCGTGGTCCTTCCCGCGCAACGACCTGCCGCTCGGCGACATCGCCGACCAGATCGGCCTGGCCCTGCGCGACGAGGTCTCCGACCTCGAGGCCGCCGGCATCGCGGCCATCCAGGTCGACGAGCCCGCCCTGCGTGAGCTCCTGCCCCTCGACGCCGACCGCCACGCCGACTACCTCGACTGGTCCGTGGGATCCTTCCGCCTGGCCACTTCCTCGGTGCGTCCCGATACCCAGATCCACACGCACCTGTGCTACTCCGAGTTCGGCCAGATCATCGACGCCATCAAGGGCCTGGACGCCGACGTCACGTCCATCGAGGCGGCCCGCTCCAAGATGGAGGTCGTGCCCGAGCTTGCCGAGGCCGGCTTCGACCACGGCATCGGTCCCGGCGTGTGGGACATCCACGCTCCTCGCGTCCCCAGCACCGAAGAGCTCGCCGAGCTCATCGGCCTGGCCGCCGACGCGGTGCCGGTTTCTCGCCTGTGGGTGAACCCCGACTGCGGCCTGAAGACCCGCGGCTACGAGGAAACGAAGGCGTCGCTGGACAACCTTGTCTCTGCTACTCGGCAAGTGCGTGCCCAGCGCGGCCTGGAGAACTGAGGCTTCTTCTAGGCGATAGGTGAGGGGCGGGCCCGATGGGTCCCGCCCCTCACCGTTTACGCATATACGGGCACCCGCATGTATGGGGGAGAGAGCGGGCACCTGCGCCCACGAATGTGACGGCGTGAGAATGTAACAACCGATAGGGGAGTTGGAGCATAGTTCTTAATCGCCTGACGTTATCGGTGTTATTGCAACGTTTAATCGTGGTTGGCAGCACGGTCGGCGGTGAACCCAGCGCGCCCGGCCCGCGAGCACACGCTGTCACACAGTCTCATTGTGCGGACTCCGTGTTGCTCGGACGCAAACCGTCCGACAGACTTAATTCCATGACGACCTTCGCGAACCCCATGTGCTGCCCCTGCGGTGGCATGATGTCGCGAATGTGTATGTGATTGACGCCCCAGATACCCCTGTCAATCACCGCCGCAGTGATATACCCACGCCGATAGTGGGAGTGCGGCCCCGAAGAATCGGATACACCCATGACCCTCGTCAACACCCCTGTCGCCTCCGTCCGCGCCGCCAACGACACCCCCACCTCCTACGAGGAATTCCTCGACGTCCTGGCCGGCCTGCGACTGAGCTCCTCCCGCATCGACATCGACATCGACCGCGGCCAGGTCACCCTCGACGGACGTGACGCCGGACTGTCCGCCAAGGAACACGACCTCCTGGCCCACCTCGCCGCCAACGCCGACCGCTCCGTCACCCGCGACGAACTCTTCGCCTCCGTGTGGGCCGACTCTGAGCTCGGCTCCGACTCCCGCACCGTCGACGCCCACATCCGCCGCCTGCGCAAGAAGCTCTCCATCCTGCCCGACCTCATCTCCACGGTCCGCGGCGAAGGCTACCGCTTCAACTCCACGCCCTCCGTGCGCGTTCGCGTCACCCGCCCCGTCACCCTCGCCGCCTGAGCCCCCTCGCGGCGGCACCCCGCCGGTACTCCCGGCCGCGCCACCGCGCGCATCGGCCCAGCGGCCACCCCGGGCGGCTCCCAACCCAGCCACACGCACGGGACGGGCAAAAGGGGAGAGGGGCCACGGCCTCGTCCCCAAAACCGCGCCCCTCTCAGGCGTGTGTACCAACTCCCTTAGATCACGAGTCGCGTGATCTCCGAATCCAGCGGCAGCTCCTCCACGTGCAGGGGCGAGGCCTCCATGCGGTGTCGAAGCCCGTCGATGTCATCCGGGTTCGACAAATCGATTCCCACCAGAGCCGGGCCGAGCTCGCGGTTGTTCTTCTTCGTGTACTCGAAGTGCACGATATCGTCTGCGGGCCCCAGCACATCCGACAGGAAGACACGCAGCATGCCGGGCTGCTGCGGGAACGTCACGAGGAAGTAGTGACGCAGGCCCTCGTGACGCAGCGAACGCTCCATGACCTCTGCGTAGCGCGTCAGGTCGTTGTTGCCACCCGACACCACGCACACGATCGCGCCGTCGGAGCGTCCCAACAGCGCCTTGCGATCCGCTGGATCAGTCAGGTACACGTGCGCAGCCGTGGAAGCGAGCGCGCCCGCAGGCTCGGCGATGACGCCGTCGGACTGGTAGAGCTCGAGCATCTCCGTGCACACCGCGCCCTCGGGGATGACCAGCACGGAGTCGACGAACTGCTCGGCGATGTGGAAGGGAAGCGAACCCGCGCGGCCCACCGCTGTGCCGTCCACGAAAGGATCGACTTTCGCCAGGGACATCGGCTGCCCCGCCTCGAGCGCCGCGTGCATCGATGCCGCGCCTGCGGGTTCGACGCCGATGATCTTCACCTCCGGACGGTTCGCGCGCAGCCACGTCGCAATGCCCGCGATGAGGCCGCCGCCGCCCACGGGGACCAGGATGGCCGCCGTGTCCTGGGGCATCTGTTCCTCGAGCTCGACGCCAATCGTGCCCTGGCCGGCAATCGTGAACGGATCGTCGTAGGGGTGAACGTAGGTGCGGCCCGTGGCGCGCGCGGCCTCCTGTGCCAGAGCGTTTGCACGGTCGAACGTGCCATCCACGATGACCTGCTCGACCCACTCGCCTCCGATCGTCGCGATACGGCGACGCTTCTGGCGGGGCGTATTCGAGGGCAGGTAGATCGTGCCGCGCACGCCCAGGTGGGCGCAGGCGTAGGCCAAGCCCTGCGCGTGGTTGCCAGCCGACGCGCACACGACGCCGCGTTCGCGCTCGGCGGGGGACAGGAGAGACATGCGCGCGTAGGCGCCGCGCACCTTGAAAGAGCGGCACTTTTGCTGGTCCTCACGCTTGAGCAGAATATCGACGCCGGCCTCGGTGGACAGACGCTCGGAACGATCCAAGTTCGTGCGAACGGCAACTCCCTCCAGGGCGGTGGCGGCCTGACGGATGTCCTTCGGCGTGGTCACGTGAGAACTAGCGGACATGGGAACTCCTTCCAGTACCCTTCTAGTGTAGTAGTGGCCACCGCCCCCAAGTCCCACCCAACCGTATGACCCAGAGCGCACTAACATAGAAGGCGTGAAAACTCTGAAAGACCCCCTGGTCTGGATTGACTGCGAAATGACCGGCCTGGACGTCGAGCGAGACGCCCTCATCGAGGTGGCGGTCGTCATCACCGACGGTGACCTGCGAATCGTCGACCCCGGCATGGACGTGCTGATCACGCCGCCCGCCGAAGCGCTCGACAACATGAATGACTTCGTGCGCAACATGCACACCTCCTCCGGGCTGCTCGATGATCTGCAGACGTCGGCTGTGTCCATGGAAGAGGCAACCGAGCAGGTTCTGTCCTACATCAAGCGCTTCGTACCCCAGCAGGGCAAGGCCCTCCTGGCGGGTAACTCGGTGGGCACCGACAAGATGTTCCTCGAGGCGAACATGCCCTCCGTTATCGACCATCTGCACTACCGCCTGGTGGACGTGTCTTCCATCAAGGAGCTGGCCAAGCGCTGGTACCGCGCGGCCTTCGCCGAGTCGCCGGACAAGCACGGCGGCCACCGCGCTCTGGCCGACATCCTGGAGTCCATCCAGGAGCTCGAGTACTACCGTCGCGTGCTGTTCCCTGCCGAGCCGGTGACCGCCGAGCGCGCGCGTGAGGTGGCCCGTGAGGTCGTCGCCCTGGGCATTCCCGCCATGGGCCAGGCCGCCGATGCTTGATCCGTCTTCCTGACGCCAAGCGGCGGCATCCCTGCGGGGGTGTCGCCGCTTCGCTGTGTGTGGGGGCTGTGGGGGCAAAGCGCGTTGTCCACATGGGCATGTACGAGGCGCTCGTTATCCACAGGGGTACGAGGCGAGCGCGTGTCATCCACAGGGTGGGCCAGCGCGCTTGATGCGGTGTTGTGAGTAGGGCTTTCCTGGATGCATCCGGCCAGCGCCGGCCAGAACGGACAAAGGATGCAACGATGCAGGACATATCGACGACCCTCAGGGGCCGTATCGGATCAGAACCGATGATGAAGCACGTCAAGGGCGACGTCTGCGTGACGACCTTCCGCCTCGCAATCACGAGGTGGCGCTTTGTCAGTGACGTGCGCACGGGCAACGCCTCATACGTGGAGGATGGTGCCTACTGGTACACGGTGGAAACATGGGACACCTTGGCCTCCAACGTGTTCCGCAGCTGCCGCAAGGGCGACCCCGTCGTCGTGGTTGCCCGACCCGTCCCGAACGGTTGGATTGACGGCAATGGGCAGATCAGGTCGTCGATCGTCTACCGCGCCTCCTCGGTCGGCCACGACTTGGCGCGGGGAGCCTCCCAGTTCACGAAGAATGGCGCGCACTTGACCGAAGAACCGGCGGGTGGGACGCAGGGGGATCCCTATTCGACGAGGCAGGGGCCAGGATCAGCGGAAGCGCCCCTGGGCGTGAGCAACCAGGGAGAGGTGGCCTCCGATGTGCACGCCGACGTGGTCACGCCGCATGAGGGAACGGACATCCTGCCCACTGACGTTGACACACAGAACGAAGAGCCGACGCTGCATGCGCCGACCGGCACCGTGGGCGTCGAAGTATCACCCCTTGTTGCGCCGGAAGAACACGTTGGGTCCGAGGATGCATCCTCGGACCCGGGACAGGGCACACGCTCGTGCTTCGACTATTGCGCCGTGGACCATGGACTCGCCGATGCGACGAAAAACGTTGCTTTCGAGCCTATTGATGGCGACGCGGACGAGCCGCCCGATGCCGCCTAGTCGGACGCGTCCACGATCGCGACCTGCGCGATGGCGTACTCCCCGTCGTGGCTGATGGAGACGAGCGCACTCCACGTGGAAAGTGCTCCCAGCGACTCCTCGCAGGCAGCCGCTATGTCTCCGTGCAGAGCGAGAGCGGGGCGGTTCCACTCATCGTGGATGACCTCAACCTCGGGCCAGTCCACGTCGTCGGCTCCGATGCGGGGAGGGGAACCGAAGAGGGCGCACGACCAGGCCTTGATGAAGGCTTCCTTCGCGGCCCACAGGCCGCCCGCGTGACGGGCCACGGCCTCGTCGTAGCGGGCGGAACCGGGCTGTGCACCTGAGGTGGCGGCGGCGCGCGCGCGGACCCGGCGAGCCTCCCTGGGCGTCAGAATGCCGTTCAGGAAGGCCGACCCCGGTTCCCTCACCTGAGCGGCAAACTCAGGGAGGGAGACCAGGTCAACGCCGAGTCCGCGCATCGCTCACTTGCCTTCCGGCAGGTGGTAGAAGCCGTCCTCACCGAGGCGTGCGTTCGGATCCAGCAGGATTGCGGCCTCGACCTCGTGCGCGTCACCGGCAACTCCGGCAGCCGGGTCGTCGGGCAGGCGGCGGCCCTCCACCGAGGTGAACAGCGGGGCGTGGCCCAGCATGCCCATCTCGATGTGACGCTGGCCGTTGCGCAGGCGACGATCCGACGCGGCGCGCCACTCCTCGAGGCGCTCGCGTCCGGCTTCGCGCTCCACGATGGCTTCGAAGGCGGCCGGGTTGACCAGCGCCAGGAAGCCGGAGACGTGGCCGAAGCCGAGCGAGGTCGCGAACGCCGCACGCACCGGCCCACGCGAGGACAGGTTGAGCGGGGAACGCAGCCACACGAGCGGGCTGTACTTCTCCATCGCGTCGTCGACGCAGTCCAGCGCGACGTTGGCGGGGATCAGACCCGTGCGGAACACGTCGATGATGCCGCCCACCTGGAACACGCAGGCACCACCCTTCGCGTGACCCGTCAGGGTCTTCTGCGAAATGACCAGCAGTGGGTTGCCGGGGGTACGGCCCAGCGCCATGCCGACGCGGGTGTGCAGATCCGACTCGTTGGGGTCGTTGGCGTTCGTGGACGTGTCGTGCTTGGACACGAAGGCTACGTCGTCGATGCCCACACCGAGCTCGCCGAGGTTGCGGGCGATGACCGAGTCGCGTCCGCCGCGCGCCACCGCGAGAGCACCCAGGCCGGGAGCCGGAATCGAGGTGTGCGCGCCGTCGCTGAAGGTCTGCGCGTGCGCCACGACAGCCAGGACCGGCAGGTTCATGTCGAGCGCCACAGACGCGCGGGTCAGCAGCACGGTGCCGCCGCCCTGCGCCTCGACGAAGCCGCCGCGGCGGCGGTCGTTGGCGCGCGAGACGAAGCGCGAGGAGATACCGCGAGCGAGCAGCTCGTTCGAGTTCGCCGTCGCGTTCATCGCGCCGAAGCCCACGATCGACTCGACCTGGATGTCGTCAATCGCGCCGGCCACGACGAAGTCAGCCTTGCCAGCCTTGATCTTGTCGACGCCCTCCTCGATGGACACCGCGGCGGTCGCGCAGGCACCGACCGGGTTGATCATCGAGCCGTAGCCGCCCACGTAGGACTGCATGGTGTGTGCAGCCACGACGTTGGGCAGGGTCTCCTGCAGGATGTCCTGCGGGTATTCCTCGCCCAGGAAGCGGTCGACGAACAGCTTGTGCATCGAGCGCATGCCACCGAAGCCGGTGCCCTGCGTGGAGGCCACGGTCGCCGGGTGGACGACGCGCAGCAGCTCGGCGGGGCTGAAGCCGGCGGACACGAACGCGTCCACGGCGGAGACCAGGTTCCACACGGCGATCGGGTCGATCGAATCCAGCATCGAGGCCGGGATACCCCAGCGAGCCGGATCGAAGTCCGTCGGGAACAGGCCGCCGATGCGGCGGTTCAGCGTCGCGCGACGCGGCACTCGCACCTGAGCACCGGACTTGCGGGTCACCTGCCACTCACCGAAAGCGGTCTGCTCGACCACGGTGAACTGCGGGTCGGCCTCGGCGTAGGAGCGGGCCTCGGCCTCGTCCTCCACGGTGAAGGTGATGTCACGGTCCAGGAAGACCATCGCCGACTCGGGCGTGTAGCCGTCGTGCAGCGGGCCGTCGTCGTGGAAGAAGCGCACGCCGGAGCGGGCCACGACCTCGTCGCGGTAGCGATCGAAGATCTCCGACTCGGGGACCAGCTGGTCGTCCTTGTCGTACCAGCCGCCCACGGGCGTGTCGGACCAGGTGAGCAGGCCGGTCATCCACGCCAGCTCCAGCACCCCGGCCGGGGTGAGTTCGACGGTGCCGTCCGTGTGGATCCCCAGCTCCGCTTGCACGCGGGTGCGGGCGCTGCCCCACGGGCCGACCTCGCCGTGCCCGACGATGACGATCGTGTCGTCCAGGGACGCGGTCGTGGCGCCCCACTGGGCGGGGTCCACGTGCGTGACGGAGGTCTGGGTGGGGGAGGGCAGCGCGGACACGGTCGCTGCGGGCTCAGCGTCGTCGGCGGGCGCGGCCTGCGCCGCGGCCTGGGCGCGCAGGGCGCGCAGGTCGATGGAGGAGTCGAGGCCGCCGGTCAGGTCCGCGTCCACGGGCGCCTCAGCGGCCCGGGCGCGCACGTCCGCCGAGGACAGGGCGAGCAGCTGCTCGGCCATCTCCTGGGTGGACCAGGTGCGCACTCCCGCGGCCTCGACGGCGGCGACCATCGGGTCGTTGCCGCCCATCAGGCCGGTGCCGCGCACCCAGCCGATGCGCGGGTGCGCGATCGAGACGCGCTGGCCCCACACCGGCTCCGACGCCCAGCGGGTCGCGATGGCGTCGAAGGACGCCTTCGCCTCGGCGTAGGCGCCGTCCCCGCCGAAGATGCCGCGGTTGGGCGAGCCGGGCAGCACGACGTGCAGCCGGTGGTCGGCGTGCGTGTCGGAGCCGATGCGCGCCAGGGCGGCGATGGAGCGCTCGACGCTCCACAGCAGCAGGCGGAACTGGTTCTCCGAGGCGGGGCCGGCGTCGGCGAGGGTGCCGGAGACGCGGGGAGCGGCGAAGGGGTAGAAGAGCGTGGGGACGAGCGCCTCCTTGGTGACCACCACGTCGGCGCCCACGGACTTGGTCTGCTCGGTGCCGATCCACTCCGCCAGGGCGTCCACGTCCCGGTAGGACGCCAGGTTGGCGGGCACCAGCCACAGCCTGGCCCCGGCGGCGGCGTGCTCGCGGTAGAGCCGCTTGGCGAAGTCGAGGCGCGCCGGGGACACCGACGAGGAGGTGGCCACCACGGTGGCGCCCCCGGCCAGCAGCCCCGCCACGACGGCGCCCCCGATGGAGGCGGGCGTCATGCCGGTGACGACGGCGACGTCCGAGGCGTGGGGCAGCGCTGACGCGTCGGAGAGGGCCTCCTCGGCGATCGCTCGCATCCTGGCGGCGCGCGCGTCGCCCTCCTCCTCGAGGCGCGATGCCCACCAGGCCGCCTGCTCGGCGACCGCGCGGCCCGCGCCCACGAAGGACGCGGTCTCGGACAGGACCCCCTCGGCGCCGAAGCGCGCGACGTCCTCGCGGGCCGACGCCCACCGGTCGTCGAGGAGCACGGCCCGCTGGGCCTCGAAGCGGGGCTCGACCAGGTCCGCCCAGCCCGAGCCCAGTTCCGCGGCGACGGCGTCCAGGACGCGGGAGGCGTCCTCGTCCTCGTCCTCCACCTGAGCGGGGGCGTCCAGACCGAGGTCGGACAAGATGGTGCGCGCCACTTTCGCCAGGACGCCGGAGTCGCCGGTCACGGTCTCGGCGAAGGCGTCGAGCGCCGCGGAGTCCACGACTCCGCCGCCGGAGGCCCCGCCCGACGACGGCAGGGACACGGACACGCCGAGGCGCGAGGCGACGGCCTGGACGGCAGCGTCGATCAGGGCGTCCACGCCGGCCGCGTTCGACGGCGCGTCCACCGGCAGGGTCGCCAGGTCGCCGTCGCGGGTCGAGGCGCCCTCGCGGGTGCCCAGGACGATCTCGATGGTCACGTGCGAGGCCCAGCCGCCGCCGAGCTGCCACGTGCCCGTGACGCGCTCGCCGATGCGGGACGCCTTGGCGCCCGCGGCGCCGAAGAGCTTGCGGGTGCGCTCCTTGACGGCCTCGGACAGGACCGCGCCGAAGGGCTTGTAGCCCTTCGCGGCCTTGTCGACCGTGGCGCACAGGGTCCGCACGTCGGCCTCGCCGGCGCCGTCGATGGAGTTCAGGCCCAGTTCGGCGCTCATGTCCATGAGCAGCTGGTTGCGCCGCGAGGACACGCCGTTGGTGAGGGACTCGGTGGTGTCCGAGTCGCCGACCTCGTCGAGGCGGATCTTCGCCGACAGGGCCAGCAGCGCGCGGATCGCGCTCGATGCCGTGAACGGCTCGTCGGGGACGTCCGCTCCGCTGGCGCCGCCCGCGGCGGGCGCGGGAGCGGCGGCCTCGGGGGCCGGAGCCGTA
>ERZ772917.1655-NODE-1655-length-12336-cov-4.569660_pt1 | contig 12336 bp, 10 predicted proteins | sample MGYA00511187_ERZ772917 | MGnify/ENA primary metagenome ERZ772917 (study PRJEB29015, sample SAMEA2737925) | human oral metagenome | biome: human oral; feature: human-associated habitat; material: dental | place: China | collected 2012 ... | reverse complement strand
AAGTTCTCGAATTTCATAGGTAAAAGGGGCGGCGCCGGATAGATGGAATGATGGAAAGATGGAATGTGGGCTGGGTGGCGATTAGTTTAACTTAAGCGCCTGTGTTAGTTAAAGTTAACCGCATTCCCTTAACTAAGCGTCCTTCTTAGTTAAGGTTAATCTATATTTCTTAACTAAGAAATAGGACAAGTTAAGGTTTGAAGGTGTAAGTCCGGCGAAACCGGCTACACCGGCACGTCGGTGCGGTCGACGACCCGGCGCAGGACAAAGCTCGAATGCACGCCGGTCACGCCCGGAATGCGCGTGATTCGGTTGAGCAGCAGTTCCTGAAAGGCGTCCATGTCGGGGACGATGACCTTGAGCTGGTAGTCGGCCTCCTGCCCGGTGATCAGCAGGCATTCGAGCACTTCCGGCATGGCGGCGATTTCCCGGTCGAAATTCTCGAAACGCTCGGGCGTGTGGGCATCCATCGAAATATGGATGAGCGCCATCAGCGCGTAGCCGAGTCTGGCGGCGTCGAGCCGGGCGTGGTAGCCGGCAATGATGCCGGCTTCTTCAAGCGCGCGCAGGCGGCGCAGGCAGGGCGAGGGCGAGAGGCCGACGCGGTCGGCGAGTTCCTGGTTGCTGATGCGCCCGTCCTGCTGGAGGTGCCGAAGCATCTGGCGGTCGATGCGGTCAATTTGCATGATTTTTTCCTGAAAGAGATATATTGGCAATATTCTGCCGAAGATTTTCTTATTTGGGTTATTTTATTTCGTATTTGAGTCATTCTCAGGAAAAAATCGCAATCGTCTGCGCCGGCGCCCGGAGTATGATTCCGTTATCGAAAACTTGTCTGAACAACGACTTCCGAAAGAGCGCATCATGTTGAAAAATCCCGCCAGCAAATACACGCCGTTTCCCCCGATACCCCTCGCTGACCGCCAGTGGCCGGGCCGCACCATCGACAAGGCGCCGATCTGGATGAGCTCGGATCTGCGCGATGGCAATCAGGCGCTGTTTGAGCCGATGGACAGCGAGCGCAAGATGCGCATGTTCCGCACGCTGTGCCAGATCGGCTTCAAGGAAATCGAGATCGGTTTCCCGTCCGCTTCGCAGACTGATTTCGACTTCGTGCGCATGCTGATCGAGGGAAATCATATTCCTGACGATGTCGCCATCGAAGTGCTGGCGCCGGCGCGCGAGGAGCTGATCCGCCGCACCTTCGAGTCGCTCCAGGGGGTAAAGCGCGCCATCGTTCATCTTTACAACGCCACGTCCAAACCTTTCCGCGAATTTGTTTTCCACCTGAGCAAGGCGGAAGTCGTCGATATGGCCGTCTCCGCCATCAAGCTGGCGCGCAGCCTGTGCGAGGCGCAGCCGGAAACCGAGTGGATGCTCGAATACAGCCCGGAGCATTTCACCGGCACCGAACTGGATTTTGCCCTGGAAGTCTGCGATGCCGTCAGTGCGGCGTGGGGGGCGACGCCGCAGCGCAAAATCATCCTCAATCTGCCGACGACGGTGGAAATGGCGACGCCCAATGTGTACGCCGACCAGATCGAATGGATGCACCGCCATCTGGCGCGGCGCGACAGCGTGATCCTCAGCCTGCACCCGCACAATGACCGCGGCACGGCCGTGGCGGCGGCGGAGCTGGGGCTGATGGCCGGCGCCGACCGCGTGGAAGGCTGCCTTTTCGGCAACGGCGAGCGCACCGGCAACGTCGATATCGTCACGCTGGCGCTCAACATGTATACGCAGGGCGTCGATCCGCAACTTGATTTTTCCAATATCAACGAAGTTGCGCGCTGCTACGAACATTGCACGCAGATGCCGATCCATCCGCGCCATCCCTATGTCGGCGACCTTGTCTTCACGGCCTTTTCCGGCTCGCATCAGGACGCGATCAAGAAAGGCTTCGCTATGCAGAACGGTGCGCAGCGGTGGAATATGCCCTATCTGCCGATCGATCCGAGCGACCTTGGCCGCAGCTACGATTCCGTCATTCGCATCAACAGCCAGTCGGGCAAGGGCGGTATCGCCTACTTGCTGGAAACCGAGTACGGCATTGCCATGCCACGGCGCTTGCAGGTCGAATTTTCCGGCGAGGTGCAGCGGTATACCGACCATTACGGCGGTGAGATGGACGCGGGCGATATCTGGTCGCTTTTTGCGCGCACTTATCTGAATACCGCCACCCCTGTGCGTTACGTCAGCCATCAGCTGTTCGACGCCGGCGTGCAGCAGGGCATCCGGCTGACCGTCGAGCACGATGGCATCGCCCAGGCCATTGACGGGCGCGGCAACGGCCCGATCGACGCGGCCGTGCAGGCGCTGGCGGCCATCGGGATCAGCCTGCAGGTGCGCAGCTACGAGGAACGCTCGATGGGCAAGGGTGGCGATGCCCGCGCCTGCGCCTTCATGGAAGTGATGGCTGGCAACGGCGAGCATGAATGCTACGGCGTCGGCCTGGATGAGAACATCGTGACCGCTTCGCTCAAAGCGCTGGTCAGCGGCGCCAATCGCCTCATCCGGTAAACCGCCGGCAAATCGGCGATCAGCCGCCGCAGTCGCTCGCGCGCAAGGCGCATGGCGTATGGAACAGCCGCCAATGAAATCTGAAACCTAGTTTTCCGGAGGGGTGCGCGGCGACGGCGTTGGCGTGGCCTGACGCCAGCCGAACCAGGCAGCAACGGCGGCAACGGCCTGAGCCAGAATCATGGAGAGGACCGATCCGCTCCAGCCGTATGCCTCGAACGCCAGCCCGGCCACCCAGGCGCCGGTTGCGCCGCCGCCGTAATAGGCCATGTAATACAGGCCGCTGGCCAGCGAACGACCCTCGCTGACATTATGGGCGATGGCGCTGAACGCCGCGGCCTGGCAGATGAATATCGCCGAGGAACACAGCGTCAGGCCGGCGAGAACGGCGAAGAGCGAGGGCAGCAGCGCCAGGCACAGTCCACCCGAAGACACCGCCAGGGCAATGAGGAGCGCCGTGCGGCTGCCGATGCGGGCGATGAAACGCCCGGAAAAATGCGTGATAAACGCGCCGATCAGATAGATGGAGAAGATGTTCGCCAGCGCGGCGACCGACAGGCTGAAAGGCGGAAAGCCAAGCAATACGACCACATAGGTAAAGGCGCCGATCAGCGAGAACAGCACGCAGAAGCCAACCACGCAGGCGGTGAGCAGCGGAATGTTGTGCAGATGCCGGGCGAGGATGCGCAAGGCGTTGCCAAAATCGCGGTTGGCCGTGAAATGGCGCGAAGCGGGTATTCCGCGCCATACGATCAGCGCACCGAGCGCATCGAGCAGCGTCAGCGCAATAAAGGCGCTGCGCCAGCCGAAAAGATGCCCCAGATGGCCGGTGATAAAGCGGCCGCAGAAGCCGCCTATGACCGCGCCACTCATGAAAATACCGTTCAAGCGTGCAATCGCCTCCCCTACAAACTCCTCGCCGATATAGGCCAGCAGCACGACGACAATGCCGGGGATGAATAAGCCTTGCAGAAAGCGCAGGACGATGAGCATGCGCAGGCTGTCGGCAAAAGGCACCAGCGCCGTTGGCAGGCATAGCCCGAGCAGCGAAAAGAACACGACCGATTTACGTCCCGCAGCGTCGGACAGCATGCCGATGAACGGCGACATCAGCGCCAGTGCGAGAATCGTCGCGCCCACGGTGAATCCGGCCTGCACCGGCGTGGCGCCAAAGTCGCGCATAACCATGGGCAGCACAGGCTGCATGGCGTAGATATTCAGAAAGGCGAAAAACGCGCATAGCCAAGCCACTGTACTGGACAGCCGGCGGGGATCTCCGGGCTGGGATATCGGGGGAGAGGGAGGGACAGGCGCGGGCGGTCTGGCTGACATGGGCGGGCGGATGAACGTCAGATGAACAGAGGGCGGATGAAGCAGATAGATAAACGATAAACGCCCAGCGGGCACGACTGCCGCGGTTGCGTAACTGGCCTGGCGTGGGCAGGGCACCACTCTAGCACCAACGCCCGGCGACACCAATGCCGTATCCACCATCAGCGCTCTTGTCCGAAACGGGCGGTGGATGCGGCATACGGCCTTTCTCCGTTTGGTAGCATGAGTGCCTGTCTATGGATGATGGATATGCGTGAGAGCTATGGCGGCGCCCGCACCCGCGTGCGAGGCGGCAGGAAACTACAGCGGGAGTTCTTCAGCGTGATAACAAACTTTCTTTCATTTTCCCGAGCAGGTTTAATCTTGGGTTGCCAATAAAGAACAGGACATTACTCGCAGGAGTATCGCGATTTTGGAAGAAAGTCTGCGGAATCCCACTGCCCTACTGCCTAACAAGACAGATGAAGATGCACTTTCGGATGTAATAGTAGAAACAGGCAGTAAAAAACTTCGTCATGACGAAGTTTCTGATAGCGGTAGCGATGGTGATGCGGCAAGCAAGCTTCCGTACCACAATTCCGACATCGAAAAAGAGCAGAAGCCTGCTATGTCTGACTCAATGACCTTGAAGAAACCTTTGCTTTTGGGTATTTACAATGCACGTGCTGTCATGTTGCTGCTGAATCGTAGGCCATCAAAAGACGGTTGGATATTTATCAGATACGAGGACAACGGGCAGGATGAAGAGGTTGAAATTTCCCGTGTATGTTTGAATTTGTTGACGGCAGCGAGTTGAAATATAGGAGCAAGTTATGACTAAAGAAGCCACCATGACATTTCAAGTTGAGGCAGAGCTTCAAGCCAATTTTTACAGTGCAGCCGAGGCAGATCACCGCCCGGCCGTGCAAGTATTGCGCGAGTTGATGAGTAACTATGTGCAGCAAGTGCGTAACCGCACGGCATCCATTTCGCCAGAAGAGCGCGAGCGCAGAGAAGAAGCCTTCAAGTATGCACGTGCTTCCGTCGGACTGGAAGGCTTCAAACTTAGCGAAGCTGCAGAGCAGCATGCACTCCGCTACATCAATGGCGAAATTAGCATAGAAGAGCTTGTTAAAGGCTATCGCCATGAGTGATAAGCTGACGCTGACCCCTCAAGAGAGGTATGCGTTAGAAGCTGAGCAGATGGCTTCTCGTATCATTGATCTGCGTGCTAGTCCAGTGCGTGGCGACTTCGATGCAGCACACCTAAAAGAAATTAACCGCCGTATTTTTCAATGAGTTGCTCGGCTTAGGCTTTGATGATGTTAAGCCAGGTGAATATCATCCAACCGTAGCAGCCGGCAATGATTGGACCTTTCTTTCCGCCCCGCGCACAAGGCGACAGGTGGCTGCAGCGGGAGTTCTTCAGCGTGGATAGCGAACTTTCTTTCTGCGCGCGCGGTGGGCAGGGGGTACGTCGATGTTCATTGGTTTCCCCGCGACGCGCGTGGAGCGGCAATGCTAGAATCACCGCTATCTTTTGATCGCTGTGAAACGCTCCTGCCATGTTTTCCGGAATCATCGCGGCCATAGGCCGCATTACTGCACTGACGCCGCGTAACGACGGCGCATCAACCGTGCGTCTGACCATCGAGGCCGGCGCGCTGGATTTGGCCGATGTCGCCATCGGCGATTCGATTGCCTGTAACGGCGTCTGCCTCACCGTCGTCGAGATGAAGGACACGACCTTCAGCGTCGATGTCTCGCCGGAAACGCTTTCCTGCACCGTCGGGCTGGCCGCACCGGGCGCCATCAATCTGGAAAAGGCGCTGCGCCTCTCTGATCGGCTGGGCGGGCATCTTGTTTCCGGCCACGTCGACGGCGTCGGTCGGGTGCTGCGCTTCGATGCGCTGGGCGACAACCGCCTGCTTGTCATCCGCGCGCCGGCGGCGCTGGCGCGGTATATCGCGCGCAAAGGGTCGATTACCGTCAATGGCGTCAGCCTGACCACCAACACGGTTGAGGCGGCGGATTTTTCCATCAACCTGATTCCCCACACCCTGACGGCAACGACGCTGGGCGAACTCCATGTCGGCGATGCCGTCAATCTGGAAGTCGACCTGATCGCGCGCTACGTCGAGCGCATGCTGAACGCCGACGAAGCCGGCGATGGCGATAATTCCCAGGAGGCGCACTGATGTCGCCCGAGCGCGCATCGTCGGCCATCGCGCCGATCGAGGAGATCGTCGCCGAACTGCGCAACGGTCGCATGGTGATCCTCGTCGATGAGGAAGACCGCGAAAACGAAGGGGATCTGCTGATCGCCGCCGAACACATTACGCCGGACGCGATCAATTTCATGGTGACGCATGCGCGCGGCCTCGTCTGTTTGACCCTGACGGCGGCGCGCGCGCGCCAGCTGGGGCTGACGCCGATGGCGCGTGATAACCGCAGCCCCTTTCACACCGCCTTTACCGTTTCGATCGAAGCCGCCAAAGGCGTGACCACCGGCATTTCGGCGCACGACCGCGCGCGCACCGTGCAGGCTGCCGTGGCGCGCCATGCCCGGCCGGAAGATGTGGTGCAGCCCGGGCATGTTTTCCCGATCATCGCGCGCGAAGGCGGCGTGCTGGTGCGTGCCGGCCATACCGAGGCGGGCTGCGATCTGGCGCAGATGGCCGGCCTGGAGCCGGCGTCCGTAATCTGCGAGGTGCTGCGCGAGGACGGCACTATGGCGCGCCTGCCTGATCTGCTTGAATTCGCCGCGCATCATGGGCTGAAAGTCGGCACGATCGCCGATCTCATAGAATTCCGCAGCCGCCATGAGACGCTGGTCGAACGCTGTTTCTCGAAACCGGTGCGGACGGTGTACGGCGAGTTTATCCTGCATGCCTACGCCGACCGCGCCGCCAACGACGTGCATCTGGCGCTGACCCGTGGCGAGATCGCGCCGGACAGGGAAACGCTGGTGCGTGTCCATGAACCGCTCAGCGTGCTCGATTTTCTCGATCTCGATAACAGCCGCCATACTTTTTCGCTCAACGACGCCCTGCATCTGCTGGCGCGCAGCGAATCGGGCGTGATCGTGCTGCTGCGCAGCCCGGAAAGTGGCGCGGATATCCTGAAGGCGCAGGCAACGCCGCGCGAAACGCATGCGACGCGCTGGGACCCGCACATTTTCGGCATCGGCGCGCAGATTCTGCGCGATCTCGGCGTGCGCAAAATGCGCCTGCTGGGCAGCCCCCGCCGCATCCCGAGCATGGCTGGGTTTGGCCTGGAGGTCACCGGCTACATCACGCGGCCTGGCGAGGCGGATGCATTGCCGCCATCGTCGGCGCCGGCCGCTTAAGGCTGGTTGCAACCGACTGTTTTGATCTGTTTTTGAAGGACGCACCATGCCCCGATTCGACATTTTTGAGTATCCGAACGATCTGACAGGCGGCGGCGTGCGCGTCGGCATTGTCATGAGCCGCTTCAATCCGGAGATCGGCGAGGCGCTGCGCTCCGCCTGCATCGAAGAATTGCGGCGGCTGGGGCTATCCGATGCGGATATCGAAATTGCCACCGTGCCGGGCGCGCTGGAAATTCCGCTGGCCCTGCAAAGCATGGCGCAGAGCCGCCGCTACGACGCGCTGATCGCGCTGGGCGCGGTGCTGCGCGGTGAAACCTACCATTTCGAGGTCGTTTCCAACGATTCCTCACGCGGCCTCATGGAAGTGCAACTCGATACCGGCATCCCGGTCGCCAACGGCATTTTGACCTGTGAAACCGACGCGCAGGCGCAGGCGCGCACGCGCGAAAAAGGGACCGACTGCGCCCGCGCCGCCGTTGAGATGGCTCATCTGCTGCGCGCCATCAACGAAAGACCGGCATGAACGGCACGCGTGACACGAGTGGCATGAATGACATGCGCGACATGCATACGCCCGGCCGCATACCGGAGGGGCAGACGATGCCGGACACACAGAACGCGCAGGATACAAAGGCGGCGCCTCACGGCCAAACGCCGCCCGGCGCGGCGAAAAATCGCCCGAACTGCCCATCCAGCTCATCCGCCCCGTCTGGCCGCGCGGCCGCCCGCTCGCCGCGCCGCCGCGCCCGCGAGTTCGCCATGCAGGGCCTGTACCAGTGGCGTCTGTCCGGAAACGACGAAGCGGCCATCGAAGCGCATCTGCGCGACAGCGAAGGTTTTGGCCGGGCCGACCGCGAATTCTTTTCCGCACTGCTGCATGGCGTGCTTGCGCAGGAGATCCAGTTGCAGGCGCAATTGCAGGAATTTCTCGACCGCCCCTTTGCCGAACTCTCGCCCGTCGAGGCCAGCATTCTGCTGGCGGGCGCTTACGAACTGGGCAACAACCCGGAAACGCCGTACCGCGTCATCATCAACGAAGCCATCGAACTGACCAAAGGCTTTGGCGGCGCGGACGGCCACAAATACGTCAATGGCGTGCTCGACCGGCTGGCTGCCAAACTGCGCCCGGCCGAGGTGAATGCCCGCCGCGCTGCCGGCAAGACCGGCGGGAAGGTATCCGGAAAAGCATCCGGGAAAGCGTCGGAAAAAGCGCCCGATCAGCCAGGGACGGCCGAGCGTGTCGAGAGCGCCGAGAACTTCAAAACGGCGGCCGACCCGGAGAACGACCCGATCAACCGCCAGCCCTGACCCCACGGCGTGGGCGGTGCGTAAAAGATCGCCTGCCCGCCGGTGATCCCCATCTAACGCACACGGCGCATCTAGCGCACCCAGCACATCCGTGCGCGGAAAAACTACTAGGCTGGGCAACGACCTTACCCCGCTCACCCGCCGTATCGAAGCCCCGCTGAAGCCCGCGTATTTAGGGCGTTTGCGGGCAGGTGCCTCTGAAAGGCTTATGGATAAAGGGTTTGCGGGCATGGGTCTCTGAAACCCTTGTGGATAAAGGGATTTCGGGTGAGTGTCTCTGGAGTCCTCATGGATAGTGGTTTTTTGGGTAGGTGTCGCTGAAGACCGCATGAGTACTGGACTTGCAGGCAGGCATCTCTGGGAGGCTTATGAATAGCGGACTTACGGGCGAGGATGCTGCGTTACCCTATCCATGCGTCTTGCCGGGCAGCCTCGGCGGAGAGTCCCTAAATACGCGGGCTTCCGGGCATTGCCTTTCCCGTTTTTCCCATTGCCAGCGGGCTGCCGCATTGCCGGCGCGGCTTCGTCCTTCCGCCAATCCGCCGGTCATTCGCGTCTAATGCACGCAACTGAACGCGCCCGGCGCACCCAGAGTATCGAGCACACCACGCACACCCAGCACATCCGCGCACGGAAAAACTGCTAGGCTGGGCAACGACCTTACCCTGCGCATCCACCGTATAGAAACCCCGCTGAAGCCCGTGTATTTAGGGCGTTTGCGGGCAGGTGCCTCTGGAAGGCTTATGGATAAAGGGTTTTCGGGTAGGCGTCTCCAGAAGCCGCATGAATACTGGGCTTGCGAGCAGTGATCTCTGGGAGGCTTATGGATAGTGGTTTTTCGGGTAGGTGTCTCTGAAGACCACATGAGTACCGGGCTTGCGGGCAGGGGGCGCTGCATTGCCGGCGCGGCTCCGTCCTGCCGCCAGGCCATTGGTTATCCCATCCAACGCATCCAGCGTCTCTAGTGCACCCAACACACCCGCCGTATCAAACCACGTTGAAGTCCGTGTATTTAGGGCGTTTGCGGGCAGGTGCCTCTGGAAAGCTTATGGATAAAGGGTTTGCGGGTAGGTATCTCTGAAAGGCTTATGGATAGTGGGCTTGAGGGTAGGACTCTCTGGAAGCCGCATGGATACTGGGCTTGATGGCAGGCATCTTTGGGAGCCTTATGAATAGCGGACTTACGGGCAAGTGATGCTGCGTGACCCCATCCATGCGCCTTGTCGGGCAGCCTCGGTGGAAAAGCCCTAAATACGCGGGCTTCCGGGCATTGCCTTTCCCGTTTTTCCCTTTGTTGGCGGGCTGCCGCGCCGTAGCCGAATCGTATAACATCGCGCCATGACCTCTGAAAAACGCGCCGAATTTGCCCTGATCGACCGTTATTTTGCCCGCCCGACGCCGCAGACCGCGCTCGGCCCCGGTGACGATTGCGCCCTAATCGCGCCCGCGCCGGGCATGGAACTGGCGATCACGACCGATATGCTGGTTTCCGGCACGCATTTTTTGCCGGAGACTGACCCGCGCCAGCTGGGCTGGAAAACGCTGGCGGTCAATCTTTCCGACCTCGCCGCTATGGGCGCGCGGCCGCGCTGGATCCTGCTCGCCGGCAGTCTGCCGCAGGCCGATGAGGCCTGGCTGGCGGCGTTTGCCGAGGGCCTTTTTGCCTGCGCCGGGCGTTATGGCGTCGACCTCATCGGTGGCGACACGACGCGCGGGCCGCTCAACTTCTGCGTCACGGCCATTGGCGAAGCCCCCGCCGGCGCGGCTTTGCGGCGCGACGGCGCGCAAGCCGGCGACGACCTGTGGGTGTCCGGGCAGCCGGGGCTGGCGGCGCTGGGGCTGGCGCATCTGCAAGGCCGCACGGCGCTGCCTGCCGCGCTGGCGAAGCGTTGTGTCGAAGCCTTGCAGCGGCCGCTGCCGCGCGTCGAGCTGGGGCTGGCCTTGCGTCAGGACGCTCTGGCGCACGCCGCGATCGACGTTTCCGACGGTCTGCTGGCGGATGTCGGCCATATCGCCGAGCGTTCGCGCTGCTGCATCGACGTGTGGATGGCGCACCTGCCGTGCCTCCCGGCGGGGGCCGATCCGGTGCTGGCGCGTGATTGCCAGCTCGCCGGCGGCGACGATTACGAATTGGCTTTTACGGCCGCGCCCGATCGGCGCGCCGCGCTCGCCGCGCTTGCCGCGCGGCTCGACCTGCCGCTCTGGCGGATCGGGCAGGTAAGCGCGGCCGGTCAGGGGGGCGCAGTTGGGCAGGATGATGTACCCGGCGCGGTGAATCTTATCGATGCCGACGGCCAGCGCGTTACGCCGCAACGCCGGGGTTTCGATCATTTTGAGTCAGCTTGAAGTTTGAAAAGGCAAAATATGCGAGAAATTTGTGATAAGCCGGTAACTTAAAAGGCTTGAATATCTAAATTGTCCAAATCAATCAATCTTTATTTGTTATTTAACTAAAATGTTGCGTGTAATAAGTATATTGTTATTACTGTCAGGACTAATAATAATTGGCATCGGGATGGCGATAAGCAATCACGAAACCTCTATAGCTATGGTTGCTATCGTTGTTGGACTGGGTTTGGTAATAATCAGGTACGTGAATGTTCTAAATAAAAAATTATTGCTATTGGCGCTGGGGATAATAATAATTGGCGTCGGAACGGCGACAGGCTATCGCGATATGGCTATAAGTGCTGTTGTTATTAGCTTGGGCTTTGCGATAATTATATATGCAAATACTCTAGATAAAAAATATTTGCAGGAGCGAGAAAGAAGACATACTCAAAAAATGAAACAAGAATGGAACAAACTGAGGGAAATAAGTTCATGGCCTACTGGAAAAGTGTTAAAAACCGACTCTGAACTAGATCTCGGTATGTTTTTGTTTAGCCTGTTTTTTATCGTGATGGGCCCCATACTGATACGTAAAGGAATGACATTAAATCCGGTAAGCTGGGAAATTATATTAGCAAGTGGTTGCATGCTGGTCGTAGCAGTTTTGTATCTCTCTAGAATTATTTTTTATCTGGGAAAGCCAGCATTTGAGCTGAGTCAGGATGGCTTTTTTACGCCTCGATGGGGTTTTATTCCCTGGCATCAAGTTCTTGGTATTCATCTTTGGACCCATACCGGCATATTTGGCTCGTGTCATTATTCTTTAGATTTTCGCATCAAAAATAGCCAGTCTATTTTGAAGAAACGCTGGATGCGGAGAGTGCTTATTTATTTGGGTTTGGTGCGTACTCAAGACGATGATTTTAATATTGTTATTATATTACATAGTAAACATGAGACGCCGGAAACGATTGAAATTATGACCAGATTCCTTTGGGAAAAGGCTACAGGGCGGCCGCATGGTTGGAATCCATTCTTTTTTGATGAGTATAGTGAGGGGGTAAAGCGTATTTCAGAAAGCAGCGTCAATATGGAAGACGATCAAGAGGATAAGATTCTGCTTGATTTGCTAGAAAAACTCAAATCAAACGAAGAATCTTTAAAGATAATTACTGACGAATTGAATCGTGAAGAATCTCAGCGGAAGCGGATAGATAGAATAGCGCAGTATTGTTTGATATTGACTGTAATATTATTGTCACTTCTGAAGAAGTTTTTTTCATGAACGCAGGATTCATCTCCTTTGTTTTCAACATTGCTAAAGTGTATTGATATGTCCGGTATCGATATCCCGCCTTGTAAAGCACGTATGAAATTCTAGGTAATCCCGTATATTCTGATGGCAGAATATAAATGCTTATTAGTTAATGCAATACTACAGTTTATGATAAGCTGATAACTTAAAAAGCTTGAATATCCAAATTGTCCAAATCAATTTTTATTTATTATTTGAC
>ERZ772917.1654-NODE-1654-length-12337-cov-5.795880_pt1 | contig 12337 bp, 13 predicted proteins | sample MGYA00511187_ERZ772917 | MGnify/ENA primary metagenome ERZ772917 (study PRJEB29015, sample SAMEA2737925) | human oral metagenome | biome: human oral; feature: human-associated habitat; material: dental | place: China | collected 2012 ... | reverse complement strand
GGATCGTGCCGACGCTCATCATCAAATTCGTCATGGCGGAGATCGTCTATCGCATTGGCCGCAGTGGGGATGCAATCGCACCCCGTGCAAGTATCATCGCCGCGCTCCTCCTCTCAAGTCTCTGGATGGCGGCGGCGTATACGCTTGCGGGTGCAGTCCTCTACGCGAGCTTGCCAGCCGCACTCGCCTCGTCCCCGGGACTTCTCATAGAGGGGCTTGTCAACTCCGTTCTTGCGTTGCTGCTTCTGCCCATACTGCGGGAGCGGTTTCCGAAGTTTTGATATGGAGCTGTCGCTTTAGCAATACGATATTTCTTCGACATAGTATATGTGGATAACATGCTGCGTATTTGATATTGCAATTTAGGACAAATTATAGATCCTCTGAGGAGGTAAATAGTACGTTGACAACAGCAGATGAAGCTGTGCATCAGCTCAGCCGACTCAAGGGGCAAGGCTATCGCATTTACTATTTTATCCCGGATTTTTCATCAACGGAGGCAATCTGGCGCAAGGTATTCCGAGACTATTTGCGCACATATGGTGCGGAAGATAAAGTTGCCTTGTACTTGGATCTAGGGCAGGGGGCTTCTCCCTCGGAACTTGACGAGCTCATTGAAATCCTCTCTGTACTCGGGGCACAAGCACCGCTTGTACTGGTTGGTGAGAGTAGAAATGATGTTTTTCGCTGTATATTGCAGCAAGTGGATGTTTTGATTACGACACAAGATGGCATATTGCCTTGTTTTGTGGACTATGCAGACGCTAACGTGGAGATTGTTTATGGCGGAGCTAGTCAAAGCAGGATCTTTAACATTCAGAAAGAATACGATATCAGCATAGGTGTTTTGACATACCAGCCGGATTATGAAAAATTATTTGTTACACTGACTTCTGTCATCCAACAGCAAGGATGCCGCTATGAGATTGTGGTAGGGGATGATGGCTCCTCGAATTTCGAGGAGCGGGAGATCGAGCTGTGGCTGCTGCGACACGGATTTAAGGACTATACCATACTGCGCAGCTCTGAGAACAAGGGAACCGTGCACAATGTAATGAACGTTCTCGATGCAGCACAGGGGTGCTATGTGAAGCTGATCTCTCCGGGAGATTATCTCTACAGCGAGCATGTTCTAGCGGATATGCTGCGTTTTATGGAGGAGAAGAGTTATAAAATAGCATTTGGCCGAGCATGTTATTACACGAAGGGGGCTGACAAATATTATCTTGTCAATCGTATGAACCCCTTTCAGCTGGCGCCCTATCAATCGGGGGACTTTGCTGCGGTTAAGGAGGCATATCTTGTTTATCAAGATTATGTGGTCGGCGCTGCATTTATGGGGGAACGCCATATACTTGCTGCCTATACAAGGGATATCCTTGGACGTATTATCTATACGGAAGATGCGATTTATCCTATAATGATTGCAGACGATATTCGGCTTGGCTTCTGGGATCAGAATTTTGTGTGGTATGAGTGCAATGATGGCATCTCTAATGACACGACAAAGGAGTGGCGGGATCGTCTTCTATATGACAGCAACATGACGCTTACAATCATTGTAGAACGGCATAGCGATATATTGGATCTGGTTTTTGGGTCAGGAAATGGAATGCACCGTGATGATACGGCGTATATGAAAAGACGAGCGGCGTATTACGCAGAAGCAGAGAAAAATTTAGTCGCAGGCGCCTATTTGAAAAATATTGATCCGCTGGAACTGAAAAAACTGGTGCATGCGGAAGTCGTAGTTTAAGCTGAGGACAGCATGCAAATTGTAAAATATATTTTCAGCCACATGGCGATGAGCGCGGCATGTTGAGGGGGTACCCTGCAGGCTGTATCGGACAACCTTGAGAATTGATGATAAAGGGGGAGAAAATATGGTTGAGACTGAGAGAATTTCGTACAGACCCGACATTGACGTTTCGGTATGTGTGCTTACCTATCGCGCGGAGCCGGCAAAGCTCTTTGCTACGCTTGCCTCCATTGTCTGTCAGCGCGGATGCTCCTTTGAGATCATCATTGCGGATGATGGGTCGGCGGGTTTTTGCAGATCTCTGCTGGAGAAATTTTTTGCGCAGCAGAACTTTCACTCCTATACCATTGTGGCGAATCCGTATAACAGGGGAACGGTGAAAAATACCGCAAGCGCATTTCCTGTGATGCGCGGCCGCTATATCAAAGTTATTTCGCCTGGCGATTTTATGTATGATGAAACGTCGTTGCTACGGATGCTCCGATTCGTGGAACATCATCAATATTGCGTCGCTTTCGGCTGCACCTATCAATATCAACAAGCAGGGGAGCAGATCTACCATGTGCTCGGTCAGCTTCAGCCTACCAATCTGGAATCCTATCGCAGAAAGGCTGTTTCTGCAATCAGGAAGGAGTATCTCATCGCACAGGATTTCCCCACAGGCGTCGCTTTCTTTACGGAGGCGGCATTGCTCATCTCCTATACGGAGATGATACTTGGGCGGATTATATACGGCGAGGACTGCATATACAACATTATGATCGCCGATGGCATTGAGATGGGCTTTTTGGACGATCACTTTGTCTGGTATGAAAAGGGCTCCGGCATCTCATGGAAGCCGGAGTGGGATCAGGTGATTCGGGCAGATCGGAATACCTACTATGCAATCATCGCGGAGCGCCATCCTGAGATGCGGGATCTGTGTAGCTGGAAGATTGACCCGGAGCATCATGAGGGCGAGATCTATGAGGCGTATATTGACGAATATATCAATGAGGCAGAGCTGCGGCAAGAAAGGGAAAATGCAAGATATATGCAGCGGGTGGATCATTCTCATTTAACTCGCTGGATTACTTCGGGATTGCAGTACGCGGATCTGATCGGATGAGGACGGCATCTCGGGGGATTGGTCTCTCCTGCGCACGCGTATGGTGCAGCGATGAATCGGAATGGAAATGAGATAGTATTATGAATAAGAGTTTTGTCTCCTCTCCGGAGATCGCAATGTATTATTTACAGCAGATGCACAATCGACCACATCCGCAGCGCAGGATGAGGGTTCTTTTTCTCGTGCAAAATGATTTTGTCTGGACGAAACAGGTGCCTGTCTACGATGTACTGGTTGCAGATGAAGATGTGGAGCCTATCATCGTGCTTTTGCCGAGCTACAGTGCAACGGATCTTTCTGCGGGTAAGGCAGCGGGGGCGTACGAAGAATCCTATTGGCATTTTTTTCATGATCGCTACGCAGACGTCTATGATTTTACGAATGTCATTGATTTGCGGATCTTTCAGCCGGACTATATCTTTCTTGCACTGCCCTATGAGGAACTTCGCCCGCTTCCCGGAACGCATACGAGCGAACTCGCTCAAATAGCCAAGCTTTGCTATCTGGACTACGGGATACCCGGAACAAAATTTTTCCTGCGTGCATGGGAACATATGCCGTTCTTTTCCTATTTGACGTTTGATTTCTGCGATTCGATGGAAGAAAAGCGCGGATACGAAGAAGCCAACGCATATGCCGTTGGTGCTGGCTTGCAGCATTTTGAAGTGCTTGGCTATCCTGAGTACGAGGCATATCTTGCCTACCAGGGCTCGCCCAAGAAGCACCACAGGATTCTTTGGACGCCACGCTGGACGGTGGAGGGGGGGCCGGAGGAAGTCACTTTCTTGTCTATAAGGATTTGTTTGCGGCATTTGCCGAACGACATGGAAATGAAGACTTCCAATTCGCCGTTCGTCCGCATCCGTTCATGTTTGACAACTTTATCCAGCGCGGGCTCATGACGGTGGAAGAGGTACGCGCCTATAAGCAACAGCTTGCAGACTGCGGTATTGAGCTTGATGAGGGGCAATACGAGCTGTTCGATGCGCTCACTTCAGCCGACATCCTGCTGACCGATTTCTCTTCGATCTGTATGCCGTTTTTCCTCCTCAATCGCCCGATTGTCTATTGCCCGCATGATCCTAATCTGACAGAGGATTATGCAAAAATGGCGGCTGGAAGCTATATTGTGGAGAGCTGGGCGCAGATTGAACACCATCTGGAGCATTTGATGCGCGGAGAAGATCCTCTGGCAGAGTATCGTACGGATACTGTTGCCGCATTTCGGACGATTCATATGGGGGCTGCAAAGCGCATCGTCGAGCGCCTGAAGAAAGATCATGCCGACAGTCAGTATCCTGCAGAGATATACCTCCCAGAGATCGAAAAGCGGGTCTTTGATCAAAAGAAAGAGCTGGTTACCGTCATTGGGGGCGCGAGCGGGGAACTGCTTCAATATTTTTGTGCACAGGAGTGGTATCCGCTCTACTTGGCGCTCCTGCCTCTGCGCGTTCACAATAAAAACCTCGTGTGGGGGGAAGAACAGATCTTTGCAAAACTGCAAGAGAAGTATGCGGCTGCCGATGATGCGCAGCGCCGCTCCTGCCTCGTCCTCGCAATGCTTCTCTTTGCAGATCCTCTGACGCTCCCGGTTCCTCTTGAGATTGATCGATGGGCTGAGGGACTATATCAGGATATACAGGCGGTATTTCGACAGCATCGTACGCAGCTTGGCGTTGTCTGAGTACCAGACGGAGCCTTGTGGGAGGAGGGCAAAAGTTTTTTCGTGTCCATTATGAGTTCATCTCAAAGAGTATGATGGAGGCAGGATGATGTTTTAGGAATCGCTGGTCACATGACCACGTCAGATGGGTGATGAATTTATCCGTGCTTTCTTAAGGTGTGTAAGACAGATGAGGGCAGTATGCAGATTGTAAAATATATGTTTCAGCCACATGGCGATGAGCGCGGTATGCTTGTTGCGCTGGAGGAGTTCAACGATATCCCGTTTCGCATCAAGCGCGTCTACTATATGTATGATACGGTGGAGGGCGTTGTACGAGGACATCATGCCCACAAGGCACTCGAGCAGATTCTGATCTGCATTCACGGGAGCTGTAAGGTACGCCTTGACAACGGGCATGAGAAAAAAATTATTCCGCTTGAGAAACCCTATGAAGGGCTTTATATCTCTCATGCCATGTGGCGGGAGATGTATGACTTCTCGCCCGATGCTGTCCTCATGGTGCTTGCCTCTGAGGTCTATGATGAGTCTGACTATATACGCGATTACGATGCGTTTCTGCGGATGGTGCGCGAGGGGGAGACGCAGACATGAATATTAACCTTGCTGTGCTTGGACGTCAGTACGAACTTCATGCCGCAGAATACGAGGAGGCGGTGCTGCGTGCCCTGCGCTCCGGCTGGTATATTATGGGACCTGAGCTGGAGGCATTTGAGCAGGAATTTGTTGCCTATACAGGGGCGTGCTATGCCGTCGGACTGAACTCGGGGCTTGACGCGCTGACACTCTCCGTTGCTGCGCTTGGCATCGGTGTAGGAGATGAGGTTATCGTTCCCGCGAATACCTATATCGCGACAGTGCTTGCCGTCACGGCAAATGGGGCGACACCTGTATTCGTCGAACCGGACGAGTATTATAATCTTGACGCCGAACGGCTTGAAGATGCTGTCACAGTGCGCACGCGTGCGATTATGCCTGTTCATCTCTATGGACAGGCGGTCAATATGGAGCTCGTCATGGAGATCGCGGGTCGGCATCGTCTCGCTGTGATCGAGGACTGTGCCCAGTCCCACGGCGCACATTTCGGCGGAACGATGACGGGTCGATTTGGCGATATTGGCTGTTTCAGCTTCTACCCGACGAAGAACCTCGGTGCATTCGGTGATGCGGGCGCGATTGTGACCGACAATGCCGTACTTGCCGAAAAGATCCGCATGCTCCGCAACTACGGCAGCAAGGAAAAATATCACAACGAAATATGCGGCGTCAACTCCCGTCTGGATGAGATACAGGCGGCTCTTTTGCGTGTGAAACTGGGGCATCTGCCGGAGCTGATTGAGGAGCGAAAGAAAATCGCTGCGCAGTACATGGCGAGCATTCGCAATCCACACATTGTCCTTCCTGAGACGCGGAACGGGGCAGAGCATGTCTATCATCAGTTTGTTGTGCGTACGGCAGCTCGGGGGCATTTCAAGGACTACCTTGCGGCGAACGGCATCGAGACGGTCATCCACTACCCGGTTCCGCCGCATCTGGCGGAGTGCTATGTGAACCTCGGGTACGGGCACGGCAGCTTCCCCGTGGCGGAGCGCTATGCGGATGAGGTGCTGAGCCTGCCGATGTTCAATGGGATGCGCGCGGACGAGATTGCCTATGTGATCGAGACGGTCAATGCATACCGCCCGTGATGTCTGATAAGGAGAGCCTATGCGGGAGCTTTGTCTGGAGGGGAATGCCATATATTTGGCAGAGGCTGCGGAAAAATATTTCCCATACATTATTGCATGGCGCAACGATCCTCTGAACAACCGCTATCTGAACCAGCCTTTTCTCCTCGATATGGAGAAACAGCGGGCATGGTATCGGCATTACTGTGCAGATCCCACGCAGGGTCTTTTGGTCGTTGTGGACAAACAAAACGATGTGCCGTTTGCCACGATGGGCTGGACGGATCACATTCCGGTGGAGCGGATCTGCATCACGGGACGGCTGCTGGTCGGTGACCGGCGCTATCGGGGGAGCCCCCTCTTTGCCGAGGCGACGCTGCTTTTTGCGGAGTATATGTACGGTGCATTCGGCGTGGACGCCTGCTATGCGCATGTCGTGTGCGAGAATACACCTTCCATACGATATCATGAAAAGTATGGATTTCATCGGCATCAGGGCTCTGCGCGTTTCCCGGACGAGCTGACGGTGAACGGGATGAAGCAGGTCGAGTATGTCCGCTCGAAAGAGGATTGGGCTGCGGTCAGGCAGACTGTCGTGCGAAGATTGTCGAACGGATGAGAGAAGTGTCTGTACGAGCTCGGCATCATGGACGTTTGCGTCTGTACAGCGGAACGTGCGGGCATATGGGCAGTAAGGATGTAATTGTATGCAGGAAAAATCGTATTTCAACCCCTATATCGCCCAGTATTACTTGGCAAAAGCGCATAATCGCCCACATGCAGAGCGTAAGATGCGGGTTGTTTTTCTCGTCCAAAATGACTTTATTTGGGATAAACAGGCGCCCGTTTATGATGTGCTCGCAGCAGATGACGAAGCGGAGCCGATCATTGTACTTCTTCCGAGCTACAGTGCAACGGATCTTGCGGCGGGGAAGAACGTGGGCGAATACGAAGAGCGCTATTGGCATTTCTTTCACGATCACTATCCGGATGTCTATGACTTTACCAATGTGCTTGATCTGCGGATTCTGAGCCCCAATTATATCTTTTTGGGCCTTCCCTACGAAGGGCTGCGCCCGCTCGACGGAACCCACACGGCACAGCTCGCAAAGATCGCAAAGCTTTGCTATATTGCATACGGGACACAGGGCACAAAATTTTTTATCCATTGGGAAACGACGATGCAGGATTTTTTCTCGTATCTGACATTTCATTTCTGCGACGCTGCGGATGAGAAGGCTGCGCTGGAATCCACCTATCCCAGTACCGTTGCTGCCGGTCTGCAGCACTTCGAGGACCTCGGCTATCCCAGCTTCGAGCCGTACCTGAGACAGCAGAGCGAGGAGCATTCCGTCCGCAAAATTCTGTGGATGCCGCGCTGGACAACCGATCCGATGGTGGGAGGAAGCCACTTCCTTGATTATAAAGACCGCTTTGTCGACTTTGCGGTAAGACACGGGAGTGACCAACTGAAATTTGCAATTCGCCCGCATCCCTTTATGTTTGATAATTTTATCCAGCGGGGAGATCTGACGGAGCGTGAGGTCACATCTTATAAAGCACGGCTGAAGGAGTGCGGGATTGAGCTCGACGATGGGGGATATACGCCATTTGAGGCGCTCAGCCGAGCGGATATATTGCTGACGGATTTTTCCTCCCTCAACATGCCGTTTTTTCTCCTCGAGCGTCCTCTGGTTTACTGCCCGAACGGGGCCGAGCTGACCGACGACTACGGGAAGATGATTGAGGGCAGCTATGTCGCCGAGCATTGGGCGCAGGCCGAAGAGCATTTGGAGCAGCTGATCCGCGGTGAAGATCCTGCCGCGGATCGGCGCAGGGCCATTGTTGACGCATTCCGCAGAAAACATCTCGGCGCGGCGAAGCGTATCGCCGACCGGCTCAAAAAAGATTATGCAGACAGCCTGCATCCCGAGAACGTATATCTGCCCGATGTGGAAAGATGGATCTTCGACCAAAAGAAAGCCTTTGTCTCCTTGATCGGAAGAGGAACGGAGGAATTGCTGCAGAACTTTTGCACACAGGAATGGTACCCGCTCTATCTGGCGCTCCTGCCGCTGCGCCTTCAGAATGAAAATCTCGTGTGGGGAGAAGAGCAGATCCTTGCAAAGGTGCAGGAGATGTATGAAGCTGCCGGGGAGCGGGAGCGGCGTTCGCGTCTCGTGCTTGCGATGCTTCTCTTTGCCGATCCGCTGACGCTTCCGGTGCCTGTTGAGACGGATCTGTGGCCCGAAGGTTTATATCAGAATATATGCGAGGTGTTTCGTCAGTACCGTCTGGATCTTGGCGTTGTATGAACACGGAATGGGGCATTGTGTGTGACATCGAATGGGGAAAAACAATTGAGGCCGATGCAGGCAGAAGAGGAAGGATTTATTCGGCGCACGATCGAGCGCCACTTTGGCAGAGATGCCGCTGAGAGCACTCTTCTGCCGCTCAAGGAGGGAATGACAAACGATTCCTTCCTGTTTGCTGCAGACGGACAGAGATACATCTTCCGCTATAACGGGCAGGGAACCGAGCTCCTGATCGACCGCGGCAATGAGAAGGCGGTCTATGAGCTTCTTTCTGGGGATGATATCACAGAACGCATCGTCGCACTCAGCATCGATCCCGGTTATAAGATCTCGTATTACTATGAGGGCGCGCATGTCTGTGACCCCGGGAACAGGGATGAGGCAGAGCGCTGCATGAGAGCCCTGCGCTCATTCCATGAGCGCAGATTGACCGGGGCCAAACCCTTTGATCCGTTTGAAACGCTGGCGTTCTATGAAAAACTGATGCCTGCGGAGAGACTGAACAGCGTGGAATATCAAGAAGTGCGGGAAGAGGTCTTTTCCCTGCGCTCTTTTTTGCGCCCTTTTTTAACAGACCATATCACGCTTTGTCATATTGATTCGATTTTCGATAACTTCCTGTTCGTTGAGGGGCGCGAGCGGCCCTATCTCATCGATTGGGAGTACGCAGGCCTCTCGGATCCGCTCATCGATATAGCGATGTTTGCAATCTATGCAAATTATACGGAAGCAGAGACGGAGCAGCTGCTTGCGGGATATTTCCGCGAAGGATTTGACGACCGGGTAAGAGCAAGAGTATATGCCTACATGGCGGTTGGCGGACTTCTCTGGAGCTGCTGGTGCGCCTATAAGAGTTCATTCGGCGTGACGTTCGGCGCGTATGCAGAGAACCAATTTCGATTTGCAGGAGACTATCCTGCAAAGGCGCGGGCTCTCGTGGGTGAGATGTGATGCGGAACTATCCTCTGTGGCTGACGCTCGGCATTCTCAGCGGCTTCCTTTGGGGCTGCAACAATTATCTGTACGATATCGGAGCGCGGCCCCTTGCGGAGGGAAGTTCCGCAGCAGGGATTCTGATCCCGCTCGTCTGCACTGCTGTCAATGACATGAGTGCGGCTGTATTTTTGCTCCTCGTGAACGGGGCGCGCGGCATCCTGCGCTCCGTTCGTACGATTTTTCATCGCTCCGGAGCCTTCCTGTGTGCTGCGGCAATTCTTGGCGGCCCACTCGGACAGCTTTCCTATTGCCTCGGCATCCTCTGGGCGGGACCAACCTACGCGTTGGCGATCTCGGCGCTTTATCCCGTTGTCGGCTGTGTCCTTGCCCGCGTTCTCCTCCGCCAGGTGATCACCGTTCGCATGGGGATCGGCATTATGCTTGCCGTAGCGGGGGCGATCCTGACGGCGGGGACACCGTCCGATTTTGACGCGCCGCTGCTTTTGTCGGGGCTTCTCTGCGCGCTGACTGCAGCGCTTTGCTGGGGGAGTGAAATCGTGCTCGCCGTGCGGGGGATGGCAGATATTGAACCCGATCTTGCCATTACGTTGCGCGAATGCATTTCCGGTACCGTTTTGCTGTTTATGGCTGTGATCATTTTACAAGGGCAGTTTGTGCTCGAGGAGATTTCATCGCGTCCAACTACACTCGGGCTGCTCGCCGCTGCAGGCATCATTGCAGGCATATCGTATTTCCTTTGGTATGCGGTCAACAGAGCCATTGGATGCGCCCGCGGAATGGCGCTGAATGCCAGCTACATTATTTGGGGCGTCCTTCTGCAATGGAGCATTGGGGGCGCAGCGGTGTCGGGACAGATGATTCTGGGATGCGGACTTGTCTTTGCCGGCGTTGTTTTGGTTTCTCTTTATCCGCAGAAAGCAGAGACGATATGATGACATATGATGATTTTCAAAAACTCTGCGCGCAGAGCAAAGCGGGCAGTGCGGCGCAGCGGGTATCTGCACTGGCGGCGCTCGAGCCCTATCGTGTGAAAAACGCCGTGCTGATGGCCGCTGGATACGGCAGCAGACTTGCTCCGATCACGGACAAAAAACCGAAGGGGCTCCTGCGGATCCGCGGCGAAGTGCTTGTGGAGCGTCAAATACAGCAGCTCATCGCCGCGGGGATCGAAGATATATTTCTTGTCGTAGGGTATCGAAAGGAACAGTTTTCGTATCTTGCGTCGGATCCGCATGTCCATATTGTCGAGAATCCCGATTACTGGAGGTACAACAACACGTCTTCCGTCTACCGTGTATTGGATGTGCTGGACAATACCTACATCTGCTCGGCGGATAATTACTTTACGGAAAATGTTTTTGAACCATATGTCTGTCGCTCCTACTATGCGGCGGTTTACGGCGAGGGGCCAACGGAAGAATACTATCTGTCCGTCGATGCGGATGACCGCATCTCCCATGTTCAGATCGGCGGAGACCGCGGCTGGTATATGATGGGGCAGGTGTATTTTTCGCGGGCATTCAGTGAAAAATTTCGTTCATTGTTAAAACCTGAATACGAGCGGAATGCCGCCATTAGGGAGATGCTCTGGGAGCAGTTCTATATGCGGCATCTTGATGAGCTTGTACTTTACCGGAAATGCTATCCGCACGCCGTTATCCATGAGTTTGATACACTGGCGGATATTCTGGCGTTTGATCCAGACTTTCCTGTGTAGGAATATGTGCATGCGTAACGATTGGAGATTATAATTGAGCATGAAAGATGAAATCAAAGCCGAAGATATTGAGAATCTGGATTTTGAAAAGTACGGGGAACAGTATTCTGAGAGAGGCCTCTGGGAAAATGGCTCTACTCCCGAAGTGGTGGAAATGGTATAATCACTTGGGGTGATGAGAAATGGCCGAGAACTTTGAGAAGATGCTTGCAGGCTCACTGCGACTGGAAGAGCCGTGGTATATCCTAGGGGCAGAATTTCATGAAGAAGAGCCGGCAATCCATATACACGTGGGCGTAGACAAGGCGGCCGCACTATGCTGTCATGTCTGTGGTGCGCCGGCCAAACGGTACGGTTACGAGTCGAAGGAGAGAATCTGGCGTCATGCGGACTGCCTGTTTTATCTCTGCTATGTCCACTGCATACGCCCCCGTGTTCTGTGCGAAAAATGCGGTGCCATGCAGGTCAACGCACCGTTTGAGCGCAAGAACAGCCGCTTTACCCTGCTGTTCGAGGGCTATGCCATGCTCCTGCTGCAAGATGTTCCTCGTGCCAGAGCCGCCCGTCTGCTTCGCTGCGACGAGAAGTCGCTCGCAGGTATCCTCACGTATTGGGTGCATGAGGCTGTAAATCGCATGGATCTTTCCGATGTCTCTTCCGTCACCATTGCCATAGATGCAGACAGGCGCCGTGCCTTCGATCTCGAACCGGGGCGAGCCTTTCGGATTGTCCGATCTCTGGATGACTTCTATGCCCCGGCCTCCATGGATGAGGTGCAGGTGCGGCTGAACAAGCTGTGCTCATGGATGAGGCGCTGCCGCTTGCAGCCAATGAAGGATGCTGCCTTGCCGCTAAAGCGTCACGGGGGGAGATACTGAACTTTTTCCACACGCGCCTGACAAACGCGATCTGCGAAGGGATCAACTTGATGATTTAAGCGGCGAAACGCAAAGCAAGAGGTTTTCAGACCTTCGAAGGCTATGCAACGATGATCTACTTGGTTGCAGGAAAGTTAGATTTAGCTACACCTGCTCCATTCTAAAAATCGTATTTCCACTAGTTTTGGAGTAGAGCCGAAAATTTGCCCTCCATTCGCTATCATGAGAAGTATGGGGTTCGTCGGAATGATG
>ERZ772917.1653-NODE-1653-length-12347-cov-19.418484_pt1 | contig 12347 bp, 10 predicted proteins | sample MGYA00511187_ERZ772917 | MGnify/ENA primary metagenome ERZ772917 (study PRJEB29015, sample SAMEA2737925) | human oral metagenome | biome: human oral; feature: human-associated habitat; material: dental | place: China | collected 2012 ... | reverse complement strand
TCTCGCGACGAATAAGTACCGTTCTCGCGGAGGGGGGCGGAGGGGAGGGGAGGGGAGAGGCGGGCGGCGGCATTGGGCGGGCGGCGGGGGTGTCGGGGGTATGGGGGAGGATGTCCCCATGAGCCAGCCTGAGCCGCACTCCCTGACCGCCGTCCCCGCACCCGCCCGCGAGCGCTGGGGCGAGCTGGTCCGCGCCGTCGAGACCGCCCGGGACGCCTACTACAACGCCGTGGACGCCCAGAGCCCCGTCTCGGACGCGCAGTACGACCTGCTCTACCGTGAGCTGGAGGAGCTCCAGGCCACCTACCCGGCCCTGGACCTGCCCTCCTCGCCCACGCACTCGGTCGGCGGCCGGGCCGTCACGGACTTCTCCCCGGCCCCGCACCACGAGCGCATGTACTCTCTCCAGGACGTCTTCAGCCTGGAGGAGGTCCAGGAGTGGGCCGACCGGGTGGCTGCCGACACCTCCACCACGGACGCGGACCTGCCCATGACCGCGGAGGTCAAGATCGACGGCGTCGCCGTGGCCCTGACCTACGAGGACGGCCTGCTCACCCGCGCCGCCACCCGCGGGGACGGCACGGTGGGGGAGGACGTCACCGGCAACGTGCGCACCATCGCCTCCGTGCCCCTGGTCCTGTCCGGGGACTCCCACCCCTCGCTCCTGGAGGTCCGCGGCGAGGTCTACCTCCCCGTGGAGGCCTTCCACGCCTTCAACGAGGCGCGCCGCACCGAGAACCTGGCCCGGCAGGCCCGGGGGAGGGCGCCCCTGCAGGTCTTCGCCAACCCCCGCAACGCCGCCGCCGGGTCCCTGCGCCAGAAGGACCCGGCCGTCACCGCCTCCCGGCCGCTGGCCTTTATCGCCCACGGGGTGGGGGCCATCGTCCCGGTACCGGGTGAGGACCTGCCTGCCGAGCAGCACCGGTGGTACGAGCTCCTGGCGTCCTGGGGCCTGCCCACCTCCCCCTACAACGGGCTCGTCCGGGGGCGCCAGGAGCGGGAGGCGTTTATCGCCCGCTACGCCGACCACCGCCACGACCTCCTCCACGAGATCGACGGCATTGTCTTCAAGGTGGACTCCCGCGCCCTCCAGGACCGTATGGGGCACACCTCCCGGGTGCCGCGCTGGGCCACCGCCTACAAGTACCCGCCCGAGGAGGTCCGTACCCGGCTGCTGGACATTGACGTCCAGGTGGGCCGTACCGGCCGGGTCACCCCGTTCGGCATTATGGAGCCGGTCCGCGTGGCCGGGTCCACGGTGTCGCGGGCCACCCTGCACAACCCCACCGAGGTGGCCCGCAAGGGGGTGCGCATCGGGGACCTGGTGGTCCTGCGCAAGGCCGGGGACGTCATCCCCGAGATCGTGGCCCCCGTCCTGGAGGTCCGGGACGGCTCCGAGCGCGTCTTCGTCATGCCGAACGCCTGCCCCTCCTGCGGGACCGCCCTGGCCCCCGCCAAGGAGGGGGACGTGGACCTGCGCTGCCCCAACACCCGCTCCTGCCCCGCCCAGCTCACCGAGCGTGTGGCCCACATTGGCTCACGCGGCGCCCTGGACGTCGAGGGCCTGGGGGACGAGGCCGCCACCGCCCTGACCCAGCCCGACGCCGGGCGCGCCCAGGCCCTGGCGGCCCTGGCGGCCGGGCGGGTCCTGGAGACCGAGCGCGCCAGGATCCGGATCCCCGCCAAGGAGCTCCGGGCCCTGCACCCCTCCGCCCGCGTGGAGGCGGCCGAGAGGCTGCTGGAGGCGCGCGGGGTGGGGGCCCAGGCCCCGGTCCTGACCGGGGAGGCCGGGCTGTTCGACCTGACGGTGGAGGACCTGCGCGACGTCATGGTGTGGCGTGAGGTGACCCGTAAGGGTGAGCCCACAGGGGACTGGCGCCTGACCCGCTTCTTCTGGTCCAAGGAGACCTACGACGCGGCCGGGGCGGTCAAGAGGCCCACGGCTCCCGGCAAGAACGCCACCAGTATGCTCGACCAGCTCGTCACCGCCCGCACCCGCCCCCTGTGGCGGATCCTGGTGGCCCTGTCCGTGCGCCACGTGGGTCCTACGGCGGCCCGCGCCCTGGCGGCGCGTTTTGGCAGCATGGAGGCCCTGTCCGCCGCCACGCTGGAGGAGCTCAGCGAGGTCGACGGCGTGGGGCCCGCTATCGCCGCCTCGTGGACGGACTGGCTGGCCGTGGACTGGCACCGTGAGGTCCTGCGGCAGTGGGAGGCCGCCGGGGTCCGCACGGCCGATGACGTCCCCGCCGGGGCAGGGGCTGCCCAGACCCTGGCCGGGCTCACCGTGGTGGTCACCGGTACCCTGAGCCGCTTCACGCGCGACGGGGCCAAGGAGGCGATTATCTCGCGGGGCGGGAAGGCCTCCGGGAGCGTGTCGAGGCGGACGAGCTACGTGGTCGTGGGGGAGAACGCCGGCTCCAAGGAGGCCAAGGCCCGTGACCTGGGCCTGAGCATCCTGGACGAGGAGGGGTTCGAGCGCCTGCTGGCCAAGGGGCCTCAGGGGCTGGAAGACTCTGAGCCCCAGGGGCTGGAGGAGCCTGAGCCGCCCGCCCCGGCCGACGCCGGGTGAGCCCCCGGTGCCTGGCGGGTACGTCGCCTAGCCGCCGTCCTGGCGCCTGACCAGCGGGGACTGGCAACCGGCCCCGCGCACTGGTGGGGTCCATCCCACCGGCGCGCCTAGGAGCTGAGTGACACGTCCTGGCCGCTCACGGTGACCCGCAGGCCGGCGTCGGTCACCGTGGCCGAGGTGAAGCGCAGCCCCGGTGGGAGCGAGTCGCTGCCTATGGTGGCGCTGGTCTGGGACATGCCGAGCCACTCCATGGTCGTCTTGCCCATAAAGCTGCCCTCGAGGGGGAGGGGGACGCCGCGCAGGGAGGCCTCGGTGACGGTGACCGTCAGCGCCCCGTCCGGGGTGACGGAGGGCTCCAGGGTCAGGGTGACGTCCCAGGCCAGGACGTGGCCGGTGGCGGTCATGGTCCCGGGGCTGGAGGCTGTCCCCACCGTGCCCGCCGTAATGTCGGCCTTGGGGAAGTCGGTCCTGGCGCGTGCCAGGCGTCCGACCTCGTCCCAGGACAGCGTGCCCTCCACGCTCAGCCTCCTGGCGGGGTAGGGGGAGTCGAGGGCCAGCCCGGTGGCGCGGGCGTCCACCTGGTTCAGGGTCATTGTGCCTGTGCCGTCCGGGGTCTTGGTGGGCAGGGTGACGCTGCTGGCCTGGATGCCTACGGTGCGCAGTCTGCTGGAGAGGACCTGTGGGAGCAGCAGCCCCTCGGTGGTGATCGTGGCGTCGCCCGGAAGCCAGGGAAGGGCCTGGTGGGCGACGCGGTCCAGGGAGCTGCGGACGTAGAGCTCCGCCCCGGTCAGGCCGGCGGCGGCCAGGAGCGCCAGGACGACCAGGGTGATCAGGCTCCGCCTGAGGAGTCGACGCCTGCGTGCGGGGCGTGGGGCGTATACGGGGGGCCCGTCGCCCTCGTCCTCCTCCTCGTCCGGGTGCGTGGGTGCGCGCCGGGGGAGGATGGTGGGAGGGGGCGTGCCGGGGTCCTGGTGGTCCGCGGCCGGGGTCGGCAGGGCGGTGGTGTCCTGCGTGGGTCGGGTGGGGACCTGGAGGACGCTGGTCGCCAGGTCGGCGCGTGGGGTCGAGGTCCTCAGGACGGTGGTGTGCGTCTCGGCAGGTGGGGTCGGGAGGGAGGGCGCGTCGGGCTCCTGGGGCCCTGGGACGGGTTCCTGCACGGGCGGCTCGGCGGGATCCGCCGGGGGGGCGGGTTCCCGGGAGGGCGACGGCTGAGGGACTGCCAGGGTGCGGGGGCCCGGGGTGGGGTCCTGGGGCGGGACGGCGAGTGCCGCGGCGGGGTCGGTGGCGGGTGCCGCGAGCTCCTGGGAGGCTGTGGGCTCCCGGGGGGTGTCCGAGGGGGAGGCAGCCATGGGTGCGGCAGCCGTCTCGCCGAGGGCCTCCCGCCCCGTGGCCGGGCTCGCCGCGACGTCGGTCGGGGAAGGCCCTTCGGGCCCGGGGGTGTCACGCTGCCCTGTGCCCAGGTCATCGGCCCCGGCGGTATTCGAGGGGAGACTGGCCAGGGCCTGCTGACGGCCCCGGCCGGGAGCCTGGGCGGGCTCCTGGGGCGCGACATCCTGAGGGGTAGGTCGGGGGCCGGTGTGCACAGCCTGGGTGTCGGCGGCGACCACCTGGGGGGCGGGCTGGGGACTGGGCGCGGACCGGGGGGTGCCGAGGGCGGGTGCCTGGGCGGGCTCCTCGGGGTACAGCGGGACCGCCATAATGCCCCGGGGCGCGAAGGACGGCGGGACGGGTAGCGGCTGCGAGACCTGGGGATCCGGTGCGCGGCCCCGGGCGTCGGCCCCGGGCGCCCCGGCGGGCGGCTGCGAGGCTGACGCACTACCCCCGGGAGAGGTGGGCGGGGTCGGGGAGGGCCCCTGGGAAGGGGAGGACGGCGTCCCGTGGGCCACGTGGTTCCTGGGAGCGCGCCGGAGAAGGCGGCCAAGCACTGTCATTACTGCCTCTGCATCTGCCATGGTCCTGACCCGCCCTATCCTACGGGGCAGGGCGGCGCCAACGGTGTGTTCGTAGTCATCTTTGCGCGGTTCAGGACGGAACCAGCTCGCCGTGAGGACGAGGACTATTCACGCCTTGGCGGCAGGGGCGTCCAGGTTTGTCGCAATCTGAGGATCAGAGCTGACCCCACCCCGCCCCACCGTTTGTACACCTTATGTCCGTGCAGGTCAGGAGCCTGGGTCCTGACGCGGACGAGGGTGGCCCTCGTTCTGATCCTCAGATTGCGACAGAACCGGGATCCGGGACAATGGACGACACGTACATAGGCGATTGATTATGTGAAATATTGCATGATTGTCCGTAAGTCCGTCTCATAGTCCTGGATGGTGCGTGCACTGCTGGCCCTGGATGGTGCCCGGGTCGCCGGACGCGGCGCCGGCCCTGGACGCAGCCTCCCCGGTGTGGTCGGACGCCGCTCGTGTGTCGCGTCTGGCGTGCGTGTGCGCGTCCAGCCTCCCCGGTGTGGTCGGCCACCGTGGTAGGTGTGCGGTAGGCGTCAGGGCCTCCTGCTGGGTCTGGGGCTCGGGCTGGGCGCTCCGGTCGGAGGCGGGCCCGGGCGTGCGGGCTGGAGAGGCCCTGCAACTCGGTGACAGGATCTAGTGGCACCAGCAGGCGGACCCGTAGGCTGGGCCTATGGCATTCACACTTCCTGACGACCTCGCCCCCGAGATCTACCCTCTGGCCTGGCTGGTGGGTACCTGGCGTGGCTACGGCATCCTCACCTACGGGCAGGACGTCCCCGAGCAGGCCGTCTACCAGGAGATGACTTTCGACCACGACGGCGGCCCCTACCTGCGCCAGACCACCACCATCTGGACCGTGGACGCCACCCGCAGCCGCGACCTCGACTTTGAGACGCCCGGCCTGCAGGGCGCCTGCCTGCTGGCCCCCGCCCAGATCTGGTCGACCGAGACCACCTACTGGCGTGCGGTCGGCCAGGAACAGCCCGCGGCCGCGCAGGGGGAGGAGGAGCGCCCTGCCCCGGCGCAGGGCGCCGCGCTCCCCGCCGACGGCCCCAGGCCAGCCGCGCCAGGCAAGCCTACCGAGCCCGCTGCGCCAGTCGGTAGCAGCATGCCCACCGCGCCAGTCGCGTCAGGCGAGCTAGCCGAAAGCACAGGGAGCACCACATCAGCTGCACCCGCTGAGCCCACCGTGCCCACTGGGCCCGCCGGGAGCGTTGGGACCACCGTGCCTGCCAAACCCGTCGGGCCTGCCGGGGGCGCCGGGAGCACCCGGACCCCGGGACCCGCCGATAGCGAGGACGCACCTGAGGGCACCCGTACCGGCCCCCTGATCCCCGTGACCGCTCTGGAGCTGGTCTCAGCCGACCCCGCCGGGCACGTGGCCGTCTGGGAGGGCTGGATCCGGGGCCCGCGGGCCCAGGTGGGCACCCAGGCCGTGGGACGCACCCGCACCAGCGCCCCGGTGACCGAGATGACCCGCATGTTCGGCCTGGTGGGCGGCGACCTCATGTGGACCCAGGACATGGCCGCCTTCGGCGTCCAGGAGCTGCGGACCTACGCCTCCGGGCGTCTGGGCCGCGTGGAGGACCCCGAGGACCCCGCCACCCGTCCCGGCTCCGCCCTGCCGTCCCTCCCGGCCACCGCTCCCGGGGCCTCCGCCCCCGACGCCCAGGCTGGTGCCCCCACGACCCCGGCCGCCAGGTAAGGAGCCGCCTCATGCACCCCTCACCGCTGCTGGAGCGCGCCGACGCCGTCGCCGGCGCCCCGCAGGACGTGGACGCCACCGTCCCCGCCCACTACGGCTCACCCCTGCCCGAGCAGGCCGCCCTGGTGGCGGGCCTGGCCCTCAGCGCCCTGGCCCGCGACGTCGTCGCCGTCACCGGCCCGGACCGCCGCAGCTGGCTGACCACCCTGTCCAGCCAGGTCCTGACCCACCTGGCCCCCGGTGACGGGGGCGTGGAGACCCTGCTCATGGACGCCCAGGGCCATATCACCCACGCCCTGGCCGCCCTGGACGACGGCCAGGTCCTCTGGCTGGTCACGGAGGCGGGCGCCGGCCCCGCGCTCGCGGACTTCCTGGACTCCATGCGCTTTATGCTGCGCGTGGAGGCCACCGACCGCCCCGACGTCCAGGTCCTGGGGGCCATGGGCCAGGGGCTGGAGGCCCTGGAGGAGGCGGCCCGCTCGGTGAACCTGCCCGACCCGCACGCCGGGACGGCCCTGGTCGGCACCTGGCGCGACCCGTGGCCCGGCGTCGTAGAGGGTGGGACGAGCTACGACCTGGGACGTACGCGCCCGCACCCGGGCCAGGACTACCGCGCGGGGATGGTCCTGGTGCCCCGCGACGCCGTCACCCAGGTGGCTGAGGCGTTCCTGGGCGAGGAGGCCCCGGACGGGAGGCGGCGTCTGGCCGGGGCCCTGGCCTGGGAGGCGCTGCGGGTGGAGGCCGGGCGGCCGCGAGCGGCCCGGGAGGTGGACGCGCGCACCATCGCCCACGAGCTGGACTGGCTGCGCACCGCCGTGCACCTGAACAAGGGCTGCTACCCCGGGCAGGAGACGATCGCGCGCACCCTCAACCTGGGGCGGCCGCCGCGTCGGCTGACCATCCTCCAGCTCGACGGGCTGGGTGGCCGGGCGCCCGTCCCCGGTGCCGTCGTGCGCCTGGGGGAGCGGGCGGTCGGGACGGTCACCAGCGTGGTACGCCACCACGAGTGCGGGCCGATGGCCCTGGCGCTGCTGCGCCGGGGGGTGCCGTCCGACGCCGCCCTGAGCGTGGACCTGGAGGAGCACGAGGCCGGGGGTGACCGGGGCCCGGCGCGTGTGGACGCCACCCAGGAGATCCTGGTCGCCCCCGAGGGCCGGGCCCAGGCGAGCCCCGCCCAGCGTCCCGGCGCCGAGCTGCGCAGACGCTGAGGGCACAGGCTGCTCCCAGGTGCCTTGGCTAGGCTCACGGGCCGTGACCGTACTCGCTCTTATCGCCACCTACGCCACCTACGTCGTGGTCTGGTCCTGGTACGCCGCCCAGCTCGTCAGCGTCCTGCTGGGGCTGTGGGCCCTCCTGGACGCCGCCGTCCGCCCGGCCGACCACTTCATTGCCGCCGGCAGGCGCACCAAGGGCTTCTGGCTCGGTGTCACCGGCGCGGCCACCGCCGTCCTGGTCCTGACCGGCAACCTCCTCGACCCCGGGGCCGCCGTGGGCGGCTTCGGCATGCTGGGCCTGCTGGGCGTGACCGCCGCCGCCGTCTACCTGACCGACGTGCGCCCCGCCCTGAACGTCTACAGGCCGGTCCGGGTCCGCTCCCGTCTGCGGGTGGTCCGCGGCACCACCCAGTCCCGGCCGCGACGTCGCCGCGACTGGGGCAGGCGCTAGTGCGCGCCGTCCTCCAGCGGGTCAACCACGCGGCCGTGCGTGTCCACCAGGACGGGGCGGACACGGTGGTCGGGCGGATTACGCGCCCGGGCCTGCTGGCGCTGGTGGGGGTCACCCACACCGACGGCGTCGCGCAGGCGGCCAGGATCGCCCGCAAGATCGCTGAGCTGCGCCTCCTTGAGGGGGACGACGCCTCCGGTCCTGAGAGGTCCGTCACCGACCTGGGGGCGCCGGTGCTGGTGGTCTCCCAGTTCACCCTCTACGCCGACGTGCGCAAGGGGCGGCGGCCGTCGTGGAACGGGGCGGCCCCCGGCCCGGTTGCCCAGCCCCTGGTGGACGCCGTGGTGGCGGACCTGCGGGCGCGCGGCCTGGAGGTGGCCACCGGGAGGTTCGGGGCCCGTATGCGGATCGACATGGAGGCTGACGGGCCGGTCACCGTCCTGGTGGAGGCCGACTAGCCCCGACGGTGGGGCCCCACCTGGGTACCTACGCCCGTAGGCGGGCCGGCGCACCGTGGCAGGTAGCACCTGGGCCCCCGCCTGGGGGTACCCTCGGGGAAGGGGAAGCGCGAGAGAGCTTAAGGGGTAGGCAAATGGGTATTGAGGCGGTACTCGGGGACATTACGCTCCAGGAGGTCGACGCGGTCGTCAACGCCGCCAACTCCTCCCTGCTGGGCGGGGGAGGTGTGGACGGGGCCATCCACCGGGCCGCGGGGCCGCGGCTGCTGGAGGCCTGCCGCTCCCTGCGCGCCGCGAGGCTGCCCGACGGCCTGCCCGTGGGCCAGGCCGTGGCCACCCCCGGCTTCGACCTGCCCGCCACCTGGGTCATCCACACCGTGGGCCCCAACCGGTACGCCGGGCAGAGCGACCCGGCCCTGCTGCGCTCGGCCTTTGACACCAGCCTGGAGACGGCCCAGGGGCTGGGGTGCTCCAGCGTGGCCCTGCCCGCCGTGTCGGCCGGCGCCTACGGATGGGACGCCGAGGTGGTGGCCCGCACCGCCGTGGCCAGCGCCCGCGCCCACCTGGGTGGCCCCGATGCGCACGCTGACTCCGGTACGCATGCTGGCTCCGGTGCGCACGCCGGCTCCGACCCGGACCGCGCTCCCGACCGCGCCCCCGGTACCGGTACCGGCCAGGGGAGCTCGCTGCGCCTCATCCGCTTTGTGCTGTTCTCCCCGGCCCTGCTGCGGGCCTTTGAGCGGGCCCTGGGGGACCCGGGCGGGCGGTAGGGCTCAACGCGCCCAGGGGAGGAGACGTACAGCCGGGGCCCCCGGGCGGGCTGCCAGCCAGCCGGGGTGGGTCCCCGCGCCCGGGCGTTCTCACCCAGGCCGCCGTGCCCTTGAGCGCAAGTGGGTCCCTGACAACCCGGGCGTTCTGTATCCCGTGGCGGGGGCAGACGGGCCCCGGGCATCCCGGTGCCTGACACGCACTGGGCGCCCCGGGCCGGCGCTACCTCCAGTCCCTCCTCTGACGGCGGTAGTAGCCGCCGCTGCCCCCGGAGACGAGGGAGACCAGGGCCGCGACCGCGCCGAAGAGCACGCCGGCGACCGGCCAGATGATCCAGCAGATGTCCCAGTACCCCAGGAACCCCCAGACCAGGAAGACCGCCGTGACCAGGGGCCAGTAGACGGCGGCGACGGCTCCGACCAGGGCGTTGGACCTGCCCGCGGTGGTGGTCGGCTGCCCCTCCTCGGTAAGGGTCTCGTAGGTGGAGGAGGCCCAGGAGACCGGCAGGAGGACCAGCAGGCCGGTCGCGACGAAGGCGAGGGTCAGGCAGACGCCGACGGCGAGGTAGATGCTGTGGTCATACCGGCTGCCCAGGACGGCCGCGACCACGGTGGGGACCGGTGAGAGCATGAACAGCCCGACGGCGACCATGAGGGCTCGGGACCGGGGGCCCTCGTTGTCCGCCCGCAGGCGTGAGGCCCAGGCGGAGACCTCCTGGCTCTGCGTGAAGCGACCGTCGATCAGGTGCTCCAGGCCCAGGCCCACGAAGGCCTGGCGGCGACGCAGCAGGAGGAGGACGCCGACGATAATACCCAGGAGGGTCAGGACCAGACCGACCAGGCTGGTCACGTCGTCGGCCGGCCCGGCGTGGTCGTCGGCCAGGCTGGCCAGGAGGATCAGGGGGCAGGGGGACATAATGATTACGGCCACCCCCCAGGCCAGCAGGCGGCTGGTGGACCGGCGGGCCTGGGCCAGGGCCTGGGCCTCGGACAGGGTGACCACGGGGTAGCCGCCGGGGTCCGCGGGCGCCCCCTGCGGCACACCCAGCGCCCCTTGCGGCACGCCCGGCGCCCCTTGCGGCACGCCCGGCGCCCCTGCACCGGGTACGGATCCCGCACCGGGCACGGACCCCGGTACGGCCCCCGCACCACTGGCCTGGGCCGAGCGCAGGTCGGGCAGGATACCCAGGGTGGGGGCGAGCTCCTCGAGGTTGCCGAAGTCGGTGATCACCTGGCCGACGGCCTCGTTGTGGGTCCTGCCCCGGCTGATGGCGTCAGAGTAGGCGTCCTCCATCATGGTGCGGAGCTCGGCCTTGGCCTCCAGGAGACGTGGGGTGGCGGGGTAGGGGGCGAACATGGCGTCGAGGAAGGTGTCTATGGCATCCATCAGTGGTGTCCTTGCGCGAATCTGTCGATAAGGGTCTTGGTGGCCTCCCACTCGGCGAGCTTGTCCGCCAGGTAGGCGGCGCCTGCGTCGGTGAGGCGGTAGTAGGTGCGGGGCTTGCCGGAGGCGGAGACGCTGGCGTAGGAGGACGTCAGCCCGGCGGCCTCCAGGCGCTTGAGCGCGGAGTAGAGGGTGGTCTGCTTCATGGTGTACTCGCCTGCTGAGACCCCGGTAATGGTCCTGGCGAGCTCGTAGGCGTAGGAGGGACGGCGGCGTAGGAGCGTCAGCACAATGAGGTCGATGTAGCCGCGGATGGCGTCGGCGCTGATCACCGCGGGCTCCTTCCGGGTGGTGGTCGGGCTCGTGTCATGGTAGCAACGTACTACGTTACACGTAGTACGTCTAACGAATACCGCCGTGTCCTGACGGCGGGCAGAGGCCGCGTAGTCGCGAAGGTCCGTGGGCCTGCGTCGTCCCCCGCTCAGCGGGGGCGGTCGGCCAGGGCGGACATGAGCCCCAGGGCAATGCCTGTGGCGTCGTAGACGGCCAGGGCGTCGTCGTCCTCCACCTCCTCCAGGAGGTTGTCAATGCCGCGGACGTCGACGTGCTCCCTGACCCGTATGACGTCCGCCTCGCCCACGGCCTCGGGGTGGCGCGACAGCAGGAAGCCCACGTCGAACACGTCCCGTGCCCTGGTGCGGTGGACGAAGGCGTCGATCTTGAGGGACGCGAGCCTGGTGAGGCCGTACACGCGGATCCCGTCGCGCCTGACGACGTCCGCCTCGTCGATGTCCGCGGCCCGCCGGTAGGAGAACTCGACCTTCAGGGGCCTGGAGCACCCGCCCTCGTAGGTGAGGTAGTACTTCCTCGACGTCGGCGTGCTCTTGCCCGCGCGGAGGCCCTCCACGGCCCGGACGCGCTGGGCCCCCCTGACGACCCCGGCGGCCGGGTCCGTGCGCTGCCGGCGCCCGTCGAAGTCGAGGTCCTCGGAGAACCTGGGGGAGCCATAGAGCAGCATGAGCGCCGTACCGCCCTTGAGGACGAAGTTGTCCCCGTAGCGTGCGCTGACCTCCTGCGCGACGCCGCGCATGACCTCGACGCGCTGCTGCTGGCGGTGCGTGAGCGGTACCTCTGCGAACGGATCCGGGTCCCCGGCCCCCACGCCCGGCGCCCGCCGGGCACCCGCGGCGGCCAGCTCGTCCGACAGCCCGGCCCCCACGCCCGGCGCCCGGGCCAGCCTCACGGAGCCGGCCTGGGCGTCTGTCCCCGGGCCGGAGGCCGGGGAGCCTCCTTGAGCCCAGGTGGCTCAAGGCTGGAACACGCCTACCGCGAACAGCGGCATGAGCCTGCAATCCACGTGGTTAGCCTTGTCAGCGCATGCAGCGCGTCGCCACCGTGGTGACGTCCCGGACCACGTCCGGCTCCGCCGTCGTCCCTGTCCCTGGCGATGAGACCCCAGACCGCATGCGCCGAGGAGAAACTACCGATGTTCGAACGCTTTACCGACCGAGCCCGCCGCGTCGTCGTCCTGGCCCAGGACGAGGCCCGCGCGCTCAACCACAACTACATCGGCACCGAGCACCTCCTCCTCGGCCTCATCCACGAGGGTGAGGGCGTGGCTGCCAAGGCCCTGGAGTCCATGGACATCTCCCTGGACGCCACCCGCACCCAGGTCATTGAGATCATCGGCGAGGGCCAGTCCGCCCCCACCGGGCACATCCCCTTCACCCCCCGGGCCAAGAAGGTCCTGGAGCTGTCCCTGCGCGAGGCCCTCCAGCTGGGGCACAACTACATCGGCACCGAGCACATCCTGCTCGGCCTGCTGCGCGAGGGCGAGGGCGTGG
>ERZ772917.1649-NODE-1649-length-12358-cov-3.494026_pt1 | contig 12358 bp, 10 predicted proteins | sample MGYA00511187_ERZ772917 | MGnify/ENA primary metagenome ERZ772917 (study PRJEB29015, sample SAMEA2737925) | human oral metagenome | biome: human oral; feature: human-associated habitat; material: dental | place: China | collected 2012 ... | reverse complement strand
AGCAGTCTGCTACGCTCCGTGTATGTATCTGCCACTGTGAGTTGTTTGGTTAGTCTGTCTGCAATTTTTTAGGTTTCCAATGTTGTACAATATCGATAATAGGCTCTACACTCTGTTGATAGCTCTTCGGGTAGATAATGGTAAGTGTCACTGATTGCCGTTTACCACAAACTACATTACAATATCTTTTTTACCTCGCGGTAGATATTATCTGCCGTGAAACCGAATTTCTCGTCGAGTACGGTGTATGGTGCCGAGTAGCCGAAGTGATCGAGCCCGAATACAGTGCCGTTGCTGCCGACGAGCCCTTCGAGGTTTACGGGCAGTCCTGCCGTCAGCCCGAAGCGTTTTATGTTGTCGGGCAATACGCTTTGTCGGTATTCACGAGGCTGTTCTGTGAAAAGTCCTTCGGAAGGCACCGATACGAGGCGTACCTTTATGCCGTCGTTGCGTAGCAGAGCGGCTGCCTCGTTGAGAGTGGATACCTCCGAGCCACTGGCAAGTAGCACTACGTCGGGGTTCTCGTCGGAATATACGACGTATGCACCGCACTGCGCATTGTGTTTGTCGGTGGGTAGATCGGTGATATTCTGCCTCGAGAGTATGATAGCCGTCGGCGTCTCTATATTCTCCATCGCCAGACGCCAGCAGACGGTAGTCTCTTCGACATCGGCAGGGCGAAGCACGAGCATAGAATTGTGTCCACTGTGGTTCTTTAGTTTCTCGAGTAAACGTATTTGTGCCTCTTGTTCGACGGGTTCGTGAGTAGGTCCGTCTTCGCCCACACGGAAGGCATCGTGCGAGAATATGAACTTGACGGGTAGCTCCATCAGTGCAGCCATACGCATAGCGGGTTTCATATAGTCGGAGAATACGAAGAATGTAGCACAAGCCCCGATAACGCCTCCATGAAGAGCGATACCGATAGTCAGACACGCCATAGTAAGTTCCGATACGCCTGCTTGCAGGAAGGCTCCTCCGAAGTCGTCTCGGGTGATGGCTCTTGTCTTTTTCAGGAAGCCGTCGGTCTTGTCGGAGTTCGACAGGTCGGCACTGCTTACTATCATATTTCCCAATTGTACGGCGAGTTCGCCGAGTACTGTGGCAGATGCGGCACGCGTTGCCTGATTGGGCTTTTGGGTTATCTTCGACCAATCGACTTGGGGCGGTTCGTTAGAGAAGAACTTGCCGAGTTTCTCTGCCAAGACGGGGTTCTGCTTCTTCCATTCGCTTACGGCTTTGCGTTTTTTAGCTACAATATCGGTCAGTTCGGCTTTGCGGCGGGCATATATGTTTTTTGTCTCTTCGAACAGTACAAAAGGATTGTCTACGTTGCCACCGAGATTTTTTACGGTGTTTGCGTAAGCATCGCCACCGAGAGGAGCACCGTGTGTCTCGCAGCAGTTCTCGTACGAGGTGTTGTCGGCACGTCGTGCTCCTTTACCCATAACGGTATTGCCGATGATAAGCGTCGGTTTGAGTGTTTCGGCTTTTGCCTCACGGAGAGCCGTGCGTATCTGCTCGGCGTCGTTGCCGTCTATCTCTATTACGCGCCAGCCCCAAGCCTCGTACTTCTGACGTACGTTTTCGGAGCTTACATCCGATACTTTTGTAGAGAGTTGTATGTTGTTCGAGTCGTAGAACATTATCAGGTTGCTTAGTCCCAGGTGGCCTGCTATCCTGCCTGCTCCCTGCGACACCTCTTCCTGTATGCCGCCGTCGGAGATATAGGCATATATGGTGTGGTCGAACAGACGGTCGAACCTCGCCTGCAAGAATCGCTCGGCAATAGCGGCACCCACGGCGTAGGTATGTCCTTGTCCGAGTGGTCCCGACGTGTTCTCTATGCCGTGGGCGAGGTCGAGCTCGGGATGTCCCGGAGTGGGGCTGCCCCATTGGCGGAAGTGCTGCAAGTCTGACATCGAGAACTTATCTGTGCAGGCTAATACCGAGTACAGCATAGGCGACATGTGCCCGGGGTCGAGGAAAAACCTGTCGCGAAACTCCCAAGCGGGATTTTCGGGGTCGTACTCCAGAAACTCCGAATATAGTACGTTTATAAAGTCTGCACCGCCCATTGCGCCACCCGGGTGTCCGGACTTGGCTTTTTCTACCATAGCAGCAGAGAGTATACGTATGTTGTCGGCTGCTCTGTTCAATTCCTGTAATGTGTTCATATATGCTTGATTATTTTTATTATATTCAGATAGAAAAATATTTCTGTACGTATTTCGGAACAGAGAGGCAAAGTTAGTAATAATTATCCTTCTCGGCAAGTGTCGGTACGGAATAAGAAGTGTGTATGAGTAGATTTCCTTGTTATTGGCAATTCTTTTCTATTTATTGATTTCAGAATAGAAATCTTTTGTTCTAGATTCATCAACTAGTAATTCAAGAAAGATTTTAGTGTCGCTAGTAATTTCTGGTTTGTTTAGAAGAATATTACCAAGTGTTCTAAGTCTACGAAGTTGCCCCACATAACATATTCTTGATTTCAAGATTGAATTTGTCTTTATTGTTTTTACAAACTCTTCTGCTGACTTGTTGTCAAATTTTTCAAACATCCTTGAAATTTTTGGTGCTGCCGCATCAGAATAAAACGAAGTTCTGCTGAAACTATAACTTGAACCTTTATATCCTACATATGTCAGAGTTAAAGCTGCTACTAATCTTTCAACATATTCGTCTGGGATAACAGAACCAAACGATTCAAGTTTTTTTACAGACAAGGCTTCTTGTGCCCAATTATCTAAGTTGTTTTCTAGATTTTGTATATGGGGGTCATAGATTAACTTTCTAGTTGCCGTAGACAAGTATCTTAAGCCGTCAATTAAGCTAAATAAATTAACCCCCTTCTCATTCTTCATTGCATCACCTTCAATATACATTTTATCAAAACTTTGTCCTATTTGTTGTCGTATTTCTTTTGGTGTTACTTTCCAAAAAATAGGAAAACTTAATTCAATATTAGAACGAAAACGCGTTGAGATTGTATCCCCAATGTAGTATGTAAACAATTTGTTACACATTTCTTTCTTATAAACTTCTGGTAAATCAATGAAAGCTTGTTCAACAGCTAATTCGTGCTTGTCATAAGTATCTGTATCCATTTTAACAATATAATCGTTTACATTGATTATGGGAGTCGGAAACTCTTGCGATAACACATATTTATTGCAATCTGCAATCATGTTTAGAACCTTAAAAAGGTTTGGATCGGAACTGTCTGGATGTCCGTCAAATATATTACGGGTTTCTCTTGCTTGATGTATAACTTTTTTGGCTTCCCAACTAAGAACACCTATTTTATACGCACCTTCTATTAAATCATAATCAGTAACGTTATTTTGGAAATCTTCGTAAGTCTTCGCAGATTTATTCATCTCCTTATTGAACAAGTCCAAACTTCTATGCATTATTTTTCTTCTTAGATCATCACTTACTGCGTTCCAATAGCATCCAATAGCACTTCTTAATCCACCAGCTTTCAAAACTATTCTTGCTTCTTCAATATATTTATTCTCTATAAGCTCCTCTCTTACATTAGTTAGTTCTCTTTGTAAGTGTTCAACTCTTTCAGCAGGAAGAATTATTTCAGTCGTTGTTGTTTCTATTATATTATTTGACATGTTTATTTTGGGGTTTAAGATTATTTAGTTGTGTGTTTTTAAAAAATTAAGCATAAAACCTGATTTCTAAAATTGTATCCCCACACAAAACAACTTACAACAAAAATCTTTATATAAAGTTATTCAGACTCTATGTTTTTTAGTTTTTTTGCTCTGGGTATAAGGGTATTATGAATAAAATCGTAGGATTCTTGAGCATTAAAAATTAATTTTTTTACTATCAACTTCCTGTCGAAATCTATTGGTATTTTCCAGCCAAGCATAACTTCTTCATTTGTTGACAAATGTTCTATGGGGGAAATCCACATTTTTATATTAAAACCATTTTTGATTTCTAAATTGTACATTATTATATCATGTCCGTTATAATTGTATTTTCCCAACTCATCTTTATCAGTATCTAAGTCATATATTTTAGTAAGTTCTATCAATCTGCCCCAAATAGTTCTACTTATTCTACCTAGTAAGTAGTAATTACTATTGTAGTTCTCTTTTTTGAAATTAGATGCTCCTAAAATAGAATCTATTTCAACTTCGCATTGCTTATGAAAATATATAAACATTTTCAGTGCATCACAAAAACTGCGGTATTCAGGTAAAGTTAATGATGTAAAAGAAGAAAATAACTTAACCAATACTTGGCCGTTAAAATTCCCTTTGAAAACAATTTCTTCAACACTCTCGTCTGATAATACCAACTCATGAATTTCTGAGTGATTTGGGACTATAGAAAACTCTTTTCGTTTTATATCTAACGAAAAACTACCAATTTGATTCCCTGTTAAATGCGGTAAAAAAGCATTTAGAAAGATGTTTTCATCATTATAACTATAATGATTCCCAAATTCGTTTTTTGAAATAGAATATTTATCTTCACTTACTTCCATAAAAAGTTCTGTTATTTTGACTCCTAAGTTTTTAGCTATTTTTTGTAGTGTTTCTAATGTGGGATTTCCATTAATGATATTGCTCAATGTAACTCTGTTAATACCCATGATACAGGCTAATTCACTTATAGTCATGCCTTTACTTCTTAATATCTCTTTAACTCTTAATATGTTCACAACAATGTTTTTTTACAATGCAAAAGTAATGCTTTTTTTGAAATATGAAAATAAAACACTACAAAAAAATATAGGCTACCTACGATTGGCCTCTTTCATTTTATCATATTCCATAAATCTTTACCCGATTAGTGTATGCAAAACTGTCTGTATAATCAGAGCTTGCCCCTAAAATCTTTTTTATTGCTTATTGCTGATGGCTTTTACCTTCTTGTCTTGAATCTGTTGAAATTAACGGCAAAGGTTGCCGTATGTAGTGGCGTTCCTTTACCGTTGATTTTACTGTAATGCAGATAAGTTTAGTTTTTTGTTCGGGTCTTATAGTTTTATTACCTCCGACGAACCGCTTGTTTTTACACCCGAAATGTCGGCATCTCCTCTGTATCGTAGAGACGAAGCCCCCGATAGTGTGCCGATTGCTTTCTGACTGATAGTTATAGACATATCCGACGAGCCGCTTATAGATACCTGAAGTGTCTCGGTATGAAAATCCGACATCTTCACGTCTGACGAGCCTGATGCTACGACATTTACCACAGAGCCTTTACCATTCATTTCGAAGTCCGATGAACCCGAAAGAGACAGTTTTACTGTGTTAACATTGCCTTTCACAGAGCAGTCCGACGAACCCGAAAGCGAGACATACAACTCTTTACCTTCGAAATTGAAGTTTTTGACGTCCGACGCCCCTTGTAGTTTTATCGTACACGAATTTCCTTCGAAGTTACCGCTCGATTTTATATCCGCCGCTCCCGAAAGCCTTATTTCATCTATGTTAGGTACGTACACTGTGGCAACAAAAGGCTGCTTTCTTGTAGTTCCGACTATATTTTTCTTGAAACCCAAATACAGTGTACCGTCCGGACGAACCTCCGCTACTATCTTGTCGCTGAACGTGTTGGGGTATTCTACCTTAATCGATGGTTTTGTGCTCTGTATAAGGTTAATAGTCCATTGACCCATTGCTTCGATAGATTTCAGACGGTCTGCTCCGTCTATTGATTTGCTTTCGCGAGTATTGCCCGCCAAACAACCGATGGTAATTGCTGTAAATATTGCAACAAACATAATTCTATACATAACAAATCCTCCTTTAATTTATAATATTAATTACTATGTGATGTTTATTAATTGTCTGCAAATCTACAAAAAAAACTTAATATCATTTGCCGTCTCGCAGAATGATTTCACCGATAGCCAGGTCGAGAGGGGTAGTTATTTTGATGTTTTCCCTGTTGCCTTCGACAAGATTGATGGAATGTCCTAATGCCTCAACCACCGAGGCATCGTCGGTGAATAGTTCGCTGTATGGCTGTCGGTAAGCCTCTTTTAGTACAGAGGCACGAAAGACCTGCGGCGTCTGTACGGTGCGTAGCTTGCTTCGGTCGAATGAACTGTTGCCATTGTCGCTGCACAGCCTTACACTCTCGGTGAGAGGCATCACAGGTACGGCACTGTCGCCCTCTTCGGCTTTGGCAAAACATCGGTCTAATGTGTCGAAACTCACAAATGGACGTACTCCGTCGTGTACGGCGACCAAAGCATCGTCGGGAATGTGCCTCAGCCCGTTGAGCACCGAGAAGAAACGTTCACGCCCGCCCTCCGCTATCACGTGCGGTATCTTTACGGCGAAACGGCGACAGATGTTATGCCAAAGTTCGATATGCTCCGCAGGAAGTACCACAACTATATTTATATCACGAGAATATGAGTGAAATTTGTTGAGCGTATGCAACAGTATCGGTTTGCCGCAGAGCAGCATAAACTGTTTGGGTGTATCGCCTCCAAACCTTCTGCCCGCTCCTCCGGCTACGATAATGACGTATCTCTGCATAAAGCCTTAGAACTCCCTGTCGGCGGTGAAACTTATTATCCCCGAAAGGAATGTTTTGTATTCGGAGTCTTCGAAAACGTCCAGTTTTTCGAGAGCCAAACGACAAAAGTCTTTCATCTTACGCTCCGAATAGTCGATGCCTTTGTATTTGGTAACGATATTGTAAATAAATGTCTTGTCGTCGATGTCGACGTTGTCTTTGTTGAGTATATCGATGACGTTTATTCGTTCTTTTTCGTCGGCAGACCTGACGGCATGTAGCAGAGGCAGGGTAACTTTACCCTCGGTAATATCGTTGAAAATGGGCTTGCCGAGGCTTGCATTCGCCGAATAGTCGAAGATATCGTCTTTTATCTGGAAACACATACCGAGATTTTCGCCTATACTATACATATCGTCGAGTTGCTGCGTGGTACCGTTAGCCGAGAGTGCTCCCGCTTGCAGGCAGGTGGCAAATAGAGCTGCGGTTTTGTTTTTTATGACCGAATAGTACTCCTCTTCTTTCGGTATGGAGTGTGAATATTGCTGTTGGAGCAGTTCGCCGCGTATGATATCGATACTGAGCTTTTGGAGCAGTCCTATTTGCTCCATCTTATAAGTATGGTATATGTAGTTGAAAGATTTGGTCATCAGGTAGTCGCCGACAAGGACTGAGGTCTTGTTGTCGAAAATCTTGTTTAGCGACGGCTTGTTGCGTCGCTGCAACGAATTGTCTATAACGTCGTCGTGGATAAGCGAAGCGGAGTGTAGCAACTCGTATGCAGCGGCTATCAGGTAAGTATCGTCGGTAACCTCGCCGCAGAGCTTCGCTCCCAGAATAACGAGTATGGGGCGTATCTGCTTGCCTTTCTGAGGCATAAGATACTGTAAGGCATTATGCAAAAGCTCATCTTCGGCGAAGAACGAGAGCGAAAACTTATCGTTGAATATTTTCAGTTCGTTGCTTATTACTTTCTTTCCCTCTTCGAAATCGAACATAACAAATAGGTTTTATTATTTTTTGTGGTTGCAAAGGTACTATTTTTTTCGAAGTCGACACTAATGCATATTTTCTCAAGCAATTCGGATAGAAAGACAACAACAAGTGAGTATGTTTTATTTAAAAAAAACACACTCACCCAATAGCACATTGCTGCTATTGCCTTTTGCCAAGCAGAGCAAGTCTTACAAAGAGGAAAATGCCGCCAAGAAACCGAATATAAAACCCGGTACGTTGGCGATAACGATAGGCCAGTCGCGTTTCTTTTTGAAGAAACCGTATCCGACCCAAAAAGTGCAGTTGATGCCCGCCATAAAAGGCTGTAAAAAATTACCCTTAGGTCCTCCGCTCAGATTCTGTTGTATCTGTTGGAAATAAAAGACATACATCAAAATGGCTGTAACCATGCCAATCCAACCTAAAAGCTCGAAAAACTTCTCTTTTTGCATATAAAATGGTATTAAATAAAAATAATGCGGCAAAAGTAGTCTTTTTTCGGATATAGGTGATAGTGGCGACGAAAAATATTAGCTCGTAAAACAACTAAAAGGCATTTATCTGAAAATAAATTGGTAACTTTGTGGACTCATATTTTTGTCATAAAAATAATAATAATTAAACCACATAGTAAGATATGAAAGTTTTAGTAGCTACCGAAAAGCCTTTCGCAAAGAAAGCAACAGAAGAGATGAAAAACATTGCCCAGCAGGCAGGTGTAGAAGTAGTATTGTTGGAGAAGTATACAGACGTAGGCGACTTGTACAAAGCCGTAGAGACTGTAGACGGTCTTATAGTACGCTCCGATAAAGTAACCAAAGAGGTCGTATCGCACGCCAAAAACCTCAAGATTGTAGTACGTGCCGGTGCCGGTTTCGACAACTTAGACCTCGCCGCTTGTACCGAACGCGGTATAGTATGTATGAATACTCCCGGCCAGAACTCCAACGCCGTAGCCGAACTTGCCATCGGTATGATGGTGTTTATGGCTCGCAACACCTTCGCAGGAGGTACGGGCTCGGAGCTTAAAGGTAAGACTCTCGGCATACACGCTTACGGCAACGTCGGACGTCTGGTAGGACTGCTCGGAAAAGCCTTCGGTATGAATGTAATCGCTTTCGACCCGTTCGTTAAACGCGAGAATGTAGAAAAAGACGGTGTAACATACATCGAAACCATCGAAGATATGTACAAGAAAGCCAACTTCATCTCGTTGCACATCCCTGCCAACGAAAAGACAAAGAAATCTATCAACTACTCGCTGTTGAGCCTTATGCCGCAAGGAGCTTTCCTTATCAATACGGCTCGTAAGGAAGTAGTAAATGAAGAAGACCTGGTACGCCTGATGACTGAACGCGAAGACTTCAAGTATGCCACCGATATAGCTCCCGAAAACTTGGCTGTACTCAAAGAGAAATTTGGCAACCGCGTATTCGCTACTCCCAAAAAGATGGGTGCCGAGACTTCTGAGGCAAATATCAACGCCGGACTCGCTGCAATACGTCAGTCTATTGGATTCCTCAAAGACGGTGTAGATAAGTTCAGGGTGAATTAATATTTCTGACTTCATACTAACTAAAATAAGTTGATTAATGGAAGGTTTCGGCACGTATGGATATATACGGCAGCCGAAATCTTTTTTCTTTTTTTCATAATAAATATACCCACCCATCGACCAAGAAAAAACTCTCTGTTTATGCCACAAATATCGAAATCGGTAATAGAGGGATATAGAGTATACCTGCAGCTCGAGCGCTCGATGTCGCCAAACACGGTAGAGGCATATATGCACGACCTCAATACATTGCTCGAATATCTCGAGGCATCGTCTATAGATTACAAAGAGGCGACACTCGAAGACTTCAAGTCGTTCGTGGAGGCACTGTCGAAGATAGGCATATCGGCACGGTCGAGAGCAAGGATAATATCGGGGATAAAAGCATTCTACAAGTACTGCGTCATCGACCGAATACTGAAGACCGACCCCACAGAGCTACTCGAGCTACCAAAGATACCGCAATACCTTCCCTCGATATTGTCTATACAAGAGATAGAGAAGATGATAGACGCTATCGATCTTACAGAGGTCGACAAATATAGCAAACTCAATCTCGGCGACCGCAACAGAGCTATGCTCGAGATACTTTACGGCTCAGGCGTCAGGGTTTCGGAACTCGTCGGTATGCGAATATCGGATATCAACCTCACAGAGCGTTTCGTCAAGATAATGGGCAAAGGAAGTAAAGAACGACTCGTCCCTCTGTCGGAAGCTGCAATCGGTGCTATCAAAAACTGGATGATTGCACGCAACGTCATCGATATCAAACACAAACAAGAAGATTTTCTTTTCCTCAATCGAAGAGGTTCGCGTATGAGTCGCGAGATGGTTTTTATGATTATAAAGAAGTTGGCCGAAAAAGCGGGTATCATAAAGAATATTAGCCCACACACCTTTCGTCATTCTTTCGCTACACATATGCTCGAAAACGGTGCCAACCTTCGAGCTATACAGCAACTGCTCGGACACTCAAGTATCACTACCACCGAGATTTATACCCATACAGGTATAGCTTTCCTACGCGAAGAGATAATGAAATATCACCCCCGAAACCGCAATCGCAACTGACACTATTCACCGCACGACGCACTCGACACGCCGATTGAGTTGCCTACCCTCTTCGGTAGCGTTCGAGGCGACGGGGGCAGACATCCCGAGCCCTTTTGCTACGAGACGCGAATGGTCGATACCCTTTGCTACGAGTGCCTTCTTCACCGACAGGGCACGGTTTTCGCTGAGAACTCGATTTCGCTTCTCGCTACCGATGTTGTCGGTATGCCCGACTATTTCTATCGCTACGCTGGGGTTGTCTTTGAGGAACGATACGAGACGGTCTATCTCGTTGTCGGACTTGGGGTCGAGCTCGAATGAGTCGAACGCAAAGAAAATATTATCGAGCACCACGCTTTTACCTCTCTCTATCTTGGAAAGCAAGACGTATAGAGTGTCTTTGGTCTTATCTATCTTCGATGAGTAAAAGACATAACCCGGTTTACGGACATTAAGCCCGTATTCTCCCGAATCGGGTAAGATAAGAGTAAATTCGCCTGTCTTACTGTCTGAGTGAGATAAAAAAAACGGTTTTTTACGCAGATAATCGAATATCTCTACAGTAGCGAGCGTCCCTACACGTGTAGATTTATCTCCTACAGATGTAGATTTGTTTCCTACACGTTGCTTTTCTCTTCCTACACGTGTAGATTCTATTTCTACACGTCCCTTGATACATACTACACTTGAAGGACGAACCTCTTCATATAGACGAAACTCATATACATCTATACCACGCTCTTTTTCGTATGTATTGAGTAGCGAAATATATCCCTTATCTCCTGCCCCATTAAGAGTGAATCCATAGCAGTCGGTATTTTTATTTATGGGATATCCGATATTCTTTGCCTTCGACCATTTACCGTCTTCGCCGCGTCGGCTGACGAATATATCAGAACCGCCGAAATTCAAATGACCTTTCGACAAGAAGTATAGAGTACGATTATCGGCGTGTATATAAGGCGCATAGTCGTCTTGAGGCGAATTGACGGCTTGTCCGAGATTCTCAGGATTCGAGAAACGTAGCCTACCGTCCGATAGCTGTTCGACACGACAATACCACAGATCACGACCACCATACGTTGGCGGGCGATTCGATGTGAAAAACAGTTCGTCGCCCGACGACGAAAGAGAGGGATTACTTTCCCAGTATGAGGTGTTGAGCGACTTACCGGCATTGATGGGCTTGCTCCATACGCCGTCGGTACAGATAGAGTAATATATGTCGCAGCTGCCGAACCCTTCGGGCATGTTGCATGCCACGAAAAACATATAGCGCCCATCGGCAGATATCGTTTGAGAGCCCTCGTTGAATGTCGGGCTATTCAGTTCCTTTATCGGTGCGAACGCAGGCCACCTACTGCCGTCTCTTTTGCTCCAGTATAGGTCTTCGTTCGATGCATAGTTACCCATCGACGACATAGTTACAGACAGTATCTTGTCGTCTGCCGTTACCGACGGGAAATATTCGTCTTTCGTCGTGTTTGCATAGACGAGGTTTTGTGGCGAGAAAGCGACGGGGTGCTCTATCATATACATTATCTGGTTGTACTCGTCGAGAATCGTCTGCCTGCCTTTGCAAGTATCGCTCAACTGCCTCAGATACGTCTGAGCCTCGCCGTATCGCCCCATATTTTTGAGTATATGGGCAAGCTTCTTAAGTGTTTCGTCCTTGCGGTGAGCGTTATTCTTAATGGCGAGCTTGAGTATTTCGATAGACCTCTCCTTATCGCTGTTGTTAGCGTCGGCTATCGCCCAATAAGGCTCTACAAACATCTTATCGGCATCGATAGCTTTTTTCATCTTACTGCAAAATTCGTCGACCGATATCTTATACTTGTCATCTATAGCCTTGGTATAGATATTCTTTGCTTTTTTGTTGGCTGTCGAAAGTATTTGCTTCTGCCCATAGCTATAGGTATTATATGCGAAGAGCAGAATCAGAGTTACCAGCGATGTTCTAATAATGATATTCATAACTATTACTATTTTGTTCCAACGGCAAAGGTACATATTTATTGTATAGTTTTTACTGATGATTTGCTTTTACTGTTGTTGGTTATGATGCTTTTTTGAATAATTTTTTCTGTTATTATCGAACAAAAAAGAGGAGAATGTCTGCCTCGACATTTCTCCTCTCATCGTAGTAATAATTTACAACTATTCAATGCTCATGCTCGTGGTCGTGTTCTTTTGCCGAGTACGATATTTTTACGTTATGAACAACGAATTTTTCGTTACCGGCTT
>ERZ772917.1648-NODE-1648-length-12362-cov-67.054441_pt1 | contig 12362 bp, 10 predicted proteins | sample MGYA00511187_ERZ772917 | MGnify/ENA primary metagenome ERZ772917 (study PRJEB29015, sample SAMEA2737925) | human oral metagenome | biome: human oral; feature: human-associated habitat; material: dental | place: China | collected 2012 ... | reverse complement strand
CGAGCGCGGAGGTGGCCTCGTCGAGGACGAGCACGGAGGGGCGGCGGTAGAGGGCCCGGGCGATGCCGATGCGCTGACGTTGGCCTCCTGACAGGCGGCGGCCGCGCTCACCGAAGGAGGACCAGATGCCCTCGGGCTGCTCGCTCACGAAGTCCCAGATGTCGGCCTGCCGCAGTGCCTGCTCGACAAGGGCCTCGTCGATGTCATCCTTGGCGCAGTCGAAGGCGACGTTCTCGGCGATCGTGCGGTCAGTGAGGAAGACCTCCTGCGGGACGACGCCGATATTGCTCTGCCAGCCGGCGAGGTTGGTGGCGACGTCGGTCCCGTCGACCAGGAGCCTGCCCGAGCTGGGTGTCTGGAGCCCCATGATGAGGTCGAGGAGCGTGGACTTGCCTGCGCCCGAGCCGCCGACGAAAGCGACGGTGGAGCCGACGTCGATCGTGAGCGAGACCCCTCGAAGCACGGGTGCGTCAGCCTTGTCGTAGGTGAAGAAGACGTCCTCGACCTCAAGAGCGTGCGTGAGGGGCAGCCGGTGGACGGCAGTGCCGGAACGGGAAGGAAGGTGAAGCGCCTGCGCTCGCCCTGCGGTCTTGTCGGCGACGAACTCACGGGTGCCGGCCTCGCCGAGCCGGATGCCGTTGATTGAGCCGATCATCCCGGAGATCGTGGGCAGGAGCCGGAAGGCGCCGGCCACGAGCAGAGCGAGGGAGACGAGGAAGTTGTCGGAGGTGCCCAGGGCGGCCGAGACGGCGAAGGCACAGGCCAGTCCGATCATGAAGAGCATCTCCATGAGCTGCTTGGGCAGGCCGTTGAGGAAGCCGGAGGTCCGGTCCAGCATGGCTGTCCTGCGGGCGGCGGCGGCGATCTCGCTGAGGAAGTAGGGCTGGGAGGAGCGCAGCTGGGTCTCCTTGATCGCCCCGAAGGCGTCGAAGGTCGCGTTGTATCCCTTCTGGGACAGGTCGAGAACCTCGACGCTGATGCGTGCGCTCAGGGGGCGGACGACCCTGAGGAAGGCGACGCCGGCCAAGGCGATGAACAGGAGTAGGAGGGCTGATGTCAGCGGGGTGGCGATGATGAGGGCGCCGGTCACGCATAGGACCGTGAAGGCCTGGCTCATGAGGGCGAGAAAACCCCCTGCGAAGTTGTTGTAGGCCTGGGACACCGACCATCCCGAGCGGCGCAGAATGGTCGCCAGGCCGAGGTGGGAGTGCAGGTGGCACGGCAGGTACATGTAGTACTCGATGACGTCGACCTGCGCCTGGGAGCGCAGCCGGGCGGTCAGCGTGCCGGCCCACCAGTTGTAGCCGATGGTGAGGGAGTCCTTGACGAGGAAGCCGCTCACCGTGGTGCCAAGAAGGACGGCGATGAGGGTGGTCTGCTGCTCGATACCGAGGTAGTCGGCGATCCTGCCGGAGATGCCGCTGTGCCAGCTGCCGCCGAGGGCGCTCACAAGCGGAGCGATGAGGATCACGGAGGCGGTGTCCAGCAGCGCAATGACGATGCTGCCAATGGCGGCGGCCGCCACCTTCCACCTCTGCCCGCGATCGAAGATCACGCCGAACCAGTGCCGGTACCTACTGACGGTCTCCAAAGACCCTCCTCAAGGCGCAGGATCGCGCGCCAGGAACATTCTGGGAGCGGGTGCGACGAGCGCCCGCGAAGCCGTAGCATATGGCAGACTGTCGCCGGTCGAGACGCGGAGATCTGGCCCCTAGCGGCAGTAATGCGCCTGGAAGGAGCTCTGAGCCGTGAAAGTGGTGTCCGTCACATCCACGGTGCCATATGACGCGGTGCCGCACGCAGGAGGGCGTTACGTCGCCTCGTTGTACGCGGTGCTACGGGACGGCGAGGTGAGCCTGACGGTTCTGAGCCATGACTCCCCGTCCTCCCAGCAGGCCCGCCGTTCTGAGGGTGCGCCGTCGAACCTGGTGCTCATCGGAGACGGTCCGAGGTCTGCGTGGTCGGGTCTGCCACTTGCGGTGTGCAGGGCCATCCGAAGCAGGATGGGCTCGGCGCGTCATGTCGTGCCGGACTTCGAGCTGGGCGCTGAGCTGTTCTTCCACCCCAGGATGCGTCAGGCGCTGCGCGAGGCCGACCTCATCGATATCCAGTGGGAGATCAGCGGCAGGCTTCTGCCGATCATTCGGGCCGTCGCACGACGCACCCCTACCGTCGTGACCTTCCATGATGTCGACTCCCAGCGGTGGCAGCGCAAGGCCGCGGCGGCCAGTGGCCTCAAACGGGTACTGCTGCGCGGTGCTGTCCGCCACATGCGCCGGGCCGAACGACGCATCGGGCGGCTCGCGGACCGCTGCGCCGTCCTCAACGGCAAGGACGCTGCCCTGCTCAAGGAGGTGGGGGTCGACCCCAACAAGATCGTCGTCGTTAATCCCGTCATCGACATGAGGCGGGCCAGGGACCGCAGCGCGCCCGAGCCTGGACTTGTCCTGCTCGTGTCCTACCTTGCCCGCTATGAGAACGTCGAGGGGGCCCTGTGGTTCCTTCGAGAGGTGTGGCCCCTGGTGCGCCGCCGGCGCCCCGAGGCCGTGTTCCGGCTGGTGGGTGGGGGCGCTCCCGCCGAGCTGCGCGAGGCCGTGAGGGATGTGCCGGGCGTCGAGGCCACCGGCTACGTCGAGGACCTTCAGGAGCAGTACGCCCGGGCGGCGGTGTGCGTCGTGCCCCTGTTCAAGGGGGCGGGCGTGAAGTTCAAGACCCTTGAGGCGCTCATGGCGGGCGTTCCCGTCGTCACGACGGCGGTGGGCGCGGAGGGGATCGGCGGTCCGGAGCTCTTCGCGGGGCTGACATCCGATCCTCAGGTCTTCGCGGACGCCGTCTGCGAGGCCCTGTCGGAGGTGGTGGGCGCCGACGACGGCTCCGCGCCGCCCGACGCACCTGTGCGACGACGGACCGCCGAGGCTGCCAAGACCTTGACCGCGACCTACTCGCCCGAGGCCTTCCGCTCCACCCTGGCGCGGCTCTACGGGCTGGAGGGCGCAGGCGCCTGCGTCGCCCCCGGTGAGGGCAGGCGTGAGGAGGGAGACCAGTGACCGGGCGGATCACCTCGCGGGTCGTCATCGCCCTGCCCGGTTCCGAGCGGCTCACGGGCTTCATGGCTCAGCCGGGCGCGGACTCCTTCGAGGTGTTCGAGGCCTTCGACGGCAGAGAGGGTGCGGTGCCACCGTTCTTTGACGTCCGTGGCTTCGAGGCCCGGTACGGGGTGCCTGCGCGCGGGGGCGAGATCGGATGCGCGGCCAGCCACTACCTGGCGATCAAGGCCTTCGCCCGTGCGCCGGGTAAGGACAGCGACCTCCTGCTCGTGTGCGAGGACGACGCCCGCTGGACCTCGGTGTTCTGGCGTACGATGCGCCGCATCGAGGCCGCGCCCTTGAGGCTGAGGTACGTCGTGCTCGCCGACGTTCTCGGCGCCCCGAACGGGCGCTCGCTGTACTCGCTGTCCGAGAAGCACGCCCGGCTGTCCCTGCTGGTGTGGCCGGTCGGGTGGTGCGCCGGTGCGTTTCGGCGGCTCGGGTACGTCGGTGGAACCGTCTGGGGCGCGGGCTGCTACCTCATCAGCCGGGCCTGCGCTCGGCGTTACGTGGAGTGGGTTGGCCGCTCGGGCTTGTCGTGGAAGGCCGATGACTACGACGTCTGGTCTCATGAGGTGGGGGTCAGAATCATGCTGGTACGTCCCGGGCTGTGCTCCTGGGAAGGTGAAACGACGATCGGCTCCCCGACTTTCCTCGTCCGGCAGGATCCGCGACACGAGACCCATGGAGGGCTCGTCACGCGCGTGCGGACGCGCCTCGCTCTCGGAACGCGCCTGCGTCGTCTTCGAGAGGCCGCCCGGGTGACCCGGCAGGACCTCGCACATCGCCGCCGACCCGTAGGGGGTGGGCCTTCGTGACGCGGACCCGAGGAGGGATGAGCCCGCTCGAGACCACCGTCAAGGAGGCCGCCAGGAGCGTCGTCGTCGACGGGCATGAGGAGGCGGGTCAGTGAGCCGACGCAGCGACCCCACCCTGTGCGTTGTCCTGCCGGACCGGGCGATCAGGTACCGGGATCACTGGTACATGGACGCCAAGACCGTGACGGGCCTCGTACAGCAGTTCCAGGACTGGGACGCTCCCGTCGTTCTTGTTGCTGAGCCCGCCGACGCCGACGCCGTGCCCGGACCGACCTGGGCGCAGGTGGCCGGTCTGGGGTCGCAGTGTCGACTCGTGACGTCGCGTGACCCAGGGCGCGTCATCGCCGAGGAGTCCCCGGAACTGTGGACGGCCCTGCTGATGCCGCGCTACCTGCCCCTGCTGGAGACCCGGTTGCCGGGACGCCGTGTGTTGTACGCCGAGAATGACCTGGCCAACAGGCTGCGCTACTCCCTCGAAGGAGTGGGATCACCACTCCGAAGGGCGCGGATCGCCGCCGGCGCCTGGAGCCGCGAGCGGGGTCTGCGACGCGCGGTCAGACGAAGTGCCGGCCTCCAGTGCAACGGAGGGGCTGCCTTCGCCGCCTACGGCACCCTTCAGCCGCGCAGCATGATGTTCTACGACTCGCGTGTCTTCCGCGAGTCCCTGGCTCAGGGGCCACGGCCCCTCACCGGAACCTTGAGCCTCGCCTTCTCGGGTCGTCTCGTCCAGCAGAAGGGTTTCGCCGACGCGCTCGCGGCCTTCGCTGAGGCCCGGCGTCGTGGTCTCGACGCTGTGCTGCACGTGTTCGGGGATGGGGACCTGCGCGGCATGATCCCCGACAACGATCCTCATATCGAGTACCACGGTCTTGTGAGTTACGAACCGGACTGGGTGCGGTTCATGACCGAGGAGGTTGACGCCCTGCTCATCCCGCACCGTCAGGGCGACCCGTCCTGCACCTACCTCGAGGGCATGGGGTGTGCCCTGCCCTTCCTGTCCTACGACAACGACACGGCACGGCACCTCGTCAAGGTGGCGCAGGCGGGCTGGACGGCCCCCCTGGGTGACGTGAGGGGACTGGCCGAGCGCCTCCTGCGACTGCAGGACGATCCCGGCACGCTGGTCGCTGCACAGAATGCCGCCCTGGCCTTTGCGACACAGCACACCTTCGAGACCGAGTACGCCAGGCGGGTCTCGCACCTGCGGTCCTGCGGTCAGGACGGGTGAGGCAGGCCGATGACGTTGACAGACGCCCATGTGCGCACCGTCGTGTTGTCAGGAGTTCGCGTCCGGCAAGGACCCTACGGAATCGATCTCCTGCCGGGACTCGGGTACCGGTTGCATCAGGTCGACGAGCCGAGTGGGAGGCTCGGGGTCAAGGTGCGGGACGTCATTGACCACCGCACCGGTCATCCGGTGTGCAGGACGCTCCGCTCGCTGAGACACCTGAGGTCTGCCGACCTGGCGCTGGCGCTGTTCGAGAAGGAGGCGCTGACGCTTCTTCGGCTCAAGCGCATGCTTCCCAGCCGTGCTCTGCCACCGGTCGTCGTCATCGTGTGCTGGCTGGCTGACGAGCTTGAGCGCATGCCTGAGGAGCAGGCGCGGGCCTGCGCGGCGCCCTACGCGGACGCCGACCTCGTCGTCGTGTTCAGTGCGAACCAGGTGGATGTGCTGTCTCGTTACGGCATTGACCCGAAGCGAGTGGTCGCCATCCCCTTCGGCTTCGCGCCGACGCTGTTCTCACGGCGCACGACGTGGCGGGGGCCTGGTGAGCAGGCGCGGGTCGTCACCATCGGAGTGGATCGAGGACGTGATTACGAGACGCTCATGGCGGCGGCCTCCCGCGCACAGGTCCCCATCGACTTCTACGCAAGGCCGGAGCGGGCCGCCGGCCTCGTGCTGCCGCCGAGCGTCACGTATCGCGGGACGATCCCATTTGATGAGTACCGGCATGTCCTTCGCGACGCGGATGTGGTCGCCGTACCCACCCACCTGATGGTCTACCCCTCGGGGCAGACTGTCGCGATCGAGGCGGCGGCAACCGGGGCCGCGGTGATCCTCACCCGCACGCCCGCTCTGGAGGAGTACTTCACCGACGACGACGTCTGCTTCGTGGATGTCGGGGACGTGGAGGGCTGGGCCCAGGCACTCGAAGGCCTCACTCGGGACGCGGCGAGGAGGGAGCGTCTCGGCCGCTCGGCCGCACGGCGCGTGCGAGAACGCTTCACATACGAGCACACCTGGCAGGCATTCGATGCCGCGGTGAGGTCAGCGGGGATTGTCAGCGAGTGAACCTCCCCGGCCGATGCCGTCGGCGCGGCCATACCACGCACAGCTCGTCGCCGGGCCCGCGAGGAGTCAAAGCACCAGCCGTTTGAGCCTGAGTGCCGGCCTCTCGACCGCCACCCACGACAGGTACGCGCAGGGGACGGTCAGCACGAGTGACACCAGAACGTGCGCGCCGTATCCGAGGGACGCGATGCCGATGAGTGTGGCAATCTGCTGCATCGGAAATCCGTAGATGTAGATGCCGTACGAGAGGTCGTTCCTGGCGCCCCACCTGATGGGGAGCACGGCACCCGCGAGCAGTGTGGACAGTGCCACCGGGACCTGGCCGATGAGGACCCCGTTCGGGATGACGTAGATCAGGAGGACCCAGGCTGCGGAGCTGATCAGCAGCAGCGAGACGTGGCAGCGGACGTCCTCTTTCCAGAAGTACAGGCACGTGCCGGCCAGGAAGAATCCTCCGAGCTGCACCGAGTGCAGGTACAGGTTCGTGGAGACGTCAAGCGGACCTGTCATCGCGGGGTACGCGAGGACGGCCAGCGGAAGAAGCGTCGTCGTGAGTGCCTTGCCGTGCCGTCGCGCCCAGGGGATCGAGAAGAGGGCCCCGACGACCAGGTACGCGAGGAACTCGTAGAACAGGGTCCAGATCGAGCCGTTCCAGGCGTGGAGGGGGATGTTGACCAAGGTGTCTGAGATCGTCCACTCGGGCTGGTAGAGCAGCGCGCTGCCGGTGACGTACTGGATGCCGCTGCTGAGGTGGTAGTGGGAGCCCGGCTCGAGGAGCGTCGAGGCCGGGGCGATGACAAAAGCGACGATGACGAGCATCGTCCAGTAGCCCGGGAATATCCTCAGCGCACGTCGCCAGAGGTAGCCCAAGGGCCTGGTGTGAAGGCGTGACCCCACGATGAGGTAGCCGCTGACGGCGAAGAACCCCTTGACCGCCCAGCCACCGAGGGGCCCGAAGATGCTCGAGATCCACGGGGCGTCATTGAATCCGCCGATCGGCAGCGAGTGGCTCAGAATGACGCAGCAGGCAAGGAGCAGGCGGACGAAGTTCAGTGCGTTGTCGCGATCCTGCAGCCGGCTGCCGAGCGTCGGTGGGGGGCATGCTGTGGTTGGTCTTGTTATCGTCACGGTCGTCATAGCGGTCATGGTTGAGTGCGTCACGGGGCCGCGTCTGGTGTGCTGCGTTGGTCGTGTCGCTGGGATCGTGCTGGCCGGCGCGGGGGCGAGCTGGAGGGGCGACACCGCCTTGCGGTGCGCCGCAACGCTACTCGTCCGCCTCTCCGCGGCCAACTTGAGGGACGCCTGTCGACGCGCTGTGGTGTGTGAGGACGTTCGGGGCGTGACGTGGTCGGTGGTCGATGGTGCGCACAGTGCGGCGCGAGCAGGTTCCTGTGCCCGGCTCCTGGTGGTGGACGGCCCCGTCAGAAGCGCACCGCATGGCTGGCTAGACTGGTGCGGTCATCGGCGCAGGCACGGAGAAAGGTAGCCCAGTGGGGTCTCAGCAGCAGCGGCACAGGGTGCCTGTCGGCCTGCGCACCCACCTGGCCCACGCCGCCCTCGATGTCATCGCCGAGGACGCCGGTGTGGACGTTCTGCACGTCAAAGGCGCGGCTGTGGATCCCAGCATCGGTCGTCCCCTGACCGCGTCCACCGACGCGGACGTCCTCGTGCGCCCCACGCAGGTGCGCCCCTTCCTCGACGCTCTTGCCCGACACGACTGGGAGCACGTGACGAGCTTCGCCAGCGGCTCCGCCTTCGAGCACGCTGCCACCTTCTACCACCCCTCCTGGGGCTACACCGACGTCCACCGCTCCTTTCCCGGTCTGACCGCCGGTGCCTGGTTCGACATCCTGTGGCGCGGACGCACCACCACCCCCATCGCAGGCGTCCCCTGCACGGTGCCCGACCTCACCACCCAGCGGCTTCTGCTGCTCCTGCACCTCGCCCGCAACGGCAAGGGCGAGGAGGACCCGGACTACGAGCGGACCTGGGGCTGCCTGTCGGCCCAGGAGCGTGTGGGTCTGCGCGCCGCCGCCCACGCTCTGGGCGCCGACGTCGGCCTCGCCGCCGCCCTCGGAGAGCTCGACCGCTACACCGACGACCCCTCCTACGACCTGTGGCGGGTCTTCTCCGGAGGGGAGCACACCCGCCTGGCCGAGTGGCGCGCGCGCCTCAAGGCGGCACCCACCCTCGCGGCCAAAGGACGCATCCTCCTGCGGGCCCCGCTGGTCAACACCGACCACCTGGCCATGCGTCTGGGGCGGCGCCCCACCCGCGGTGAGGTCCTCACCGAGTTCCGTCATCGCCTCGTCGAGGCGGCGCGCGAGACGAAGGCGGCGATCCGACGATGAGCTACCAGCCTCCCACACGCCTGGCCCATGTGTACGACGACAAGGACGCCGCCCTCTACCTCGCCCACGTGCCCGACGGGACACCCGTCATCCTCCGGGGCTCCGCCGCCCTCATCTGGCTGACGGCCACCGGCGATCCCCGTCCGGGCCATCCGGCCGACGTCGCCGCTCGTGTCGCGCAGGAGACCGGCCTGGCTGTTGAGGAGCTGCGCGACGACGTCGAGACCTTCCTGCGCACACTCGTGAAGCAGGGGCTGCTGGAGGAGCGCCTATGAGGAAGAGGATGCGATCAGCGCACGGCTTCGGGCTGCGCTCCGTCTTTGGCGCTCCGGCGGCCTCGGCAGCCGGGAAGGAGACGGACGGGCCCCTGCGTCTGCTCTTCGTGTGCACCGCCAACATCTCCCGCAGCCCTTACGCCGAGCTGCGCGCCCGGCAGATGCTCGCCGCCGCCCCCGCCCCCGAGGAGGCGGAGCAGCCGACCTGGGTCGTGGCCAGCGCGGGGATCCCCGGCCTGAGCGGCCGCCTCATGGACCCCCAGATGAGACGGCGGGCGGTGGACCGGGGGGTGGCGGCCGAGTGCTGCGACGCCCACCGCTCACGTCGGCTCAGCGCGGAGATCGTCGAGGAGTCGGACCTCATCCTCACGATGGAGAAGAGGCACCGTAACGCCGTCCTGGACACCTTCCCGTCGGCACTGGGCCGCGTCCTCATGCTCGCGCAGGCGGCGCAGGCGGCGCAGCAGGTCCTGGACATAGGCGCGTGCCCGCAGGCGGGCGCTGCCGGACTCGTCCCTCGGATCGTGGCGGCGGCACCGCGAGCCTCCGGGCGCCTGGACGTGCCCGACCCGTACCGGCGCGGTGACGAGGTCGCGCGGCGCGTGGCGAGTCTCATCGACGACTACCTGGTCACGATCACGACGGCGATGCGTGAGGCACGCACGCCCCTTGCTACGGTGGCTACCGAACGCGGTGGTGCCACGTGACAGGCCCACACCCCCTGCGCCCCTCCGACGTCGAGAAGAACAAGAGCCGCCAGTGACTATTCAGGACTTTGTCAGACTCAGCCGGGTCAACGCCGTGCTCATCCTCCTGTGCGCCCTCCTCGGTGGCGGGGCCGGCTACGGCTACGCCCAGCTGCAGCTCAAGACGTACGAGGCCTCCACCAGTGCCCTCATTGTCGTCGCTGGCTCCGACATCTTCACCTCCAACTCCATCGCCCAGCAGAAGGCGAACGCCTTCGCCTCTCTCGTCGCCTCACGCTCCGTCGCTGAGGCCACGGCCCAGAGCCTGGGACTGACGGACCTGGGAGGCACACTCCGGGGCAGCGTCGACTCGGCCAAGCCCGTCATCTACATCACCGCCTCCTCCAACGACGCTGTGCGTGCGCGCGACATCGCCAACGCCGCCGTCGCCGCCCTGGCCGAGCAGATCACCGAGCTGGAGTCGATCGCCTCGACCGGGGTCTCGGCAGAGGAGGCAGCGAGGGAAGGCGGAACGGTTGACGAGACGACCGCTACCCAGGTGGTCGCCCTCGAGGAGGCCGTCGTCCCCGGAACCCCGGTCTACCCCAACATCCCCCGGATCGCGCTCATCGGTGCCGCGGCAGGCCTCGGCCTCGGCTACTTCATCGCCTTCCTGCGTCGTGCACTGGACAACCGGGTCCGCCACAACTCCGACGTCGAGGACCTCACCGGATCCTCCGTCCTCGCCGTCGTCCCCCGCTCCAGCGAGCTCAACAAGGAGGGACGCCGTCAGGTCGACGGCCTCGGCGAGGCCGCGGAGGCCCTGCGCCACCTGCGCACCAACCTGCGGTTCCTCGACGTGGACAACCCTCCGCGCGCCATCGTCATGACCTCCTCCAACCCCGGTGAGGGCAAGTCGACGATCTCCGCCGTGCTCGCCCAGATGCTCGCCGCCTCAGGGCAGCGCACGATTCTCATGGACTGCGACCTGCGCAAGCCGGTGGTCCACAAGATCTTCGAGGTGGACGGCTCCATCGGCCTCACCCAGGTGCTGGCCGGGGACCTGCAGGTTGCCGACGCCGCCCAGATGGTCCCCGACCAGCCGCACCTGCGGATCATCGCCGCCGGACGCATCCCGCCCAACCCCTCCGAGCTCCTGGGCTCCCAGCGGATGAAGGCGCTCATCGACCGCCTCAGCGAGGAGGCGATCATCATCATGGACGCCCCGCCGCTGCTGCCGGTCACCGACTCCGGCCTGCTGGCGGGCCTGGCCGACGGCGCCATCGTCGTCATGGAGGTCGGCGGTACCCACAAGGAGCAAGCCCGACTGTGCGCCAAGGTCCTTGACCAGGTCGGCGCCCGCCTGCTCGGCGTCGTGCTCAACCGCGCCGCCCGCCGCCAGATGGGCTCGGTGTACTACGGCTACGGCTACGGCGGCTACGGCCGGTCCTACTACTACCAGGAGGACGGCAAGAGGTTCCTGGGTGTCTTCAAGCGTCGTAAGCGGCGTCGTGCCGGCTTCGGTGAGATGGTCATCGAGGACCAGACCGACCTGCCCACCGCACCGCTGTCCGTCCCCGACGGGGCCGCTCAGCCGGACACGACTGCCCAGCGTGCCTCCCGCACGGCCGCCTACACCGCCGGCACGGAGCGTCCGACGATCTCCTCGATCCCCTTCGACGAGCCCGTTCCCAGCCGCAAGAGCCTGAGGCAGCGGTGAGGCGCGTCACGATCCTCTACATCCGCCCTCAAGGGGATGGGTGGGGGCCGATCACAGCGATGGCGCGCCTCGCGGCTCAGCTACTGGATGCGGAGCTCGTTGAGGTTGACGACACTGTTGTCAGCAGGTTCCTGAAGCTCCAGGCGCTCTTTCCCCGGCTCCTGGGCGCTGGCTCCCTGCTCGTCATCGCGCCGAACCCTGAGATGCTCCTGCGGGCCGCGGCGCTCCACGGGCTGCGCACTCGGTTCCGCAACGTCGTCGGCTGGATCATCGACTGCTGGTGGACCGACCGCATACCCTCCGTCATTCGTCTCGGTCGGCTTTACGACCACATTCTTGTCACCGAGAAGAACGTCGTGGAGGAATGGGCGTCTGCGACCGGTAAGCCAGTGACATGGCTTCCCCTCGGCGCTGACGTCCTGGGAGCCATGAAGCGGACCTCCGCTGTCAAGGAACGGGAGGTCGACCTTCAACGCATGGGACGCCAGGCGCCTGCGTGGGAGGATGACCATGAGATCGGTACGCGTGCCAAGGACCGCGGGCTCGTCTACGCAGGACGGCCCCCGTCCCTCAAGGACGCCGACGCCTCGTACGCCGGAGTGCTGGACGCCTATGCGCACGCGCGTGCCGTATCCGCTTTCAGCAACCGCGTCAGTCCCGCCTCCTACACCCACCCCACGCGCGAGTACGTGACCTCACGGTGGCTCGACGCGCTGGCGCACGGTGCCCTCGTCGTTGGAACGCGCCCTCGTGAGGAAGGCAGCGACACTCTGCTGTGGGATGACGCCGTCATCGACATCGACGCCCGGGACCCGGGCACCGGTCTTGATGAAGTCGCCACGTTGCTGCGTACGTGGACACCGAGGACGGCCGAGCAGATCCAGAGAGAGGCTCTCACTCGCCTTGACTGGCGGTGGAGGATAGAGAAGGCGGCCCAGATCCTGGAGACTTCATCTCCGGTGCTGGACGGAGAGATCGATCAACTGCGCCAGTACATCGCTCACGACGGATGACGACGGCCGCGACCGCTGCCCGGTCGTGATTCCAGCGCCCCTCACGGCTGCGCTGAAGACTCATTCCTCAGCTCACGTCGTAGCCGAGCATGTTGAGCTCGGCGGCGTGCTCCTGCACGT
>ERZ772917.1645-NODE-1645-length-12383-cov-170.166937_pt1 | contig 12383 bp, 11 predicted proteins | sample MGYA00511187_ERZ772917 | MGnify/ENA primary metagenome ERZ772917 (study PRJEB29015, sample SAMEA2737925) | human oral metagenome | biome: human oral; feature: human-associated habitat; material: dental | place: China | collected 2012 ... | reverse complement strand
GGGTTCTCCCCACCTGTGTGCAGACCTGTGGAGAACTACCTTGTTGTCATTCCACATGTGTGTCCACAGGTGTGGATCACTGACATCGATGTGCTTCCCCAGAACCCACAAGCGGGTGAAAACCTGTGGATAACCGTTCAGTCCGGTCCCCGGAGGATGTGGACGCTCAGGCCACGGACCACCGCACAGCACACGGCCCCGCCCACGATGGGCGGGGCCGTGTGGTCGGCGCGGGAGAGTCAGCTGACGAGGGCCTTGATCCACACCGCGGCCGCCAGCAGGACGGCGATGAGGACGGGGCCCCACAGGCCCACCGCCCGCCGTCGTTCGCGCGGGGCCCAGGCGAACAGGGCGGCGAGGGCACCGCCCGTGAGCAGCCCACCCAGGTGCCCCTGCCAGGAGATTGACGCCGCCATGAAGGAGATGACGAGGTTGACACCCAGCAGGCCAAGGATCGCCGAGGTGTCACGCCCGAAACGTCGCTGAATGACGAACACCGCGGCAAAGAGCCCGAAGACGGCGCCGGAGGCGCCCACCGTCCCGGTCAGCCAGGACATGTCCGACGGCGAGGCCAGGACGTAGACCATGACCGAGCCACCCAGTGCGCTCAGTGTGTACAGCGCCCCGAAGCGCCAGCGGCCCAGCAGCGGTTCCAGCATCGTGCCCGTCACCCACAGGGCCCACATGTTGAAGGCCAGGTGCATGACGCCAGAGTGCAGGAAGGCTGTGGACAGGAAGCGCCACGGCTCGCTCAGCGCCACCACCGGGGAGAAGAGCAGGGCAGAGGTCACGGACGGCAGCACATGCTGGGCCATGAAGGCGAGGACACAGGCACCGACGAGCAGCCTCGTCAGCGCCGCGTCCGCGACCATGCCTCCGCCCAGCATCGTGCGCGGGGCGCGACGTGAGGCCTGGGCTGAGCGCACGCAGTCGACGCAGTGCACGCCCACGGCCCCGGGGACCTGGCAGCTGGGGCACGCCGGCCGGTCGCAGCGCTGGCAACGCACGTAGGAGACGCGGTCGGGGTGCCTCGGACACACCGGGGGCGCGTCGGCCGAGGGGGTCTCGGCGGGGAACTGGCTCATGGATGCTCCTCGTGGGGACGGGGGCCGGGCACGCCGACGCCGTCGGACGCAACGGTCCGACGGCGTCGCAGGGGCTCACGCCCCCGGGGACTGAAAGAGGTCACACGCTCACTTGGTGACGGAGACCGAGGTGATGACGACGTCCTCCAGCGGACGGTCGCGCTGGTCGGTGCCGACGGCGCTGATGGCGTCGACCACCTGGCGGGAGGCGTCGTCGGCCACCGCGCCGAAAATCGTGTGCTTGCCCTGCAGCCACTCGGTCGGCGCCGTCGTGATGAAGAACTGCGAGCCGTTGGTGCCCTTGCCCATGCGGCGGCCGGCGTTGGCCATGGCCAGCACATAGGGGCCGGAGAAAGTGAGGGAGGCGTCGATCTCGTCATCGAAGACGTAGCCGGGCCCGCCGGTGCCCGTTCCCAGGGGGTCGCCGCCCTGGATCATGAAGCCAGGAATGACGCGGTGGAAGATGACACCGTCGTACAGGGGAGCGGTGGACTCCTCGCCGGTGCGCGGATCGGTCCAGGACTTCTCACCGGTGGCCAGACCGACGAAGTTGGAGACGGTCTCAGGTGCCTGCTCAGGGAAGAGCTCAAGGCGGATGTCACCAAGGGTGGTGTGCAGTGTGGCTTCCATGAGGGTCATCGTCCCACGCCACACGCCCGTGGTCTCGGGAGGCCAGAAAGGTGCTCGCGCATTTCACCGCAGGCAAAACCTGACAGGACGATCCGCCGCATCATCAGGCGACGCACAGGATGTGGTGAGACTATGTGAGTTAGGGCATGGCCGCGCACCCGCCCGGACCGACTGCACCGACCCGCACGAGGAGGAGCCCATGGCGCTCACCAAGCACGAGATCACCTTTGACACCGACCAGATCCGCAGCGAGGTCGCCGCGTTGGCCGAGTCCCTCGGCGAGCGCGCCGAGCGTGTCGCCGGACGCGCCGCGGAGTGGGTCGCCCCCACCGTCGACCGCGCCCGCACGAGTGCCGACCGCCTCGCCAAGGAGGCAGCCGGTGCCGCCAAGGAGGCGCAGCAGCGCATCGAGGTCCTCAGCGAGGACACCCGCCTGCGGGCCGAACGCGCCGCCTCGGCCGCCCGCACCGCCATTGAGGCTCCCGGTTCCGTGACGGAGCGTGCCCAGCGCGCTACCGTTGCGGCTGTGAACGCTGTACAGAAACCCGCCCCCCGCAAGTGCCGTCGCGCCCTCAAGACCCTGTGCTGGCTCACCGTCGCCGGTGTCGCCGCCGGGGCCGCCTACGTCGTCTGGCGCCGTAGCCAGCCGGTCGAGGACCCGTGGGCCGAGGAGTACTGGGCCGACTCCACCGACGACGTCGCCGAGGAGCCGGTCGAGGCCGCCGCCCAGTGACCCGCTGCTGTCGCGCTGACGGCAGCCCCGGATCTGCACGGCAGTGAGCCCCTGCGGGCGCACTGTCTCGTTGAGGGTGCCTCCGTCATGACGGAGGCACCCTCAATGTGTCCGGGGCCACTAACCTGGGGCCTATGACGACCCATGTCTTCTCACCCAGCCCCCTGCCCGCCCCGGCGGTCCGGCTCGTCCACGCCACCGCCGTCGAGGACCTGACGATCCCCCAGCTGGGATTCGGCACCTACAAGGTCGACGACGAGGAGGCGACGCGGGTCGTCAGCCAGGCCCTTGAGGTCGGCTACCGCCACATCGACACGGCTCAGATGTACGGCAACGAGGCGGGCGTCGGGCGCGCCCTGGCCGCCAGCGGCCTGCGCCGGGACGACCTCTTCGTCACCTCCAAGCTCAACAACCCCAACCACAGGCGTGCCGACGCCCTGCGTTCCTTCGACGAGACGATGGAGCGGCTCGGCCTGGAGGTCCTCGACCTCTTCCTCGTCCACTGGCCACTGGCCAGGTCCAGGGGCATCGACCTCGTCGAGACCTGGGAGACGATGGGTGAGATCCTCTCCACGGGCCGCGTGAGAGCCGTCGGCGTCTCCAACTTCGAGCCGAAGCACCTGCGCCGCATCATCGAGGCCACCGGCCTGACCCCGGCCGTCAACCAGATCGAGCTGCACCCCTACCTGCGCCAGGACGAGCTGCGTGCCCTGCACACCGAGCTCGGCATCGTCACCGAGTCCTGGTCACCGCTGGGCCGGGCCCGGGTCCTGGACGATCCGGAGCTCGCGCGTATTGCCGCCGAGCTCGCCGTCACCCCCGCCCAGGTCGTCATCCGCTGGCACCTGCAGCACGGGCTCGTCGTCATCCCCAAGACCACGCACGCCCAGCGCATGCGCACGAACGCGGACGTCTTCAGCTTCGAGCTGGACGCCGAGGCCATGGGGGCCGTCGACGCGCTCCACCGTGGCCTGCGCACCGGCTCCCACCCGGACCAGATGCAGCTGTGAGGCCGCCACGCGCTCACGCGCGCGGCCATGCTCACTTCCAGCGCAGCAGGCCCAGGAAGCCGAGGAGCATGACGGCGAAACCGATGTAGAGGTTGCCGTTGACCAGCCAGGTGGAGGCGTGGTTCTCGACGAAGTACGGCAGCGGGTAGCGGCCCTGGAACAGGTACGTGGTGACGACCCACAGCAGTCCGACGATCAAGAGTCCCACCATCGTGGGCGCGTACCACCGCGGAGAGGAGGTGTCCTTCACCTTCTGCGGGGTGCGCGAGACCCGGTTGGCGGCCGCCCGCGACTCCTCAAGACGTTCACGCTCAGCCGCGGCCTTGGCCGGGTTGCCGGAACGGCGGGGGTCGGTCTTCTTCTTGTCGGCCACGCCTGGCCTCCTCGTCTCATGGTCTCCACGGGTGCCGCGCTCTCACCGGTGGCCGTAGGGCAGCGCAGGTGGTGCGCACTAGCGCCCAGCCTAGGCCATCGGAGCCTGTGCCCCGCGCCGGGTAGTGTGCCCGACGACGCTCACCGCGCCGTCGCACGGCCTGGGGCGTGGGCACTAGTCGGCCCTACACTGGGCGGCGCTACCCAGTCAGGAGGCCCAGTGGACTCAGTGCACAGCACGTCCCCGTCGCGCGCACCGCGTCGCCACGCCCGTCGTCCCAGGCGCACCTGGTTCGACCGCCTGGTCGCAGGCGTGGGCGAGACCTTGATCACCGCGGGCCTCGTCGTCGCTCTCTTCCTCGTGTGGCAGCTGTGGTGGACCGGTATCGCCGCCAACGCCAGCGCCCAGGAGGTGCGCGAGAAGTTCGAGCAGACCCAGGTCACCTCACCGATGGTGGCGGGCCGGCGTCACACGGAGGACCCGCCTGTCGCCGCGGCCGTCGGCTACGGCGAGACGATCGGGATGCTCGTCGTGCCGGACTGGTACGGCGTGACGAACAACAACATGCCCATCATCGAGGGCACCGGCTCCGACGTCCTCGACCAGGCGGCCGCCGGGCACTACGAGAACACGCAGCAGGTCGGTGAGGTCGGCAACTTTGCCGTCGCCGGGCACCGACGCACCAACGGCAACTCCTTCCTGCGTATCGACATGCTCGAGCCCGGTGACGAGATCATCGTCGCCACTACGGACATCTGGTACGTCTACGTCGTCACCGGCCACGAGATCGTCGAGCCCCAGCAGGTCGAGGTCATCGCCCCCGTCCCCGGCGACCCGACGGCGGTCGCCACCGAGCGCACCCTGACGCTCACCACCTGCCACGGACTGACGACGGGCGAGTGGGGCAACGACCACCGCTGGATCACCCACGCCACCCTGTCCTACTGGATGCCCCGCTCGGAGGGCCGCCCAGAGTCGGTCCTCAACGACCCGGAGGTCAACTGATGTACGGATGGATCTGGAGGCACCTGCCCGGTCCCACCTGGCTCAAGGTCATCGAGGCGCTCGTGCTCACCGTGGCCGTTGTCCTCCTGCTCTTCGAGGTCGTCTTCCCCTGGGCGAACGAGACCTTCAACCTCTCCGGGGAGGCAACGGTCTGAGCACCCCCGCCATGACGTGAGAGCCGTGTGGGTGGCCCCATCAGGGGCCACCCACACGGCTCTTGTCTATCGACCTCGTGGTACCGACCGGGCCGGCGGCGCGACGTACCTCGCCGTCGGCCACCGACCCGGTGGCGGGATCAGTGGGACCCGCCGCCCTGCTGTGAGGACTGGGACGGCGTGTCCGGTTTCCTGCCGAGCGTCACCGTCACCTGCGTGTCCGGGGTGATGGTCGAGCCCGCTGCCGGCGTCACGTCGATGACGACGCCGTTCTCGCTCGGGTTCTGCGTGTCGCGGTACTGGAACACCACCCGGGTGAATCCCACCAGCGCGTCGCGCGCCTGCTCCTGCGTCATGCCACGCACGTCCGGGACGGGCAAGGAGGAAGCCTGCCCCGAGCCGATGACGATCGACACGGAGGTGCCCAGCTCGACCTGGGTCTGGGCGGCCGGGTCGGAGGACAGGACGAGGTCCTTGTGCTCGGCGTCCGAGTCGTCGGTCGTGACGTTGCCGATCTTGAGGCCGGCCTGCTCAAGCGCCCGGCGCGCCTCCTCCTGCGTCATGTCCGCCAGGTCCGGCACAGAGGTCTTGCCGGTGGAGACGACCAGGCTCACGGTGTCACCGCGCTGCATGGAGGTGCCCGCCACAGGGGTCGTGCGCACCACCTTGTCCTTCTCGACCTTCGGCGAGTCCTCCGAGGTCACCGTGCCGACCTTGAGGCCGGCCTGCTCAAGCGCCCGGCGCGCCTCGTCCTGCGTCATGCCCGACACGTCGGGGATGGCCACCATGGCGGAGCCGGCGGAGAAGTGCACCGTGATCTGCGTGCCGACGAGCGCGGAGGTGCCCGCACCCGGCTCGGAGGAGACGGCCTGCCCGGCAGCGACGGTGTCGGAGGCGACGTCGGAGCCCTTGACGAAGACGAGCCTGGCCGCCTCGATGGCGGCCCGCGCCTCGGCCTCGGTCATGCCCGAGACGTCGGGGACCTGCGTGGCCGTCTGGGTGCTTGTCGGCTGCGGTCTGCTGTCGCCCGTCCCGTTGATCATGGCCAGTCCCAGACCGATGCCGGCACCCACGAGCAGGAGCACGACGAGGGCCCACACCCACCAGCGCGACGAACGCTTCTGCTCCTTGGGCTCCTCCTCGGACTCGGCGAACGGAGGCACGGGAGCCGGGGCCGGTGCCGGGGCCGGAGCGGGGCTTGGCGCGGCGGCCGGGGCCAGGACCGTGGTCTGGGCCGTCCACGTGTCCACCGCGGGTGCGAGCACCGCGGTTCCCTGGACGGCGGCCAGCAGGTCCTGACGCATGTGCGCCGCGTCCTCGTAGCGGTCGTCACGGCTCTTTGCCAGCGACTTGAGCACCACCCGGTCCAGGGACTCGGGCACGTCCGCCGCGATGGACGACGGAGGGCGCGGGATCTCCCGCACGTGCTGGTAGGCGACGGCGACCGCCGAGTCCCCGACGAAGGGCGGCTGGCCCGTGAGCAGCTCGTAGAGCAGGCAGCCCGCGGAGTACAGGTCCGAGCGCGAGTCGACGGTCTCACCGCGCGCCTGCTCGGGGGACAGGTACTGCGCGGTGCCGACGACGGCGTGCGTCTGGGTCACCGTGGCCGAGGAGTCCTCGATGGCGCGGGCGATGCCGAAGTCCATGACCTTCACCGCGCCGGTGGAGGTGAGCATGATGTTGCCGGGCTTGATGTCGCGGTGGATGATGCCCGCGCGGTGGGAGTACTCCAGGGCGTCGAGCACCCCGGTGACGATCTCCACGGCCTCGGGGATCGGCACGGCCTCGCCCTCGCCGAGCAGCTCGCGCACCGTGTGCCCCTCGACGTACTCCATGACGATGTACGGCACGGTGCTCACCGACCCGTCGGGGCTGATGAGCTCCTCCTCACCGGAGTCGTAGACGGCGACGATGGAGGGGTGGTTGAGGGCGGCGGCACTCGTGGCCTCGCGGCGGAAACGCGCCTGGAAGGTGGGGTCCCCAGCGATGTCGGAGCGCAGGAGCTTGACGGCGATGATCCGTGCCAGGCGCGTGTCGTAGCCGAGGTGGACCTCGGCCATGCCACCACGGCCGATGAGCTCGCGGATCTCGTAACGACCTGCGAGGACCTGGGGGTGCTGTCCGGTCACAGTGCCTCCTTCGGTGGGGTTGCGGGCGTGAGGACGCCGTCGCCCGGGACTGTCTGCGCTTGCGCAAGGGTACCTAGGCACAGCGCCAGCACGAGCGTGGCGACGACGGTGAGCACGATCCATGACCACGTCGACTCGCGCAGCCCCAGCAGCCCGCGGTCGGTGGAGTGCCGCCCGGGGGTGCCGACGGCCGCCGGGTCGACGACCGTGAGGATGCGCTCAAGCGCCGGGATCGTGCGGGTCCCGGTGCGCGCGCGTGAACGGCGGGCCGAGGACGCGGCGGCGGAGCGTCGTCGCGCCAGACGTGTGGGGGGCGTGGTCGCAGGTGCGGCGTTGGTCTCATCCCGCACCTCGACGACGCGGCCGATGGCCGACCAGGTGGGAGCCTCCTGCGGGTCCCAGGACTCGGGCGGAAGGTTGATGACGATCCGGTCGAGGCGCCGCGCGACCTCCCGGGCCGAGGTCGGACGGGAGGCCGGCTTCTTCTCCAACAGCTCCATGATGATCTCGCGCACCTCAGGGGGCACGACCTCGGGCATCGGCGGGACCGGCTCGTTGACGTGCGCGAAGGCGATATCCACCTGGGTGCTGCCAGTGAAGGGACGTCGCCCCACGAGCGCCTCGTAGCCGATGATCCCCAGCGCGTACAGGTCCCCGGCAGGCGTGGCCATGTTGCCCATCGCCTGCTCGGGCGGCAGGTACTGGGCGGTGCCCATGACCATGCCGGCGGCCGTGAGGGGACGCTGGTGCACGCCCATGGAGATGCCGAAGTCCGTGAGCTTGGCCAGGCCCTCACGGTTGATGAGGATGTTGGAGGGCTTGACGTCACGGTGGACGACGCCGGAGTCGTGCACCACCTGGAGGGCGCGCGCCACCTGGGCCAGGACCGGCAGGATGTCGGCGGGCTGCATCGTGCCCTGCTCGGTGATGATGTCGGACAGGGCGCGGCCCCGGACGAGCTCCATGATGATCCACCCGGAGCCGTCGCGCTCCCCGGAGTCGAGGACGACGGCGAGGTTCGGGTGGCGCAGGCCGCGAGAGTTGCGGGCCTCCGCCCTCAGGCGCGAGAGGAAGAGCTCGTCGCCGGTGAGCTCGTGACGAAGGATCTTCGCCGCCACCGCCCGGCCCGAGCGCAGGTCCGTGGCCTTCCACACCTCGCCCATGCCGCCGACCGCGATGCGCTCGACGAGCTGGTAGCGGCCCTGGAGCTCCAGACCGACCTCAGGTCTCACTGGTCGACCGCCGCGTCAATGACGGCTGCCGCGATCGGACCTGCCTCCGAGCCACCGGTCCCGGTGCCCGCGGTCTGCTCCCCGCCGTCAAGGACGACGGCGAGCGCAACGGTCGGGTTCTCCGGGTCCGTGCCCGCGAAGCCGATGAACCAGGTGATCGGGCCGCCCTCCTCGGAGCCGGTCTCCGCCGTGCCGGTCTTGCCGAAGACGGACACGCCCGCCACCTGGGCGCGGGTGCCGGTGCCCTGGCTCACGGCCTGAGCCATGAGGGAGGTGAGCGTCGAGGCCGTCGCCGGGTCGATGGGGGTGCGGGCCACGGTGGGCGTCGTCGTGTCCACGACGTTGAGGTCCGAGTCGAGGGTGCGGGCCACGAGGTAGGGGGCCATCTGCTCGCCGTCGTTGGCGATCGTGGCCGCGACCATCGCCATCATCAGGGGCGTTGCGCGCACCGAGGCCTGGCCGATGCCCGCCATGGCGGTCTGTGCGGCGTCAGAGTTGGCGGGGTACACCGAGGGCGTCACCCCCAGGGGGATCGTCATGCGCTCCCCGAAGCCCCAGGCCTGGGCCTCGTCGGCCAGGGCCTGGTCGCCCAGGTCGATGGCCATCTGGGCGAAGGGGGTGTTGCAGGACTCGGCGAAGGCGTAGGCGACTGTCACCGTCCCGTTGCCGCAGGACTCCCCCGCGTAGTTCGTCAGCTGGTGGTTCGTGCCCGGCAGCGTGATGCTGTCGGGGGCGGAGACCTGGGTGTCGGGCGTGAGCGCGCCCGCGCGCAGGGCCGCCGCCACCGTGATGATCTTGAAGGTGGAGCCCGGCGGGTACAGGTCGCCGGCGATGGCCCGGTTGGCCAGCGGCTTGCTCTCGTCCGCCTCAAGCGCGGCCAGGGCCGCCTGGGCGGCCTCGGCGTCGTGCGTGGCCAGCGTGTTGGCGTCGTAGGACGGCGAGGACACCATCGCGAGCACCGCGCCCGTGGCGGGGTCCAGGGCGACGACGGAGCCGCGGCGACCACCCAGGGCGTCCCAGGCGGCCTGCTGGATCTGGGGGTCGATGGTCAGCTCGATGGCCCCGCCCGAGGTGGAGCCGCCGGTGACCAGGGCCTTGAGCCGCGAGGACAGCAGCGAGGGGTCGTCCCCGTTGAGCACGGAGTTCTCCGCCTGCTCCAGGCCCGTCATGGATGCGAAGACGGTCGAGAAGTGGCCGGTGACGTGGGAGTACGACTGCCCGCCCGTGTAGACGCGCTGGAAGGCGTAGGCGTCGTCGACGGGGGTGGAGTCGGCGATGACTGTGCCGCCAACAATGATCTGGCCGCGGTCCGTACCGTACTGGGCGTAGATCGTGCGCGAGTTGCGCGGGTCAGTGACGAGCGTGCCCTGGTCGGAGGAGGCCTGCCACAGGGCCGGACGGGCCAGGCCCTGGACGGAGGTGACGGAGGCGGCCAGCGCCAGGAACATGACGAGGACCAGGACGGTGACCTGTCGGATCTGACGGTTCATGCGGTCTCCTGTGTCCCTTGTGGGAGTGTCGGCACGACCGGCCGGTCCTCACCGGACTCCTCGGGGGTGGCGGCGTTGAGCACGGCACGACGGATCGACTCCGGGAGCTCGGCGGTGTCGATGATCTGCGGGGCGGCCACGGCCGGGCGGCGGGCGGCGTCGGACAGGCGCACGAGCAGCGCCAGGATGACCCAGTTGGCCACGAGGGAGGAGCCGCCGTAGGCCAGGAAGGGGGTGGTCAGACCGGTGAGCGGGATGAGGCGGGTGACGCCGCCGACGACGACGAAGACCTGCAGGGCGATGATGAAGGACAGGCCCACCGCCAGGAGCTTGCCGAAGCCGTCGCGCAGGCGCATGGCCGTGCTCAGCCCGCGCTGGACGAGCACGAGGTAGAGCATGAGGATCGCCAGCAGGCCCGTGAGCCCGAGCTCCTCACCCAGGGCCGCCACGATGAAGTCCGAGTTCGCGAAGGTGATGAGGTTCGGGTAGCCCTTGCCCCATCCCGAGCCCATGAGACCGCCCGAGGCCATGCCGAACAGCCCGGTGACCAGCTGCCACGAGCCGCCCACCATCTCGTAGACCTCGGGGTCCATGGCCTCGAGCCAGGCCGTCACACGCTGCTGCACGTGGGACAGGTGGGTCGCGGCGAACCAGGCGGCGGGCGTGAACAGCCCCGCACCGATGAGCAGCCAGGAGGGGCGGTCGGTCGCCACGTACAGGGTGACGACGAACAGTCCGAACAGCAGCAGGGAGGAGCCCAGGTCCCGCTGGGCCACGAGCACGAGGATGCTCACGCCCCACACGACCATGAGCGGACCCAGGTGGCGCGGGCGGGGCAGGTTGACGCCCAGGACGCGCCGACCCGCCAGCGCCAGGTTGTCCCGGTTGGACACGAGGAAGGAGGCGAAGAAGACCGCCAGGAGCACCTTCGTCAGCTCAGCCGGCTGGAAGGACATGGACCCCAGCCGGATCCAGATGCGGGCGCCGTTGACCTCGGCACCGAGCCCCGGGATGAAAGGCAGGACGAGGAAGAACAGGCCGCCCCACATTGCCCACCGGTCCCAGCGGCGCAGCACCCGGTGGTCACGCACGAGCAGCGCGAGGCAGAAGAGGACCACGCCCAGCGCTGTCCACACGGCCTGCTTCGTGGCGTAGTCGTGGGTCTGCTCCATACGCGCGTAGGACAGGTCGAGGCGGTGGATCATCGCCAAACCCAGGCCGTTGAGCAGAACGGCGACCGGCAGCAGCACCGGGTCCGCCCACGGGGCCGTGCGCCGCACCCACAGGTGGACGACGACGGCGGCGGCCACGAGGGAGCCCGCCAGCTGGGCGACCTCGGCGGGCTGGCTGCCCGTGCGGTTGACCGTGGTGAGTACGAAGCCGCCGACGCCCAGGGCCAGGGCGACGACGAGCAGGACGGCCTCCTCCCAGCGCCCGGAGGGGCGTCGGAAGGAGGGTGCGGCCACGGCGGCAGGTGCGGGCACGACAGGCATCACCGAGCCGTCGGGGACGCGCCGCCGACAGGAACCGGAGCGGACTCGCCGGCGGTGGCGCCGGCCTGTGACGGTGAGGGGGAGGGTGTGGCGTCCTGGCTCGAGTACCCGGCGACGGTCGTGGTGACGTAGTCGCGGGCGGCCTGGAGGGAGGGCTGGGAGACCGTCTCCTCCAGGCGATGACGCATGTGCTCGTCGAGGTCGGCCAGCGCCGGCTCGGAGTAGGTCTCCACCAGGTGCGAGAGGGTGAGCGGTCCGAGCTCCTGGGGGATCCCCTGGAAGATCGCGATCTTCCCGCCGGAGGTGGACACGTAGTACTGCGTCTGGGTCCAGCGGTAGCCGAGGATGACAGCGCCCGCGAGGGCGACGAGGAGCACGAGCGTGCCGAGCACGGCCCGGCGCCGTCGGGTGCGGCGCAGACGGGCGTGGGACTGGGCGAGCTCGGCGAGGGCCTTCTCCTCGGGGGTCGCCACCCGGTCCTCACTGCTCTCGTCGAGGCCCGCTACGAGGGCGGCGGCCTTCGCCGCGGGGGTCCGCGGGGCGGCGTCGGGGGCCGGGGGGATGCTGTGCTCGCGGTACCGGGCGGCCGAGCCGACGACCTGGGCCCCCGTCTGGGAGGGCTCGTCCGTGTCGACGACGTCGAAGACGATGGCCGTGATGTTGTCGGGGCCGCCGGCGCGCTCGGCAAGGTCGATGAGCTGCTCGGCGGCGACCTCCGGGTCCTCGACGCCGGTGAGGACCCCGGCGATCGTCTCAGCGGAGACCGGGCCGCACAGGCCGTCCGAGCACAGCAGCCACCGGTCGCCGGGGACGGCCTCACGGATCGACTCGTCGAGCTGGACGTCGCCCTCGGCGTCGCCCAGCACGCGCAGGAGCACGGAGCGCTGCGGGTGCTGGCGGGCCTGCTCGCGGGTGAGGCGCCCGGTCTCCACGAGGTACTCGACGAAGGTGTGGTCGGTCGTGACCTGGGTCAGCTCGCCGTCGCGCAGGAGGTAGGCGCGCGAGTCGCCGACGTGGACCATGGCGAGCTTGTTGCCGCTGCGCATGA
>ERZ772917.1644-NODE-1644-length-12386-cov-7.854675_pt1 | contig 12386 bp, 13 predicted proteins | sample MGYA00511187_ERZ772917 | MGnify/ENA primary metagenome ERZ772917 (study PRJEB29015, sample SAMEA2737925) | human oral metagenome | biome: human oral; feature: human-associated habitat; material: dental | place: China | collected 2012 ... | reverse complement strand
TTGATCCTCATGCCGTGGGTGAGGTGGCCGCCGTGGGCCAGGGACAGGCCCAGGAGGGTGTCGCCGGGGGTGGCCAGGGCGTGGAGGACGGCGGCGTTGGCCTGGGCCCCGGAGTGGGGCTGGACGTTGACGTACTCGGCGTCGAAAACGGCCTTGGCGCGCTCGATCGCCAGGTTCTCGGCCACGTCCACCACCTCGCAGCCGCCGTAGTAGCGCCGCCCCGGGTAGCCCTCGGCGTACTTGTTGGTGAGCACCGAGCCCTGGGCCTGGAGGACGGCGCGGGGCACGAAGTTCTCCGAGGCGATCATCTCCAGGGTGTCGCGCTGGCGGGTGAGCTCGCCGGTGAGGACCTCGGCGATGTCCGGGTCGAGCTCGGCCAGGGGCAGGTCGTTCAGGGTGGCTGCGGGCTTGCGGGGCTCTGTCATGGTTCTCCTCGATCTGCGCACGGGCGGAGTCCGGCCGGCGCTCCCCGGCGGGTGACCACCCTCTCGCCAGTGGCGGCGGCCCGCTCATCTTAGCGCCCGCGGGCCCGGGAGCGGGTCAGCCCTGACCGAACCAGTCCTCCAGGCCGTCGGGGGCGCCCACCCGGGCGAGGGCATCGGCGAGCTCGTCGGGGCGCATGAGGATCGCGGCAAAGGCGGTGCGCACGCGCTCGCACTCCTCGTCGTCGGTGACGCCGGTGACCACGAGGTGGCACCGGGGCCCGTCCGACTCGCCCGGCCAGAGCCCGGCGTCCCCCACGCTGACCGCTCCCCCGGCGACCTCCCAGGCGCACACGCGCCCGGGTCGGCTCGGCAGCCAGAAGCAGCCGCGCGCCAGCAGGCCGTGCCCGGCCAGGTCCTCGACCAGCTCGCGCAGCCGCCCGGGGTGGAAGGGCATCTCGCTGGACAGGTCCAGGGTGCGCACGCCGTGCTCGGCCGGTCCGCCCCAGGCCCGGGTCGTGGCGGGGTGGACGCGGGCGACGGCGGTGCCGGCGTCGTGGCGCAGGGCGAGCAGCTCGCCCAGGAGCGGGGCGTCCAGGCCGGGCAGCAGGAGGGTGTCGTGGGGTCGCAGGTGCTCCACCAGGTCGCGGCCGACCGGGTCCCACCCGAGTGCGACGACGACGTCGGCGTAGCCGAGGGCCACCATGTGCAGCTCGCCCGCGCACCAGCCCTCGACGGCGGCGACGGAGCCTGGCAGCCCCTGGTGCGTGAGCAGGTCGCGGGCGGCGGTGTCGACGTCGATGACGTGGGCCAGGCCCGCGAGCGCCGCGCCGGGGATCCGGGCGAGGTCGTCGGCCAGGCGCGGGGCGAGGTGGATGAGCTCGACGCCGGGCGGCAGCAGGACGACGGTGGCGCCGTCGGGCTCCAGGCGGGCCCGGTCCTCGACGACGGCGAGCAGCACCTCCCGCAGCGAGCAGGTCCAGCAGTCCGTGGTGCGCGCGACATCGAGGACGGGCGCCGCCTCGGCGCCCCCGAACGGAACGTGCGCGGCGGTCAGGCGGATGAAGCCGTCCTCGGCGCCGGGGGCGCTCGGCCCGCCGGCGGCGGGGGCGCCGTCATCGTGGAGCGAGGCGGTCAGGGCGAGGGCCTCCTCGCCGTGGAGCGCGAGGGCGGTCAGGTCCACCAGCAGCGGGTCGACGGCGCTGACGAGTGCGAGGCAGTGCACGGCACCTCCCAATTGACTGTACTGAGAATCATTTGCATATAGTGGACCCATGAGCCGCTATTGCCAAGTCACGGGAGCCCGGCCGATCACCGGCCACTCGATCTCCCACTCCCACCGCCGCACCAAGCGCCGGTGGCTGCCCAACCTCCAGCGCAAGCGCTACTGGGTGCCCTCGCTGGGCCGCACCGTGCGCCTGACCGTGAGCGCCAGGGGCATCAAGATCATCGACAGGAAGGGCATCGACGTCGTCGTGGCGCAGATGCGCGCCAGGGGGGAGAAGGTCTGATGGCCGCCAGATCGAAGGACCTGCGGCCCATTATCAAGATGGTGTCCACCGCCGGCACCGGCTACACCTACGTGACCCGCAAGAGCCGCCGCAACACGCCCGACCGCCTGGTCCTGCGCAAGTTCGACCCGGTGGTGCGCCGGCACGTGGAGTTCAAGGAGTCCCGCTGATGGCCAAGAAGTCCAAGATCGCGGCCGACAAGCGCCGCCGTCGGGTCGTGGCGCGCTACGCCGAGCGCCGCGCCGAGCTGAAGAGGGCCGGCGTGGACCCGGCGCTGACCGACGCCGAGCGCCAGGCCGCCATGGCGGCCCTGCACGCCCTGCCCCGCGACGCGTCCCCCACCCGCCTGCGCAACCGCGACGGCGTCGACGGGCGCCCGCGCGGCTTCCTGCGCAAGGCCGGGGTCTCGCGCGTCCGCTTCCGCGAGATGGCGCTGCGCGGCGAGCTGCCCGGCATCTCGAAGTCGTCCTGGTGAGGAGTGAGACGATACCCATGCGCCCCGGAATCCACCCCGACTACCACCCCATCGTCTTCCGCGACAAGAGCGCGGGCTTCGCCTTCCTGACCCGCTCCACCATGACCTCGGCCCAGACCATCGAGTGGGAGGACGGCAGCACCTACCCCGTCGTCGACGTCGACGTCTCCAGCGCCTCGCACCCCTTCTGGACCGGCAGGGGCCGGATCCTGGACACCGCCGGGCGCGTGGAGAAGTTCGAGCGCCGCTACGGCAGGCGCCGGCGCTGAGGCGCGGGCCCGCCGCCCCTCCCACCCGCCTGCACCTGCCCGCACCCGAGATCCGCACCCGAGAAAGGACGTCATGAAGGTCCGCGCCTCCATCCGCTCACTGGCCAGGCAGCCCGGCAGCAAGGTCGTGCGCCGCCGCGGCCACACCTACGTCATCAACAAGAAGAACCCCCGCCTCAAGGCCCGCCAGGGCTGAGCGCACGGCCGTGCCTGGCCCGGGCGGCCCTGCGCCGGACTCAGTTGCCCGGCTGGAAGCCGTCCCCGGACAGGCTGCCCGGCGGCAGCTCGGTGAGGCGGACGTCGTCGACCCGCGCCCACCGGGGCCCGTGGTAGAGCCAGGCGACCAGCTGCGAGACCGCATCGGCCGGCCCCTGGGCCAGGACCTTGACATCGCCGTCGGCCAGGTTGCTCACCTGCCCGACCAGGCCCAGCCTCTGCGCCTCCTCGGTGCAGTACCAGCGGAAGCCGACGCCCTGGACCTGCCCCGAGACGAGCACGCGCACCGTGCGCACGCGGGCGCCGGCGTCCTCGTCGGGGCGAGCGGCGCCCGCAGCCGCCGACGCGCCGGGGGCGGAGGAGGCGGGAGACGATCTGGAGCCGCGCAGGCGGGAGAAGAAGCTCATGCCTCAATTCTCGCAGGCCGTCGTCGCCGGCGTCAGGGGCTCGGGCTGCGAGATCGCGCCGCCGCGCCCCTGGCGCCCCCGCCGATCAGGGCACGGGGCCGCTCTCAAGGGGCGGCGCTCCTTACCGCCTCCGCGCCCCCGCCTATCAGGGCGCGGGGCCGTGGGGAGTGCTGTCGTTGTCGACGACGGCGGCGTCCTCCTACGCTGGGACCCGCGCCCGCCGGCGTCGGGGCGTCCCGGCCGCGGCGCATCGTGAGGCGCGGGAGGGAGAAGGATGCACGCGAGGAATCGAGGCCAGCGGGTCGTGGTCTCCGTCGTGACCGCGGCGGCCGCGGCGCTGTGGCTGGGCGGGCTGAGCGGTTGCTCCTCCACGAGCGGCAATACCGACGCCGACTACGTCAAGGTCTGCAAGGATCCCACCACGGGGCAGCGCGTCGACGACGAGAAGTGCTCCGACGACACCGATTCGTCGAGCTCCTCCTCCCACCCGTACTGGGTCTACCAGCAGATCTCGAGGGGCCGATCGGTGACCGCTCCGAGAGTCGGCGAGAAGGTGCCCTCCGGCTACAGCGACTCCAAGCCGCCGTCGAGCAGCAAGGTCACCACCTCGGGCCGCTCGGGCGGCTCCTACTCGCGCGGCTCGGGCACCAGCCACGGGGGCTTCGGACACGGATCAGGCTCCGGGCACGGGTCGGGGTCCTGACGGTGCTGCGCATCCCCATGACCCCGCGCGAGGGCTGGCGGGACACCGTCGCGCGCCAGGGCCTCGTCTTCTGCGACACCACCGATCCCCGCACGGGCGTCACCACCAGCTACTGGAACGAGCACGCCTGCTACGAGCTCACCATGGCCGAGGTGGACCTCCTGGAGATGGCCAGCGAGAACCTCCACCTCATGGCGAGGGACGCGGCGGGGTTCCTCGCCGAGGAGTCCCTCAAGCCGGGCTCGCCCTTCAACCTGGGCATCCCGCCCGAGGCGATCGAGTACGCCAGGGCCTCCCTGGAGCGCGACGACCCCTCCTTCTACTCGCGCTTCGACCTCGTCTACTCCGGCAGTGACGGCAACCCGCCGCGGATGCTGGAGTACAACGCCGACACCCCCACCGGCCTGCTCGAGGCCGCCCTCATCCAGTGGTACTGGCACGAGGACGTCCACCTCAAGGCGGGGCTGACGGGCTTCGACCAGTGGAACGGCATGCACGAGGAGCTCATCGCCCAGTGGAGGCGCATCGACGACCACCTGGGCCGCCGCCACGGCATGCGCCCCCACATGTACCACTTCGCCTACACCGACGCCGACGACTCCGGCGAGGACCTCATGACCACGGGCTACATCATGGACACCGCCGTGCAGGCGGGCCTGACAGGCAAGCTGGTGGAGATGAAGCGGATCGGCCTCGACCGGGACAACGCGCGCTTCACCGACGGGGACAACCTCCACCTGGAGGCGATCTTCAAGCTCTACCCGTGGGAGGAGATGATGTTCGAGGAGTTCGGACCGGCCATCTCCGCCCTCAGGCCGGACTACTGGTTCCAGCCCGCCTGGACGATGTTCCTGTCCACCAAGGCGCTGTCCGCGGCACTGTGGCACCTCTACCCGAACCACGCCAACCTCATCCCCACCTACATGTACCCCGACGACGCGCGCGCCAGGCACGACACCATGGGCATGTCCGAGTACGTCATCAAGCCGCTGCACGCCCGCGAGGGCGCGAACATCGAGCTGCACGGCGAGGGCAGGCACATCGTCCAGCCCGGGGGCTGGGGCGTCGAGGGCTACGTCATCCAGGAGTTCTGCCGGCTGCCCGACTTCCCCGGCTCCGACCACCCGCACAACCGCCCGGTGCTGGGGACCTGGATGGTGGGCGAGGAGTGCTACGGCCTGGGCATCCGCGAGTCCGACGGCCCCGTCACGGACTACTACTGCCGCTTCGTGCCCAACCGGATCCGCACCTGAGGAGCCCCGCTGGACCCCGCACCGCCGTCGTCGCCCGCACCGCCCCTGAGGCCCCAGTCGCCTCTGAGCATCCCCCAGGGCACCGCCCTGGCCCTGTCCGCCACCGCGCCGTGGTACTCGATCATGGTCACCGCGCCGCTGATCGCCGCGCTGGTCGGCTCGGGCACCGCCGTCGTCTACGTCCTGGCGGCCGTGCCCGCGGCCCTCGTGGCCCGGGGCATGAGCGCCAACGACCGGCGCGACCCCGACAAGGGCAGCGTCTACACCTGGGTGCGGCGGCGCCTGCCCCGCACCGGGTGGTTCGCCGGGTTCTGCCTGGCCTCCACAGGCGTTATCGCCACCTCCGGCATGGCCTACGTGGCCGCCGACCTCCTGGCCCGGTCCGCCCCGACGCCGGCGAAGGCGGCCCTGGCGGCGACGCTCACCGCCGTCGCCACTGTCATCGACCTGTACGGGCTGCACGTCATGGCGGTGCTGCAGTACCTGGCGGTGATCGCCGGGACCGGCGCGACGGTCGTGTGCGTCGCGCTCGTGGCAGGGGGCGCGGTCCGCCTCGCGCCGGTGACCGGGTCGCCCCTGGACTGGTTCCGCGCGGTCCTGCTCGCCGTCTTCGCCTACTGGGGCTTCGACGCGATCTTCGCGCTGACCGAGCAGACCGATATCGGCGCGCCCCGGCAGGTGACGGCCCTGACCATGGCCGCCCTGGTGACCTTCTGCGTGGTCGGCGGGACGGCCTACAGCGCCGTCGACCCGGCTCCCGTGACCGGCAACCCGGTCGTCAGGGCCGCCGTGGTCTCCTCGGCGGTCATGAGCCTGGGCTCCACGCTCATCCCCACGGCCCGCGGGATCGAGGCGATGGCCGACGCCGGTGAGGTCCCGGCCTGGGCGAGGACGCTGAGGAGCGCGTCCCGGTCGACGACGGCGGTCACGGTCGCGTCAGTGGCCTGGACCGGCCTGCTGTTCGTCTCCGAGGGGCTCTTCGACGACACGATCGAGGCCCTCAGCGTGCTCGTGGGGCTCTACTTCGCGGGCAGCTCGCTCATCGCGGCGCTCCACGGGAGGTCCGGGCGAGAGCGGGCCGGCCAGGCGGTCTCCGTGGGTCTCATGGTCATCATCACAACCGCCGTGGCGATCCAGATGCTCGACCCGGCCTACGGGAGGACGGCCGTGGGAGGCGTCGGAGGAGTCGGGCTGATCGTCGTCGGCCTGTGCCTGACCGGCGGGGCGGGAGCGCTGCGCTACGGGCGGGGAACCGGGCGGAGCGCTCGGCGAAGCGCCCGGACGCCGGGGGCCGCGGGTGGTGCCGGCCACTCCTGGTCACCGGGCTCCGGGGGTCCGCATCCGGCTTGAGGACGCGTCTAGGCTGCGTGCCATGAGCACACCCGCCACGCCGTCGGTGATCTTCCCGGCCGCCTCGGATCCCGCGCACCTCGTCCTGTCGCTGTCCTGCCCCGACCGGCCCGGCATCGTCCATGCCGTCTCCGGGGCGCTGGCGCGCCGCGGCGGGAACATCACCGAGTCGAAGCAGTTCGGCGACGAGGACTCCGGCCTGTTCTTCATGCGCGTCCAGGCCATGACCACGGTGCCCCGCGAGGAGCTGGAGAAGGACCTCGCCGAGCTCGCCGAGACCTACACGATGACCTGGAGCCTCGACGAGGTCGGCCGGCCCCTGCGCACCCTGATCATGGTGAGCAGGGAGGGGCACTGCCTCACCGATCTCCTGTTCCGGGCCCGCAGCCAGGGCCTGCCGATCGACGTCGTCGGCGTCGTCGGCAACCACGAGGACCTGCAGCCCGTCGCGGAGTTCTACGGGGCGCCCTTCGCCTGCGTGCCCGTCACGCGGGACACGAAGGAGGCGGCCGAGGCCGAGCTGCTGCGGCTGGTCGACGAGCTCGACGTCGAGCTGGTGGTCCTGGCCCGCTACATGCAGATCCTGTCCCCCGCCCTGTGCGAGCGGCTGCACGGGGCCGTCATCAACATCCACCACTCCTTCCTGCCGAGCTTCAAGGGCGCCAACCCCTACCGCCAGGCGCACCAGCGCGGCGTCAAGCTCATCGGCGCCACGGCCCACTACGTGACGGCGGACCTGGACGAGGGCCCGATCATCGAGCAGGACGTCACCCGCGCCACCCATGAGGACACGGTCGCCTCCCTGCGCGCCAAGGGGCAGGACGTCGAGCGCCGCGTGCTCGCCCAGGCGGTGCGCTGGCACGCCGAGCACCGTGTGCTGCTCAACGGTCAGCGCACCGTCGTCTTCGCCTGAGCGCCGACTGCGCAGGATCCCGCCACCCGTCCTGGTGACCTCGGTCGACCCGCCCCGAGGTCCTCGGGAATCTCGTTCATGCTCATTGCTCAATCCGTCGACTGAAGCGAATGGTGCCTCAGAAGGGTGGGATGGTGTCGAGCAGGGGGCTCAGGCCGAGGGTGTGGAGGGCGGGGTGGTAGGGGGTGGTCTCGTAGTCGCCGGGGTTCTCGCCGGGGCGGGGGCCGTGGGCGGTGATGACGGGACGGGTCTGCCGGCCGGGGCCGAGTCCGGCGGCGTCGCCGGCGGCAGCGCTGAGACCGGTGGCGGTGGTGCCGGTCTGGTCGGTGAGGCCTTTGTGGAGACGATCGAGGGTCTCGGGGGTGATGGCGCTGGCGAGGGTCTCGGGGACGCGGGTGGCGGACCGGGCGTGCTGGCGGGGTCCGGTGCGTCTGGGCAGGAGGGTGATGGTGCCGTCGTTCTCGCGCCGGTAGCGGGCGCCGGTGGGAGTGCGCCATATGAGGGCGCCGTGCGGGGTGCGGGTCAGGGCCCAGCCGGGGGTGTGCTTGAGGCGGTGGTGGGCCCGGCACAGGCTGGTGAGGTTCTCGAGGCTCGTGGCCCCGCCGGCCTCCCAGGGTCTGATGTGGTCGAGGTCGCAGCCGCGTGCGGGGCGCTCGCAGCCGGGGTGGGTGCACGAGGCGTCGCGGGCGCGGACCAGATCGGCCAGGGCGGCCGGGGGCCGGTAGCGGGTGCGGCCCACGTCGATCACGGTCCCGGAGAGGGGGTCGGTGACCAGGCGGCGCCAGGTCCCGCCCGTGGCCAGGGCCGTGACCACGGCCGCGGGCACCGGCACGCCTTGCCGCTCGGACCCCCGGCTCGCCACAGTCCCCACGGATTCTGCGGGCCGGGCAGGCTCTGCGGCCTCGGCGGGCCGGGCCTGCGCGCAGGCGCACGGACCGCAGGCGGGCGAGGCGTCAGCGGACGCACCAGTGCCCGGCGTGCCGGCAGCGGGCAGACCGGTGCCCGGGGACCCGGTCTCGGGGCCGGTGCCGGGTGGCCTGTGCCGGGGCGGACCGTCTCCGGGTGGGGCGTCGTTGTCCGGCTGGGGGTCGAGAAGACAGGTGAGATGGTCCAGGGGGACGGTGACGTCCACGTGGACCGTCAGGCCCGGCGGCAGGGGCACGGGGCCGGCGCCCGAGGGGGTCCACCACGGGGAGGTGTGGCACACCAGGCCGCTGAGCGCGGTCAGCAGGCCCTCCAGGGGCACCCCATCGGGGGTCAGGCCCATCGCGTCGATGTACAGGGGCTCCCCCGCAGCCGTCGGGCCCGCGGTGCCTGCCGGGCCCGCGGTGTCCGACGGGCTCTCGAAGCCCGTGAAGACCACCGGAGGAGCCGCCAGAGCGGTGGCGGCGGCCGTGTCGTCCGCGTCCGCGGCGCCTGCAGGTCCGGTCGCTGCCGGTCCGGTCGCCTCGACGGTGGCGGACTCGTCCTCAGTGATCGCGGTCGCCTCGGCGGGCCTGTTCCCGGGGGCGGTGGCCGTGTGGTGGGTGGTGCGCAGGGTGTGCAGGGTCATGGCGACCAGAGCGTCGGCTCGCAACTGGCCCGGGGTGCGCTCATCGCCTGCGGCCCGGGCGGAGGCCGCGAGGGCGTCCAGGGTCGCGTCCAGCAGGACCGCGTCCGGGCGGGGCAGCAGGGCGCGCATCTCGCACACCCCAGCCCCCGCCTCCCGTGGCCTGGAGACATGGCGGCCCGCGGTGTTGCGCCGCACCCGGCGGCCGGCACCGGCCGGATCCAGGGCCGTCAGCGCCTTGTCCACGTCCCGCCCCACCCCGGCAGCAGTGCGGTGCACGGCACGACCCAGCACCCGGGCCTGCACCACCTCGGCCACGCCGGCGGACTCACCGGCGAGGCGGCTCACCAGCACGGACGTCTTGGAGGAGTCCAGCAGGCCCACCCGGTGCATACCACTGACCGGCCCCAGGCGGGCGTCCAGCAGACCCGCACCCCGGTCCACCATCCGGGAGGCCACCAGACGGGAGACCCCCACCCGGCACGCCACCTCACCGGTCGCGTTCCACCGCCCCGCCGGAGCAACCCCGGAGGGGGACGCCACTCCGCCCCGCTCGCCGTCCTGGTCGTCGCGGTCGGGCTGCGGGGGCTGGTAGGGCAGGCCGCTCATCTCCGGGCAGCGGGCCATGCACGCCGCAATGACGGCCTGGGCCCACTGCGCCCACCCCGCCAGACGGCCGCAGGCGGCCACCAGCTCGCTGAGCACCTCCGCCCCCAGGCCCGTCACGGCCTCCACTCCACGGCCGCCGTCGACCACCAGCGACCCCGCCGCCGCAGCCAGAACCCGCTCACCGGCGCCCGCCCCAGACAAGCCGGCACCACCAGGCCCGTCAGCAGCGGCGCTTCCGACTGGACCCGCCCCGCCGTCATCAGCCGAAGCAGCGGCCGGGGCCAGCAGCGGCGCCACCGCCCGCTCGACCACACCCGCCAGGGCCGTGCCCGGCACCATCCCCGACAACGCCGCCGCCACGGCCTCGGGCCCATCAGAGCCCCCGGGCAGGGCGGCGCCATCAGAGCCGTTCGCACCACCCGGCGCGAACGGCTCGGCAGCACCCCAGTTATCGAACATATGTACAGAATACCATCCGCCACTCCACACCCACAACCCCCAGAACCGTTCCAACGACAAGCAAAACCGCACCTCCACACGAGAGCGCAGCCCCGCTCCGCCTCGCGCCGTCACCGGCGGCATACGGTAGAGGCATGAGCGAGAACACCGGCCGCCCCGCGGACTCCGCCCCCTACGCAGACCTCCTGACCGCCTCCCTGGAGCGCTCGCGCGAGCGCTTCGACCGCGCCCTGGACGGCGTCACCGTCGAGCAGGCCAACACGCGCCCCGCCCCGGAGACGGCGCCGCGCATCGACTCCCTGACCTGGCTCGCCTGGCACACGGCCCGGGAGATCGACCTCCAGGTCTCGGGCCTGGCCGGCGTCGAGCCTCTGTGGACCTCGGCCGGCCTCAAGGAGCGCTTCGCCCTCCCGCTGCCCGACGACACCGAGGACTGGCACCACACGCCCGAGCAGGCCGCCCTGGTGCGCGTGAGCGACCTCGCCGTCCTCACCGACTATCTCGACGCCGCCTACACGCTCATCCGCGACCACCTGACCAGCCTGGACCCGGCGGTCCTCGACGAGATCATCGACCACTCCTGGCAGCCGCCGGTCACCCGTGGCTCGCGCCTGGCCTCGATCATCGACGACGCCGCCCAGCACTCCGGCCAGGCCGTCTACTCCCGCCGCCTGCTCGGCCTGGAGGGCTGAGGAGACCCTGGGTCTGCTCCTCATCGCTTACTACGCTCACTTCCCCCTTGCTGCGCCTCTTCAAGCCGTACAGGAAGGGGTGAATGAGCGCAGTAAGCGCTGACTATCAACCCGGCCGCCTCGAACCGGCGCATCACCCGCACCAGCGAATCAGTCGATGCGGACGCGCCCGACGACGCCTGTGGACCGGGGGCCTGTTCTACGTCAATCCGGAGGGTCCCTCGTTCCTCGTGCCCAAGCGGACGGGCATCGGCACCACGGACAGCTTCGGGCGGCCCGTCATCCGCGCGCGCGGAGGGCGGCGGCGGCGAGACCCAGGCCGAGGAGGGCGAGAGCCGCGCCCCCGAACCCGCCCCAGCGCAGCAGCCCGGCGGCGACGCCGACGCCGCCGAGGGCGGAGCCGATCGCGTTGGCCAGGTTGAAGGCGCCCACATTGACCGCCAGCGACAGGGTCGGGGCGGCCCCGGCGCGGCGCAGCACGAGCGACTGCAACGGGGCGATCGTCGCGGTCGAGAGCAGCCCCAGGACCAGGACGGCTCCGATCATCGCTGCCGGCCGAGCGGCCAGGAGGGGGAAGGCCGCCAGCGTGAGGATCAGTGCGAGGAAGACCCCGACGAGCGTCCCGGCCGGGGAGAGGTCGGTCAGACGGCCGGCGACCAGGTTGCCGATGAAGCCGCCGATTCCGTAGGCCAGCAGGAGACCGGGGATCGTCCCGGCGGCGATTCCGGTCACCTCGGAGAGCAGGGGCACGAGGTAGGTGAAGACGACGCCGACGCCGGCGAAGCCGATCGTCGTGGTCGCGACCGCGAGCAGGACCGGAGCTCGCAGCAGCGTCCGGATCTCATCGCTCACGCCGGTGGTGGGGGCCGGAGTGCGCTCCATGGCGGCCGCGAGCAGCAGCACTCCGAGCGCCGCGACCGCGGCGACGATGACGAACGGCGTCCGCCAATTCGTACTGCCTCCCAGCAGGGCGCCCATCGGGACGCCGAGCACGGTGGCGATGGTGAGCCCGGAGCCGACGATCGCGATCGCCCGCCCCTGCCGCGCCTGCCCCATCAGGCCGGTCGCGGTGGTCAGGCCGACGGCGAATAGCGTGGCCTGACTGCATGCCGAGGCCACTCGGCCCGCGATCACCCACGCGTAGGACGGCGCGATCACGGTGATCGCCGTGCCCGCGATGAAGACCGCCCCCAGCCCCAGGGCCAGACCCTTTCTCGGCAGGCGGGCGGTCAGCGCGGTGACGACGGGACCGCCGATCGCGACCCCGAGCGCATAGGCGGTCACGACCTGACCGGCGGCCGCAATGCTGACGGAGACGTCGACGGCGAGCTGCGGAAGGACTCCGGATACCAGGTATTCAGCGGTGCCCGTGCAGAACACCAGAAGCACGAATCCGGTCAGGACGACGGCGCGCCCGATGCGGGACCGAACAGCGGAGGAGGCGGACGGAGCGGACGGGGCGGATGGGGTGGACGGGGCGGATGGGGTGGACGGGGCGGATGGGGTGGACGGGGCGGATCGGTCGGGAGAGGACTGCTCGGCATTCACCCTGATAGGC
>ERZ772917.1642-NODE-1642-length-12403-cov-37.028669_pt1 | contig 12403 bp, 9 predicted proteins | sample MGYA00511187_ERZ772917 | MGnify/ENA primary metagenome ERZ772917 (study PRJEB29015, sample SAMEA2737925) | human oral metagenome | biome: human oral; feature: human-associated habitat; material: dental | place: China | collected 2012 ... | reverse complement strand
CAGGGCGGCGGAGGCCCGCTCGTGCTCGGCGGCGGCCCGCTCCTGGGGGCTCAGGGGCCGCTGGTCCGGGTCGGAGGAGGCGGGCAGTCCGCAGGGACCGGGGGCGGACGGGCCCGGGGCCGCCGTCTGGCGGGAAGCAGCCTGGGGGCCCCGGGCGTCCCTGAGGGCGGTCTCGGCGGCGGCCTGACGCTCCTGGGCCTCCCCCAGGGCCGCCCGGGCCTGGTCCAGGGATGACCTGGCGGCCTCGTGGCGGCTGCGGGCGGAGGCCACCCGTCCCCCGGCCCGGGCCAGGGTCTCACGGCGCTCAGCCTCACGACGTGTCAGCTCGGACAGGGCCGACTCCGCGCGGGACTCAGCGGCCTCAGCCTCCAGGCGGGCACCGGTGGCCGCGGTCAGCAGCTGGCGCGCCTGGTCAATAGCGGCCCGGGCCTCGTCCTCGGCGGCGGCCGCCTCCTCGGCCCGGCGCTCCAACTCCTGGGGGTCGGTGCCCTGGGCGGGGCGGGGTGCGGCCGCCAGGCCCCGCAGGCGCTCAGCGGCCACCTGCTCCAGGGCGCGCAGGGACTGCTCGGCCGCGGTGAGCTCCTCCCAGGTGCGGCTGGCCTCCCGCAGGCGCTGCCCGGCACCGGCCTCGGCCGCGGTGAGCTCCTTCAGGCGGGCGCGGGCGGCCTGCTCGGCCTCCTCCAGGGCGGTACGACGTCGTTCCAGGGCGGCGGTGTCCGCCTCCCCGGCAGCCAGGAGGGCCTGGGCCTGGACGACGTCGTCGGCCAGGAGGCGGGCGGTGGCGTCACGGACCTCGGCCTGGATGGTGCGGGCCCGCCGGGCGATGGCGGCCTGCCGGGCCAGGGGGCCGAGCTGGCGGTTGAGCTCAGCGGCCAGGTCGGTCAGGCGCGTGAGGTCGGCGGCCATGGAGTCGAGCTTGCGCAGGGCGCGCTCCTTGCGTCGCCGGTGCTTGAGGACGCCCGCGGCCTCCTCGATAAAGCCGCGACGGTCCTCGGGGGTGGCGCTCAGGACGGCGTCGAGCCTGCCCTGGCCCACCACGGAGTGCATCTGGCGGCCCAGGCCCGTGTCGCTCAGCAGCTCGGCGACGTCCAGGAGGCGCACGGCGGTGCCGTTGATCTGGTACTCGCTGCCCCCGCCCCTGAAGAGGGTGCGGGCGATGGTGACCTCGGTGTAGTCAATGGGCAGGGCGCCGTCGGTGTTGTCAATGGTCAGGGCGACCTCGGCGCGTCCGAGCGCCGGGCGGGAACCGGCCCCGGCGAAGATGACGTCGGCCATGGAGCCGCCGCGCAGGTTCTTGGCCCCCTGCTCCCCCATGACCCAGGTTAGGGCGTCCACCACATTGGACTTGCCGCTCCCGTTGGGCCCCACCACGGCGGTGATACCGGGCTCCAGGCGCAGGGTGGTTGACGAGGCAAAGGACTTGAATCCCCTGATCGTCAACGTCTTGAGGTACACGCCCTCACCTTACCGGGGCCGGGCGCGCCCAGCTGGCTGCCGCGGCGCGGCGCGGTTACGTGACGTCCAGGGCAGGGGCGCAGCCAGCGGCCGCGTAGCCAGCGGTCCCGCGCGTCGGGCACAGCCGGAGCGCACGGGGTGGCGCCACGCGGGCGAGAGCTGACCGAGGACGCCCCCTGGACGGACGCCTGCCACACGGGCCACCCCGCACGGGCGAGAGCTGGCCCATGCCCGTCCCCGCTCCGGGGGCGGGCGGCTGACCCCGGGAGGGCGAGCACGATCCCCGACCACTTCCAACCGGGTCAGCCGTCCCAGGGCTGACCGACAGGAGGTGGATCTCGCGGTAGCCGTCCCAGGGCCACCCCGCACGGGCGAGGACGACCCCGGACCGGAGGGCGGCTACCAGACCTGGCCCCCGGGTGCGGCCCTCCTCAGCGCGGCCGAGGCGGGCCAGGACAAGCTCCTCCTGCAGGAGGATGTCCTGACGTGGTGACGTCGTTACCATAACGACCGTCCCACGAACCTAATCCCGGAGAGATCATATGATCCGTGTTACCAGTCTTACCAAGGACTATGGCACCCTCAGAGCCCTCGACCACCTTGACCTCCATGTTGACGACGGTGAGATCGTAGGCTTTGTGGGCGCCAATGGTGCGGGTAAGTCCACTACCATGCGCATTATTATGGGTTCGCTGATTAGCGACGAAGGCGAGGTCCTGTGGATTAAGGACGGCCAGCAGGTCCCCATGGACGCCTACCACCGTCGCCTGGTGGGCTACATGCCTGAGGAGAGGGGCCTGTACCCCAAGATGAAGGTCGCGGACCAGCTGACCTACCTCGCCCGCCTCCACGGCCTGAGCCGCCACGAGGCCACCAGCGCCGCCAACGGCTGGATGGAGCGCCTGGCGGTGGAGCAACGGGCAGGGGACGAGGTCCAGAAGCTCTCCCTGGGTAACCAGCAGCGGGTCCAGCTCGCTGCGGCCCTGGTGTCCGACCCCGAGCTCCTGGTCCTGGACGAGCCCTTCTCCGGCCTGGACCCGGTGGCCGTGGACGTCATGAGCGAGGTCCTGCGCGAGCGGGCGCAGGCCGGGGTCGGGACCCTGTTCTCCTCCCACCAGCTCGACGTCGTCGAGCGGCTGTGCGACCGGGTGGTCATTATCCGCTCCGGGAAGCTCGTGGCCGACGGCACCGTGGCCGAGCTCCAGGCCAGCGCCGGGCTGCGCTGGCAGGCCACCATCACGCCGTCCGCCGGGGTGCCCGCCCGGGCCCTGGAGGGCCTGGAGGACGCGCGCACGCAGTCCCACGCGGACGGCAGGGTCACCGTCAGCGCCGGGGGCGCCTCGGAGCAGCCGCTCCTGGAGGCGGTCCGCCCCCTGGGCACCCTCCACCAGCTCGGCCCCGTCCGCCACTCCCTGACCGAGATCTTCCGGGAGGTCCTGGCCGTCCCCGCCGCGGGTACTCCGGCGGACCCCGCCCCCACCGCCCCTGCCACGAAGGAGGACCGCGCATGAGCGCCCAGGCCATGACCCGCAGCCAGGAGATCCGGCTCGTTGCCGGGCGGGAGCTGCGCACCTACCTGTTCAAGAAGGCCGCGGTCATTACCAACCTGGTCCTGCTGCTCCTGACCGTGGGCGGGATCGTGGTGGTGGGGCTGCTCACCGGCGGGGACAAGGAGCCCTACCGCCTGGGGGTCCAGGCCGACGCCGCCACCATCACCACCCTGGCCCCCGCCCTGGAGAAGGTGACGGCCTCCAACGGCCAGCCCCTGGAGGTCAGGGACCTGGCCGGGGCCGACGCCCGGACCGCCCTGGGCGAGAGCACCCCCGAGGACAGCCGCCCCGACATGGTCCTGGTGGACCTGACCGGGCAGGCCCCCGCCCTCCTGGTGCAGGAGACGGCTGACGAGCAGGTGGTGGCCGGGATCACCTCCGTCCTCCAGCAGGCGGTGCTGACCCGCAGCGTCACCAAGCTGGGCGGGGACCCGGGCACCGTGAGCACCGCCCTGGCCTCGGCCGTGCCCAAGGTGACCGTCCTGGAGCCGCCCACCACCGACCAGGAGGGCTTCGGGCAGCGCTACGCCGTCCTCCAGGTGGTCAACATCCTCATGTACATGGTCATCCTCATCGGGGGCCAGGCCATCGCCGGCGGCGTGGTCACCGAGAAGGGCTCGCGGATCGTGGAGATCCTCCTGGCCTGCGTGCGCCCCACCTCCCTCCTGGCCGGCAAGATCCTGGGGATCGGCTGCGCCGCGACCCTGACCACCGGCGCCATCGCCGTTATCGCGGCGGCCACCGCCAAGGTCATGGACGTGCTGCCCGACCTGGACGTCAACCTGGACGCCACGGTGGGCTGGATGCTGGCGTGGATGGTGGTCGGGTTCCTTCTGTACGCGGTCCTGTTCGCGGCGGTAGCCTCCCTGGTCAGCCGCCAGGAGGACCTGACCACGGTCACAATGCCCCTGATCCTGACCATCGTGGTGCCCTACGTCCTGTCCTTCTCCATGGTGAGCGACCCCCAGAACACGCTCTTCCGGGTGCTGGCCTACCTGCCGCCCTTCGCCCCCTTCCTCATGCCCGCGCGCATGACCATCGAGGTCTCCTCGGTGGTCGAGCAGCTCGCGGCCCTGGGCCTGGCGGTGGTCACCCTGCCGCTGCTCATGCGCCTGTCGGCGACCGTCTACACCCGGGCCGTGACCCGTACCGGCAGCCGGGTGCCCCTCAAGGAGGTGCTCGGGCGCAGGGCCCGGTAGGTCCGGCCCGGTAGCGGGGTGCGAGGGGCCGTGTCACCACTGGCAGGTGGCGCGACCCCTCCTCCCCGGTCCGGCCAGCCCGCCGGGTCCTCTGGACCCGGAGCCCGGGCCCGGCTCTGGCCCGGCAGCCTGGGCCCTCAGCCGGCTACGAACCGCCCCATGAGCCGCGCGACGGTGTAGACCGGGGCCCCGGCCGCCAGGACCGGGACCAGGGCGCTGGCCACCGCCGCACGCCCCCCGGGCACCCAGCGGTAGGCCCACAGCACCCGGTTGGCCACGGCCATCATGACCCCCGCCATGAACCCGACCAGGAGACAGGCCGCCGCCGACTGGAGCGCCTCGGTGAGCCCCGTGTGCCCCGGGCCGAAGAAGCCCACTGCCGCCAGCAGGCCGCCGACCAGGCCCGCCACCAGCGCCGGGAGCGTCATGGTCAGGGTCTCCAGGACCCCGGCACGCACCTCCAGGACGGTCAGCAGTGCCCCGGTGACCAGGGCCAGGGCGCAGGGCACGGTCACCGCCGGGTGGGCGCCGCTGGTCCCCAGGGCGCACCAGGCGGCCCCCGAGACCACCACCAGGTTGCCGGTCACCGTGGCGGAGAGGTCCTCCACCAGGTCGGGGCGGCCGTCCTTGCGCAGCATCTGGCCCACGAAGGCCAGCAGCACGCTGAAGGCCATGACCACGGCCGCGGCCCCGTAGTCCTCCCGGAGGGTCACGGCGACGGCGGCGGCCACCCCCGTCAGCCCCACCACCACGGCGGTGCCCCAGTCGTGGCGGGCGCGCACCAGCGCCGACCACCCCTGGGCCATCAGCGGCACGAGGACCAGCACCAGCACCAGCCGGGCACGCGACGGCAGGGAGGCGCTGGCCGCCAGGAGGACGGGGGCGAGGCTGGCCGCGGCCAGACGTGTCCACGAGGGGTCCACCAGCCCCGGTACCACGGGGTCGGGGGCGTCGTGGCCGGTGGCGTAGGTGCCTTCCTGAGGTGTACTGCTCACGCGTCGTATCGTCCCACACACACAGCCGCGATACGATCTGTCCGGGGCGCACGGGGTCCTCGGCTCACGCCTGCGAGGAGACCGTCCCGCCCTGACAGCACACCCTCCTCGGAAGGAGCGTCATGAGGATCATCATGTTCACGCCTCTGTCCGACGCTGCCAAGGTCCTCCCCGCCACGTCCTTCCTCGACGCCCACATCGAGTGCCTCCCCGCCGTCCCCTCCTCCTACGCCACCGCCGCCGACGCCGACGTGGTCCTCCTGGACGCCCGCGGCGACCTCGTGCGGGCCCGCGCCCTGTGCCAGCTCCTGACCGGCCCCATGAGCTGCGGGCCGGTCATGCTGGTCCTGGAGGAGGGTGGCGCCGCCGTGGTCCAGGCGGACTGGGGGGCGGCGGACTTCGTCCTGGCCGGGGCGACGCCGGCCGAGCTCTCCGCCCGCCTGCGCCTGGTCCGGCGGGTGGCCCAGGCGCCCCTCCCGGTGGACGAGGACCGTATCGAGGTCGGTGACCTGGTCATTGACACCACCGCCTACACGGCCCGCATCCGCGGCTCGATTATCGACCTGACCTACAAGGAGTTCGAGCTCCTCAAGCACCTGGCCCTCAACCAGGGGCGGGTCCTGACCCGCCAGACGCTCCTCCAGGAGGTCTGGGGGGAGGACTACATCGGGGGCTCACGCACGGTGGACGTCCACATCCGTCGTCTGCGCGCCAAGCTGGGCACCGAGCACGACCACCTCATTGGGACGGTGCGCAACGTGGGCTACCGCCTGAACTCCCCCGAGGAGGAGGACTAGGCGCGCCGGGCGTCGGCGCAGGAGCCCGCCGGGAGACCACGTACCGGGAGCCCACGTACCGAGACGGCCGCGCACCGGCGCCGCGGCACACCGGGGCCGCACCGCACGCCCCGTCCCTCACTGTCCTGAGGCGAGAACGCCGGGCCCGACCGGAGGTAGTCGGGCCCGGCGTCTAGCTGGGGACGTCGGGCCGCAAGAACGCCAGTCGGCGCTTAAAGGCCGCTCGTGGCGGCTGTGTGTGGAGCCCGGGGCCCATAGCGACCCGACGTCGGGGTACACCATACCCGACGTCCGCGCCCTGTAGCCCCGCTGCGGGTCCCGGAACAAGGAGAGCTACCTCTCGCACTGCCCAGGGCCCCGGCGTCCCGGGCCTGCCGGGCCCGGACCGTCGCGCGCCTGCCGGCCAGGCCGGCCAGCGGGTGGCACGGGCCTGCGCTACCGGCCGGACCTGCGGGAACGTGACCAGACCAGCCACTGGGCCACCGCGCCGCCCCCGACAACGCCGCACATGACGTACCAGGACAGGGAGGCGTTAACCGGGGCCGCCACCCAGTTCCAGGCCTCGGCGGACCCGTAGGGGGAGCCGAACCAGACCAGGAGGAAGACGCCCGCCAGGGGCAGCACCCAGCTGAGGGACTCCCGCAGGAGGGCGGAGGAGAGCAGGGCCAGGCCCAGCCAGGTGAGGGTGGAGCGCAGGGAGGTAAGGGCCGTGCGGCCCCCGTCGGCGCTCCCCAGCAGGTCCGCCCCACCCAGCAGGGCCGTGCAGACCAGGGCGGCGGCCGCGAGGTGGAGCCAGCGGGCCCGCGACACCACACCGGAGGCGCCGTCCAGGAGCGGCAGGGGCGAGGCCAGTGAGCTCACGACGCAGGAGGAGGCGAGGGCCGCCAGGACGAACCGGTAGGGCATGCTCGCCGGGTGCTCCGCCGACCCCAGGGAGAGGACCCGGCCTCCCACGAGCGTGCTGAGGACGGCGAGGAGGACCAGCACGACCGCGAGGACGTGCAGCCTCCGGGAGCGCAGGTAGAGCCGCACCGCACTCACCCGCACCGGGCTGCCATGAGGCCGGTCATGGTGTCCACGCGCTGTCCGGCCCAGGCCAGGCGCACCGCCTGGTCCGCGCGCCACACCTGGGCCACCTCCGCGCCGTCCACCCCGGTGGTGTCGGCCATGCTGCGCGGGACCTCCTGCTGCTGGAGCTCAAGGAGGAGGAGCGCCCGGAGCTGGAAGTAGGCCCCCCAGAACCTCTCCGCGGCCACCGGGTCGGCCTCGTCGGAGGGCACGCAGGCGGGGTCGGTGACGACCGAGAAGACGAGCTCGCCGGCCAGGCTGGAGGCCACGAACCAGGACCCCTCCCCGGCGATGACGGTGCGGATGCCGCCGGGGATCCCCGAGGCGGTGAGGCGGGAGGTGCCGGTGAGCCCGTAGACCTGCCCCACGGCGTCGGCCCGCTGCGCCAGGACCGTGAGCTCGGGGAGGTAGACGGCCTGCTCCGGCCAGACGCAGACGTCGATCCGGGTCTGCGTGCACACGGTGGTGGTGGGCACCCGGTCGGTGGTCATGACGGTGCCGGGCAGGACGGTGGGCAGGGCCAGGACGAGGGCGGCCGCCGCCGTCAGCACCGCCCCGCGCCTCCCGGCGGGGCTGAGCGGGTAGGTGCTGCCGGAACGGCGGGCGGCCAGCCGGCCGACGAGCCAGGGGACCGCCAGGGCCGCGCCGAGGACCAGCACGGTCTCGCCCAGGGCCCCGAGCACCCCGCTGACCGCGATACTGATCTCCGGGGGTCCGGAGAGGATGACGCGGGTGAGACGGCCCGCCGGCGGCAGGTCCGAGCCGGGCAGGGTGAGTACGATCCGCAGGAAGACCAGCATGACGGAGGTCACCGGGGCGAACCACAGGGGTCCCGGCACGCGCCCCAGGAGGTGCCCGCAGGCCACGGCCTCGGCCGCCACACACAGCGCGAGGACGACGTAGCCGGGCCACAGGAGGCCCTGCGGCGCCCCGGCGGCCAGGTTGACCACCACGGCGGCCACGCAGCCGCAGGCCACGACGACGCCGGCCGCGACCACCTGGACGCCCAGGAGGGGCGCGGCCCAGGGCGGGCGGGGCGCCGCCCACCGGGTGCTGCGGCGGCTCACCTCCAGGGCGGTGAGCCCCGCCAGCGCGGGGGCGGTGAAGATGAGGGGGCTGAGGACGGCCGCGCTCGCCTGGGGCCAGACGCCGCGCCAGCTGCTGACCTGGCTGAGCATAATGGCGACGTGGGCCAGGGCGATCAGCGGGCTCAGCCGGAGCAGGAGACTGCGCCGGGCCTCAATGCGCAGGACGTCACCCATGGCTGTGACCTCCCTGGTCCGGTTCGTCGGCCAGGACGCTCATGTAGGCGCGCTCCAGGACCGAGTCCCCGGGGGCGTCGGGAGCCGCCCGCTCCTTCAGCTCGGCCACGGTGCCCCGGAAGCGCTCCCGGCCGTGGTCCAGGACGAGGACCTGGTCGGCGAGGACCGCGACGTCCTCCACCAGGTGGGTGGACAGGACGACGGCGGCCTCGGCCAGCTCCGAGACGAGCTGGCGGAACTCAATGCGCTGGGCGGGGTCGAGGCCGACGGTGGGCTCGTCGAGGAGGAGGAGCCGGGGCCGGGAGACGATGACGGAGGCGAGCATGGTGCGCTGGACCATGCCCCCTGAGAGGGTCTTCATCCTCCGTGAGGCCACGTCCGCCAGGTGCACCCGCTCCAGGGCCTCCAGGCAGGCGGCCCTCCTGCGGGCCCTGGGGACGCCCTTGGTCCAGGCCGCGTACTCCACGGTCTCCAGGGCGGTGAAGGAGGGGAGCCACTGCGGGTGCTGGGGCAGGTACCCCAGCACCCGCTGGGCCGCCCGGGCGTCTCGCGTGCTCCGCACCTCGGTCCCGGCCAGGGCCACGCTCCCGCTGCTGGGCGCCAGGAGGCCGCTCATGACGGACATGAGCGTGGTCTTCCCCGCCCCGTTGGGCCCCAGCAGGCCCAGGACCGTGCCCGGTGCGATGGTCAGGGAGAGCGGGCACAGCACCTGCCGTGAGCCGAAGGAGCGAGTCACCCGGGTGAGACTGAGGACGGCGGGGTCGCGAGATGCCATGGCTCAGCCCCAGTAGCTCACCCAGCCGGTCTGGACACCCCGCCAGGCCTGACCGCGGTCAAAGATACCCCTCGTGCCGACAGTCAGGTAGTGCGTCCTCCGTACGTCTTGTTGAAACTCCATCATCCTCTCCTCGTCCCTGTTTCTTATGTTATAGCTCACGACCGGCCCGACGGGCTGACCACGCCCAGGGGCGACCCCGCCCTGGCAGGTCCTTTGGGCCCGGCCTACCGTGCCCGGGGCAGGACCGGGCGCTGCTTCTCAATGGCTACGGCACGCACCTTGCCCCGGGGGCGGCGGGCCAGGTGCACCACCAGGATCTCCCCGGTCTTGAGCCAGGGATCCTGGTGGGGCACGGAGCGCAGGAGCTTGCCGGGGGCGACCCGGGCCACCGCGTCCATGACGCTGGGCAGCACCGGGCGGTGGGTGCACAGGGCCACCGGGGCCTGGGCCCGCCCCAGGAGCCGGGAGACCAGGGTGCGTACGGGCTTGGCGCGCGCCGCGTGGGCGTGCTCGGTCAGCTCCGGGCGCTCCTCGAGCTCCAGGCCGGCGGCGGCCGCGTAGGGTGCCACGGTGTCGGCGCACCGGCGCCACGGGCTGGTCAGGACCCTCTCCACCCCGTAGGCCGCCAGGATGGGCACGATCGCCCGGGCCCGGACCTCCCCCTGGTCCTGGGTCAGGGGCCGGGTGGCCTCGTTGTCCTCCGCCGAGCGCTCCTTGCGGTTCCACACCGAGCGCTTGACGGCGCGGGCGTGGCGTACCAGGACCAGGGTCCAGGTGTCCAGCTTGCCGTCCTCCCACAGGTCCACCAGGGCCCCCAGGAGATCCCGGTCGGCGTCCCGCTCCAGGCGCTTGCGGGCCTCCTTGACCCGGACCCACTCGACGCCGTCGATCTCACTGGCCGGGGCGGGGGTGACCGCCTGCTGGGCGCGGCGGGCCGGGGAGGCCGGGTCCAGGGGCCGGGCCGCCCAGTAGACCACCTCCTTGCGCGTGCCCGCGCCCAGCCGGTAGGACACCCGCCCCAGGGGCTGGCCCAGGGCCACGGGCACACCGGTCTCCTCGGTGACCTCGCGCACGGCGCAGGTGCGCAGGGACTCCCCCCTCTCCAGCTTGCCCTTGGGGAAGGACCAGTCGTCGTAGCGGGGGCGGTGGACGAGCAGCACCTCCAGGTGCCTGCCCCGCTCACGCCACACCAGGGCCCCGGCGGCGTGGACCAGGCGCCGGGAGCGTGAGCGGGCGCGGGGGGCCTCCTCCGGGGTGCGGGCGGTGGGCAGCCCGGTGCGGGCGGTGCTGACGGTGGCCACGGCCTCAGCCCCGGCCCTTGACACGGCCGCGGGCCTGGGCCATGAAGGTGGTCTGGATGTCCTCCAGGGGCCTGCCCTCGGCGTCGGTGTGGTGCCGCCTCCAGGAGCCGTCGGGGAGCATGTGCCAGGAGGAGACGGCGTCGGAGGCCTCGTGGGTGACGACCCACTCCAGCTCGGCGAGCATCGCCGGGTCGGTAATACGTACCAGGGCCTCCACCCGACGGTCGAGGTTGCGGTGCATGAGGTCGGCCGAGCCGATGTAGAGCTCGGTGGCGCCCCCGTTGGCGAAGGCGTAGATGCGCGAGTGCTCCAGGTAGCGTCCCAGGATGGAGCGCACCCGGATGTTCTCGCTCAGGCCCTCCACCCCGGCGCGCAGGCCGCAGATGCCGCGCACCACGATGTCCACCTCCACCCCGGCCCGGCTGGCCCGGTAGAGGGCGTCAATGACGGCCTCGTCGATAATGGAGTTGACCTTAATGCGGATCCAGGCGGGACGGCCCTGACGGTGGTGGACGATCTCGCGCTCGATACGCTCCACCAGGCCGTCGCGCACGGTGCGCGGGGCCACCAGCAGGCGGCGGAAGCGGGCCCGGGGCGCGTAGCCGGAGAGCTGGTTGAACAGGGTGGTCATGTCCTGGGCGACGTCGCGGTCGCAGGTCAGCAGCCCCAGGTCCTCGTAGCCGCGGGCGGTCTTGGGGTGGTAGTTGCCGGTGCCCACGTGGCAGTAGCGGCGCAGCCCGTCGGACTCCTGGCGCACCACGAGCAGGAGCTTGCAGTGGGTCTTGAGCCCCACCATCCCGTAGACGACGTGGACGCCGGCGCGCTCGAGCTTGCGGGCCCAGCCGATGTTGTTCTCCTCGTCGAAGCGGGCCTTGATCTCCACAATGGCCACGACCTGCTTGCCGGCCTCGGCGGCCTCGATGAGGGCGTCGACGATGGGGGAGTCGCCGGAGGTGCGGTACAGGGTCTGCTTGATGGCCAGGACCTTGGGGTCGGCGGCGGCCTGGGAGACGAATTCCTGCACGGAGGTGGAGAAGGAGTCGTAGGGGTGGTGCAGGAGGACCTCGTGGGTGCGCATGGCGGCGAAGATGTCGCGCGGGGTCGAGGACTCGCCCTCGCCCAGGCCCGCGGCCGTCACGGGCACGAAGCGCGGGTACTTCAGGGCCGGCACGTCCAGGTCGTGGACGATGTTGAGGAACTTCAGGTCCAGGGGGGCGGGCAGGGAGAAGACGTCCTCGTCGCCCAGGCCCAGGGCGCGCACGAGGTAGCGGCGCATGAAGGGGCTGATGGTGTCCTCGACCTCCAGGCGCACGCAGTCGCCGAAGCGGCGCTTCTCGAGCTCCTTCTCCATGGCGGTCAGCAGGTTCTCGGCGTCGTCCTCCTCGACCTCCAGGTTCTCGTTGCGGGTGACCCGGAACAGGTGGTGCTCCAGGATGTCCATGCCGGGGAAGAGGTGGTCGAGGTGGCGGGCGATGACCTTCTCCAGGGGGATGAGGGCGGTGCCGGCGGCCTTGTCCGAGGCCTTGAGCTCGCGGCCGGGGACGGTGACCAGGCGCGGCAGCGACGCCGGGACCTTGAGCCGGGCGAAGTGCTCCTTGCCGGAGCGGGGGTTGCGCAGCAGCACGGCGAGGTTGAGGGACAGGCCCGAGATGTAGGGGAAGGGGTGGGAGGGGTCGACGGCCAGCGGGGTGAGCACCGGGTAGATCTGGTGGCGGAAGTAGCGGGTGAGCCGCTCGGTCTGGGTCTCGTCGAGGTCCTCCCAGTCGACGACCTCGATATTGTGCTCGGCCAGGCGGGGGCGGATGTCCTCCTGCCACAGGGCGGCCTGGCGGGCCGTGAGCTCCTTGGCGCGGCGGGTGATCTCGGCGACGACCTGGTGGGCGTCGAGCCCGGAGGCGCGCACGGGGGTGATGCCGGCCTTGATGCGGCGCATGAGCCCGGCCACGCGCACCATGTAGAACTCGTCGAGGTTGGAGGAGAAGATCGCCAGGAACCAGG